>Ga0105244_10003038_pt1 | contig 12319 bp, 8 predicted proteins | sample KBSM44metaG_FD_80423 | JGI IMG/M metagenome (GOLD analysis project Ga0105244, IMG submission 80423) | Miscanthus rhizosphere microbial communities from Kellogg Biological Station, Michigan, USA - KBS M4-4 metaG | ecosystem: Host-associated > Plants > Roots > Rhizosphere > Soil | place: Michigan...
AAGAGCATTGAAAACGTCGATATGCTCAAAGGACTGAATTTTGTGGCGATTATTTCGCTGATGGGCTGGGGCCTGGGCTACTTTGGCCAGCCGCATATTCTGGCGCGTTTTATGGCGGCGGATTCCCACCACAGTATCGTTCACGCACGTTGTATCAGCATGACCTGGATGATTCTCTGCCTGGCGGGTGCCGTGGCGGTCGGTTTCTTCGGTATTGCATGGTTCAATAATAACCCGGCGCTGGCCGGCGCGGTGAATCAGAACTCCGAGCGCGTGTTTATCGAACTGGCGCAAATCCTGTTTAACCCGTGGATTGCCGGTATTCTGCTGTCGGCGATTCTGGCGGCGGTAATGTCCACCCTGAGCTGCCAGCTGCTGGTGTGCTCCAGCGCGATTACCGAAGACCTGTATAAAGCGTTTCTGCGTAAAAACGCCGGTCAGAAAGAGCTGGTGTGGGTCGGACGGACGATGGTCCTGGTGGTGGCGCTGATCGCCATTGCGCTGGCGGCAAACCCGAACAACCGTGTGCTTGGTCTGGTGAGCTATGCCTGGGCAGGCTTCGGCGCCGCGTTTGGTCCGGTGGTGCTGTTCTCGGTGATGTGGTCGCGCATGACGCGTAACGGGGCGCTGGCCGGGATGGTGATTGGCGCGCTGACGGTGATTGTCTGGAAACAGTTCGGTTGGCTGGGCCTGTATGAAATCATCCCTGGCTTTATCTTTGGCAGTCTGGGCATCGTGGTCTTCAGCCTGCTGGGCAAAGCCCCGTCGACATCCATGCAGCAACGCTTTGCCGAAGCGGACGCCCATTATCATTCGGCTCCGCCGATACCGGCTACCGCCGAGTAAATTCAGGACCGCTTAATCAAGCCCGCGCTCAGCGGGCTTTTTTGTTGCTGAAAGCAGTTCCGGCGTCCGCCACAGCTCCCCCCTCTTGCTAATTCCATGAAAATACGCTGATATCGGGGGCACAAAAAACAATGAGGATAGCAAAATGACGTTCAGACAGGGTGCGCTGGTGCTGGTGATGGCAGGGCTGCTTGGCGGTTGCGTGGCGCCGGCGAAGAAGCGTCCGCCGACTCCCACGGCAGCGGTATGCCCGGCAGAGAATGCGATGGTGCAGACCACGCTCTATTTCGGTTTAAGCCGGCCGGCGGGTAAAGATATCACCGCCCAGGAGTGGCAGCAGTTTGTTGACCGCGACGTCACGCCGCGTTTTCGCGAGGGGTTAACGGTGTTTGACGCCCGGGGCCAGTGGCTGGGGAATGACGGCAGCGTGGCCCGCGAGCAGAGCAAAGCGCTGATGCTGATTCATGGTAAAGACGGTGGCAGCGAAGAGGGGATTGAGGCGTTACGTCACCTCTATAAATCGCGCTTTGCCCAGGAGTCGGTGATGCGCGTTGACCAGCCGGTCTGCGTTCACTTCTGAAAACAGGGCGGGGAAATTCCCCGCCCTGTCTGTTACAGCACCAGGCCGGCGAAGCTGGCGGAAAGCAGACTGACCAGCGTGGCGCCGTAGACCAGACGCAGGCCGAAGCGGGAGACGATATTCCCCTGCTGTTCGTTCAGTCCTTTAATGGCTCCGGCAATAATGCCGATGGAGGCAAAGTTCGCGAAAGAGACCAGGAAGACCGAGAGGATACCCAGTCCACGCGGGGTCATGCCGGCGGCAATTTTTTGCAGCTCAATCATCGCCACGAACTCATTCGCCACCAGCTTGGTTGCCATAATACTTCCGGCGCTCAACGCATCGCTGAGCGGAATACCAATCAGCCAGGCCAGCGGATAAAAAACGTAGCCGAGAATTTGTTGGAAACTCAGGCCAAATAGCGTGGCAAACAGGGCATTAATGGCGCTGATCAGGGCAATAAAACCAATCAGCATCGCCAGAATAATCATCGCCACTTTAAAGCCGGCAAGAATATATTCCCCGAGCATTTCGAAGAAGCTTTGTGATTCGTGGAGCTTCTCCAGCTTAATCTCTTCTTCGCTACCCGGACGCGTCGGGTTAATAATCGACAGTACAATAAAGGTGCTGAACATATTAAGGATCAGCGCCGCGACCACATATTTTGCATCGAGCATGCTCATATAGGCGCCGACGATGGAGAGCGATACCGTTGACATCGCGGTGGCCGCCATGGTGAACAGCCGGCGTGAGGAGAGGTCGCCGAGCACGCCCTTATAGGCGATAAAGTTCTCCGACTGGCCGAGAATCAGCGAGCTGACGGCGTTGAAGGATTCCAGTTTACCCATGCCGTTGACTTTGGAGAGCAGGGTGCCAATCACACGGATGAAAACAGGCAGAATGCGCCAGTGCTGAAGAATACCGATCAGCGCCGAAATAAAGACAATCGGGCACAGCACGCCAAGGAAAATAAACGCCATTCCTTTTTCGCTCATACCGCCAAATACAAAGTTGGTGCCTTCGGCAGCAAAACCGAGCAACGAAGTGAAAAAGCTTGAGATATTTTTAACTATCCACAGACCGCTTTCGGCATGCAGAAAAAAGAATGCCAGCGCAATTTCAATGATAATTAACTGGATAATATAACGAACACGGATTTTTTGTCGGTCATAGCTGGCAAGCCAGGCAAGGCCGAGAATAACCGCCAGCGCCAGCAGGAAGTGCAAGAATTGTGTCATGTTGTTCTTTTCGCAGGTCAATAAGGCCGCTATTTAGCCACAGCCGGTCAGCCTGGTAAATATCTGTAGCGAAAAAACCGCCGCGCCGGCTGCCTGACCGCGATGAAGGTAGATAATCCCCTAAGTAATTATTTTAAAGCGATTAATTTACAACTCGATACCAAACTCTCTACATTTCACTTGTGTTTCTGATTATTGTAATGATAATCACTATCAGAAATATTTACTTATCTTTGCATCCACTGACTGCGATTCACATTGAAGGGTGTCGGCATGTTCGTTCCATTTCTCATTATGTTACGCGAAGGGCTGGAGGCGGCGCTGATTGTCAGCCTGATTGCCAGCTATCTCAAACGCACCCAGCGCGGCAGCTTGATTGGCGTCATGTGGATTGGCGTTATCCTGGCGGCGGCGCTGTGCCTGGGCCTGGGGATCTTCATTAACGAAACGACCGGCGAGTTTCCCCAGCGGGAACAGGAGCTGTTCGAAGGCATCGTGGCACTGGTAGCGGTATGCATCCTGACCTGGATGGTCTTCTGGATGCGCAAAGTCTCGCGCAACGTGAAACAGCAGCTGGAACAGGCGGTGGATAATGCGCTGCAGCGCGGTAATCATCATGGCTGGGCGCTGATCATGATGGTCTTTTTCGCCGTCGCGCGGGAAGGGCTGGAGTCGGTGTTCTTCCTGCTGGCGGCCTTCCAGCAGGATGTGGGGATTTGGCCGCCGCTCGGGGCGATGCTGGGGCTGGCTACCGCGATTGTCCTCGGCTTTCTGCTTTACTGGGGCGGGATCCGCCTCAACCTCGGCGTGTTCTTCAAATGGACCAGTCTGTTCATTCTGCTGGTGGCGGCCGGGCTGGCGGCCGGGGCCATTCGCGCCTTCCATGAAGCCGGTCTGTGGAACCACTTCCAGGACGTGGCGTTTGACCTGAGCGGCGTGCTGTCGACCCACACGCTTTTCGGCACGCTGCTCGAAGGGATCTTCGGTTACCAGGAGGCGCCTACCGTCAGTGAAGTGGCGGTCTACTTTATCTATTTGATTCCGGCGCTGGTGCTGTTTGCGCTGCCGCCGCGTAGCAATACAGCAACCTCGCGCACCGCTCCGCTTAAGTAGGGCGCCGCAGGATTATGGTTACAACATACTTACCGAAAGGGATGATCATGATGATTCATTTTCGCCGTAATGCGCTGCAGCTTGCCGTCGCAGCGTTGTTCAGCTCTGCCTTCTACGCTCAGGCTGCGGATATCCCGCAGGTAAAAGTCACCGTTAACGACAAACAGTGTGAGCCGATGAACGTCACCGTGAAAGCGGGGAAAACGCAGTTCATTATTCAAAACCACAGTCAGAAAGCGCTGGAGTGGGAGATTCTCAAAGGCGTGATGGTCGTTGAAGAGCGCGAGAACATTGCGCCAGGCTTTACGCAAAAGCTGACGGCGAACCTGCAGCCGGGCGAATACGATATGACCTGCGGGCTGCTGACCAACCCGAAAGGCAAGCTGATTGTGACCGGTGCCGCCACCAAAGATGCGGCGAAAGCCGATGCGCTGCTGAGTCTTGGCGAGGCGATTACCGCCTATAAAGCCTACGTTACGGCGGAAACCGCACAGCTGGTTAGCGGCACGAAAGCGTTCACCGACGCGGTGAAGGCGGGAGATATTGAAAAAGCGAAAGCGCTGTATGCTCCGACGCGTCAGCACTACGAGCGCATTGAACCGATCGCGGAGCTGTTCTCCGATCTGGACGGCAGTATTGATGCTCGTGAAGACGATTACGAGAAAAAAGCCGAAGATCCGAAATTCACCGGCTTCCACCGTCTGGAAAAAGCCCTGTTTGGCGACAACAGCGTCAAGGGGATGGAAAAGTATGCCGATCAGCTGAACAGCGATGTGCTTGAACTGCAAAAACGCATCAGCGAACTGGCGTTCCCGCCGTCGAAAGTGGTGGGCGGCGCGGCGGGCCTGATTGAAGAAGTCGCGGCCAGCAAAATCAGCGGTGAAGAAGATCGCTACAGCCACACCGATCTGTGGGACTTCCAGGCGAACATCGACGGCGCGCAGAAGATCGTTGACCTGCTGCGCCCGCAGCTGCAAAAAGAGAACAGCGCGCTGCTGGCGAAAGTTGACGCTAACTTCAAGAAAGTTGACGCTATCCTCAGCAAATACCGCACTAAAGACGGCTTCGAAACGTATGACAAGCTGACGGATGCGGATCGTAATGCGTTAAAAGGGCCGATCACCACGCTGGCGGAAGATCTGGCTCAGTTGCGCGGGATCCTTGGGCTGGACTAAGTCGATGGCAGAACAGAAGCAACTTGATGTGAATGAACCTTCACGTCGTCGATTATTAAAAGGGATCGGCGCGCTTGGCGGCGCGCTGGCTATCACCGGCGGCTGTCCGGTGGCACACGCGGCGAAGGGCAACAGCTCTCCGGGCGTGCTGTCGCCGGACGCGCGTGCCGAAGCGCAGCCTTTTTACGGGCAGCACCAGGCCGGCGTGCTGACGCCGCAGCAGGCATCGATGATGCTGGTGGCCTTTGATGTGCTGGCCAGCGATAAAGCTGACCTGGAGCGCCTGTTTCGCCTGCTGACTCAGCGCATTGCCTTTCTGACCAAAGGGGGGCCGGCGCCGGACACGCCAAATCCGCGTCTGCCGCCGATGGATTCGGGGATCCTCGGCGCGTGGATCTCCCCGGATAACCTGACTGTCACCGTTTCGGTTGGCCATTCGCTGTTTGATGAGCGCTATGGATTAGCGGATAAGGCGCCGAAAAAGCTGCAAAAAATGACCCGCTTCCCCAACGATTCGCTGGATGCGGCGCTCTGTCATGGCGATCTGCTGTTGCAAATCTGTGCCAATACTCAGGATACGGTTATCCATGCGCTGCGCGATGTGATTAAACATACGCCGGACCTGCTCAGCGTCCGCTGGAAGCGCGAAGGGTTTATTTCCGATAGCGCCGCGCGGAGTAAAGGCAAAGAGACGCCGGTTAACCTGCTGGGCTTTAAAGACGGCACCGCGAACCCGGTCAGTACCGATAAGGCGCTGATGGATGAAGTGGTATGGGTGACCTCCGATCAAGGCGAGCCTGCGTGGGCAACCGGCGGCAGCTATCAGGCGGCACGTATCATCCAGTTCCATGTGGAGTTCTGGGATCGCACCCCGCTGAAAGAGCAGCAGACCATTTTTGGGCGCGATAAGCACAGCGGCGCGCCGCTGGGTATGCAGCATGAGCATGACGTGCCGGATTACAGTCGGGATCCTGATGGCGATATTATCGCGCTGGATAGCCACATTCGTCTGGCGAACCCGCGCACACCGCAGACGCAGTCCAGTCTGATGATGCGTCGCGGCTACAGTTATTCGCTGGGGGTGACCAACTCCGGGCAGCTGGATATGGGACTGCTGTTTGTCTGCTATCAGCATGATCTGGAGAAGGGATTCCTGACGGTGCAAAAACGCCTTAACGGCGAAGCGCTGGAGGAGTACGTCAAACCTATCGGCGGCGGCTACTTCTTTGTGTTACCGGGCGTTATCGACAGCCAGCACTACCTGGCGCAATCTCTGCTCGAAGCCTGACGTACCTGCCCGCAAGGGCAGGGCGTTTCTGCTGTTTTTCCATTCTTTTTTTGTATTTCCTGCCTTGTGTTATTTTTCTGTAATCTATTTGTCGGAAACTCTCCTGAGCTGCGATGAGAATTATTTGTTGTCCGCATGTAAAAAATAAGTTGCATTAAGAATTATTTTTGATGTACTTATTACAGACGCGGTAGTTCCCGGCAGTGATGTCGTTTCACTATGGAGATCGCGAATGCCCGATTGCTGTAACGGAAAATGTAAATCTTCTTACCGTACTCCTCAGCACGGGGGCCACACTTCCGGCCGCGATTCCCACACCTCGAATTTTTCTCCAGTCACCACCAATAACCTAAACCCAGACCGGGTACGCGGTGCGCGTAGCCGTGACCCGTTGTCAATTCGACAGGCAAGCAATGGCTTACAAGGAAGCCAAACCTCAATCGTTCGTGCGCATAATCGCGTCGATATTGACGCGTGTGATGTAAACCAACAACGCAAGGTGCTATCCATGGGAAGACAAAAAGCAGTGACCAAAGCTCGTCGTGAGGCCAAACGTGTGCTGAGACAGGATTCGCGCAGCCATAAGCAACGCGAAGAAGAATCGGTCACATCGCTTGTGCAAATGAGTGGCGTAGAAGCAATTGGCATGGCGCGGGACAGCCGTGATACTTCCCCAATTGAAGCGCGCAATGACGCTCAGGCGCATTATTTGAATGCCATCGACAATAAACAGCTGATTTTTGCCACGGGCGAAGCCGGGTGCGGTAAAACCTGGATTAGCGCAGCAAAAGCCGCTGAAGCCCTGATTCACAAAGATGTGGACAGGATTATTGTTACCCGTCCCGTTCTGCAGGCCGATGAAGATCTCGGCTTCTTACCGGGAGATATCGCCGAGAAGTTTGCTCCCTATTTCCGACCGGTGTACGACGTACTGGTGAGAAGGCTGGGCGCTTCCTTTATGCAATACTGCCTGCGACCGGAAATTGGCAAGGTGGAAATCGCGCCGTTCGCCTATATGCGCGGACGTACATTTGAAAATGCGGTTGTGATTCTGGACGAGGCTCAGAACGTGACCGCTGCGCAAATGAAAATGTTTTTAACCCGCCTCGGGGAAAACGTGACGGTCATCGTGAACGGCGACATTACCCAGTGTGATTTACCCTCTGGCGTGAAGTCCGGGCTGGTCGATGCGCTGGCGCGTTTTGCGGAAGACGACATGATCGGCGTTGTGCGTTTTACCGCCGATGATTGCGTCCGTTCGATGCTTTGCCAGCGAACGTTGAAAGCCTACTACTGATCGCTATCTTGTGTGCAAAGCCCGGGGAAACCCGGGCTTTGTTATCTGGAGCGCAGGGCGTTAGCCGATCGCGCCCAGCGCATCTTCGCTGCCCTGGGTTTTTGGCAGCAGGAACAGGGTGGCGAAAATATCCAGCAGATAGAGCAGGGCCAGCAGGGTGATCGCCGCGGTAAACGACCAGTGGCTGACGAACAGGCCAATCACCAGCGGTCCAAAGCCGCCCACGCCGCGCCCGAGGTTAAACAGCACGTTCTGCGCGGTGGCGCGGACCTGTAGCGGATAGGTATCAGAGATCAGCGCGCCATAGCCGCCAATCATGCCGTTGACAAACATCCCCATTACCGCTCCGGTAAACAGCATCAGGGTCGGGTCCCGCAGCTGGGCGTAGACGATGACCATCACGACGGCCCCCACCTGGTAAATCAGAAAGATCTTCCAGCGGGCGAAACGGTCTGCCAGCACGCCGAACAGCCAGATGCCGAAGGTCATCCCCACGACGGTGACCGCCGTCCACAGCCCTGATTTGGTGAGCGAAAAGCCAAAACTGGAGGAGAGATAGCTGGGCATCCAGATCATCAGGCCATAGTAGCCAAAATTCTGTACCGAGCAGAGGATGAGGATGCCGATACTGGCCTTCGAGGTGGCGCGGTCGGCAAACAGCATCCTGAGGCGCGCGGTGAACGATATTTCCTGCGCGACGCGGCTATCTTTGGTAAACGCCTCCGGTTCTCCCATCCCGCGGCGGATGGCAAATGAGACCAGCGCCGGCAGAAGGCCAACCAGAAACATCCCGCGCCAGCCGATGATATCCAGCAGGAGAGGGGTGATAAAGGCGGCCAGCAGCACGCCAAGCTGCCAGCCGATACCAACCCACGCCGAGGCGCGGTTGCGCTTATGGGCCGGCCAGACTTCGGCAATCAGCGCCATGCCGATACCGAATTCGCCGCCGAGCCCCATACCCGCAAGGGTGCGATAGGCCAGCAGATCCCAATAGCCCTGGGCAACCGCACAGAGACCGGTAAAGACCGAGAACATCAGGATCGTGAAGGTCAGGACGCGAATGCGGCCCAGACGGTCGCTGAGATGGCCGAAAAAAATCCCGCCCAGTACCGCGCCAATCAGCGTCCAGGTAACGAGGGAACCGGCCTGAGAAGTGGTGAGCGCCAGCGAAACGCTGATTGCCGGCAGCATGAAACCGAGGATCAGCAGGTCAAAGCCATCCATTGCGTAGCCGCTGATCGCCGCGACCATGGCTTTCGCCGGCGTTACGCCGCGTTTGTTAAGTGGAGAAGAGAACGTCATGTCCAGACCTTTGGAATAAAAATGTGCGCTAAGTATAAATTTGTCAGCGGATGCGATCTACTCGGTTGAGGGGCATTGTGGGCTGTTATGATGACATTAACTGTATGTTTTTAATATTTATAACGGAATAAATGACCAGGGTTTTATTTAAAACATTGTCTGTCATGCTTCATGGGGAAAAGTAGTAACGTAATGTGTTGACGACAAAAAACGACGAACGTCGGATTCTGCCTGCGGGGCGGCCAGTCGGGGAGGCATTTATGTCGATTCCGGGAGAAGGACGTATGCCTGTATGTGGGAGTTTTGCTTCGCCTGTAGACAATCTTTCTTGTAGCGGAGTTTGTGCCCTGACATTTCGCTTAACCATTTATTAAGCGGCTTTTCTTTGTCATTTAATCCGGCGGTGCGCTGGCGTATCAGGTTGAGCCGCTCTTCATAGAAACGCGCCCACGCTTCGGCGCGTCGTCGCCGCAAGCAGATCCAGCACGCGGCTCTCTTTCAGTTTTCCCCGTACGCCAAAATCGAAGACGTTCAGATCCGGCTGCATCTGAACGGCGCGCTCGACGCTGAAACCAGTGAGATATGCATTTTCAAGCATCGGCAGCTGTTTTAGCTGGGGGGATTTTGCAAGATAAAGCGAGTCAAGGTCCGGCGCTTTGATTTTGAGGGGATTATCCCAGGCAATCAGCTGCGCAAAAGGATTATCCGGATGCACAATCTGTCATGCCTGAATGGCCCTGGCATCCGCCAGGATGACTCTTTTTGCCGGTTGCTGGAGGGGCACTTCTCTTCCGGCAATATCCGTCGCCGTGACGGGGGATGCCTGCAGATTTGCTGCAAAGAGTAAATACGGCCGGTTAACGCCAGCTGCCACTAACGTTTCTCTCTCATTTTCCCAATCCAAATAGCAGCGACACAACCCGGCCAGTTTGGCTGGAGCGTAAAACAACCTTCCGTTCAAAAAAAAGTTTACATTGCTATGTATTGCTAACTATTATCATTTCGTTTCTCATAATTCAAATCATTCGCAATACAAATAATTGATAATTAATATATTTATTTTACAGGGGATCTTCTCATGTCTGGTCACTTCCGGCTCTCGCTGCTTGCTAGCGCTATTGTTTTAGCGTTCCCGGCCTGGGCTGCTGATAAAAATGATAACTCTTCATCAACCGATCGTACGGATACCCTGACGGTCGTGGGCAACTGGCTTGATTCGCCGGATTACAGCACGGTAGTGCTCGATCATCCCGGCGCAAGGACCATCGTGACGGAGCAGCAGGTTAAGGAAAAAGGCGGTGAGACGATTTCAGAAGCGCTGCGCGGTATTCCCGGGGTTCAGGTTCAGGAGAATAACGGCACCGGCGGGAGCGATGTGTCACTGAACGTCGGCGTGCGCGGCCTGACATCGCGCCTTTCGCCTCGCTCAACCATCATGATGGACGGCGTACCGCTTTCTGTCGCGCCTTACGGCCAGCCGCAGCTGTCAATGGCTCCGCTGTCAATGGGGAATATTCAGTCCATTGACGTCATCCGCGGCGGCAGCGCCGTTCGTTACGGGCCGCAGAACGTCGGCGGAGTGATCAACTTTGTCTCGAAGGATATTCCGGAAACGTTCGGCGGCGCGGTGAGCGCGCAAACGGAAGGGGCCTCACACGGCGGATTAAAAACGCTGACCAGCGCTTCCGTTGGCGGCACGGCGGAGAACGGTCTGGGGGCGGAGCTGCTGTACTCGGGTCTGCACGGCCAGGGATACCGGGAAAATAATGACAATACCGATATTGACGATTTTATGCTGAAAACGCGTTATCGTTTCACTCCGCAGGACGAACTGACCGGTAACTTCCATTATTATAACGCCTCCGCGGGTATGCCCGGCGGCCTGACGAAAGAGCAGTACCAACAAAATCCCTTCCAGTCAGTGCGCCCGTTCGATCAGTTTGCCGGACGCCGCCAGGATATGTCTTTCAAATATCGCCATCAGGAAGAGGATAGCCAGTTTGAAGTGCTGACCTATTTCACCAAAAGTTTCCGCACCAGCGATATTCAGACCAACGGCTCCGGGGCTCTGGAAGGGCAGAGTCGTCTGGCTGCCGCCCCTCGCCACTACACCACCTGGGCCATCGAACCAACCTATTCGCATCTGTTCCGCTTCTGGGATATGGCCCATGAAGTCACCCTTGGCTATCGCTATCTGAACGAGACATCGGATGAAAAAGGATATCGGTCCAACTGGTACGATCCGACGACCACGACCTCTGCCCCGAATTCTAAAGAAAACTATTATCAGCATACCTCCGGCGGTACGGAAGCTAACGCGTTTTATATTGATGATGCCGTCAACGTTGGTAACTGGACGATTACCCCGGGGCTGCGTTATGAAAGCATCCGCACGCATGTGAATGACGCTTTTGCCGATATTGCGCGTGAAAAATCGTACAGTGAACCGCTGCCATCGATCAACGTGATGTATCACCTGTCCGATAGCTGGAAGCTATTTGCTAATGCCAATACCTCTTTCGGCAGCTTGCAGTATTTCCAGCTCACCCGCGGAGGGAATCACGGCCAGCCGGCTCCGGGCCTGCAGCCGGAAAAGGCGCGCACCTATGAAGTCGGTACCCGCTATGACGACTCCTTACTCAAAGCGGAGCTGACGGCTTTCTACATTGATTTTGCTAATCAGCTGCAGTACATCAACAACACGATCGGCTGGACCACGCTGGGCGCCACCAAACATCAAGGCGTCGAGCTGGCTCTGAACTACGATCTCAGCGAACTGACGCACAGCCTGGATGGGGTCAGCCTCTATTCCACCTATACCTATACCCGCGCCGTATCCGTCAGCGGCGAGTTTTCGGGTAAAGATCTGCCCTTCTATTCCCGCCAGGTGCTGACGGTAGGTTCCCGCTACGCGACGGGCAACTGGGTGTGGAACGTCGATGGCTATTCGCAATCCCGCCAGCATTCTCCGGGATCTTCTGCTGCCGGGAATGGCTATATCACCCAAGAGAGCGATGATGGTCAGTACGGTAATATTGCCGGCTATATGGTGTGGAATATGCGCGGCGAATATGACACGGGGCCGTCGTGGTCAAATCTGAAACTGGGCGCCGGGGTTAAAAACCTTTTCGATCAGCGCTACTACACGCGTTCAACGGATAATAACTACGGCAAATATGTCGGCGAGCCGCGAACCTTCTTTGTTCAGGCGTCGCTGGCGTTCTAAACGTGTGACGCTTCGCGGGGCAGGGATGCACCGCGAAGCGGTCAGGTCAGAGAGCGGGGGGGTTGGCGGAGGAGCGATAAGGCCATACCTCCGGCTGGGTGCAATATGCGAAAAAAAAGCCCGTACCTGCGTACGAGCTCTTCTTTAAATATGGCGGTGAGGGGGGATTGATTCGCTTCGCTCACCGTTACTCGGCCCGTCCCTGGGCCTCGCCCCTTCGGGGCCAACGCAGGCGTTGTTCAAAAATGCTCCCGGCATTTTTGTGCGGGCAGCCC
>Ga0105244_10003041_pt1 | contig 12310 bp, 11 predicted proteins | sample KBSM44metaG_FD_80423 | JGI IMG/M metagenome (GOLD analysis project Ga0105244, IMG submission 80423) | Miscanthus rhizosphere microbial communities from Kellogg Biological Station, Michigan, USA - KBS M4-4 metaG | ecosystem: Host-associated > Plants > Roots > Rhizosphere > Soil | place...
GTCGTCAGACAACGGTTTTTCACCACTTTTCCCAGCAATTTGATGCGTAATCCCAGCGTTTTTCGCTCATATACCGCATTGGCGTTTTCAGGTGCCTGATGCAGAACGCCAGCCAGAATTTCCGCACTGTCCAGCGCGTAGCTGATTCCTTCCAGAGAGCTGGCGCTGATAAATCCTGCCGCCTCGCCAATCAAAAAGGCATTCTCTTTTCCACACACAAAATCTTTCCAGCGTGACGGGCACAGCACGGTGCATTTTTCGTTTTTGACCGGCTCGCCAAAGCGAAAGTCGAACGGTACGAGGCGAGTTTTGAGCGCCTCAAAATGTTCACGTCCTTCTTTCATAGCAAACGCCCCACCAAAGATGAAAAATCCGTCTTTAGAAATGCTCCATGCATAACAATCGGTGGTGTAATTATCGAAGACGCAGGAATAAAACGGCGACGGATGGGTGTCCTTAAACCACTGCTGTAGCGCAACATATTTGCGGATTTCATGCGTTGGGTATAACTGGCGTCGCACCATAGAGTTTGCTCCATCACCGCCCACAAGATAAGTCGCCGTGGCGTGCCGGGTGACGCCTTCAACAACGTAGCTCAAATGCCAGAGGTCGTTCTCACGCCAGATTTTGCGGCATAAGGCGTCGTGATGAACGGTAACCGAAGCGGGAATCAGCGATTTCATCCATAAATCAAAGGCGTGCCTGTCGATATTGAGATAGCTGCGCTGGTAGTTGCGCGCCACTCCCGTCTGCACATCCAGCGTTTGTACGCTAAAAATCTGCGGATCGGCCATCACATGCTTCGGCATCGTAATCCCCATGCGAATAAACGAACGTTGCGCATCCGGTGCAAGCAATCCGCCGCAGGGTTTCATAAACCCGCCCGTGCCACGCTGCTGCTTTTTATCCAGTGCGAGCACGCTTTTCTTACCTGCCAGCTGCCGGGCCAGCGCCGCGCCCGCAGGCCCCAGACCAATAATCGCTACGTCAAAATGTTGCATATCCCCTCCATTCATTGATGAGGAGAGTAAATGGCGCACGTGAAGTCAGAGTGAAGTGTAACGAGAGCAATTCTGTGATCTGTAGTACGTTTTGCGATCTAAATTGTAGTACAACCATCATTGATTGTACTACATTCTGATCCATCGGAATGAGAGCACGCCAGGTTTGTACTGCAAAGATGAGGCGAATATCACCGGTCGAGGTAAAGTAGGCATGCACACACTGTGAATAAGGGCACGCCATGACTCTCACCAAAACCGACCGCATCATCGTTACGCTGGGGCACCAGATTGTCGGTGGAAAATATGTCCCCGGATCGGCACTTCCGGCGGAAGCAGAACTTTGCGAGGAGTTTGAAACCTCGCGCAACATCATTCGCGAAGTCTTTCGCTCGTTAATGGCGAAGAGACTGATCGAGATAAAACGCTATCGCGGCGCATTTGTGACACCGCGCAACCAGTGGAATTACCTCGATACAGAGGTACTGCAATGGGTGCTGGAGCATGACTATGACCCGCGACTCATCAGTGCGATGAGTGAGGTGAGAAACCTGGTGGAACCTGCAATTGCCCGCTGGGCAGCGGAGAGAGCCACCTCCAGCGATCTCGCGCAAATTGAGGCAGCACTGAACGACATGATTGCGAATAACCAGGATCGCGATGCGTTCAATGAGGCGGATATTCGTTACCACGAAGCGGTGCTGGAGTCGGTGCACAACCCGGTATTACAGCAACTGACCGTGGCCATTAGCTCGCTTCAACGGGCGGTATTTGAACGAACCTGGATGGGTGATGAAGGCAACATGCCGAAAACGCTCCAGGAACATAAAGCACTGTTCGATGCGATACGGCATCAGGACGGTAATGCGGCAGAGCAGGCGGCACTGACCATGATTGCCAGCTCGACACAAAGGTTGAAGGAAATCACATGACATCTCGCTACATCGCCATTGACTGGGGATCAACCAATCTGCGCGCCTGGCTGTATCAGGGCGAAGAGTGCCTGGAGAGCAGGCAATCCGAAGCAGGGGTCACAAGACTGAACGGTAAATCCCCGCAGGCGGTGTTAGCAGAAGTGACCCACGGCTGGCGCGATGCTGCCACGCCCGTCGTGATGGCTGGAATGATAGGCAGTAATGTGGGCTGGAAAATTGCCCCCTACTTACCGGTTCCAGCGCATTTCTCTGCCATTGGTGAGCAACTCACCTCTGTTGGCGACAAGATCTGGATTATTCCCGGCCTTTGCGTCTCCCGCGATGACAACCGTAACGTCATGCGCGGCGAAGAAACGCAACTGCTGGGCGCAGTGTCACTCTCTCCTTCTTCTGTCTATGTCATGCCCGGCACCCACTGCAAATGGGTGCAGGCCGATGCCGGGCAGGTTCATGATTTTCGTACGGTGATGACCGGCGAACTGCATCATCTGCTGCTGAATCATTCGCTGGTGGGCGCAGGCCTGCCCGAGCAGGAAACCTCTGCTGAGGCTTTCAGCGCCGGTCTGGCGCGCGGTCTCGCCACCCCTGCCATCCTGCCGCAACTCTTTGAAGTTCGCGCCGCCCATGTGCTCGGCAATCTGCCGCGTGAACAGGTCAGCGAGTTTTTATCCGGCCTGTTGATTGGTGCGGAAGTGGTCAGCATGGCGGCGCACTTCAGCGCACCTCAGGTCACCATTGTCTCGGGCAGCGCGCTGGCAAACCGGTATCAACAGGCGCTGGAAGCGATGGGCCGCAAAGCCGTGGTCATTTCTGGCGACACCGCATTTCAGACAGGAATAAGGAGCATCGCTCATGCAGTGGCAAACTGATCTTCCCCTTATCGCGATTCTGCGCGGCATCACCCCCGACGAGTCCCTGGCTCACGTTGGCGCGGTGATCGATGCTGGATTCGACGCGGTGGAAATTCCGCTTAACTCCCCGGCGTGGGAAAAAAGCATTCCAGCGGTTGTGAATGCGTTTGGCGACAGAGCGCTGATCGGCGCAGGTACCGTGTTACAGCCGGAGCAGGTGGATAGCCTGGCGAAGATGGGCTGCAAGCTTATCGTCACCCCCAACATCAACCCTGAGGTCATTCGCCGCGCGGTGGGCTACGGCATGACCGTCTGCCCGGGATGCGCCACGGCGACAGAAGCCTTTACTGCGCTTGAAGCGGGCGCCCAGTCGCTGAAAATTTTCCCGTCGTCGGCCTTTGGCCCGGATTACATCAAAGCGCTGAAAGCGGTCTTACCCGCCAGCGTGCCGGTCTTTGCCGTTGGCGGCGTCACGCCAGAAAACCTGGCCCAATGGATGAAAGCCGGTTGTGTCGGCGCGGGGCTGGGCAGCGATCTCTATCGCGCCGGGCAGTCCGTAGAGCGTACCGCCCAGCAGGCGGCAGCATTTGTGAAAGCGTATCGAGAGGCAGTGAAATGAAAATAACGAAACTCACCACGTACCGTTTACCCCCGCGCTGGATGTTCCTCAAAATCGAAACCGATGAAGGGATCGTAGGCTGGGGCGAGCCGGTCATCGAAGGACGTGCCCGTACGGTTGAAGCGGCGGTACATGAGCTGAGTGATTATCTGATTGGTCAGGACCCGGCGCGTATTAATGACCTGTGGCAGGTGATGTACCGCGCGGGCTTCTATCGTGGCGGCCCGATTCTGATGAGCGCCATTGCCGGGATTGACCAGGCGCTGTGGGACATCAAAGGTAAAGTCCATAACGCACCGGTCTGGCAGCTGATGGGCGGCCTGGTGCGCGACAAAATCAAAGCCTACAGCTGGGTTGGCGGTGACCGTCCGGCAGAGGTTATTGACGGCATTAAAACCCTGCGCAACATCGGCTTTGATACCTTCAAGCTGAACGGCTGCGAAGAGATGGGCGTGATTGATAACTCACGTGCGGTGGACAGGGCGGTCAATACCGTGGCGCAAATTCGTGAAGCCTTTGGTAACGATATTGAGTTTGGTCTTGATTTCCACGGCCGCGTCAGCGCGCCAATGGCCAAAGTCCTGATCAAAGAACTCGAACAGTATCGTCCGTTATTTATTGAAGAGCCGGTACTAGCCGAGCAGGCGGAATATTATCCGCGCCTCGCCGCGCAAACGCATATTCCGATTGCGGCTGGCGAGCGTATGTTCTCTCGTTTTGAATTTAAACGTGTCCTGGAAGCGGGGGGAATTGGCATCTTACAGCCGGATTTATCGCACGCAGGCGGTATTACCGAGTGCTACAAGATTGCTGGCATGGCGGAAGCCTACGATGTGGCACTGGCGCCGCACTGTCCGCTGGGGCCGGTGGCGCTGGCGGCCTGTTTGCACGTCGACTTTGTCTCCCACAATGCAGTATTCCAGGAGCAGAGCATGGGCATTCACTACAACAAAGGTGCTGAGCTGCTCGACTTCGTGAAAAACAAAGAAGACTTCAACATGGAAGGCGGCTTCTTTAAACCCTTAATGAAACCAGGCCTTGGCGTGGAGATCGACGAAGCCAAAGTTATTGAGGTGAGTAAAAATGCGCCGGACTGGCGTAATCCACTGTGGCGTAATGAGGACGGTTCCGTAGCCGAGTGGTAATTCGCCGGATGGCGCTACGCTTATCCGGCCTACAACACTGCAGGCCCGGTAAGCGCAGCGCCACCGGGCAAAAATCTCACATACAAAAATATAACCCTCTGTAATTTACAGGGCATGGTGAGCGGCCTCGCTATGCCCAAAATCTGGAGACAGATTGCGATGGATATTTCAGTTACTGCTGCAAAAGTCGGTCGTCGGCGTTACCTGACGCTGGTGATGATCTTTATTACGGTTGTTATTTGTTATGTCGACAGGGCTAACCTTGCGGTGGCGTCGGCCCATATTCAGGAAGAGTTTGGTATCAGTAAGGCTCAAATGGGGTATGTCTTCTCTGCCTTTGCCTGGCTGTACACCCTCTGCCAGATCCCCGGCGGCTGGTTCCTCGACCGTGTGGGGTCACGCTTAACCTACTTTATTGCCATTTTCGGCTGGTCGGTTGCCACGCTTTTCCAGGGCTTTGCGACAGGGTTGATGTCACTGATTGGCCTGCGCGCCATTACCGGGATTTTCGAAGCACCTGCTTTCCCGACCAACAACCGCATGGTGACCAGCTGGTTCCCGGAGCATGAGCGCGCCTCTGCGGTCGGCTTCTATACCTCGGGGCAGTTTGTCGGACTGGCGTTCCTGACGCCGCTGCTTATCTGGATTCAGGAGATGTTGAGCTGGCACTGGGTGTTCATTGTCACCGGCGGCATCGGCATCGTCTGGTCACTGATCTGGTTTAAGGTCTATCAGCCGCCGCGTCTGACCAAAAGCGTGAGTCCGGCAGAGCTTGAGTACATTCGCGAAGGCGGTGGGCTGATTGATGGCGATGCGCCGGTCAAAAAAGAGGCGCGCCAGCCGTTAACCAAAGCTGACTGGAAGCTGGTATTCCATCGCAAGCTGGTGGGCGTTTATCTGGGGCAGTTTGCCGTAACCTCAACGTTGTGGTTCTTCCTGACCTGGTTCCCGAACTATCTGACTCAGGAAAAAGGCATTACCGCACTGAAAGCCGGTTTCATGACCACCGTGCCGTTCCTCGCTGCTTTCTTTGGCGTGCTGCTTTCTGGTTGGCTGGCTGACCGTCTGGTGCGTAAAGGCTTTTCCCTGGGCGTGGCGCGTAAAACACCCATTATCTGCGGGCTGCTGATCTCAACCTGCATCATGGGGGCCAACTACACCAACGATCCGGTATGGATTATGACCCTGATGGCCATCGCTTTCTTTGGTAACGGTTTTGCTTCTATCACCTGGTCGCTGGTCTCTTCCCTGGCGCCGATGCGCCTGATTGGCCTGACGGGCGGGGTGTTTAACTTTGTCGGTGGTCTGGGCGGCATTACCGTACCGCTGGTGATTGGCTACCTGGCGCAGGACTACGGTTTCGGCCCGGCGCTGGTCTATATCTCAGTGGTAGCTCTGGTGGGCGCGCTCTCTTATATTCTGCTGGTGGGCGATGTAAAACGGGTAGGTTAATCCCTCTGCCTTGCGATACCCTGATGCAAAACATGGCATCAGGGTTATTCATTACATGAAACAGATCACCACCGCACCCCGTCATCATCAACTCACCAATATTCACACCTGGACACCCGACAGCCAGTGGCTGGTGTTTGATGTTCGCCCCTCCGGCGCCTCGTTTACCGGTGAAACCATTGAGCGCGTCAATATTCATACTGGCGTGGTCGAGGTTATCTACCAGGCGTCTGAAGGTGCGCACGTTGGCGTCGTGACGGTTCATCCTCATGATGAAAAATATGTGTTTATCCACGGCCCGGAAAACCCGGATGCCGACTGGCACTATGACTTCCACCACCGCCGGGGTGTCATCACCACCCACGGCAAAACCGCGAATCTGGATGCGATGGATATCACCGCGCCCTATACCCCAGGTGCATTGCGCGGCGGCAGTCATGTCCATGTTTTCAGCCCTGACGGTGAAAGCGTCAGCTTTACCTATAACGATCATGTGATGCATGAGTGGGACACACGTTGTGACCTGCGTAATGTGGGGGTAGCCGTGCCCTATGGCCCGGTGGCGCCTGGTGGTAAGCATCCGCGTGAATATGCAGGCAGTCACTGGTGCGTGCTGGTCAGTCATACAACCGTTAACCCCATGCCTGGCAGCGATGAGATTAACCGGGCCTACGAAGAGGGCTGGGTCGGTAACGGCAGGGTTGCGTTTATTGGCGATACTCTTTCGATAAAAGGCGAGAAAGTGCCAGAACTGTTTATTGTGACGTTGCCTGAGAGTGCGTCCGGCTGGAAACAGGCGGGCGATGCGCCACTGGAGGGGACGGCAACCACCCTGCCTGCGCCACCGAAAGGCGTTATTCAGCAGCGACTAACGTTCACCCATCAGCGCACCTGGCCTGGGCTGGTTAACGTTCCGCGGCACTGGGTGCGCAGCAATCCGCAGGCGACGCACATTGCGTTTCTGATGCGAGACGACGCGGGCGTTGTGCAGCTCTGGCTGATATCCGCCGAGGGCGGAGAGCCACAGCAGCTGACTCAGCTAACCACTGGCATTCAGTCTGCGTTCAACTGGCATCCAACAGGCAAGGCGCTGGGTTGTATTGTCGAAAACCGTATTGCGCTCTGCGATGCACTCAGCGGTGAAATCACCTTTTTGACTGCCGATCACGCAAATAGCCCGTCGGCAGATGCGATCGTGTTCTCACCGGACGGGAAACAGATCGCCTGGATGGAAGAGGTGGAGGGTTTCCGTCAGCTGTGGGTAACGGAAACGGGCCTGTAAATCAGGGGGCGGGCATCGGTGCTGGCGGGATGACATTGTTCGTCGCCAGGTTTGATTGCTCGCTTTTTTCCACACGGGATTTGATTGAGCTGTCGGTGCGGAACATGTCCCACGGCAGCAGGAGGGTATCCATTACCGCCGTAAAAGGCATATCCAGAACGACCAGGGATTTCATACCGATGTTAGTGTCATCATCCGAAAGCATGGTCGAACTCGCTTTCATGCCAGGGTAAACACCCTCTTTACCCCCGGTGTGTGACATCACACTGGAACACCCGCTGGTTAACACCATCCCGCCAAGTAACGCTGAAACTATCAGAATATTTTTCATCATGAGTCAATCATAGTTATGTGCATTATGAGGACGGCATAAGGCGTTATAGCTGCCTTGCTGTTAAAAACACAGTCCTCGAGCTCCGCTCTGTGGCGGCATTCGCAATTTGGCATTTTGTGCTGTGATCCCAGTCTATGCAAAGTGCCAGAAACTGCAAAAAAAAGTCAGAAAATGACCCTTGAAAAGCCCGTGACTAACCCAATTTTAAGAATGTAGCCCGGAGACACGCCGTCAGGGTGTTGAGCTACAGCAGCCTGTCCATTGTGGAAGGCAATTGTTTATCTCGCTGATTTCAGGAGCTTTTGTTTATGCGTAACTTCGATCTCTCCCCGCTTTATCGTTCTGCTATTGGTTTCGACCGCCTGTTCAACCTGCTGGAAAATAATCAGAGCCAAAGTAATGGAGGCTACCCTCCGTACAACGTTGAACTGGTTGACGAAAATCACTATCGCATCGCGATCGCGGTTGCCGGTTTCGCAGAAAGCGAACTGGAAATCACCGCCCAGGACAATTTGCTGATCGTGAAAGGCGCACACGCTGCCGAGCAGAAAGAGCGCACCTATCTGTACCAGGGCATTGCCGAGCGCAACTTTGAGCGCAAATTCCAGCTCGCTGAAAACATCCATGTGAAAGGCGCGAATCTGGTGAATGGCCTGCTGTATGTTGATCTTGAGCGCGTCGTCCCGGAAGCGAATAAACCGCGCCGCATCGAGATTAACTAAGTACCTGAATGTATTTGAACTAGCTTGCTCGCCGACAGGGAGCAGATGCGAGCCGCGAGGCTTGCAGGAACTCACTCGCTTCTCAGAAGGAGAAACAGATTATGCGTAACTATGATTTATCCCCATTACTGCGTCAGTGGATCGGTTTTGACAAACTGGCTAACGCTCTGCAAAACACCGCTGACCAACAAGCGTTCCCGCCTTACAACATTGAAAAAGGCGATGACAACCACTACCGCATTACCCTGGCGCTGGCCGGTTTTAGCCAGCAGGATCTGGATATCCAGCTTGAAGGCACGCGTCTGGTGATCAAAGGCACGCCTGAAAAACCGGCGAACGAGCCAAAATGGTTGCATCAGGGGCTGGTGATTCAGCCTTTCACCCTGAGCTTTACGCTGGCTGAACATATGGAAGTTTCCGGGGCGACCTTTAATAACGGGCTACTTCATATCGACCTGACCCGTAACGTACCGGAAGCCATTGCGCCGCAGCGTATCGCCATCAGCGAGCGTCCGGCCTTAAATAGCTAAGGGTCGTTTGTGCGGCTTGGCGCCCTCACCCCGCCCCTCTCCCACGGGAGAAGGCGCAAACACTAAAAACGGTCACCTTCGGGTGGCCGTTTTGCTTTTTGCCTCGGTTTTTTTTGTTTTTTGCCCGGTAGGTAGTGAAGAGATACACTGAACAAAAGGCCTTTTCTGGAGCGGACTATGTTGGGTGATAAATTGGAGTTTGAAGGGCTTACTGGTGTCGGTCACGTTCAGCTAGCGCTTGAACCCCATCAGCAGATCTACACGTTTATTGGTGCCAATGGCGTGGGTAAAACCAAAATGCTGGAAGCGCTTTTTCAGGTCCTGTTTTTCACCAACTCAACGGTAAACAAAACGCTTGAACCGTTCAGATTTGCTCATTTCCGTTTTAAACGTTTTCAGCAGAATTCGCCGTCACTGTGGATTCTTGATAGAGGCTCGGATCCTTCCCCACTTTGGGGAAATATCAAAGATACGTTTAGCCAAAAAAATCATAAACTCCCCGTTGTCTTTCTGGGGGCGCAATCTCGGGGCTCGATATCTGACTCTACTGCAGCCAATAATTTATCAGTAGGCTCTCTTGATGGCCGCAGAAAAATCTATTTTAACGCACTAGTGGCTGATATGGAGTCGCGTTTTGGTTCCATGAATATGTCCACCAGCATTCAGGAGTGGTTTATTTCTGTGGCCCGCTCTTCGAATCGTTGGCAAAAAAATGAAGATAACCGTGAGGTTGAAATCTCAACCGTCATGCGGTTGTTACATGCAATTGATAATCGAATCGATGCTGAGTTCCTTGAAATAACGGGTGATGACCGGGTCAGTATTCAAATCGAAGGCCAAAAGCGCGAGTTAACCCAGCTAAGCTCTGGATTTACCTCAATTCTTAAACTCATTCAGGCCATTGTTTCTGGATATAGCTATTTCACGAATGAAACCAATATACAGCATGTCAAAGGCATCGTTCTGATTGATGAAATAGAAAGCCATCTGCACCTTTCATGGCAGGCCAATATTATTCCTTTGTTAAAAAGCCTTTTTCCTAATACAACATTTTACATTACAACTCACTCGTCCGTGGTTCTTGCCCAACTGAAAGATGGTGAGGCCTACAACCTTTACCGCGATGATGATGGTGTGGTGAAAACCAGAAAGATCCCGGCACCGAATAAAGCCGCTCTTGCTGACATTCTAAAAGATGTCTTTAGTGTTGATATCAATCAACTGAAGCTTCAGAACAGCAGTATTGCTGAACAACAAACGGCGAAAGATGATCTGTTACGGTTGCTCAACCAGCAAGGGAAAAAATAATGACAAGGAAAGTATTGCTGGATACGAATCTATTGATTGCGGCACTGGATAAAAGTGGCACCACCTCTGCTGAAATAAAAGCATCGGCAACTAAGAGGCTTGCTGAATTAGCATCAGAACCTGATGTGGCTCTTTTCATTACCCCTTTGATCCGCTACGAAGTTTTACGTGGCATTAATTGGCTAAATGAAGACGATTTCCATGAAATGCAGGCGATATTGAACGGTTTTCCTGAGCTGGAAATTACGCGTAATATTTCTGAACTTTCTGCCAATTTGTACCGCTATGATAGCTGGCAAGTTCGTCAGCCGGGAGCGGTAGCACGCAACCTGGAGAAACGGAAATTTGATGTTTTCCATTTCTGTAGCGCACATTGTAACGGACTCGAATTGTGTTCTCTAGATACGGACATCGGACGGATAACCCTGCTACATCGTGATTTCGAAGCGCAAATGTCGCATTGACTCTTAAGCCCCGCGTCTTCGGGGCTGTTTTGTGCGCCATCGCCCATACATCCCGCTGCCGCTCTGAGAGAATCCCTTGTGTTTACAATGTTATTCACAGGGAACCATTATGAGTGATATAGCGTTAACTGTAAGCGTATTGGCTCTGGTCGCGGTGGTCGGATTATGGATCGGCAACGTTAAAATTCGCGGCGTGGGTTTCGGGATTGGCGGTGTCCTGTTTGGCGGGATTATCGTCGGCCACTTTGTCGATCAGGCGGGGGTGACGCTCAGTGGCCCGATGCTGCACTTCATTCAGGAGTTCGGCCTTATCCTGTTTGTTTACACCATTGGAATCCAGGTCGGGCCAGGCTTTTTCGCCTCCCTGCGCGTCTCCGGGCTGCGTCTGAATCTGTTCGCCATCCTGATTGTCATCCTCGGCGGGCTGGTGACCGCCATTCTGCATAAACTCTTTGATATCCCGCTGCCGGTTATCCTCGGTATCTTCTCCGGTGCCGTGACCAACACTCCGGCGCTCGGGGCCGGGCAGCAAATACTGCACGATTTGGGGACGCCGACGACTGTCCTCGATCAGATGGGGATGAGCTACGCGATGGCCTATCCGTTCGGCATTTGCGGCATTTTACTCACCATGTGGTTGTTACGCGTCGGGTTCCGGGTCAACGTTGAGCGCGAAGCCGAACTGCATGACGCGGGCACCAGCAACGGCAGCGCGCTAATCAAAACCATCAACATTCGCGTTGAGAATCCGAACCTCAACAACATGGCGATTCAGGACGTACCGATGCTCAATAGCGACAAGATTATCTGTTCGCGCCTGAAACGGAATGAAACGCTGATGGTGCCTTCTCCCGGCACGCTCATTCAGTTAGGTGACTTGCTGCACCTGGTGGGATTACCGAAAGATCTGCATAGCGCCCAACTGGTGATGGGCCAGGAGGTTGAAACCTCGCTCTCGACGCGCGGCACTGATTTGCGTGTGGAACGTATCGTGGTCACCAATGAGAAGGTCCTCGGCAAGCGCATCCGCGACCTGCACTTTAAAGAGCGTTACGACGTAGTGATTTCACGTCTTAACCGTGCCGGTGTAGAGCTGGTGGCAAGTAGCGACGCCAGCCTGCAGTTTGGTGACATTCTGAATCTGGTGGGCCGCCAGGCCGCCATCGATGCGGTGGCCTCTGAACTGGGTAACGCGCAGCATAAGCTCCAGCAGGTGCAAATGCTGCCGGTCTTTATCGGCATCGGTCTTGGCGTATTACTGGGGTCGATCCCGCTCTTTGTGCCGGGTTTTCCGGTGGCGCTGAAACTCGGTCTGGCGGGCGGCCCGCTGATTATGGCGCTGATTCTTGGGCGTATTGGCAGCATCGGTAAGCTCTATTGGTTTATGCCACCGAGCGCTAACCTCGCGCTACGTGAGTTAGGGATTGTGCTTTTTCTTGCGGTTGTTGGGCTGAAGTCCGGCGGTGATTTTATCACTACGCTCACCCACGGCGACGGCGTGAACTGGATGTGTTACGGCATCTTTATTACCGCCATTCCGCTCCTGACCGTCGGCGTGCTGGCGCGCCTGTTTGGCAAAATGAATTACCTGACCCTGTGCGGTATGCTGGCCGGGTCGATGACCGATCCGCCGGCGCTGGCGTTCGCGGCGGGCTTACACCTCACTA
>Ga0105244_10003043_pt1 | contig 12304 bp, 8 predicted proteins | sample KBSM44metaG_FD_80423 | JGI IMG/M metagenome (GOLD analysis project Ga0105244, IMG submission 80423) | Miscanthus rhizosphere microbial communities from Kellogg Biological Station, Michigan, USA - KBS M4-4 metaG | ecosystem: Host-associated > Plants > Roots > Rhizosphere > Soil | place: Michigan...
ACCGCCCTTTCACGGCGGTAACAGGGGTTCGAGTCCCCTAGGGGACGCCACGATTACCCGCTTTGCGGGATTTTTAAGGGTCATTCAATTATTGAATGGCCCTTTTGTTTGTCTGGCGTTTGGGTTTCTGCCCTCTGGCCTGTTCTATTTGCCCTGACTCTTATTCCAACGTTTTGCAGGCGGCCGGTTCGGACGGGCGGTCATGCTTCTCGCTTGTGAAATATTATTATGGTAATAATATTCAACCCATGAACGACGGAGGCACACGATGAGCGATAAAAAAGCGCAAACCCGCGAACGCATTCTGCAGGCCGCCAGTGCCGCGTTGGTCCAGCGTGGCCCGGCCGAGCCGAGCGTGGGGGAAGTCATGGGCGCGGCGGGGCTGACGGTGGGTGGGTTTTACGCGCATTTTGAAAGCAAGGATGCGCTGATGCTGGAGGCCTTCAGTCAACTGCTGGCCCAGCGTCGAGCTTCGATCGACGACATGGACGAGCAACTGACCGGTGAAGAGCGTCGTGCGCTGGTGGCCGCGTTCTACCTGTCGCGCAAACACCGCGACTCGACGGCCAAAGCCTGCCCCATCCCGGCGACGGTGGGCGAGATGAGCCGCCTGCCGGACGAATTTCGCCAGGTGCTCAATGAGCATGTGGAGTTGATGGCCGCACAGTTGGCCGCCAGCCCGGAAGATACCGACAAAGCCTTGGCAGACATGGCCTTGATGATTGGTGGCCTGGCCCTGGCTCGTGCGCTTGGGCCGGGTGAATTGTCGGATCGTGTATTGCGTGCTGCCAAGTCGGCAGTGGGCTGAAAAGGGGGTTGCATAATGGGCGCATTCACATGGATTCGTAGCGTCAACGGCACCTTGGGGCGCCTGGCGCCGCACACGGTGGCCAGTAAAATGCGTCGGGTCTTCATGACCCCGCGAGACCTGCCGCCGCGTGATTGGGAATTGCCGCTGCTGGCCCAGTCGGAGCGCATCACCTTGCGTTTCGGCCTGTCGGCGCTGCGTTGGGGCCAAGGGCCGGCGGTGTTGCTGATGCACGGTTGGGAAGGGCGGCCGACGCAATTCGCCAGCTTGATCACGGCGTTGGTGGGCAACGGCTATTCGGTGATTGCCCTCGATGGCCCGGCCCATGGTCGTTCGCCGGGGCGTGAGGCCCATGTGCTGTTGTTCGCCCGCGCCATGCTGGAGGCGGCGGCCGAGTTGCCGCCCTTGCACGCGGTGGTCGGCCATTCCATGGGCGGCGCCAGTGCGATGCTGGCGGTGCAGTTGGGGTTGCGCACTGAAGCGCTGGTGAGCATTGCGGCGCCGTCGCGCTTCCTGGATGTGCTGCGCGGCTTTGCCGGAATGGTCGGTTTGCCGTCGCGGGCCCGCTCGGCGTTTATCCAGGAAGTGGAACTGACGTTCGGCATGCCGCTCAAGCACTTGGATGTCGCCCACTACCAGATGAATATCCCTGGCCTGATCGTTCACGCCGAAGACGATACCTTCGTTCCGGTCAACGCCTCGCAAGCTATCCATGACGCCTGGTTCGACAGCCGCCTGCTGCGCCTGGAACACGGCGGGCACCAGAAAGTTCTGGCTGATCCGCGTGTGATCGAAGGCGTGCTGGATCTGTTGGCAGGCCGTCGTTTACAGGAGCGCCAGACCGCCTGATACACTGCCGTGCCGACATCAATCGACTGGAGCAAGGCATGGGCTGGGATTTGGCAACGCCGTTTATCATCGACCTGCAGGTGGCCCCTGAGGACATTGACGGCCTGGGGCACGCCAACAACGCGGTGTACGTCGCCTGGCTGGAACGCTGCGCCTGGCGCCACTCCCAGCGCCTGGGGCTGGACCTGACCGAGTATCGTCGCCTGGACCGTGCCATGGCCGTGGTGCGCCATGAGATCGATTACCTGGCGGCCGGCTATGAGGGCGACGAGCTGCAACTGGCGACCTGGATCGTCGATTGGGACCAGCGCCTGAAAATGACCCGGCGCTTCCAGCTCGTCCGGCCCCGTGACGGCGCGACCTTGCTGCGCGCGCAAACCACCTTCGTCTGCATTGAACTGTCCACGGGCAAGCCCAAGCGTATGCCGACAGAGTTTCTCGACGGTTATGGCCCCGCCCTGACAGGGGGTTAACGGTTGCGCTGGGAAACCCAGTAAACTGCGCCACGATTTTTGTTGAGTGTTTTCCATGCAAATTGCCTTGGCGCCCATGGAGGGGTTGGTCGACAACATCCTGCGGGACGTGTTGACCCGCGTGGGCGGTATCGACTGGTGCGTGACCGAATTCATCCGCGTCAACGACCGCCTGCTCACCCCCGCCTATTTCCATAAGCTCGCTCCGGAACTGCTGCAAGGCGCCCATACGGCTGCCGGTGTGCCGCTGCGTGTGCAATTGCTTGGCTCCGACCCGGTGTGCCTGGCCGAAAACGCAGCCCTGGCCTGCGAGCTCGGTTCGCAAGTGATCGACCTGAACTTCGGCTGTCCGGCCAAGACCGTCAATAAGTCGCGCGGCGGTGCGGTGCTGCTCAAGGAGCCGGAGCTGCTCAATCAGATCGTCGAGCACGTACGCCGAGCAGTTCCTGCTCATATCCCGGTGACCGCCAAGATGCGTCTGGGCTTCGACAGCCCGGACGGCGCGTTGGTGTGCGCCACTGCCCTGGCCGAAGGTGGCGCGGCGCATATCGTGGTGCATGCGCGCACCAAGACCGATGGCTACAAGCCCCCGGCCCACTGGGAGTGGATCCCGCGGGTGCAGGATGTGGTCAAGGTGCCGGTGTTCGCCAACGGGGATATCTGGAGCGTCGAAGACTGGAAGCGTTGCCGCGAAGTCAGCGGCGCTGAAGACATCATGCTCGGTCGTGGCCTGGTAGCGCGCCCTGACCTGGCTCGGCAGATTGCCGCGGCGCGGGCGGGCGAAGACGTGGTGGAAATGACTTGGGCGCAGTTGCAGCCCTTGCTTCAGGACTTCTGGGTCCAGTCGGTCGCCCAGTTGACCGAACGCCAGGCGCCAGGCCGTTTGAAGCAGTGGCTGGCGATGCTGACGCGTAATTACCCCGAAGCTGTCGAGCTGTTTACGGCCCTGCGCCGCGAGACCGGGTTGGAGCAGGTGAGTCGCCTGCTGAATATGCCCCATCCTGAGTCATGCAGTAACGCTTGAGTGTTTGTTGAGGACCGCTGGGGCCACGCGTCAGCGTTTATTGTATTTCAACGTAAATGCTCCGTACCGAAAAGTACGGGGCATTTTGTGTTTGTGGGCGGTAGGGATTCACTCGGTACCCCCAGCGGTAGTGGGGTATTTGGGTGAGGGAGAGGGTGTTTCAATATTAGGCGGTAACATTGAGTAAAGTGCACGGTATTCCAGATTCAAAATAAAATGGCATGTAAGGTTTTTTGTGTTTTTCATTTTTTTAATGTGAATGAATGATTGGGTTGCTTGATGTTATTCCCGTGGACGCGGAATAACACAATAGACGGTGTTGTGGTCTCTGGAATTATGTCGGTGATTGACGTGTTGCGCGGTTTATTAGCGTGTGTGTCCTGTAAGGGCATGTCGGGCCCGTTTGATACGCGGCATTCCTCTGGAAGTCATGGGGAAAAGTCTGAAGATTCAGTTTGGTTTCCTTATATGAAGCGCGATTTCAGGAACTCGATGGCGTGATGTTCCACGAATGTAATGACTGTGAAGCAACGCCGTTGTTCGCAGCCCCTACAGACTATCGCTTCCCTGGCCAATTAACGTACGTCAGGCCGCGCTGAATAAGGAACTTGCTAATGTCGCTATCGATCAATAACTCCCCCTTTGTCAATGTTGATAAGTCGGTCTATGACCGTAGCCCAGCTTCAGCCGATGTCAATAAAAGTGCGCTGCCTGCCAAGGCAGATACTCGGGCGCCGGTTCGCAGTGACTGTTTCCAAGTTGCGCCCAATAACGTGATAGTCAATGGCGGTGCACTCACCAAGTTGTTTGACATGTTTGATATGGTCTTCAGGGCCATGCGCGAGGTGCTTTCCGGAAGAAACATAGCCGCTGATGTACTGCCCCAGTCGGGGCAATTGCCGGGCGTTAAGCCGGACGCGCGCCAGCTGCCTGTGACCCCTGACAAGGGCAACCTGCCGTTGAAACCACAGCAGCGCGACTTGCCAGGCGTGAAGCTGCCGATGGAGCCTCGGTACGTTGATCCGGCATGGGTGCGGCCTGACGAGCACGAGCACGAGCCGCATGAGGAACTGGTTTTACCTCCCCACATCAGCGTGAACAACGATGCCAAGGCCAATGTGCATGTGAACGTGAACGTCGGCCATTGCCATTGCCCGGATACGCAGTCGTTACCGGACGGCGGGTTGAAGCCGCGGGTGCTGCCGGACGTGCCCAAGCCCGTCGTGGAGCCCAGGCTGAATGTGAAACCCTGGGTAACGCCCCGTCCCAAGCCCGAGGTCAAGCCAGGCGTAACGCCAAGCCCACGGCCTGAGGTCGAGCTGAATGTGAAACCCTGGGTAACGCCCCGCCCCAAGCCCGAGGTCAAGCCAGGCGTAACGCCAAGCCCACGGCCTGAGGTCGAGCTGAATGTGAAACCCTGGGTAACGCCCCGCCCCAAGCCCGAGGTCAAGTCAGGCGTAACGCCAAGCCCACGGTCTGAGGTCAAGCTGAACATGAACCCCGACACAACACCCAGCCCGAAGCCTGAAGTCCAGTCGGATGTAAAACCCAACGTAACGCCGACGCCTGAGGTCACGCCACAGCCGGCACCTCCTGTTACCCCGGACTTAACCAGCCCAGCCCCTACGGATAATCGATTCGACCCAAGGAGTTGGCGGTTCGCGCCGCGTCCGAAGTTCATGTCCTGACCTGACTTACTTGATCTCGATACTTTGAATAGAGCGCGTACTTCCTGAACTTAACCGTTTAGCGAAGTACCTGCTCGTGGAGGGCTGCATGTCGTGTTGTTCAATTAATAATATTGCGCGTGTCGGGGATATGCGCCAGGTACTGCCTACGGATTCTCTGAGTGTCAGTAATGACTCAACCCCGCCATCCACTAGTGCCGGGCAGGGTGTTCGTTTCGCGCCCACTGCGCAGGGAAGTACGATGGGAGTGGGTGATAATTCAGACGCTATCCAGACTATGGTGGCGCTGTTTTCCTCATTTTTTACTCAACTGATTAACCTGCTATCGGATAGAAAAGACAAAACAGTCCCCGATATACCGCCTCCGCGCCCCGAGGTGGCACCGCGAGTGGTACCAGAACCTGTGGCGCCACGGCCGGCGCCAGCGGTGTATATCCCAGGCCTTTCGAATAAGCGAAACGGCGCCAAGCCGGACAATATCTGGAGCGGATTTCGCCAGGGGCCCGACGGCAACTGTGTGACGGTATCGGCCATCAAGGCGGCGATGTATCGATTCGGCCAAAGCCCCACGGATATTTTCAAAGAGGTGCAAAAAACGGGCGATGGTTATCACGTGGTCATGCGTGATGACTTCCGGCTTACCCTGAGTGATCGTGAATTGATTGAAGGTGCGCGGGGCGCGAAGTTTGCCGGTACCGACAGAGGCATGCTTCAGGATGCGCAGTTTCTCTTCGCCGTCAGTGCCAAGCGGGCACAGATGGAAAACAACGATCGCACGGCGGGCCGCAGTTATCAGGCTGCGATCCGCAGTTTGAATGATGGCGAGGATGAGACCGGGCCTGGGGAGGGGTTTTTGCGACTGGGATTAAGGAAACACATGAAGCGCGTCCACGTCAGTGAACTCGCTCGCGGCCAACTGGGGATGTGCAATCGAACCGGGCATTCGGTGGCGGTCATCAATGGGCGGGAGGAGTTATGGGGCAGCCCGGGCTGGGCGCCAACCCACGGTGATGCTGTAGCGCTTATGTGACTGACGTGAATGGAAGAACGCAGCAGCCCTCTGGGGCGTACTCGATCAACGCTGGGGTGGTGTGCGTGCGTCCTGGCTGCGCGTTCTGCGGTTTAGATAAACATCAGGAATCCAGTGGATGAATATCTCGGTATTGGCTCGTCCGGTGACCCCGATGGGTGTGCAAGGCCAGGGCTTGTCGGAATCTTCTTCGAAGCATGCAGGGGAAAAGCCCGCCGACATCGCCCGGGCATTTAACGCGACGCAACGTCGGTTCGGTGAGCATTTTGATTGCAGCAGCCATGCGGCGGTCATCAAGTTGATGATGATGACCTTCGGACAACATCCTGCCGGGATGTTCAACGAGGTCAAGCGTTCAGGTGATGGCTATGAAGTCACGATGAAGGATGAATTCAAGGTTCGTCTTTCGCGCCAGGAAATGGAACAGGCGGCGCAGGCCTCACGCTTTGCCGGTGAGGACGACGGTGCGGTCAGGGATGCCAACTTTGTGTTCGCCGCCTTTGTGAAACGCAAGCAGATGACCCAAGGCTACTCGACGTTTGGCGCGGCCTTGTCAAAGACCGTCGAGGGCGAGACGCTCAAGCGGTGCTTGCAGGGCATGGGGGTGTACGGCCTTTCGCAGTTTGTCTCGTCGAACGACATGAAGCTCAACGGGGCGGTGGGCGTCATGCAGACGCATGACTTTGGTGCCGCGTTAGTCAAAGAGGGGGGCAGGCATCAGGACTACGGGTATGTATTGTTTGACGATAGGAAACCGCTGCGCAGCGATGCCCAGGCGGTGTCCCATGAGGGCGAAAACCCGTCGCCTGGGCAAATCTGGGAGGGGTTCTATCAAGGTGCGGAAGGTAATTGCGTCACCGTTTCAGCGATCAAGGCGGCCCTGATGCGCTTCGGGCAGGACTCCCAGGGTATCTATAAGCACATTCACCTCACCCCGGATGGCTTTGACGTGACCATGCGGGATTCCTTCAGGCTGCAATTGAGCCATGATGAAGTCAGCCAGGCGACACAAGCCTCGAACTTTCGTGGCGCCCACCCGCAATTGCTGAGCTATGCGAACTTTTTGTACGCCGTCAGCGCCAAGCGCGCGCAATTGGAGAATAACGATTCGCGCGCCGGGCAGGGTTATGCGGTGGCTTTGGAAACCCTCAACGACGGGGAAACACCAGGGGAGGCGCTGCGGCGTCTCGGGCTGTTTGGCTATATGCGCGAAAGTACTGTTGAGGAGCTGGCGAACGGTGCGATCGGTACCCTGGCGGACCGTTTCCATTCGGTCGCGGTGGTCAACGGTGCGGTTGACTACTATGGGCAAAAGCACCGCCTGGCGTCATCGCGATGGATGAATACCGGGTTGCGGGCCTTGAAGCTGGCGTGAGGGCTATTCCAGCAACCGTCTGAACGCTTCGATCGGCAATGGCCGGCTGTGCAAATACCCTTGGAACAAATGGCACCCCAGCTTTTGCAGGAACGCCAGTTGCTCCGCAGTCTCCACCCCTTCGGCGATGACTTCCAGGTTCAGGCTGCGGGCCATGGCCACGATGGCACGGATGATTTCCGCGTCGTTGGGGTCGTGGGTGGCATCGCGGACAAAGGACTGATCGATCTTCAGCGCATCCACCGGCAGGCGCTTGAGGTAGGTCAGGGAGGAATAGCCGGTGCCGAAATCGTCCATGGCAAAGCTGACGCCGAGTTTTTTCAGGCGGCGCATCTTGGCCACGGTGTCTTCCAGGTTCTGGATCACGATGCCTTCGGTGATTTCCAGTTTCAGCAGGCTGTGGGGCAGTTGATGTTGCTTGAGGCTGTGCTCCACCCGTTCGACAAAATCGGCCTGGCGAAACTGCCGGGGGCTGATGTTCACGCACAGGCTGAAGTTCAGCGGGTCTACCAGACCTTCGGTAATCAGTTGCTGAAACGCGGCGCAGGCTTCATCGAGGATCCAGGTGCCCACTTCGAGGATCAGGCCACTGTCTTCCAGGACCTTGATAAATTCCGATGGCGACTGTGCGCCCAGCTGCGGATGCTGCCAGCGCACCAGGGCCTCGGCACCGACAATCTTGTTGCCGCGCGCATCCACCTGGGGCTGGTAATGCACGCTGAATTCGCCGCGTGACAGGGCCAGGCGCAGGTCGGTTTCCATGCGCAGCCGCTCGCTGGCGGTCTTCTGCATGCTGTTGTGGAACATCTGCGTGGTGTTGCGCCCGGAATCCTTGGCGCGATACAGGGCGATGTCGGCACGCTTGAGCAGGTCCGCCGGGGTCGAGCCATGGTCGGGAATCAGCGCTACGCCAATGCTTGGCGTGACTTGCAGCCGATGGCCGTCGAGGAACATCGGTTCCGAGAGCAGTTCGCGCAGGGTATCGGCCAGTTCCTGTACCTGGGCGCTGACTGCCGTGCGGGTGCCGTCCAGGCCGCTGAGCAGCACCACGAATTCATCGCCTCCCAGGCGCGCCACGGTGTCTTCCATGCGCACGCTGGCTTCCAGGCGAGCAGTGACGATTTTCAATACGGTGTCGCCCACCGGATGGCCGAGGGAGTCGTTGATGTGCTTGAAGTGATCGAGGTCGAGAAACAGCAGGGCGCCGCGCAAATTATGGCGCTTGAGCAAGGCAATCTGTTGGCTCAGCCGGTCCATCAGCAAGGCGCGGTTGGGCAGGTTGGTCAGCGGGTCGTGATAGGCCAGGTGGCGAATCTGAGCCTGCGCATTTTTCAGCAGGCTCACGTCCCGAGCGGTCAGCAGCAGGCACGGGGTTTCATTGAGGGTGATCGGTTCGACCGACACTTCCACCGCCAATACCTCGCCGCGCTTGTTGTGCCAGAGCATTTCCAGGTGATGGATGCGGCCCTTGAGCTGCAATTCGGCCAGCAGCGCGGCGCGTTGTTTTTCATCGGCCCAGATGCCGATCTGGTAGAGCGTCAGGCCGATGGCTTCTTCGGCGCGAAAACCGGTCAGGCGGCAGAAGCCATCGTTGACTTCCACATAGCGGCCGGTGTCGCGCTCGGTGATGGAAATCGCGTCGGGGCTGGAGTGGAACGCCTTGGCGAATTTTTCTTCGCTGGCCTTCAGCGCGGCTTCCGAGCGTTGCTGCTGGGTGATGTCCCGCAGCGTCGTGACGATGCACGGCTGGTCGCCGACCTTGATCAGTCGGCTGGAAATCACGCACGTCAGGCTTTGGCCGTCCTTGTGGTGCACCACGATGGCGACATTGTTCAGCGCCTGATCGCGTATGACTTGTTCGATTCGTTGCAGGCGCTTGCTCGACTCATCCCACAGGCCGATTTGTTCGGCGCTCTTGTCGATCACCTCGGCGGCCGTGAAGCCAAAGGTCTGGGTGAAGGCCGGGTTGATTTCGATAAACGCGCCACTTTCCAGGCACGTGACGCAAATCGGGTCGGGGCTGGCCTGGAACAGGCTGGCGAATTTTTCTTCGGAGGCGGTCAGCCGTTGTTCGCGCTCGACCTGGTCGGTGATATCCAGCAGGGTGCCGGCCATGCGCAGCGGAGCGCCTTTTTCGTCGCGGTACAGGCGTGCGCGGCTTTCCAGGTAGCGTGAGCTGCCGTCTTCCAGTTGCACGCGGTAAGTCAGTTGATAATTGCCGGCCGGGCCTTCGCGCAGGGTGCGGTAGGCGTTGCGCATGTTCTCGCGCTCTTCCTTGGGCATGCCCTCGAAAAATGCCTCGAAGGATTCATGGAAGGGCTCGGCCGGCAGGCCATGCAGCTGGGCGGCACGGGCTGAGCCGTAGAGCATGCCGCTGGGGATATGCCAATCCCAGGTGCCCAACTGCGCCGAGTCCAGCGCCAGGTCGAGGCGTTCCTGGCTGTCCTTGAGGGCCTGCTCGGCGTTTTTGCGTTCGGTGGTGTCGAGGAAGGTGCTGAGCAAATAGGCCTCGCCCTCCAGCTCGACCTTTTGCGCGCTGAGGGTGCCATCGTGGATCTGTCCACTGCTGGCGCAGAACTGTACTTCCATGGTGATGGGTTCACCTTTGCGCTGGGTCGCCTTGACCAGTTGCGCGCGTTGCTCGGGATGGCGCCACAGGCCCAGTTCCAGGGTGGTGCGGCCTATCGCTTCGGCCAATGGCCAGCCGAACAGCATCTGGAAATACTGGTTGGCCTCGCTGATCAGGCCATCCGACTGGCGGGTCAGCAGGACCATGTTCGGGCACAGGTGAAACAGCGTCGCGAAGCGCTTTTCGGAGTGGCTGAGGGCGTGTTCCCGTTCGCGTTGGCGGGTGGTCTCGCGGATCACCCCGATCATGCGGCGCCGGCCGGCCTTGTCCGGTGCCAGGCTGCCGTTGATCTCCAGCCAGTGGTGGCTGCCATCCGGCCATTGGATGTGGTGGTGCATGGCCTGTTCGAACGGCTCGCCGGCCAGCACCGCGTGGAAGGCCCGAACGACCCGGGCGCGATCCTGCGGTGCCAGCAGGTCAAGGTAATCCACGTCCCTGGGCAGCGGCTGGTGGGGGTCGAAGCCAAACAGCGCCTGGGTGCCTCGGGACCAACTGATCCGGCCGGTTTCGATTTCCCAGCACCACGCTCCCAGCCGTGCGGCGTTCAGAGCTGCCAGCAACTGCGGAGCGCTGTCCCAGCTTCGTTCCGCCTCTTGAGGGTCAAGGGCGTAGATGCGGGGTAGGGGTGGCACGGAATCGACGGGGTTGCGCATTATCAAAGGGCCTTGGCTCGATGGGCAAACAGCGCGGGTTCAGTCAGGCCTTGAGGCTGCACAGTGTCATGCCGATGCTCCTGGCAGATCGACTTGTGCATCCAGCAGGCTCATGAACGCCCGCGCAGCGTTCGACAGCGTCCTTTCAGTGTGCACGATATAGCCTAGCTGGCGACTGAGTTGTATGCCCGGCAAAGCGATACTTGCCACCTGGTCATCGAGCATTGTACGCGGCAGCACGCTCCAGGCCAGGCCAATGGAAACCATCATCTTGATGGTTTCCAGGTAGTTAGTGCTCATGGCGATGTTTGGCGTCAGGCCCTGGGCCTCGAACAAACGGCTGACAATATGATGGGTAAAGGTATTGCCGCCGGGAAAGACCGCCGGGTGCCCGGCGATATCGGCCAGGTTGACCGGGCCGTTGCTGATCAGGCTGTGCTCCGGTGCCACCACGAAATCCAGTGGGTCGTCCCACACAGGAGTGGCGCGCACCAGGTTGTGGGGGGCGGGCGCCAGGGTGATCACCGCCACTTCGGCGCGACCGTGCAGAATTTCATCGTAAGCGACCTCCGAATCGAGAAACTGGATGTCCAGTGCCACGTTCGGGTACGTGCGGGTGAACGTGCGCAATACCGGCGGCAGGCGGTGCAGGCCGATATGGTGGCTGGTGGCCAAGGTGAGGCGCCCGCTGACTTCGCCGGTGAGGTTGGTGAGGGCGCGGCGGGTGTCGTCCAGCACGTTGAGAATCTGATAAGCGCGCGGCAGCAGGGCGCGGCCGGCCTCGGTCAGGCCGACTTCACGGCCCAGGCGATCGAATAAACGCACCTTCAATTGCTGTTCCAGGCCGGCGATGCGCTTGCTGATGGCCGGTTGGGTCAGGTGCAGGCGTTCACCAGCGCCGGAGAAGCTGCCGGTCTCGGCGATGGCAATAAAGGCATTGAGGTTGGCCAGGTCCATTGTTGTATTCCAGTTGGTAATCCAAAGCATAAAAAATATGAATTTGAGTTATTTAATGTAGCGCCATACCATCAGCCTCACAAGCCAAAGGGTTATTGAATGTCTCAAGACCCGGGGCATAGAAATACCGCTGATGAGGACCGACTGATGGCCGGCAAAACGCTTTACGACAAGCTTTGGGATTCCCATGAAGTGAAACGGCGCGACGATGGCTCGTCGCTGATCTATATCGACCGTCACATCATCCATGAAGTGACCTCGCCCCAAGCGTTCGAAGGCCTGCGGCTGGCCGGGCGCAAGCCCTGGCGCGTCGACTCCATCATCGCCACCCCGGACCACAACGTGCCGACCACCCCGGAACGCAAGGGCGGGATCGACGCCATTGTCGACACGGTGTCGCGTTTGCAGGTACAGACCCTCGACGATTACTGCGACGAATATGGCATCACCGAATTCAAGATGAATGACGTGCGTCAAGGGATCGTTCACGTGATTGGCCCGGAGCAGGGCGCCACCTTGCCGGGCATGACCGTGGTCTGCGGCGACTCCCACACCTCGACCCACGGTGCGTTCGGCGCCTTGGCCCATGGCATCGGCACCTCCGAGGTGGAACATGTGTTCGCCACCCAGTGCCTGGTCGCCAAAAAAATGAAGAACATGTTGGTGAAGGTCGAAGGCAAGTTGCCGTTCGGCGTCACCGCCAAGGACATCGTGCTCGCGGTGATCGGCAAGATCGGCACCGCCGGCGGTAACGGCCATGCCATCGAGTTCGCCGGCAGCGCCATTCGCGACCTGTCCATCGAAGGCCGCATGACCAT
>Ga0105244_10003049_pt1 | contig 12288 bp, 9 predicted proteins | sample KBSM44metaG_FD_80423 | JGI IMG/M metagenome (GOLD analysis project Ga0105244, IMG submission 80423) | Miscanthus rhizosphere microbial communities from Kellogg Biological Station, Michigan, USA - KBS M4-4 metaG | ecosystem: Host-associated > Plants > Roots > Rhizosphere > Soil | place: Michigan...
AGTGGCTGCAAGATTGTAAATACTAATGAGAACCACTATCAATTCGATTGTTTTTTGCTATCATCGGCACTTCATTCCGCACCCATGTAGTAGATGAAGTTGGAGAAGCAGCGTGGTAGCCAGTGACTTAATGCAAGCAGACCTTTCCGTATGGGGCATGTACCAGCATGCCGATATCGTGGTAAAGGTGGTCATGATCGGTCTGTTATTGGCCTCGGTCGTGACCTGGGCAATTTTCTTCGGTAAATATGCTGAGCTGAGCGCGGCCAAACGTCGCCTCAAGCGCGAGCAGCTGGCGTTAGGTGAAGCCCGCAACCTGAATGATGCCGCGCGCGCTGCCCAGCAGTTCAAAACCGCCAGCCACAGCGCGGTACTTCTTAACGATGCGCAAAATGAGCTGGAACTTTCTGCTGGCGTTGAAGATACCGCCGGGATCAAAGAGCGTACCGCTTTCCGTCTTGAACGTCGGGTGGCTGCCTTCTGCCGTCACGCGGGCCGCGGTAACGGTTTCCTGGCCACGATTGGTTCGGTCGCGCCGTTTGTCGGCTTGTTCGGCACCGTCTGGGGCATCATGAACAGCTTCATTGGTATCGCCAAAACGCAAACCACGAATCTTGCCGTGGTTGCCCCCGGCATTGCCGAAGCCTTGCTGGCTACCGCTATTGGCCTGGTCGCCGCCATTCCGGCCGTGGTGATCTACAACGTGTTTGCCCGCATGATCGCCAACTACAAAGCCTCGCTGGGCGATGTGGCCGCGCAAATCATGCTGCTGCAAAGCCGCGATATCGACCTGGGAAACCTGGCCCAGCCTGACGTTAACCGCCCGGCAGCCGCACAAAAACTGCGTCTGGGGTAAGCGTTATGGCGATGCGATTAAACGACCAGGCCGAAACAGATGGCGAAATGCACGAAATCAACGTCACGCCGTTTATCGACGTGATGCTGGTGTTGTTGATCATCTTTATGGTTGCAGCGCCGCTGGCGACCGTTGATGTCCGTGTTAACCTTCCGGCTTCCACCAGTGCGCCCCAACCGCGTCCGGAAAAACCGGTTTACCTTTCGATCAAAGCCGACAAGCAGTTGTACGTGGGTAACGAGGTGGTGAATAAAGCGTCGTTGATCAACGTGCTGACCCAGCAGACGGAAGGCAACAAGGACACTACGATCTTCTTCCAGGCGGACAAGTCTGTCGATTATGAAACCCTGATGAGCGTGATGGACGAACTGCGCACGGCCGGGTATTTAAAAATCGGCTTGATGGGAATGGAAACGGTCAAGAAATAGCGATTGGAGCCGGTCGGGCTTTCCCGCTTAACGCTCAACGCATTCAGCCAACATTCGGGGCCTTCAGGCGTGGTAAACGCGCCTCGTCAATACGCTATCACGGCTAAAAAGCGCGCATTCCGCCGCGCTTTTTTTATGTCTGTTTTCACAGAATCTTCTTCTGCTCATTCCGCCTGATAACAGGCAAAGATGCTGCCGTAACTCTCCTGTTAATTTCTTGTTACGGAAACTTATAGACTTGTAAACTGCAATGGTGATCGGTGTCACATTAATCTGGCTTGTCGCAGGCTAAAACGGATAAAAAACCAAGGAAGCCGTGATGAACCCGAGTGAAACTTTACAAAAGCCGCCTGCCAGCGCGGCCAGAACCATTTTCAACGTTACCAGTGGTAACTTCCTTGAGATGTACGATTTCATGGTGTTTGGCTACTACGCCACGGCCATCGCCAAAACCTTCTTTCCCGGTGACGATCCGTTCTCTTCCCTGATGCTGACGTTGATGACCTTCGGTGCAGGCTTCCTGATGCGTCCGCTGGGGGCCATTATTCTGGGGGCTTACATCGACCACCATGGTCGTCGCAAAGGGCTGCTGTTAACGCTTGGCCTGATGGCGCTGGGCACGCTCACGATTGCACTGGTACCGGGTTATGCCACGCTGGGCGCGGCGGCACCGGTTCTGATTCTGCTGGGGCGTTTGCTGCAGGGCTTTTCAGCCGGTGTGGAACTGGGTGGCGTGTCGGTCTATCTGGCCGAAGTCGCACCGAAAGGTCGCAAAGGCTTCTTTGTCAGCTGGCAATCCGGAAGTCAGCAGATTGCGGTGATATTCGCTGCGCTGCTGGGACTGGGCCTGAACCATCTGCTTTCTCATGATGACGTCACCGAGTGGGGCTGGCGCATTCCCTTCGTGGTGGGCTGCCTGATCGTACCCTTCCTGTTTTATATCCGCCGTATGCTGGAAGAAACCGAAGCCTTCAGTCAGCGTAAACACCACCCGGCCATGACCGAAATTATGCGTTCGGTGGCCAGCAACTGGGCGCTGGTGCTGGCAGGTATGCTGATGGTCGTCACTACCACCGTGATGTTCTATATGATTACCGCCTTTACGCCCACCTTCGGCAAAACGGTGTTGATGATGAGCGACACCCAGGCGTTTATGGTGACGCTGTTTGTCGGGATTTCGAACCTGTTCTGGCTACCGGTGATGGGCGCGCTCTCCGATCGCATAGGTCGTCGCCCGCTGCTGCTGACGTTTACCTTGCTGATGATTGCCACCGCCTGGCCGGTGCTGCACTGGATGGTGGGCTCACCCAGCTTCGCGCATCTGGTCGAGGCGGAATTATGGCTCTCCTTTCTCTACGCAAGCTATAACGGCGCCATGGTGGTTTATCTGGCGGAAATTATGCCAGCGGAAGTGCGCGCCGCGGGCTTCTCTATGGCCTACAGCCTGGCAACGGCGCTGTTTGGCGGCTTTACGCCAGCAGTATCCAGCTATCTGATTCACGCCACAGGTGACAAGGCGATGCCGGGCGTGTGGCTGACCTTTGCGGCCGTCTGTGGCCTGTTTGGTACGCTGCTCATTGGTCGCATGGTTAAGCAGTATCGCGCTCGTCACGGCAGCACGCCGGTCAGCACATCCCTTTAAAACGCAATATCCACCACCACGCTGTCGCTGTAGTTTCCCGCAGGCGGCGTGTTTTGCGTGGTGAGGACGCGCGCAGTGTAGTTATAGCTGCGCGTCAGTCCATCGGTGCTGACGGTATTGGCCGCCGCACTGCCCACCCGTTCTGTGCCACTCGGCCCCCAGCGATCGCTACTGGTTCCTTTGTAGATTTCGTAACTCAAACGGTTGGTTCCGCTCGCCATATTCCGCACGCTGCCTGATGCGTTGTTGCCATTGCTTAAGCCCACGGTATAGGTACTGCCTTTACTGCATAACACACTGATGGTTTGCGAAATTGCCCCAAAGCTGGCGACCAGCGGCGCGCTGCCAAAGCTAATGTTGGGGGCGGTAATCGCTGTACAGTCATTGCTCAGAACGACGGTCACGGTAATGGGGATCACGCCGCTGCCGGTCTGCGGGGTCAGACAAGCGCCCAGGGCGGAAACAGAGGTGCAGATGTTATAGGTGACGGTCATGTTCAGGGTGAGCGTATAGCTGCCCGCCGCCACGGTTTGCCCGGCGACGGTGCGTAAATACACCGGAATCGCGAAGTTCAGGCTGCCGAGTAATCCCGCCAGGTTGATCAATGTGGCCGAGTTATACACAAAAGCCGATCCGCCAATGGTCAGCTCATTAGCGCAGGCGCTGTCGGTACACAGCCGCACCGGAATATTGTCGCTACCGGTATCGCCGCTTCGCTTGAGCGTGCCGCGCGTGCCGTTGGTGTTGCTGGCGCTGGTCAGCTGAAACGTAATCTGATTATTACTCAGCAGAGTCAGGGCCGTGCCTGATCCGCAGTTAACGTTAGCGTTGGTGGAGGTCGTGCTGACGCTGGTATTAGCAACAAACGTGGTTTGTGTGCCAAAGCTGGCGCTGGACGCGGGAAGGGTACAGGCGGCATAGCCCAGCGAGGGTAGCAGCAGCAGGCAAAGCAGCATCAGGTTTTTCATGGTGTTATTCCGGCTGTCGCGTTTTCGGGGTTGGGTACCGGTGCGCCGTCGGGCAGCGGCGGCAGGGGACAGGTCAGCGGACCGTAGGTTTTCAATGCCTGCGGCTGGCCACCCGCTAGGGTCAGTTCGGTTTTACAGGTTCGGCCGTCAGGCGCGATGACCTTAATTGGGTTGTGTTCGCTGAGATCGTCCAGCCAGGCGATACCGTCCCAGCCAACGTAGCCCGTTGCCTGGCCGGGACGGATCACCTGGCTGGATACCGGCAACGGCTGGTTATGGCTGTCATACAGAATCACGCTGGCGGCGCGTAAACGCTCAACCGGAAAATTCAGCAAAAATCCACTCTGGCGCTTCACGGCAAAACGCTGCTCGACTTTGGGCGTGGTCATGTCGGCGGGCAGGTCGAGCGTATCGATATCGTATTTGGCCGCGTAATAGCTGCTGATGGAGGGCACCAGCAGATAGCCCTTGCTGTCGGTACGTCCCATCGACTGGTTTTCATAGCGGACATTGACGTCCGGGTAGTTGGTTTTCACCACCACAAAGGCATCATTGATCGGGTTTGCGGCAAAGACCTGGTTATCCATTAACACCAGCGCGCCGGATAAATCTGCCCACTGCGTAGTGTTGTCATCATCCCCGTAGAATCCGCCAGACGTATCGATTTTATTGTTACGGTAGCGCAGGCTGCCCTGCCGGTAATCACCGCTATTCCCGCCCTGGTTGGCCCAGGAGGCGTCCCAGGCAAAACCGCCGTCGCTGGGCATGGCGCGGGACAGATAAGCCCGTTGATTGTGTCGACCTTGCTGATCGCGCTCAACGCTCAGTGAGGCATTGCTGTTTTCACCAAACGGAATGACCAGCGAGACGGCGCCGCTCCATTCGCCCTGTTGCCTGTCACGGCTGGCGGAAACGTACAGGCTGGCATTGCCCCACAGGTTTTTACTCCAGGAGAGGTTCCACAGGCTGGTGCGTTGGTTATCGCCGCCGGAAATATCAATATAGGCTGCACCCAGGCTGCCATAACGGTTGAGCGATATGCTGGCGCTGTACTGCGCCGTTCGCCGCGCCAGGCTGTAACGGTAATCCGAACCGCCGTTGCGCTGGTTGCTCAGCAGGGCCAGATTACCAAAGCCGGCATTGCGCACCTGGTGCTGCGTACCCAGGCTAAAGCGACTGTTGTTGTACTGATAGCCCCAGCTGTACTGCGCGCCAGACTGCCCGTCCATTTGACTCTGCGCGGCTGCGCCGTTGATCACGCCCCAACTGCCCACTTTAAACTGCGCGCCTGCTCCGCCCATGCCCAGGTGGTTACTGCCCTCCCCATGGGTTTCCAGGGTGAGCCAGTCTGTCATGCCATAGCGCCATGAGCCGCTCATCGCTGCCGCACCGTAATCCGCGTTTTTAATGCCGTAGTTTTGCCGCATCGCACCGGCGGAAAAGGCGTAATCGGACAGGCCCGGCTTAAGCAGATTACTGGAAACATAAAACGGCAGCGTGGTGACCACCTGACGCCCGACGGCATCCGTGGTGGTAATCACCGCGTTGCCCGCGCCGTTTACAAAGGGCACGTTCGTGAGCGACCAGGGACCGGGCTGAACGTTGGCCTGAGTGGAGCGGTAGCCGTTAACAAACAGATCGACCGTTGAGGGCACCGCCGCCTGACCGGAAAACGCGGGCAGGGGATAGGTCACCAGATCCGGACGTACGCTGAAGTCCCGCGCAACCTGAATGCCGCCAAGCCGGACGCTGCTGGTCCATGCCAGCGCATCGGTCGTGAGGTCGCCGACCCGCCAGCTCAGGATGGCGTTTTCGTTTTGATTGCTCCACCAGGTGTCGTAGCGGATATAGCCATCATCCTGGTAGCGATTTTGTCCTTCCAGCTGCTGTTGCCAGACGCCGTTGCTGGAGATGTGTCCGGCATCACCAAACAGGCGCAGTTCGTTCCAGGCCGCCAGACGTGTACCCGCAACGTCGGTGCGCGTGGCGTAGAGATCGTAATTTATCAGCGCCCCAGGGCTGACGCGTCCGGGAAAGCGCGGTCCGGTGTTGCTCTCACCAATCGTCTGTTCGGGCAGCCAGCCGGGCGGTACCGTCAGCAGCAGGCGCTGGCGACGATCGTCATAGTCCACTTTCACCTCTGCGAGCTGATTAACATCAACCTGTTGTTGTCCCTGATACTTTTCCGGCGGGATCCCCGCACGCTGCAGATCGCCTGCCCGCACCAGAAAGTGACCGTTTTGTTGCTCTACCGGCACGATATCGCCCCGTGCCTGCTGATTCACCACCAGCTCTAACATGTAGCGCTGACCAGCGGCGCTGTTGTCCACGGCGGGCGGCGGCGGGAGCGACGTAAAGGTTTCAGCCCAGACAGAACCGGGTGTCAGGCAGCACAGCCCCGCGATAGCCAGCGCAACGGGATGCGGCGAAAACGACATCATTACACTTTACTGAGCCGCAGCGCTGCGCCACTGCCCGTGGTTGGTTTCTGCGCGCAGTTCACCGCTGACCGCGGCTCTCAGAGGAAAACGCTGGGTGCTGTTAGCCAGCACATAACCGTAAAGTCCGTTTCCGAGTCGCTGACCGCCCACGGTGACATTACTGAGACGTGCGTGGCCGTTACCGCGATTAGTCAGCTCCAGATAGCGCTGACCGCCAGTGTTGACCTGGCGCCAGCTCAGTACAGACCTGGCGTCATCGCGAACCAGTCCGTTGCCGTAGACAAACAGGGGAACCGAATAGCGCATCTGAAAATTCAGTCCGGCCTGATTATCGCCGACCGACCGTGGGGTGGGGATCTCATCCAGCACGACGCGGTAGGCCATCTCTTTACCTGCCACGGGCGGGACTTGTTTAATCAGGCGAACGAGCTGCTTTTGCCCGGGTTCGATGCGTATCAGCGGCGGGCTGGCGACAACCTGCTGCTGGGTCTGATACTGCTCCTGATTGTGCGTCTGCTGCCAGGCGAAGATGCGCACCTGCATCAGGGTGGTGCTGCTGCCACGGTTTTCCAGCCACAGCTCGCTGGCTTTTTCCTCCGGGTTAATCGCCGGATCGATAGGCCAAATCATGACGGAGTTAGCGCCCTGAGCCTGAGGCAACAGCAGGAATGTGAACAGAAAAAACAGGGCGCGCAGGGATGGCATGGTAAAGCTCCTTTGTCCTTTTATCACCAGGTCAGCGTGACGCTGAGGGTGTCCGAATAAACCCCGGCGCGCGTCGGGCCGGGTAACTGCAGCGAGCCATATATTGGTAACGTGATGTTATTCGCATTGCTGTAGCTCAACGGCACTGCCGTGTTCACCGGAATCGGCGTGGTACGTGCAGCATTGCTGTAGAGGTAATAGGGAACCGTGTTGGTGTTGTTAGCCAGCTTCAGATTACGGGTCGAGGTATAGTTACTGCCGCCATTGATGGTCATGCTCAGCGTGGTGCCCGGTGTGCAGGCAAGGTTAATCGTGGAACTTTGTACATAGCTGGCGCTAACGCTGTTCGTGGCCAGCCCCGACTGGGTACCAAAATTAAGCGTGCCAAAGATCCCCGTATTCGTGCCTGAGACCACGCAACCCGCAACGATTGACGCTGACACCTGGAATGTGGTGGAGCTGGTCGTGATGCCCCACCCATTACCACTCACCCACAGCAGCAGCCCGCCAACGGTGACCGAAACAGGTGACCACTTTGCCGTCATCTGTCGCTACTCAAACACGAGCACTCAATAGTTCACGGCGACGTTAATCGTATCGGTGTAAGTCCCGGCCGGTATCACAGGGTTAAAGCCGCCGCCCACGACGCGCCCGTAGATGGCGTAATTGGTACCAAGCGTCGGATCGGTGGTGCCGCTGGGCGCAATATTGGTGTTATTTGCGATGGCGGTGCTAAAGGAGGCGTCGCTATAGAGGGTATAAGCGATGCCCTGGGTATTATCCGCCCCCAGCACCAGGTAGCGTGGAGCGGATGACACGGTGCCGTAGACGGTTCCCGGTGCCGCATTGCTGCTGGTCACCTGGACGTTAAAGGTTTGACCGGTTGTGCAGCGCACGTAGATACCGTTACCCGCCGCGCCCACTAAGGTGGCATTCAGGGTATCGAAGGTCGCGGCACTGCTGCCAAAGTTTAACGAACCGAAATTTACGCCAGTGGTGGCGGACTGCCCGTTCACCAGACAACCCGTGGTTAATGTTAGCGTCGCGTTAATCGCACCCGTGGTGGTGGCAGCAAACGTCGCGGAAGGCAGCGCCGTAGTCAACCCGACAACAAACAGAAAAAGCTTGAATTTCATAACCATTCCTTACCGATTATTGAGGATCAGTGCTTTTTCACCTGATGGCGTAATACAGAAAAACCAGAAAAATTAGAATCTTGCTGTAAGTTATTAGCATCCTGCCAGCGTTTTTGACGATAACCGCGTCATCGGGTTGATCGTTTTATATTAGTTTTTTTTACTATACATCAGCTTATGCGCTGTGGCGAAACTCCGCGTAAAAATTTTTATTATTTTGTTACATCAGCCCCCTTCATCTGCCTCGCCCGTTAATGCATGAAAATAAAAAAGGCGAAACTGCCGGCCCTCTATCCCACTTTCGGTTTCGATGATATGTTTTCGCACCGGTCTGAAACGCTCACCGAAACGCTTCGGTTACGGGCGAACGTCAAGGAAAATATTGGGGTGTTTTCGCCTGTTAAGTTGTTGAAAAAGTCTCGTTTTTAGGTGGCTCTATGTCACTGAGACGCATGGGCGGATAGCGGAGAAGGGAAAGCGGCACCCCAGCCGTCCGGGCAAAATCGCGCTGCATGACTATCATGTATTTTGTCTGTAAAGAGGATTGATTGATCCTGACGCTTGGAAGCATCGATATCTTCTATTAAAAAAGCCTAAGTTAGTATTTTTCTGCGCCGATAAACGGTAAACAAGGCAAAACATCTTTTTCAACTCCATTATTACAGCTGCGTATTCGGCGCTGTTCGGAAAACCCTATGTTAGTGGCCTCATATAACGCATTTATTGTCGTCATTTCGGTATTGGTGGCGATGCTGGCTTCATTTACTGCGCTGGATATGGCGGGACGCGTGGCGACCTCAACCGGTAAAGTGGCGCTCGTATGGCTGCTTGGCGGCGGCTTTGCCATGGGCATCGGCATTTGGGCAATGCACTTCATCGGCATGCTGTCTATGGATCTGGACATGATGATGAGTTACGACGCCCGGCTGACGGCGCTGTCTGCCGGTATTGCGGTGTGCGCCTCAATATTCGCGCTGTGGCTGGTCTGTCATGGGGAATTGCCCCTGCCGCGCTTAGCCGGCGGAGCCATCGTGCTGGGCTCGGGCATTGTAGCCATGCACTATACCGGCATGGCCGCGCTGATGCTGTCGCAGGGGATCGTCTGGAACTGGGGCTGGGTGCTGATATCGGTGATCATTGCGCTGGCTGCCTCCGTTGCCGCACTGTGGCTGGCATTTAAACTACGGGAAGGGCATGAGGGACGCGTCGCGACTCTGCGAGTGTGCGCCTCGGTGGTGATGGGCGCCGCGATTGCCGGCATGCACTACACCGGCATGATGGCGGCTGAATTCCCTGCGGGCAGCCATAGCATGGACGCTGGCGTTAACAGCAACTGGTTAGCCATGGTTGTGACCGTGGTGACCCTTGCCATTCTCGGCATTACGCTACTGGTTTCCATGCTGGATGCGCGTATGCAGGCCCGAACGTCGATCCTGGCCAGTTCGCTGGCGGAAGCCAATCGTGAGCTGGCACAGCTGGCGCTGCACGATAACCTGACCCGACTGCCCAACCGTATCCTGTTGGAAGATCGTCTTGAACAGGCCATTAACAAAGCCAACCGGGAGTGCAGTCAGTTTGCCCTGATGTTCATGGATCTTGATGGGTTTAAAGCGGTAAACGATGCTTTTGGTCACCATATTGGCGACAGTCTGCTGATCAGCGTGACGGAAAGGATGAGTGAGCAGATGAAAGGCTACTACACCCTGGCGCGGCTGGGTGGCGATGAGTTTGTTCTGCTGATTGAAATTACCGAACCGAACGATGCGGCAGCGGTGGCCGATCAACTGGTGAAAGCCGTCGATCGCCCGTTCTCCATTTCCCGTTACGATCTGGTGGTGTCGTTGAGCATTGGTATCGTGGTGTATCCCGGCGATGGCGAGGATGAACGCGAGCTAATGTTTAATGCCGATGCTGCGATGTATCACACTAAAAACAACGGTCGAAACGGTTACACCTTCTTCCAGCCGTCCATGAATATCCTGGCGCAGAGCCAGCTACAGCTTAATAACGACCTGTGGCATGCGCTGGATAACGATGAGCTGCGCCTGTATTACCAGCCAAAATTCTGTGCCCCGCATGGCCCGATTCTGGGCTTCGAGGCGCTGCTGCGCTGGCAGCATCCAAGGCACGGCTTACTGTCGCCGGACTGCTTTCTGCCGATGGCGGAAAAAACCGGCATGATAGTCAATATTGGTAACTGGGTAATTAATGAGGCCTGCCGCCAACTGCACCAGTGGCACCTGCAGGGCCATCCTGAGTGGTCGGTGGCGGTAAACCTGTCGGCGATGCAGTTTGAGCAGAGTAACCTGGTCGATACCGTCAAGCAGGCGCTGGCGCTGCACCATATTCCGGCCGCGCAGTTAACGCTGGAGGTGACCGAAACCACGGCCATGCGCAATCCTGACGATAGTGTGCGCATTCTGACCGAACTCACCGAACTGGGCGTCAAAGCGTCTATCGATGACTTTGGTACTGGCTATTCCAGCCTGCTGTATCTCAAACGTCTGCCGGCCAGCGAGCTGAAAATCGATCGGGCCTTCGTGAACGAACTTCAGCATCAGTCAGAAGATGCCACCATTGTGTCGGCGATCGTTGCGCTGGCGCAGTCACTGCATTTAAAAGTGGTAGCCGAAGGCGTCGAAACGCCTGAACAGCAGGCGTTTCTTACCGATCTTGGCTGCAACACTCTGCAGGGATATCTGCTCGGTCGCCCCCTTCCACCGGAGCGGATTGAAGAGATGGACGTGTTTGCCCGCGCAGAAACAGACAAACCCGCTGAACTGGAGTGTTAGCGCCACGGCTTTTTTTGTTACAGATGTTCAACATGCTAAAGTGACGCCTCAGCATCAGGAGCAACATGCCGTGGCGAAATATCAGCGATTAATGGACGACATTCAGCAGCAAATAGAAGCCGGTATCTGGCCCCCAGGCACCCGACTGCCTTCGCTGCGCCAGCAGGTCGCCCGGCAGGGGGTGAGCCTGATGACCGTGCTGCATGCCTATGAATTGCTGGAAAGTCAGGGATGGATCGTCTCGCGTCCGCAGTCCGGCTATTACGTGGCGCCGCGGGCGCTGGCGGCCGCGCCGCTCAGCGTGGCCATTAGCGAGCGGGTAGATATCAACGACTTTGTCTTCGACATCCTGCAGGCCACGCGCGATCCGGCCATCGTGCCGTTTGGTTCAGCGTTTCCCGATCCGGCTTTGTTTCCCCAGCGCCAGCTTATGCGCTCGCTGGCGAACGTTTCCCACCAGCTGACGCCTACCGATGCGTTACATAACCTGCCGCCTGGCAATGCGACGCTGCGCCAGCTGCTGGCCCAGCGCTACGCCCGCCAGGGCATGACCTTATCGCCCGATGAAATCGTCATCACCAGCGGTGCGCTGGAGGCGCTGAACCTCAGTCTGCAGTCCCTGACCGAACCCGGCGACTATGTCGTGATTGAGCAGCCCAGCTTTTATGGCGCACTCCAGGCGATTGAACGGCTTAAGCTCAAGGCGCTGGCTATTCCGAGCGATGCCCAGAACGGCATTGATTTACAGCAGCTTGAGGATGCGCTTCAGCGCTGGCCGGTGAAGGCCTGCTGGCTGATGACGACCCTGCAAAATCCGTTAGGCGTTACCTTGACGCCCGCGCGTAAACAGCAGCTGGTGGCGTTACTGGCCCGTCATCAGGTGCCGCTTATTGAAGACGATGTGTACGCAGAGCTGTGGGACGAACGCGCACCGCCCCTGCCGGCCAAAGCCTGGGACCGCGAGGGCAACGTGCTGCACTGTGGATCATTTTCAAAATCACTGGTGGCGGGATTTCGGGTGGGTTGGGTGGCGGCAGGTCAGCATGCACAGCGCATCCAACGTCTTCAGCTGATGAGCACGCTTTCTACCAGCGCACCGATGCAGCTGGCGCTGGCCGATTTTCTGGCAACCCGCCGCTACGATAACCATCTGAAACGGCTGCGGCAAAGCCTGGTCAAACGCCAGCAGCTGGCCCGCCAGGCACTGATAAAGGTTCTGCCTGCGCAGTCAACGGTAAGTGACGCGGCGGGGGGATATTTTTTGTGGGTCACGCTGCCGGACAGCATCAACACCACGCAGCTTTACCAGCGGGCGCTGGC
>Ga0105244_10003051_pt1 | contig 12284 bp, 11 predicted proteins | sample KBSM44metaG_FD_80423 | JGI IMG/M metagenome (GOLD analysis project Ga0105244, IMG submission 80423) | Miscanthus rhizosphere microbial communities from Kellogg Biological Station, Michigan, USA - KBS M4-4 metaG | ecosystem: Host-associated > Plants > Roots > Rhizosphere > Soil | place...
ATGTGAGGTTTTTTGTCAGGTATGATGTGCGAGTCATGTCAGATAGTTTGGCCTGATTTGGTCGCCATGAATGGCGACCCTACTGTAGGGGCGGCATTCATGCCACCCTGGCCAGACGTCGCACCCATCCCACGGAGCCCACCATGCCACAACACGTCTTCTTCCTTGTCCTTCCCGGCGTGATGGCGCTCGATCTCACCGGCCCCGCTGAAACCCTGCAACTGGCTGACGGCCACTTTGCGCTGCACTACATCGGCCCGCAGCCGAGCGTGCTGTGCTCCACCGGCATGACCATCGCTGACATCGCGCCGTTACCCGCACAACTGCCCGGAAACAGCCTGCTGGTGGTGCCCGGCGTGTACGATTCTCGCGTCTGTTTCGACACCGAACCGGCAGCGATGGCGCGTGACTGGCTGCGCCAGCAGCAATCGGCGATTAACGAGCAGCGCATCACGCTGGTGTGCATCTGTTCCGGGGCACTTCTTTCGGCACAGGCGGGATTACTGGATGGCATACATTGCACCACGCATCACGATGTCTTATCGCGGCTGAAAGCGGCAGCACCGGCGGCATTAGTGAAAGATAACCGTGTTTTCGTCGAAGATAGCGGTATCTGGACCAGCGCGGGCATTACCGCTGGCATTGATCTGGCGTTGCATTTGATTAATCGGCTGTGCGGTGCGCCGCAGGCTTTGAAGGTGGCACGCGAAATGGTGGTGTGGTTCCGCCGTTCCGGCGACGATCCGCAGCTGTCGCCGTGGCTACGCTATCTCAACCACATGCATCCAGCGATACACCGCGCGCCGGATGTAATGATCGCCCATCCCGACCACGACTGGTCGCTGAGCGCGCTGGCCGAGCGGGCGCACGTCAGCGAACGCCATCTGACTCGCTTGTTCCGCCAGCATCTGGGCATCAGCGTGCGCGAGTACCACGAACAGCTGCGCTTAGTGATTGCACGCCAACGTCAGCAACAGGGTGAAGCGGCGGAGAAAGCGGCGCTGGCGGCCGGATTCTCCTCGGCGCGCCAGCTGCGACGCGCACATCAGCGCTGGGACGATCAGCTTACCAGATGACGTTTATCCACGCGTTTTAGCAGTATCGCCAGCAGCAGGCTACCCAATAGCGTTACGCCCATTACCCACGGTAAATCGAGCCAGGGCCGCGACATGTCATCGTAATGATTGGTGCGTAGAAAATGGATGAACAGCGCGTGAAAGCCGTAGATCGGTAGCGAGTAACGAGAAATGGTGGCGAGAATCGGCAGCGCACGCTGATTCAGCGTATTTTTGAACAAGATCAACAGGCTGATAGCAGCGATAAACACCAGCGGCCCGCAATAGAGATACCAGGTATCGTTGAACGCGCCGTTGATTTTCAGCATCTGCTTGGTGCCGAGCGCAATGCCAAGCACACAGGCGAGAAAGCCCAATCCCGCCAGCCAGCTCACGCTACGCCTGTCAGTTTCCATGCAGCCAATCGCACGTCCGAGCAGTGCATACAACAAATAGTAAATGCTGTCGCCGCTAACATACAGGTTCACCGGCAGCCAGTGGAATGGCCCGAGCGATTGGCTCACGGTATTTGGATTCGCCAGCACCGCCAGCACGATTACCAGCATGGCCACATAACGCGGTGCCACGCTTTTTACCTGAATCAGCGGTGATAACAGATAGATGCCGATGATGGCGAAGAAGAACCACAGGTGGTAAAACACCGGTTTTTGCAGCAGCTTGAGCAACGATCGCCCTTCGCTGATCGGCGTTAGCCAGGTGATATACGCCAGCGCCACCCCGCTATAGAACAGCAGGCACAGCACGATGCGCAGCAGATGACGCCCTTGGGCGCTGCGTTCACCGAAAAACAGGTAACCTGAGATCATAAAGAACAGCGGAACGCAGACGCGTGACGCCGAGTTTAGCAGGTTCGCCACATCCCAGCTCATACCCGATGCAGCCATTGGTCCGGTGATATACCAGGTCGTGGTGTGGATGACGATCACCATCAAGCAGGCAACCGCACGTAAGTTGTCGATCCAGTAAATTTTTTGCTGCATGGCGTCCTCTTGCATTAGCTGCGAAGAAGGGTAGCCAGTGAGCGGCACGGCAACAACCTTTTGCGTTGGAATTCAGATCGCTCTGATGTTTGGTACAGGATTCAGTTACCGCACATGCCGTAGCGGCGCGATTCATCGCGCAATAAATTGCGCCGCTACGATGTGTGTGTCTTGATATATCGGTGTTTTGCCATGACGGACTTTAATCACGCACCAAAAACTTCTCGATCACCGCTTCGTCCGGTTCCACGCCGAGGCCTGGCTCGCTCGGCAGCCACGCGTAACCGTCGGCGATGCGCACCGGATTTTTCGCCAGCGAGCGGCTGATTTCGCCCGGCTCGACGCAATACTCCATCACCAATGCATTCTCAATTGCACACAGGAAATGCAGCGAGGCGGCGGTATTGATGTCGGTGGTGAAGTTGTGATTGCACACCTTGCGTCCGCGGCTGTGCGCGTAGCTGGCAATCTCCATCGCCTGAGTGAAGCCGGTGCGTGTCAGATCAATCTGCACTATGTCGATGCCGCCTTCATCAATCAGGCGCTGGAAGCCGACGACGGAACACTCTTGCTCTCCGGCGGCGATATGCTGCTGGCAGGCGGCGGAAACCTGGCCGTAACCGGCGTAGTTATCGGGATGCAGCGGCTCTTCGATCCAGAACAGATTGAGATGCTCGTAACGCTGACTGCGTCGAACGGTGGTTTTGGCGTCCCACACATGGCCGACATCCAGCATCAGATCCACGTTATCGCCCATCGCTTTACGCAGTGCTTCGAGATAGCGCAGATCCAGCGCTTCGTCGGTGCCAAACGGCTCCCAGCCAAACTTCACGCCGCTATGGCCGGTATCAATGGCGTGTTGCGCGCGAGCAACGGTCTCTTCCACGCTGAACTGAAACATGTTGGAGGAGTAAACGCGCATCTTGTCGCGCAGCGCACCGCCCAGTAGTTCCACAATCGGCTTGCCGAGCGCTTTGCCTTTGATGTCCCATAACGCAATGTCGATACCGGCCATCGCCTGCAATACCGCGCCGCTGCGTCCGTAATAGATCGTAGCGCGGTGCATTTTCTTCCACAAACGGCCAGTTTCCAGCGGATTTTCGCCCATCAGCAGCGATTTGAGGCCAGTGACCATGGTGTGCGAATAGGGCGCTTCGATAATGGCTTTGGTGACATACGGGCTGCCATCCACTTCGCCCCAGCCGGTGATGCCGGCATCGGTGGTGATTTTGATCAGCAGCGCATCCTGAGAACTGTCGGTGCGCTGCTCAATCACGGGCAGGCGCAGGTAAAACGCCTCAACGTTGATGATTTTCATGGTGTTTTCCCTGGTGTAAAGGCAATTCAAAAATTAGCCGAGAGCGGAACGGTGCTGTCGGCGCTGTGTTATCAGGGTCTCGTAATCCACGTCCAGCGCTTGAATGCGGATGTGGTTCTCAACCTCGTCGGTCATTTTGGCGATGTCGCCATCGGCAAAGACATTAATCAGCCGCTGGTGCTCCTCAATGATGTCGCTCATTGATTTGCCCATGGTGGAAAGGCCGAAAATCACCGTCAGCTGACGGGCAATCGACTCCCACAAATTGCTCAGCACCGGGTTGAGCGCAAAGCTGCACAGCGTGCGGTGGAAATCGGTATCGGCGGAGGCAAAGCCGTAAACATCGTCGTTTTGCATCATCGCCTGCATCTGCGCCACGCCTTGATAGAGCTGATTAAGCTGCTCGGTGCTGTTGCGGCCAGCCTCAATCGCGCGGCGACAGGCCAGGGTCTCCAGCGGGATGCGCACATCGATAATCTGCTCCAGCCGCTGATGGGAAATCTCCATCAGGCGGATGCCTTTATACGGCTCGCTGGTGACAATGCCCTGGCTCTCCAGAATGCGCAGCGCTTCACGAATGGGGACGCGGCTCATGCCGAGTTTGGCCACCAACTCCGGTTCAGCAATGCGATCGCCGGGCAGGATCAGGCCGCGTGAGGCGGCGCTGAGAATCGCATCCACCGCGTGATCGACCAGCGTGCGCGGACGCGCCGCATTCCAGCTGTGATCCGTCACCGTTTCCTGCGCCAGTGGGGCGCTGTTTTTACGCGTTGCGCTAGAAGGTTTTCCTGCCATGTTGTTTGTCCTGTTTAAACCTGTCGGGTCACGAACTGACCGAAGCCGGGCTCAACCTGCATCTGGTCATCCTGGAATACCGTGACGCCACGAATCATTGTGCGCACCACTTTACCCTGACAGCGCATCCCTTCAAATGCGCTCCACTTGCCAAGTCCCTGGAAATTTGCGCCGCTCACCGTCCAGCGCTGGCTGGCGTCGTAGAACACTAAATCGGCGTCAAAGCCGGGTGCAATCGCTCCTTTTTTGCCCCACAGCTGGAAAGCTTTGGCCGGGCCACTGGCGGTCATGCGCGCAAACTCGCTGAGCGCCACGCCGCGCTCGATATGGGCCGCGCTGAAGAACATCGGGCTGAGCGTTTCAACGCCGGTCAGGCCCATGCCGGCATCCCAGATGCTGGCTTCACCCGCCTGTTTTTGTGCGGGCGTGTAGGGGCAATGGTCGGAGGCGATCATGTCGACATCGCCGCGCAGCAGCACCTGCCACAGCGCATCCACCACTGGACGCGGGCGGATCGGCGGGCCGCAGCGCGCGTTAGGCCGATGCGCACCAAATCGTCTTCGTCGAGCAGTAAATAGTGCGGGCAGGTTTCGAAGCTGGCACGCACGCGGTTTTTGGCAGCGACGATGGTTTCCGCCGCGCGCGCCGAACTCACATGCACGATATGGCAGCGTGCGCCGGTCTCTTCGGCGATGGCTAACACGCGTCCCACCGCTTCAATCTCTGCGATTTCCGGTCCTGCCTGCGCGTGAGCGCGGGTATCTTTGCGTCCGGCACGGCGCAGTTCACTACCGGCACCGATCAAAATGTCGTGATTCTCGGCGTGTACGCCAATCAGCCCGTCGAAGGTTGCCAGCTCACGCATCGCGCGCAGCAGGCCGTCATCATCGAGGCGCGGTAAACCTTTCTCGTCGGTGGCTTCACCGTTAGGCGCGCCGCTGCACAGGAAGGCTTTGAACGCCAGCGCACCGGCCTGATCCAGCGCCGCCAGTTCATGCAGGTTGCGGCCATCCAGCCCGGCCCACATGGCGTAATCCACCGAACAGTTGTCAGCCAGCCAGCTTTTTTTGGCGCTGAAGTTAGCCAGCGATGTTGCCGGTGGCAGTGAATGCGGCATCTCGACGATGGTGGTGACGCCGTGCGCCGCCGCACCGCGCGTGCCTTCACGCAGCTCCTGTTCGGGGAAATCGTGTGAGCCGGTGAAATGGGTATGCACATCAATGGCGCCGGGCACGATGATCAAGCCATGCGCATCGATCACCTCGTCAACGCCGTCGGTAAGTGCGCCCGGCGTCAACAAGCCACTGATTTTGCCGTTTTCCAGTAACAGATCGGCGGGGGCCGCGCCGTTTTCGCTGACTACCAAGCCGTTAATAATTAATTGTTTCATCACTCTGCTCCTGCCTGCGTCACCAGCGCCGTATAGGGCAACGGCTGTGAAGGATCGAGCCAACCGATAGCGCCCAATAGCTGGCTGAAATGTTCAAACTCAGCGCGTGGAATCACGCTGTCTGGCGCAAATACATTGGCGTGTTGATAGGCGGCGAGGCCGCGTTCCAGCGCATCACGCGGATAATCGGGATAAAACGCCTGCACTTTTTCTGCCAGTTCGGCGGCATCATGCGTAGCCATCCACGCCAGCGCCTGCGCAATAGCGCGGGAGAAGGCAGCAAAGGCGGCGGCTTTCTCCTGCAGCACATCGGCGCGTGCGATGTAGGCGCTCCACGGCACGTGACCGCATAAGCTGGCGAGGCTGCTGATGCTGCTGAGTTGTCCGGCGGCGATGGCGGGTGCCAGCATATGCATGGCGTGCAGTGCATAATCGGCGTCACCGTTGGCAACGGCGGCGAAATCACGCGCCTGATCGCTGCTGCCCGCGATTAACTCAACATCATCCTGCAAACCGTGACGCGCCAGCAGCCAGCGGAATGTCAGCGTTGCGGTGCCGACATTGCCGATATCCAGCACGCGTTTGCCGCGCAGGTCGCTGAGCTGAAAATCCGGCTGCGCCTGCGCCGCCGCGAGAAACCACGGGTTGGCGGCGACGGAGGCGCAAAAACACTGCAACTCTGCGCCGTGCTGCTGAAAATGCTTCATGACCACCATCGGACCACCGAGCGTGAGATCGGCATCGCGGCTTAATACCGCCGGCACTTGTCCACCCTGCACGGTATGTCCGCCCGATTCGCTGGTGGTGAAGATCACCTGCAACTGCTGCGCGGCGAACAGGCCGAGGCTGTGCGCCAGATAGTGAGCGCAGTAATAGATGCGTGATTCGCTGGCATCGCCCTGATTGAAAATTAAGGTCTGCATCAGCTGCGCACCTCAGTGATAAAGCTGCCATTGAGTGCCACCATGTCGCTGACGCCACACCAGTGACCGATGGCTGTGATCTCATTAATCCAGCCGGAAAGCAGATCAAACACCGCGCTTTCGCCACCGGCGACTAACGCACTGATGATCGGCCGCACACTGAGTGACAGCGACGCGCCGAGACAGCGCGCCACCACCACATCGCTGCCGCTGCGCACGCCGCCATCCAGCAGCAGCGGCAGCCGCGTCACCGCCTGTAAATCCGGCAGCTGATCAACCGGCGTGGCCCAGCGCGCGCTTTGGCGCAGACCGATATTCGAGGCAATTAAACCGCTAACGCCGTGCTGGGTCGTCTGCGCCGCATCGTCATGATGCAAAACGCCTTTTAGCCACAGCGGCAAGTGGCGATCGGCACAGTGCGCCGCCACCTCAGCAATCTCCTGCCAGCGCCACACCGGAAAAGCCGGCAGTGGCGCAACGCCCGGCTGCGTGCCGCCGATGGTGTGCCAGCCGCGCTGTTTTAATGCGTCGCCGATGGAGAAACCGCCGGGCTGCAATCCGGCCACCGGATGCACCGGTGCCAGCACCGTCAGCACGATATTTTTAAATCCGGCCTGCGCGGCTTGATCGATCAAGGCTTTGATGCGGCCGACATCGCCCGCCGCTCGCAGTTGTAGCCAGCAGCGATCGTACTCCGTGCCAATTTGCTCCAGCGGCGTGACGGTCTCCTCAGAGATCACCAGCGGTAGCTGCAGCCGTTTGCAGGCGCGCGCAATCGGCAGCACACCTTCTTCGTGGAAAATGCGGTCACCGGCAAAGGCGCCGACGCCAATCGGCGCAGACCAGCTTTGCTCATGCAGTGAAATCTGGGTGTTGATGCTTTCATTACCCTGCAACACGCGCGGCAGCAGACGATAGCGGCGCAGCGCTTGCTGGTTGGCATCCGCTTCGTTGCCCTGGGCATCGGCAGGCTGGCCCTGCATGTAGCGGAACAGCGCATCGCCGAGGCGCTCACGCGTGGTCAGTTCAAACGGCAGTTCAGGCGTTGGCATGCTGTACCTCCGCCGCATTTTCATGTTCCAGGAAGGTGGCAAAAGCCGGCGTTTGCGGATTTTGCAGAATCGCCGGTGGACCTTCTTCAATCAGCGCGCCGTTTTGCAGGAACACCACGCGATCGGCGACGCCGGCCGCAAAGGCGATGTCGTGGGTGCTGATAATCATGGTGATGCCGGTTTGCGCCAGGCTGCGCATGGTTTGGTTCACTTCGCGCACCAGTTCAGGATCGAGCGCCGAGGTCGGTTCATCAAACAGCAGAATTTGCGGCTCTGCCGCCAGCGCACGCGCAATGCCGACGCGCTGTTTCTGTCCGCCGGACAGTTCATGCGGCAGCGAGGCGGCGAAATCACCGAGTCCCACCATTTTCAACGCGCGCATCGCTTTACCCCGCGCGATTTCCGGCTGCGCGCCCTGTACGCGCAGCAGAATGCTCATCACATTTTCCAGCGCGGTGAGGTGATCGAACAATGCGAAGTGCTGAAACACGATGCCGATGCCCGATTTAGCACGGTTCAGCGGCAGATGACGTTGCGCCAGCGCGCGACCGTTTTCATCGCTGCCCATGAAATGTCCTTCGGTTTGAATCGTGCCGCTGCTGCGTGGCGTCAGCGCCAGAATCGATTTCAGTAGCGTACTTTTGCCGGAACCCGAACGGCCCAGCAGCACCACCACTTCGCCGCGACGTACGGTTAACGACAGTGATTTCAGCACCGCTTTACCCGCGTACTCGACGCACAGCTGATCCACTTCCAGCACCGGCGCGGCGGTTTGCGTGTCCCAGCGCCGTTTCGGCAGCTGCATTGGCATCACGTCCGCCTCCGGCGGCAGTTTCGCCAGGCGCGCGCGTGCCCGGCGCGCACGTTCATCGAGGTTGTAGAACTTCTCCAGCCACCACTGACCGCCCGCCAATAGCGTAGAAAGAATCAGGTAGATGCCGCCCGACGCGACCAGCACCGGAATAAACAGGAAGTTTTGCGACACTATCGCCTGGCCGCGCATCGTCAGCTCATTGACGCCCACCACCGAAGCCAGTGAGGTGGATTTCAGCAGCCCGACGGTTTCATTGCCCATGGTGGGCAGAATGGCGCGCAGCGCCTGCGGAATCACCACGTGAATCATCTCTTTGCTGCGCGAATAACCGAATGCCTGCGCCGCCATGCTCTGATCGCGATCGGTCGCCATAATGCCGCCGCGAATGATTTCGGCGCAGAAGGCGGTTTCATTGATCATCAGGGCGAGCAGTGCGCTGGTGAACGGACTCAAGCGCAGACCAAATTCCGGCAGCACGTTGTACAGCAGAATCAGCTGCAGCAGCACCGGCGTGCCGCGCAGCGTATAGATGTAAATTTTCACCGGCAGGCGAATAAACCAGTGCTTTGAGTTGCTGGCTAACGCCAGGAAAAAACCAATCAAAATGCCGCCCGCCAGCGCGCCAACCAACAGCTGCACAGCGATAACAGCGCCTTCCCACAAGTAGGGGAAAGTCAGGTACTTAAGAAAATCATCCAAGGCGTTATCCTCCTCAGCGCCTCGAGTGCGTTGTTCACTCAAACGAGGCGGCTGAGTTTATGCATTAACCACGCGCTACAACCGGACGTTCGGCAGCGCTGCCCTGGCCCCAGTAATCCAGCAGTTTTTTCTGAGCGCCGCTTTCCTGAATCACCTTCATCGCATCCAGCACCGCAGCGCGCAGCGTGGCGTTGTCTTTGGCGATCGGGAAGCCGACCATGATCGGCAGATCAACGGTGAAGCCGCTCTGGAGAGATTTGTCAGCTTTGGCGATGGCAATCGCTGATCCGGCTTCGGTCAGATAGACGTCGGCACGACCGCTTTTCACCGCCTGAATGCTGTTGTCGGTGTTTTGCACCATCAGCATGCTGACTTCCGGTTTTCCGGCGGCACTGCATTTGGCGCTCTGTTCAGGTACCAGTTTGTTGGCTTCATAGGAACCGGCAGCGGCGGCGACGGTTTTGCCGCACAGGTCGTCAACGCTGTTGATTTTCTTCGGGTTGCCTTGCGCCAGCACCGAGCCATCCTGCACTTGCATCGAGGCGACAAAGGCGATCTGTTTCATGCGCTCTTCGGTGACGTACAGCATCGGGCCGATGTCGGCGCGTCCGCTGGCGATCGAGGTGAGCAGCACGTTAAACGAGCCGCTTTGGTAACTGTGTTTCGCGCCGAGGCAGCTGCTAATGCGCTCGAACAGCGAGGGATCGAGACCTTCAATGATGCTGGGATCTTTTTCCGATGGCGCTTCAAAGCCTTTGGTGTAGCCGCCGAGGCCAACCACCAGATCTTTGCCTTTCAGCGACGGATACTTGGTTTGTAGCGCTTTGCACTGCGCCATGGCGGCAAAGTCGCTGGCGGTGGGCGTAATGGGATCGGTGCTGGCGGCGTGGGCGCTGGAGATGCCCGCCAGTAAGCTGCCGGTGAGACCAGAGATTAACAAAGCAGTGCGTGCAAATTTCATAATAAGGTTTCCCTGATGCTGGTGAATGAGAAAGCGATGACCTTGTGATTTATGAACGTCTTTGGTGCTTTTTTTGGTGGTCGCCATAAATGGCGACCCTACGGAAATGGCGAGGCTCAGTATCCTCTTGCTGCATCAACCTGGTTGCGCAGCGCTTGCCCGTGGCGGAAACGCGTCAGGTTATCGATAAACACCTCAAGACAACCGGCGAGGTAAGCGCTGTGATCGTCGAGGCTGCAGTGTGGTGTCATCACCACGCCAGGCGTGTGCCACAGCGGGTCGTCTGACGGCAACGGCTCCTGCGGATAGACATCCAGCACCGCGCCAGCCAGTTCGCCCGCGTTCAGTTTTTCGCGCATCGCACGGTAATCGAAGACATCAGCGCGACCGACAATCACGATGCCAGCACGCGAGGGCAGCAGATCGAGACGGCGGCGATCGAACAGATTGTGGGTTTGCGGCGTCAGCGGCAGCGTCGACACCACCACATCAACCTGCGGCAACACATCGTCTAGCGCATCAATCCGGATGCAGCGCGCCACGATGGCATCGCACTGACCGCTGCGCGTCACGCCAATCACGCGATAGCCTTGTGCGGTCAGCAGTTTTGCTGCCGCGCTGCCAATTCCGCCGACGCCCAGCAGTAAAACCGTTTTGCCACGCGCGCAGCCGCCAAATGTTGGACGCCACAGACGCTGCGCCTGATCCTGCAGAAAACCGGGGATGCCGAAGTTAAACATCAACGCCGCCATTAAAATGAACTCGGCCCCTTTATCGCCGTGCACGCCAGATGCATTGGTCAGCGTTACGCCTTGTGGCCAGTGCGCCAGCCACTGTTCAACGCCAGCGGACATCACTTGCACCCAGCCAAGACGGGGCGTGCTGAACTGATCGAGCGCCAGCTTGCGGCCGCTCCACAGAATGTCGCAGCGGGTGAGAAAGTCGGCGGTCTGTGCCGGATCGCTGTTTTCGCTCAGCGTGAAGTGGCTGCGCAGCGGCGGATGCGCGTCCAGCTGCAGTTGCAATTGCTCGATTGAAAGGTGGAGAGCGTGCGGGGCGCTGGCATCATTTTCGATATGAATATGCATCAGCGCATCGCCGTGACTTCCATCTCGACCAGCAGGTCAGGATGGTTGAGCTGAATGCCGACGGTGGCACGTGCCGGGAAGGGAAACTGGAAGAATTCGCTGTAAGCGGCGTTCATCTCGCTGAAAGTGCTGAGATCGGTGAGATAAATGGTGACGCGGACCACGTTGTCGAAGGTCATTTGCGCTTCGCTCAGCAGATCGCCGACGTTTTTCAGCACCTGACGCGTCTGGCTGGCAATGTCGTGGCCAATAATCTCGCCGCTGTAGGGATCAATAGCCACCTGGCCGGAAATAAACAGCATCGGTTCGTGCAACACGGCGGCGGAGAGCGGCGCAGGTCCCATTGGGCGGTCGCTGGCGTTCATTCCTGGGTAACTAAGCGCAATCTTCATGGTGAAATCTCAAGCGAATCTGTTTCACCGCAATTTCGTATACGATCACATGAGTGTCAATGCGCAATTTTTAACCATTGGGTCAAAAAGGTGATGTATATCACGTAATAAGATTCGCTGATATATATGTCAAAATAATGAAATTTAAGGTTTTAATGGGATTTTTATTGCAGTGAAGGAGGATGAGTGTGAATCGTATACGATTTTCTTATTGTTCTGTTTTAACCCGCTAAACCCTGCCGCAATCGCCTGATCGCTGGCCTGGATTTCCGGCTGCACAATCTGCGGTCAAAGGGTATACTGGCGCACTCTTTTTTTAACCGATGCGTATCGCGTGCGAATTCAACATGCCAAAGTTTGATACCAAGACCTTTCAGGGCCTGATCCTGACCTTGCAGGATTACTGGGCGCGCCAGGGCTGCACCATTGTCCAACCGTTGGACATGGAAGTGGGCGCCGGCACCTCACACCCGATGACTTGCCTGCGCGCCTTAGGCCCAGAGCCGATGGCGACCGCCTATGTGCAGCCATCTCGTCGTCCAACTGATGGACGTTACGGTGAAAACCCGAACCGTTTGCAGCACTATTACCAGTTCCAGGTGGTGATTAAGCCGAACCCGGACAACCTTCAGGAGCTATACCTTGGGTCGCTGAAAGAGCTGGGTATGGATCCCACCATCCATGACATTCGCTTTGTCGAAGACAACTGGGAAAACCCAACGCTTGGCGCATGGGGACTCGGTTGGGAAGTGTGGCTGAACGGCATGGAAGTGACGCAGTTCACTTACTTCCAGCA
>Ga0105244_10003053_pt1 | contig 12272 bp, 10 predicted proteins | sample KBSM44metaG_FD_80423 | JGI IMG/M metagenome (GOLD analysis project Ga0105244, IMG submission 80423) | Miscanthus rhizosphere microbial communities from Kellogg Biological Station, Michigan, USA - KBS M4-4 metaG | ecosystem: Host-associated > Plants > Roots > Rhizosphere > Soil | place...
CTCAACCACCGGTTCGGGTTCGGGCGCTGGCTGTACGACCTGAGGCGGCTCAAGTTCAGCCGGTGACACCATGGTGACCGAGATAGGCTGTGCAGGCGCTGGCAATTCAATAACCTGATGTACCGACATATACAGCAGACCTGCAACGGCGGCACCATGAATGCCGACAGACAGTATCGCTGCCCAAGGAACGCGGCGAGGTAAATCAAGGGTCATTGAAGTCATAATCGTTTCAGTTGAAAAAACAAACCATGATTTTAAATGCAAATAGCAATCATATTCAACTAGACATCTCATCTATCATTGATTTCGATCCCTAAGCGGCTAAAAACAGTGCGTTAAAATCCAGTTTGTCGTGAGCGACCTGTGTTTGCATTGCAGCTGGACTATGATTCGCATACCGTAGCTGTTTTCTGATCCAATGGAGCTATCACCGTGCTGTATGTTATTTTTGCTGAAGATATCGCCGACTCCCTCGAGAAGCGTTTATCCGTTCGCCCTGCCCATCTTGCTCGTTTGCAGTTGTTGCGTGACGAAGGCCGTTTGCTCACCGCCGGCCCTATGCCCGCGGTTGACAGTAACGATCCGGGCGTTGCCGGATTTACAGGTTCAACCGTCATCGCCGAATTTGAATCGCTGGAAGCCGCAAAGGCGTGGGCAGAAGCTGACCCCTACGTTGCCGCAGGTGTTTACCAGAAGGTAACCGTCAAACCCTTCAAGAAAGTTTTTTAATCGTTCGCCATGAGGACAGGGCCAGCAGATACTTTAAATCTGGCCCTTAACGATGCGAGGGAAGTTAATGCGCAACGCTTTTTGAAAAGAGATTGATGGTTATCACCCCGGCAATAATTAAGCCCATGCCGAGCAAGGCCGGAACATCGAGTTTCTGCCCGTGTACCAACCACCCCACCGCACCGATAAGCACAATACCCGCACCTGACCAGATAGCATAAATGATGCCGGTCGGAATAGAACGCATGGGAATAGTTAAACACCAGAACGCGATACAGTATCCTGCAATACTGATAACACTTGGCAGTAAACGGGTGAAACTGTCGGAAGATTTCAAGGCGGTGGTCGCAATAACTTCGGCAATAATCGCCACGGCCAAAAAGATTAACGCTTCTTTATTCATGAGATTCCAGTGGGAAAGTGCAGATGTTCTACAGCGATAAAATGGATATAACCTAAAGCAGCACTGTGATGCTTATATGACTGAACAGGGAAGCGGTGACGGTATAACAGTGGGCACCCGTACGGTGCCCGGGTTATCAAAACACGTAAAAATCAAAAACTAACGCGTTACGATGCCGATTAAGAATGCACTTTCTTATCGAGTGGATACGCATATTGCGGCGCGACTGCCCTTCCAGCCAGCGAGCCTTGCGGCGGCTGGTCTGCCGAGCCATGCGCCAGCGTCCCGCTTCGGTTCTACTACGCTTCATTATGACAACTCTTTTCCAATACTGACGCGCCATTATAGACCCAAGCCGCTGCCTTACCAGCGCTTTTGTGAACCGTTTTTATTTGCCAGATGCATCCTTATGCGTAAACTCGTGATAGACGATTTTGAAAAGGATTTTTTATGACAACCTTCTACACCGTCGTGAGTTGGCTGGTCATTTTAGGCTACTGGCTGCTTATCGCGGGGGTGACGTTACGTATTCTCATGAAACGCCGTGCGGTTCCTTCTGCCATGGCCTGGCTACTGATCATCTATATTCTCCCCCTGGTCGGAATCATTGCCTACCTGTCGTTTGGTGAACTTCACTTGGGCAAACGCCGGGCCGAGCGCGCCAGAGCAATGTGGCCGTCCACGGCAAAGTGGCTGAAGGATCTCAAATCACATCGCCATATATTTGCGACCGAAAACAGCAGTGTCGCCTCTTCTCTCTTCAAACTCTGCGAGCATCGCCAGGGTATTGCCGGTGTCAAAGGCAATCAGCTTCAGTTGCTGACAACCTCTGATGATGTGATGCAGGCGCTAATCCGTGACATCCAGCTTGCGCGTCATAATATTGAGATGGTGTTTTATATCTGGCATCCCGGTGGTATGGCCGACCAGGTAGCTGAATCCTTGATGGCTGCCGCACGCCGTGGGGTCCACTGTCGTTTGCTTTTAGACTCTGCCGGGAGCGTGACGTTTTTCCGCAGCCCCTGGGCCGATATGATGCGCAATGCCGGTATCGAGGTGGTGGAAGCCTTAAAAGTAAATTTAATGCGTGTTTTCTTGCGCCGCATGGATCTGCGCCAACATCGCAAAATGGTGCTGATTGATAATTACATCGCCTATACCGGCAGCATGAACATGGTCGATCCGCGCTATTTTAAACAGGATGCAGGCGTCGGTCAGTGGGTGGATTTAATGGCCCGAATGGAAGGCCCGGTCGCAACGGCAATGGGCGTTGTCTATTCCTGCGACTGGGAGATCGAAACAGGTAAGCGCATCTTACCGCCACCGCCGGATGCCAATGTTATGCCGTTCGAACAGGCGAGCGGGCATACCATTCACACCATCGCTTCCGGCCCCGGTTTTCCAGAAGATTTGATACATCAGGCCTTGCTCACTGCGGTGTATGCCTCGCGTGAGTATTTGATCATGACCACCCCCTATCCGGTTCCGAGCGATGATTTGCTGCATGCTATCTGCACCGCCGCGCAGCGCGGGGTGGATGTCAGCATTATTTTGCCGCGTCATAACGATTCGGTTCTGGTGGGCTGGGCCAGCCGGGCCTTCTTCACCGAACTACTGGCAGCGGGAGTGAAGATTTACCAGTTCGAAGGCGGGCTTCTGCACACCAAGAGCGTGCTGGTCGATGGAGAGCTCAGTCTGGTGGGAACGGTAAATCTGGATATGCGCAGCCTGTGGCTTAATTTTGAAATCACCCTGGTGATTGATGACGCGGGTTTTGGCGGCGATCTTGCCGCAGTGCAGGACGACTATATCTCACGCTCTCGTCTGTTGGATGCCCGGTTATGGGTAAAACGCCCGTTCTGGCATCGAATCGCTGAACGACTGTTTTACTTCTTCAGCCCGTTGCTGTAAAACGTGCCCAATTGACGTTACACAGGTAGTTATTATGGAAATGGATCTGAACAATCGCCTGACCGAAGATGAGACGCTGGAACAGGCTTACGACATTTTTCTCGAACTGGCGGTTGATAATCTTGACCCGGCAGACGTGATCCTCTTCAACCTGCAATTCGAAGAGCGTGGCGGCGCAGAACTGTTCGATCCCAGTGAAGACTGGCATGAGCATGTGGATTTCGACCTGAATCCGGACTTCTTCGCTGAGGTCGTGATTGGACTGGCCGAGACCGACGGTGGCGAAATCAATGATATCTTTGCCCGCGTACTGCTCTGCCGGGAAAAAGATCACAAGCTCTGTCATATACTCTGGCGTGAATAATAAAAAAGGCTGACATTGTCAGCCTTTTTTGTTTTCACCGGTTAGAGCGGGTCGACCTTGAGACAGGAGACCGCATGGCGGAAACTGCCTTCCAGCAGCGGACGCGTCTTCGCACATTCTGGTCCGGCGATTGGGCAGCGAGTGCGGAACACGCAACCGGACGGCGGATTAATCGGCGAAGGTAACTCGCCTTCCAGTAACTGGATTGTCTTATTCTTCTCAAGATCCGGATCGGGGATGGGCACCGCAGACATCAGCGCTTTAGTATAAGGATGCTGCGGGTTGTGATACACCTCATCATAGGTGCCCAGCTCCACCGCATGGCCCAGATACATCACCAGCACCCTGTCGGAAATGTGTTTAACCACCGCCAAATCGTGGGCAATGAAGATTAACGACAATCCCATTTCCCGCTGCAGTTTTTGCAGCAGGTTGACAACCTGCGCCTGAATCGACACGTCGAGTGCTGAGACCGGTTCATCACAGATTATCAGCTTAGGCTCAAGGATCAGTGCGCGAGCAATACCGATACGCTGACACTGCCCGCCCGAAAATTCATGCGGATAGCGGTTGATCAGGTTCGGCAGTAAGCCCACCTTAAGCATCATCGCTTTAACGCGATCGCGCACATCCTGGCGCGACATTTTAGGATGATACGTGCGCAGAGGTTCGGCAATGATTTCACCGATGGTCATACGCGGATTCAGTGACGCCAGTGGATCCTGGAAAATCATCTGAATGTCGCTGCGTACCTGCCGCCATTCGTCCTGTTTCATTCCCAGCAGGTCTTTACCCAGCCAGGCAACTTTGCCGTCCGTCGCTTTGACCAGGCCGATAATGGCGCGCGCAAAGGTCGATTTACCGCAACCGGATTCACCCACCACACCAAGGGTTTCCCCTTCATACAGACGCAGCGTCACGCCATCAACGGCTTTAAGGGTTTTGGACGGTTGCCAGAACCACTGCTTACCGTCTTTGATGTCGAAATGCACTTTCAGGTCGGCAATTTCGAGCAGCACTTTTCTTTCATCAGCTACGGTGCTCATACCAACTCCTCCACCGGCTTAAAGCAGGCACGCAGGCGGCCCGGGGCAAACTCCGCCAACGGGGGAGCATTCATACAGATGTCCATTGCGTGCGGACAGCGAGGCTGGAACGGGCACCCTTTTGGCAACCGCAGCAGGTTCGGCGGATTGCCAGGGATGGTCAGCAGCGCCTCCCCTTCAGCATCCAGACGTGGCACCGCGTTAAGCAGACCAATGGAGTAAGGATGGGCGGGTTGATAAAACACATCCCGCGCTTTACCGTACTCCATGGTACGACCGGCGTACATCACCAGCACCTTGTCGCAGATGCCTGCGACCACCCCCAGATCGTGGGTAATCATGATGATCGCCGTGTTGAACTCGCTTTTCAGTTCGTTAAGCAACGTCATGATTTGCGCCTGAACCGTTACGTCCAGTGCCGTCGTGGGTTCATCGGCAATCAGCAGTTTTGGACGGCACAGCAGCGCCATCGCGATCATTACACGCTGGCGCATACCGCCTGAAAACTCATGCGGGTACATCCGCATACGTTTACGGGCCTCGGGCATTTTAACCGCATCCAGCATTCTGACGGACTCTTCAAAGGCTTCCGCTTTATTCATGCCTTTGTGCAGCATCAGGACTTCCATCAACTGCTCGCCCACCCGCATGTAGGGATTGAGCGAGGTCATGGGGTCCTGGAAAATCATCGAGATCTGCTCGGCACGCAGTTTGTTGAGCGCTTTTTCCGGCAGATTCAGGATCTCTTTCCCGTTAAATTTCGCGGAACCGCCAATAATACCGTTTGAAGCGAGCAGCCCCATTAAGGCAAAGGCGGTTTGCGATTTACCGGAACCTGACTCACCCACAATACCCAGCGTTTCGCCGGCGCGCAGGTTGAAGTTCAGGTCATTCACCGCCGTGACGTCACCGTCAGGGGTCGTAAAGGTCACACGCAGATCGTTAACATCCAACAGAATGTCCGATTGCTGCTGCGCCTTTGGCGCAGATGAGATTTCATGCATGCTCATAACAGCACTCCTTAACGATCTTTCGGGTCGAGGGCATCACGCAGGCCATCGCCGATAAAGTTGAAACAGAACAGTGTCACCACCAGGAATGCCGCCGGGAACATCAGAAGCCAGGGAGAAACTTCCATGGAGTTCGCCCCGTCACTCAACAGCGCGCCCCAACTGCTCAATGGCTCTTGCGTACCAAGACCCAGGAAGCTCAGGAAGGATTCGAAGAGGATCATGCTGGGTACCAGCAGCGAGGCATAGACCACCACCACGCCTAATACGTTTGGCACGATATGACGAATCACGATGTTACCCGTTGAGACGCCACCGACCTGGGCGGCTTCAATGAACTCTTTGCGTTTCAGGCTCAACGTCTGGCCGCGAACAATACGCGCCATATCAAGCCAGGAGACCATGCCGATCGCCACAAAGATGAGCAGGATATTTTGCCCAAAGAAGGTGACTAACAGGATGACGAAGAACATAAACGGGAAGGAGTTGAGGATCTCGAGGATACGCATCATCACGGAGTCAATTTTGCCGCCGAGGTAGCCTGAAAGCGATCCGTAAAGCGTCCCCAAAATAACCGCAACCAGCGCCGCAGCAATACCCACCATCAACGAGATTCGACCACCGATGGCAACACGCACCAACAGATCGCGACCGGATGAGTCAGTACCAAAATAGTGACCAGACTCGGTATCCGGCGCACTCGACATCATTCCCCAGTCCGTGTCGAAATAGGCGAACTGCGACAGCATTGGGGCGAGCGTAACGAACAGGGCAATCAGCAAGAGCACGAACAGGCTCGCAACCGCAGCGCGGTTATGCATGAAGCGACGCCGCGCATCCTGCCAGAGGCTACGACCTTCTACTTCCAGTTTTTCACTGAAGTTTTCCAGCGCCTCGCTGTTTTTCTTACTTAACATCATGGCGAACTCCAGTGTTAATAACGAATTTTTGGATCGATAACGGCATACAGCACATCAACAACCGCATTGAATAAAATAGTGAGAGCCCCTACCAGTATGGTCAAACTTAATACCAGGGAGTAATCACGGTTGAGTGCGCCGTTGACAAAGAGTTGCCCGATACCTGGCAGACCATAAATGGTCTCGATGACCATTGAGCCGGTAATGATGCCAACGAAGGCCGGGCCCATATAAGAGAGAACCGGTAACAACGCAGGTTTCAGCGCATGACGGAAAATAATCCGCCGCATCGGTAACCCTTTTGCCCGGGCGGTACGAATAAAGTTCGAGTGCAGAATTTCAATCATTGAGCCACGAGTAATACGCGCAATGCTGGCGATGTAAGCCAGAGAGAGCGCTACCATGGGCAGAATAATGAATTTCGGCGCCCCGCCGTTCCATCCGCCTGCGGGTAACCATTTAAGGGTAATGGCGAAGATCATGACCAACAATGGCGCAACCACGAAGCTGGGTATCACCACCCCCGTCATTGCCAGCCCCATCACGGAGTAGTCCCACTTGGTATTTTGATTAAGCGCGGCAATAACCCCGGCACCGACACCAAAAATAACCGCCATTAGAAACGCCGCTGCCCCTAATTTTGCAGATACCGGGAAGCTGGCCGCGACCAGATCGTTCACCGTGTAATCTTTGTATTTAAACGAGGGACCAAAATCGCCATGCGCCAGCTGTTTCAGGTAGCTGGTGTATTGCGTCAGGATGGGGTCGTTAAGATGATATTTCGCTTCGATATTTGCCATCACTTCCGGCGGCAGCGTGCGTTCGCCGGTAAAGGGGCTACCGGGTGCAAGACGCATCATAAAGAAGGAAATAGTTATAAGAATAAAGAGTGTTGGAATCGCTTCTAAGCAGCGACGTAGGATAAATTTCAACATTGCCCGTACCTTCTGGCCTGTGCCTTTATAGTGCGATGAAATAAGACACCGTGGGGCAGGAATACCCTGCCCCACTCATTGCCATTAATGCTTGATAATATAAAGATTCTTAACGTAGATATTATCCATCGGATCTTTACCGGTATAACCGCCGACCCAAGGTTTCACCAGGCGAGCGTTAACGTAGTAATAGACCGGAACAATGGCAGAATCTTTATCGAGCTGTTGTTCTGCTTTGGTATAAAGCTCAGTGCGTTGCTCATCGCTGGTGGCTTTCAGCGTGTCGCCAACCAATTTATCGAACTCAGCACTCTTATAATGTGCGGTGTTGTTTGAACTGTCAGACAACATGGTGTTCAGGAAGGACGTCGGCTCGTTGTAGTCCGCACACCAGCCAGCACGTGCCACATCAAAGGTACCCTGATGACGGCTGTCGAGGAAGGTTTTCCACTCCTGGTTTTCCAGCTTCACGTTCACACCCAGATTTTTCTTCCAGATAGAAGCCACGGCGATAGCCAGCTTTTTATGCAGATCGGATGTGTTGTAAAGCAGGCTGAACGTTAACGGTTTGTCGGCGGTATAACCGGCTTCAGCCAGCAGTTTCTTCGCTTCTTCGTTACGTTTTTCCTGAGACAGTTTGAACCACTCTGGCTCAACCAGTTTTGCACCATCGGTGTACGGCGGCGTGTAGCTGTATGCCGGCAGATCGCCCTGATTTTTCACTTTGTTAACGATGATGTCACGATCCAGTGCCAGTTTCAGCGCGGTACGTACACGCACATCGGTGAACGGGGCTTTCTGGTTGTTGATTTCATAGTAATAGGTGCAGAGATACGGATCGACGTGAACTTCGGTCGGGATCTCTTTTTTCAGTTTCTGGAACAGTTCAATCGGCATGTTGTTATAGGTCATGTCGATTTCACCGCTGCGGTAGCGGTTGACGTCTGTGACTTCAGAAGAGATTGGCAGATAAGTCACCTGATTGATGACCGTCTTCGCGTTGTCCCAATAATTGGTATTACGTTCCAGCACGATACGTTCGTTAACAACCCAGTTTTTCAGCTTGTATGCGCCGTTGGTTACGATATTTGCCGGCTGGGTCCATTTGTCACCGAATTTTTCAACAACGGCTTTTGGAACAGGGGAAACGGATGGGTGTACCAGCAGTTTGTAGAAATAAGGGACTGGTTCGCTGAGCGTCACTTCGAAAGTATTTTCATCGATCGCTTTCACGCCCAAGTCGGTCACTGGTTTTTTACCTTCGATGATTTCATCGATATTGGCAATATGACCATACTGCAGATAACTGGCATAAGGGGAAGCCGTTTTCGGATCCGCCAGACGTTGCCAGCTATAAACGAAATCTTGCGCCGTTACCGGGCTGCCGTCGGACCATTTCGCATCTTTGCGCAGATGGAATGTCCAGACTTTAAAATCTTTATTGTCCCATTTTTCAGCCACGCCCGCGCTTGGATGACCTTGCACGTCAGAGATCAGCAAGCCTTCAAAAAGATCGCGACTCACGTTGGACTCAGGCACCCCTTCGATTTTATGCGGGTCCAGAGACTGCACTTCAGAACCGTTATTGCGGACCAGTGTTTGCGTGTCAGCAAGTTTTACATCTGCCGGTACGTCAGCCGCCATGGCTACGTTACCCGCCATTAGCGCAGTAAAAATGCCTGCCGCTATTAGACTTTTTTTTGTGATGATGGACATTGTGTTGATACTCCACTCATTATAATTACTGGCATTAATACCAGCTGTTTCGTTCCCTTACGGGGCACCCAGTCAGCGCAGGAGCTTGAGCAACTGCCAGGCATCGTTTACTGCTTGCTATCACCGACTTCGCTTTATTACGAGGCACTCGAACGGCACCCTTTCGTCGATATCGCATGCATCACCCTGTCGCGATGCACTTTTAGGTTCTTTGCGACAAGAATTACATTTGAAAATAATTCTCATCCGCGTTTATTCTTCACAAAATATAAGGCCGGAAAGTACCAAATGCGATTATTCGCCGCCAATACAATTTGCAAATTTGTTAACTAATTCTCTTTTATTTCTTCCCGTCTGGGCTGAATCCACTCGCGCCCATTCGTCAAAATCCTAAAATAAACATAAAAATCAATAAATTAAGAATTTATCAACGCAAAACATGTTGACTGCATCGCGCTGGTTGTTTTTTACACAAAAAATCAACAATTGATTATTATCTAGCACATTTATCTGTTTCGACGCGGAAATTACTAATATCATTTCGATTATGCGACAGCAACCCCCAGAGTATCATGTGAGGAAAATAACATGAGAAAGGGATGAATTTATCGCCAGAAAGGCATGCAACAAAATGTAATCTATTGATATTTAAGAACCTATTAATATCAGTCCGATTTATTATATTTACGTTTTTTTTCGGCAATATTTATACGATTTCCTAATAATGCGGCAGATGAAACGCAGCGAATGGATATGATTTACGGATGAAATTATTTCACTGTAACAATCCAGGGAAAATGGCCTTGACCCCAGCCACAATAAATTCGATACCCAACGCCATCAGCAACAAGCCCATGATTCGGGTAATCACGTTGATGCCGGTTTGACCCAAAAGGCGAACCAGCCAGGGAGCAATGCGAAACAGACCCCACGAACAGGCGGCAAAAAGAGCTATAGCGACGGTAAACCCTGCTAAATATTCTGCTGTGTGGAAGCGCGTTCCCCAGACAATAGTGGAACTGATCGCCCCTGGCCCTGCCATGAGAGGGAGTGCGAGGGGAACTACACCGATACTCTCTCTGATCGCCGATTCTGATTTTTCCTGCTTGTTTTGCTTATCCTCACCCAGCTTGCCGCTGATCATCGACATGGCAATAGTCACCACGAGGATGCCCCCAGCGATGCGGAAGGAGTCAATTGAAATGCCGAAAAGTTGCAGAATTGAATCACCGAGAAACAGCGACGTCCATAATATGATGGCCACGGAGAGGTTGGCTGTCAGGTTAGTTTTATTTCTTGCAGCCGCCGTTTGATAGCTGGTCATGCTGATAAAAACCGGGATGATCCCTATAGGATTAACTAATGCAAAAAGACCGATGAAGAATTTAGACCAGGTAGGAAAATCAAAAACGGTGTGAATCACAAGGTGCTCCGCAATATAGCAAGGCATTTAGCCAAAAATTCGAACAGAAAAACCATGCTGAATATACGCCTAATCCCAGCATAGCTCACCATAAATAGCGTTTCTCTCAAGACTTTTGCGTATGTTATGCATTTGTATTAATTATGATAATCTTAGCTGACGTCGTCCTTTTATCATTAACATTTGATACAAATGCCCAAAAACAGCCTGCTGAAAGGTGTCAGCTTCGCTGAAACTTGATTTAGATCACGTAATCGCTACTCAGAAGTGAGTACTCTTGGTTACGTCGTCAGGGTCCTCTAATCATCAGCATCAACGATGTTTTGTTTAGACTCTTCCAGTAAATCAGTGGGGCAGGAAAGGCGTTAACTTGTTGTTTTTCTGTAATTTACGCAACCTGCAACCAGCCTGTCTATACTGTCGTATCGATCAGCTGGTTTACTAGAAAAGTTTAACATTATCAGGAGAGCATTATGGCTGTTACTAATGTCGCTGAACTGAACGCACTCGTAGAGCGCGTTAAAAAAGCCCAGCGTGAATATGCCAACTTTACTCAAGAACAAGTTGACAAGATCTTCCGCGCCGCCGCCCTGGCTGCTGCCGATGCCCGTATCCCTCTCGCCAAAATGGCCGTTGCCGAATCCGGCATGGGTATCGTCGAAGATAAAGTGATCAAAAACCACTTTGCTTCCGAATATATCTATAACGCTTACAAAGATGAGAAGACCTGCGGCGTCCTCGACGAAGATGACACCTTTGGTACCATCACCATCGCTGAACCTATCGGTATTATTTGCGGTATTGTTCCGACCACTAACCCAACCTCGACGGCTATCTTCAAATCTCTGATCAGCCTGAAAACGCGCAATGCCATTATTTTCTCTCCACACCCGCGTGCTAAAGATGCAACCAACAAAGCTGCAGATATCGTTCTGCAAGCGGCCATCGCAGCAGGTGCCCCTAAAGATTTGATTGGCTGGATTGACCAACCGTCTGTTGAGCTGTCTAACGCGCTGATGCACCACCCTGACATCAACCTGATCCTTGCGACCGGTGGTCCAGGCATGGTTAAAGCCGCTTATAGCTCCGGTAAACCCGCTATCGGTGTAGGTGCTGGTAATACCCCGGTAGTGATTGATGAAACAGCGGATATTAAACGTGCTGTCGCCTCTGTCCTGATGTCAAAAACCTTTGATAACGGCGTAATTTGTGCTTCCGAGCAGTCTGTCGTCGTTGTTGATTCTGTTTATGACGCCGTTCGCGAGCGTTTCGCCAGCCATGGCGGCTACCTGTTACAAGGTAAAGAGCTGAAAGCTGTTCAGGATATCATTCTGAAAAATGGCGCGCTGAACGCCGCTATCGTTGGTCAGCCAGCGTATAAAATCGCTGAACTGGCAGGCTTTACGGTTCCTGCTTCTACCAAGATTCTGATTGGCGAAGTAACCGTCGTTGATGAGAGCGAACCGTTTGCTCACGAAAAACTGTCTCCGACGCTCGCCATGTATCGTGCGAAAGATTTTGATGACGCGGTCGTTAAAGCTGAAAAACTGGTTGCCATGGGCGGTATCGGCCACACTTCCTGTCTGTATACCGACCAGGATAACCAGCCAGCGCGTGTTCAGAAATTCGGCGCAGAGATGAAAACCGCGCGTATCCTGATTAACACCCCAGCGTCGCAGGGTGGTATCGGTGACCTTTATAACTTCAAACTCGCACCTTCCCTGACTCTGGGTTGTGGTTCCTGGGGTGGTAACTCCATCTCTGAAAACGTTGGTCCTAAGCACCTGATCAACAAGAAAACCGTTGCTAAGC
>Ga0105244_10003056_pt1 | contig 12262 bp, 12 predicted proteins | sample KBSM44metaG_FD_80423 | JGI IMG/M metagenome (GOLD analysis project Ga0105244, IMG submission 80423) | Miscanthus rhizosphere microbial communities from Kellogg Biological Station, Michigan, USA - KBS M4-4 metaG | ecosystem: Host-associated > Plants > Roots > Rhizosphere > Soil | place...
CCAGCGATTCGACAAACTCTTCAACGGTGTAAAAAGGAGCAAGTTTCTTGCCCTGGTTCTCGGCGATGACTTCATCAGTCTTTTCGCGTGAACGGTTGAAGATAGAAACAGTGTAACCGCGGCTCTCAATGTTAAGCGCCAAGTTGCGACCCATCACTGCCATACCTACAACGCCAATCTGTTGCTTAGACATTAGTTACTCCTGTCAGGTGTGAAATCCAACAATAATTTAGTTGGTTTAGTTAATACATGGTAACTCAGCATTAAAAAAAGTGCACAGCAGAATTAACAATTGAATAATTGAAAAAGAAGAATCCGCATTATCTATCAAAATGTAGATGGCTGACTGGTTAATTATCCAGCAGTTGTTCGACTACGTATAAGTGATATTAACCTGATTAATCCTTCTTTCAATGATACTGAAGGTGCCCAACCCAGGTGTTTTTTTGCCTTATCGACAGAAAGAATATTGCTAGGAACATCAACTGTTCTGGATTCGGAATAGGTAACCACAGATTTGCTTGCAGTGAGTTTGAAAAGCAAATCCAAAAGTTCGTTTAGTGAGGTACCTGTAGAGCTACCAATATTGAATACTTTTTCATTACCACTGTAGTTAAGGGCTGCAGAAAAGGCCGCGGCAACATCATCAATGTAAACATAATCTCTGACAACTGAGCCATCTCCCCAGATTTGCAGCGGAGCCTCCTGCAGCATTTTATGTAAAAAAATGCCTACTGCACCCTGCGGCCTGTTGATGTTTTGACCAGGACCATAGGGATTGCTTAGTCTTAATGAAAGCGTCTGGAGACTATATAAATCGCTATAAAGGCTGAGATATTTCTCAACCGTTAATTTCATAATCCCATAAGAACACTTTGGATCTAATAATGAACACTCATCAATATGATTGTCATAATTTCCATAAATAGTGCCGCCAGAAGAAGCAAATATAATTTTCTTACAAGAGGCCGATTCTTTCATCGCTTCCAGAAGATGTATAACAGGGATAAGATTTTCTAGAACATCGCGCTCAACCTGTTCGTTAGATGGCTGTGGTAACAAGGTTGAAACAAGGTAAATAACAGCATCAACACCTTTGATTAAAGCACTAAAATCCTCTTGTACAACATTAAATTTATTGTACTGGCTAAAGAAAGAATGCAGTGACGAATCGGCTTTGTCAGCAGCGATAACAAAATTTCCTTCAGCTAAAAGCTGATGGCATATATTCTGACCAATAAAACCATTGGCACCAAGTACAAGTACTTTTTTCAATCTGCCAGCCTCTTTAAAATGTTTAACAGCTTATTACCTTCTTCATCCCAGCTGGTACCTTTAGCAAATTCAATACCATTCTTGCGCAGTTGCGCAACCTTATCTGGGTTATGCAATAACTCGCTTATTTTGTCAGCCATCTCTACAGGATCACTACTGGTAAGTTGAGCATTATCATTGTTAAGAAGCCATTCAACGTTTGGACCTTCGTTTGAAACAACGACACAACCGCACGCCATGATCTCAAGTGGCAATAAAGAAAGATTCGTATAAGAAAGAACTAAAGCCAGATCGCACTTCGAGTAAATAGCGGGTAACTCTTCCAGAGATAGCAAACCTGCGTTTTGGAAAGGATGATCGAATTTAAAATCGTTCATATCCCATCCCGCAAAAATAAACTCAACACCAGGATTCTGTGTCGCTACCCTATCCAGTGCAATAAGAGCCGTTTCTAAACCCCGGCGTATGGTTGGTGGACGGAAGTAACAAAAAACTTTTTTCTTGCTATCTCCAGCAATAGAATGAGGGAAGTAGAGTTCACGGTCATAGGAAAAACTAATAGCATGAGTCTGCATTCCATAATCCTGATTGAGTTTGGTCGCTAACCAGCCTCCGGCACACACCCCTGTAAAACCAAATTTATATGTCTGTTCAGCAAATGCATATTCACTACCACCCGCATAAAATGCAGGTTCAAAATCCTGAACAAAATAAAGTTTGTGAAGAGTGCGTTTAAAAGCTCTTAAATAATATGCCGTTGTCCAGCCTGTAGCAAAGCTGAACTCAGCCTCAGGTAAAGATTCAATACCAAAAAAAACTTCAGCGTCCATTTTGAAAAAATGTTCATTGATAAGCATTTTAGCTTTTTCTGGAGAAGAGTGGCGGTGTGAACCTACCAGACAAATATTATTCTTATATCCATTTCTCTCTAGCATTTTTATAAAACGAAAAATGTTAAGATGACCTCCAGAACCAATTCCGAAATCAGGTATCAGCCAGTTTATTGTATTTTTAGAGGCAGTACTGTTCAGCGATTCTGCCAAACCAACATCCTGAAAAGTTATAAAATCATAAAAGCCAATAACATCTCTTTTATTGAACAAACTTATGGCACTGGTGAGTGGCACACCGTTAAGAGTTGCATTCTTATTTTTTAATTTTCTATAGACGCGAGTTAATACACCGCGTGCGCCTTCAGTTTTGTAAACTCTAGCCACCATGGTTAAAATCGTTCTGATCATCATATTACTTCCTTTTAATAGAGTTATCGAGCGAAACCAATCGAAATATAGTTTTATTATTAGTGAAGTTATTACCTAGATAGTACCCAAGCTGTTTCAGAAAATGCATAGCCACAATTTTAAGTGATGATTTAACGCTGGAATGATTACAGGCATGTTTTAAATATTTGATGTCTCGCCGTGTACACGCTAGTGTCTGATAAAAGACATTCAGCAGACTGGGGCAAATATTGTACCCGAACAGTTTCTTTAGCGCCCGTGATTCATCATAAGACCGCCGGAAGGTTTGCCCAAGACTGTAATTATGTGAATGATAGACGATAGCATCATCCGCATAGGCTTTTTTATAGCCCTTCTCCATTATCTCTTTTGCCCACAATTGGTCTTCAGCAAAGTCTACTTCGGGATAGGGAATATTTTGCCAGACACTTTTACGTAAAGCCGCGTTATTGTCAGAGAAATAGTGGAGCCATTGACGATAACCTACATCACTAGCATAGCGCTCTTTATCAGCCAGCCAGACAATTTTCTGGTCATTATTAAAATTATCAAAATGTAGTTTGATATCTCTCTTAGTGAAGGGTGAAGCTGACTCATAGGCATCATGTCGGCCAAAGACCCCGGCAATAGCCTCATCTTCAAAAAAGGGAGCAATCATGCCCTGCAGCCATTGATCATTTTTTGGCAGAGCATCATGGGTAATCATCACCACATACTCTCCAGAAGACTGTGACACGGCATAATTGCGCGTTTTACCATGTCCAAATTCTGCTGGTTTAATCGAAAGCAACTTGACAGCAGTTGATTTTAAACCATTTATAAACTCGATCGTTCCATCCGACGAGCCAGAATCTACAATTATTACTTCATAACTAAAATCAGTTTTTTGACCCAAAACTGATGGTAAAACGGACCTAAAAATATCACCCGGATTTTTTGTCAGGATGCAAACAGAAACCAACGGCAAAAGGGTCTGACTCATTTTTTTACCTTGTGAATTAATACAATAAATCTTTTTGCAATTTTAGAAATGCGGTATAATTTTTTACTAGAACGGATCTTTTTAGCGAATATAATATACTTAGAATATTTTTCTAACTTTGAAGCGTAAACCTCAATAATATTATTTTGCTGAACAATCTGTTCTTTCAAATTAGCATTCACTGCTTTTAATTCTTCAATATTAGGGTAGTCATGAGATCTCTTTTTTTCAATCTGCCAGGCTTCATGGACCTCAAGCAGCTGTGCCTCAACATTGGATCTTCGTTGACTCTCAGTAATCCAAGCATCCTGAAATTCCAGTTGCCGTTTCTGATCACGAAGAAATACATCAAGATGCTTAGCTAGAATATTTTTAAGGGTTACATTTGGCAAGATTGTACTTTCATTGGATGCATCAATTGAGGACAAGACTTTGCTGAGATTTATACTTAGTGAGAAATTACTTTTTGCATAATTAAACAAATATTGTAGTGTGATTGTATCTGGAATTGCATCATTTATAAAACAAGCCTCAAGCTCCTCTGCGCTTTTTTTGAGATTTGAACAACGCCCGGAAAAATTATATTCAGCTGCGAGTTCTACATTTTCAGGAGTAATCCAACCGGGACCACCGAAGCGATCATAACAAAAGACAGGTATTTTGAGTCCGAGGGCATACTGAACAGTTTTACCTATTGATATGCAGGCTCGATAATTTACCATATCATTAGCTGAAACCTTTCTATGCAAATAACCGACACCGAAAATATCTACATGCCATTTATTATTGCGCAACCGTTCTGCAAGTTGTAAAACTTCGTCAGGTAAATGATTAGATACTATAATAAGCTTGTTATCTTCTATCTCTGTAGGCTCAACTGCCCAAAAACTATCGGGAATTGAATTAGGTAATACACTTACTCTTGCAGAATAACCAGGGAATTTCTCACAAAAAAAACGTTCATTCTCAACAGAGTTTGCTGTAAAACAATCTATTTCCCGAACTTCAACAGGAGGCGATTCAAGCGGCTCAAAATGTGACAGTGACGAAAAGACTACTTTTTTAGCCTGATAATCTAAGCGAGCAAACAAGGCATAATATGCAGGTGCATGTAAAACCCAAATAACATCCCAGACTGTATTAATTAATATCTCATCATAAAATGTAGAGACACTTACTCCTGCACTCTCACACTCTTTTTCCAGTAACGAGGTTTTTTCAAAACTAGCAATATAAACTTCGTTCCCCTGCCGTTTGAATTCCTCAGCATATTCGAAAACAGTAATTTCAGAACCTGCAAGGTCTTTGAATCTTGACGTAGCAATTAATATTTTCATTAATCAAAATTCAGTTGTAGCATTGTTAAATAAATCCTGTCCCCATGAAAAGAGCGGACGGCCGAAATCAGACTCGAAGTGAAGCGCTTTACCTTTTCTCGCACTCCATTTTTTTCCATACGGATCCCATGGAAAGTTGTTCACATAGTAGGTGCAGGTATCTTCCCAGTGCTCGTATGACAAGCTTTTACCATAGTGTTGACAGTAAAATTTGATTGTTTCAGTGGCAACATATGAAGGCTCACGTGCGTCAAGTCCTTGATAGACAATGTGTGGTTTGTTCTGCCACAGCATCAAAATATTTCGGCATTCAGGGCCAAAATATTTACGAAAGTTCATCATTTTAGTATCTGGCTTAAATGGCTCATCGTTACCTTCAGTCATGTAGGCATCGAAAAGCTGTATCCTTACTCCTTCAGGTTTATCATCTGTTTCTTGCTCAACGTAATGCCTGATTTCGCCTATGTATCGCTCATCAGCATCACAGCACATACACCATTTGAAATTAAGATAGCGATTTGCTAAAGCCAGCAGTAATCCACGATGACGCGTCTCGGAAAGCAAACGGTTATCAACACCCTGCCGCCAGAAATTATTTTCAACAATCAAGAAGACTTTTGGATGTGATTTTAAAATCTCTCTGGTTTTGTCATCACTGCAATCATCATATACACAAATGTAATCTGCAAATTCACTGATATGATCAAGAGTATCTTTAAGGACTAGCTCTTCATTGCGAATACGCATCAGCACAATCAGATCATGTCTGCGGGTAATATTTATATCGCCTTTTTTGAACCACAGTGTTTCATGCTCATCAATTTGCCAGTTCATACACCTTCCCATTCATGATCGCATCTGAGAACACCGTCAACTTTCGCTAAGCCTGAGCTGTTTCGCTCCATCTTAATCTTAAAGCTAGTTACGTATTCCAGTTTATCATATGGAAACATTCCTAACTCGTCAGATACTGAAGCTGTGATATGGTATTCACCAGGTCCAAAATGATTATTCAGAATTTTAAGGCTAATCGTATCGCGTGTGCCGGTCATAATAACTTCGTCACGTAAAGTATTAAGTATTGTTATGATATTACCCTTCATATCATATATAACAACACCAACACCATATTTAAGATTGTTTTCGCTAAAAGATAAGCTGAAAGACAGGTGAATATCTTCACCCATCTCATATATTTTTTTACTACAAGTCACGTCGTGCAGCTTAATTTTCTTTTCGTTATCGTGCTCGAGTGGAATATTGCTTGCCGAACCAACTGGTTTAGCCAGGGTGTTTTTTCCTTCCGTTTCTTGTTGATATGCGTCACAGACATCAAGGCGCTCACCAATCATTCTGATTTGGCCCTTTTGTACCCAAACAGCCTTATCGCAAAAGTTTCTTACGGCAGATAGGGAATGCGAAACAAAAAGAATGGATGTACCTGTATCCCTGATTTCCTTCATTTTACTGAAGGACTTTTCCTGAAAAGCCATATCTCCTACGCTAAGAGCTTCGTCAACGATGAGTATATCGGGGTTAACCTGTACAGCTACAGAAAATGCCAAGCGCGCAATCATACCACTGGAATACGTTTTTACTGGCTGATCCATGAAGTCTTTTATGTCAGCAAAGTCGACTATATCCTGATATTTCAGGTCGATCTCTTTCTTTGAAAGCCCAAGAACTGCAGCATTTAAATAGACATTTTCTTTACCAGTGAAGTCCATGTTAAAACCTGAACCCAACTCTAGCAGCGCTGCGATTCTGCCATTAATGGTAACCTGCCCTTCAGTAGGGTTTAATGTCCCACAAATCATTTGTAACAGTGTAGATTTACCCGCGCCATTATTACCAATTATGCCAACAGTCTCCCCTTTTTTTATTTCAAAGGAAATGTCTTTTACCGACCAGAACTCACGGTAGTAATTATTTATATCTTTTCGGCCAATAAGACGTTTAATTGAAGGATAAACAAATTGTTTTAATCGGGCACGTGGCGTCTCGTAAATATGATAACACTTGCTAAGATGTTCAACTACAATAGCGGAATTATTAGAGCACATCGGCAAAACCTTTACGTGTTTTTTGGAACCATGCATAGCCAAGCCAGGCAACGAACATTGCACAGCCCATGTATATTAATAAGCCACTATAGTCGGGATTATGTCCCCAGATCAATACAGCTCTGACCTGCTCGATAATAAATGTCAGTGGATTCAGCATTAACCATGGTCGTAAAATTGCAGGCACTGCGCTTACAGGATAAAAAATGGGAGAGAGGAATGACAAAATTGTAGTCAGAATGCTTATGCTCTGCCCGACATCTCTGATATATACGCCAAGAGAGGCCAAAAACCATGAAAGCCCTGTAGAAAGGATAATTAAAGGTAAAAGCACCAAAGGCAGCTGCAATGCAGTAACAGGCAAATCTTCTTTGATCAGAAGAATAGCAATCAGCAGTACCAGAATGCTAACCAATGTATTAAATATCGCGCACAAAACATTTATCACCGGTAGTATTTCGAGCGGGAAAACTACCTTTTTTACATAATTGACGTTGCCTATTATCAGGGCCGGTGATTTGTTTAATACTTCAGCGAGAAAGGTATGCGTTAATAAGCCAGCAAAGAGTACAATGGCGAACTCGTAACGGGATTCATCGCCGCCGACATTCCACTTTGCTTTAAATACTACGGAAAATAGGAAGGTATAGATGACAAGCATTACCATTGGAGTGATAACAGACCACATTAAACCCAGTGATGAGCCTTTATAGCGGCTTAATATTTCTCGCCTCGCCATCTGAAAAATCAGACTTCTGTTAAGCCATATTGACTTAACCATATTTTTTGGAGATACATCAACCTTCGAGTTCGATGCTAGAACCTGAGCATTTTTCATTGAATCTTCTCATTATACTTACAAAAACGGATAAAATCAGTTTGATAATGAAAAATAACCAACATCCGTTTTTATTATGCAAATTTTTATTTCGTTTTTGAGTACATACTGTTTACTCTCTATATTTTTTTGAGCATTACAGCAATATAAAAAGCAATCGTTCCACAGACGGTCTGACGATAAAGGCTTAATTGCCTAAAGAGGATAATACGTCTGAAAAATGGCGCATTCCTGGCCTCTATAAAATCATTAAGCAGTCTTTTATTCTCTTCAGGAAGAGTGATATCCATTTTATGCAGAGCATTAATGTTTTTCTCTATCCAGTTGCGAAACTTACCATCCATTAAACCTGAAATACGCTTTATTCTTGCAAACCAGCCAGTATTAGACCCCACGATATTATTTGTGTGCTGTCGATAATCAATGGTAGGCTTTTCATCGTAACAGATTGCCGCATTGAAACACGATAGTACAATATAGATCCACCAGTCATGTGAAACAATTTCAGCCTTTTGAGGTGTCTTAATAACAAGTTCTCGAGCCTGATGGTTTAGCATCATGGTATTGCCGCCTGCAATACTCTGAATAAGCGCATTTCTTAATGATGGCTTCTTGGTAAATAGTGGCGAGTAACCGATAGCTTTATCAGTTTCATCAATCAGTTCTGTACGGCCACAGTGCATTGCTGGTTGGTTTAATACCTGCTGACTAAGCCACTTTACGCCTTGCTCAAGCTTGATAGGTTTCCAGATATCATCCTGATCACAAAATGCATATGCAAAAAAACCATCTCCTGCGGAATCCAGTAAATTAAGGAAGTTCCAGGCAAACCCTCTTCCTGGTCCCGCCTGAACATGGAATTTATCTTCGCCGATTTTATCCTGATACTCTTTAAGAATTGCCAGAGTATCATCGGTAGAGCCATCATCAGAAACAAATATCTCCCATGACTTATGACTTTGATTTACCACTGAATCAAGTTGTTTTCTGAGATATTTACTTCCGTTGTAGGTACAGATTAGCACGGCGACCGTTAGCATCGGCTTACACATTAGCAATAAAGCTCGGCTGAGTTTAAGTTAAAACCTTTCAGATCTTTATCTGACAATTGGATTTTTTTTACCTGAGGCCATTCGACCCCAATATCTTTATCATCCCATAGAATACAGCGCTCTGCCTTCGGAGAGTAATAATTAGTCGTTTTATAAAGAAACTGTGCACTTTCACTAATTGTAAGAAAACCGTGTGCAAAGCCCGCTGGGATCCAGAGTTGTTTTTTATTCTCTGCGCTCAGTATTACGCCGACCCACTCACCAAAAGTTGGCGAACTACGACGAATATCAACTGCAACGTCAAAAACTTCACCTTCAACGCAACGAACTAATTTTCCCTGGGCGTCGTTTCCTACCTGATAATGGAGTCCACGCAAGACACCATGTTCTGATTGCGAATGGTTATCCTGAACAAAAACCTGAGGGCATACCTGCTCATCAAACTTTTTCTGCTGCCAGGTTTCCATAAAGAATCCGCGCTCATCACCAAAAATGGCTGGTTCAATGATTTTTACATCTTTAATTTTGGTATCGATAATCTTCATTAAAGCTTGCCTTCATACAGTGCTAAGAGATATTGACCATATTTATTTTTCAACATAGGGGTAGCTAAAATCTTAAGCTGTTCTCTATCAATGAATCCCATGCGGAAGGCTATCTCCTCCGGGCATGCTATTTTTAAGCCCTGACGAGTTTCGATTGTTTGTATGAAGTTATTTGCTTCAATAAGACTTTCGTGCGTACCAGTATCAAGCCAGGCGTGACCGCGTCCCATAATGGATACTGAGAGTTTACCCTGTTCCATATAGATTCGGTTGATGTCCGTAATCTCAAGTTCGCCGCGTGGTGATGGCTCAAGATTTTTAGCCATATCAACAACACTATTATCGTAAAAATAGAGTCCGGTTACTGCATAGTTGCTGCGAGGATGCTCAGGTTTTTCTACCAGTGAAATCGCTTTCCCTTGGCTATCAAACTCTACAACACCATAGCGCTCAGGATCAGTGACATGATAGGCAAACACCGTTGCACCTTCATCTTTTACTGACGCGGCTTCAAGCTGCTTATAGAGATCATGTCCGTAGAAAATATTATCGCCAAGGATAAGTGCAACTGAATCGTCACCGATGAACTCTTCGCCGATTATGAATGCCTGAGCCAGGCCATCCGGGCTCGGTTGCACTTTATACTGAATCGAGATACCCCACTGAGAGCCATCACCCAGTAAGCTTTCAAAGCGCGGCGTGTCCTGTGGTGTACTGATAATCAGGATATCGTTGATCCCTGCCAGCATCAGAGTACTCAGCGGATAGTAGATCATTGGCTTATCATATACCGGGAGCAACTGCTTGCTGACAGCCATGGTTACCGGATAGAGACGCGTTCCTGAGCCACCAGCGAGAATAATACCTTTATTCTTTTTCACTATTTCACCTTAATTGGCCAGGCCACTAATGCGGCCTGTTTCTATTAAATAAGAGTTTCAAACAACATACGTTCAACACCGACCGTCCAGTCGGGCAAGTTCAGACCAAAGGCCTTTTGAAACTTCTCTGTGTTTAGTCTTGAGTTCGCCGGGCGTTTAGCCGGTGTAGGGAATGCACTAGTTGGCACAGCATCGATCGCTTTTACTTGAAGTTCGACGCCATGCTCTTTCGCAAACTCTATCACTTTAGTGGCATAGGCGTGCCAGGTTGTCTCACCCGCCGCGATAAGATGATAAATCCCAGCAACAGCATTATTATTCAATGCCACTCTGATTGCATGTGCAGTGCTGTCTGCGATCAGTTCAGCGCCAGTTGGCGCACCAAACTGATCATTAATCACTGACAATGAATCCCGATCTTTAGCAAGCTTCAGCATCGTCTTAGCAAAGTTATTGCCCTTTGCAGCATAGACCCAGCTGGTACGGAAAATAAGGTATTTCGTCATGGTGCGGACGATTGCCTGCTCTCCTTCCAGCTTAGTCTGTCCATAGACATTCAATGGAGCTGTTGCATCATCTTCACACCAGGCACGATCGCCTGAGCCGTCAAAAACATAATCGGTAGAGTAATGGACCAACCACGCGCCAATTTCCTCAGCGGCCTCTGCCAGTGACTTCATCGAAGTGGCGTTAACCAGGCGAGCCTTATCCTGCTCTGATTCAGCTTTATCAACAGCGGTGTAAGCTGTCGCGTTCACGATTACAGTTGGTTTTATCCTGCGAACCGTCTCAGCCAGCCCCACTGGGTTTTCAAAATCGCCACAATAGTCAGTAGACTGACGATCGACCACAATCAAATTGCCCAATGGCGCCAGCGCACGCTGTAATTCCCAGCCGACCTGGCCGTTTTTACCAAAAAGGAGAATATCCATTAGCTACGTTTCTCGTAATTTTCTTCGATCCAGTTCTGGTACGCACCACTCTTCACATGCTCAACCCACTGTGAATTGTTAAGGTACCACTCAACGGTTTTCTTCAGGCCCGTTTCAAACGTCTCTTCCGGTTTCCAGCCCAAATCCTTTTCAATCTTAGCGGCATCAATCGCGTAGCGACGATCATGTCCCGGGCGGTCCTGAACATAGGTAATTTGATCACTGTACGGAGTCGCTTTTGGACGCAACTGATCCAGCAGTTCGCAAACCTTCATCACAACATCGATATTTTTCTTTTCGTTATGTCCGCCGATGTTATAGGTGGTGCCAGTCTTCGCATTTTTAACTACGGTGTAAAGCGCGCGCGCGTGGTCTTCAACATAAAGCCAGTCACGAATCTGATCGCCTTTACCGTAGATAGGTAGTGGTTTGCCCTCCAGCGCATTACTAATAATCAGTGGGATCAGTTTTTCCGGGAAATGATAAGGACCATAGTTGTTCGAGCAGTTGGTGACAATCACCGGTAGCTTGTAAGTGCGGCCCCAGGCGCGAACCAGATGATCGCTGGCTGCTTTCGTTGAGGAGTATGGACTGCTCGGGGCATAAGGGGTCTCTTCGGTAAACAGCGGTAAATCGCCTTCCATTTCATCCGGATGAGGTAAGTCACCATAAACTTCATCCGTTGAGATATGATGAAAACGGAATGCCGCTTTACGTTCTTCAGGTAACGCGCTCCAGTATTGACGGGTTGCTTCTAACAGAGCGTAAGTGCCTACCACGTTAGTCTGAACAAACTCAGCCGGACCGGTGATCGAGCGGTCTACGTGGCTTTCTGCAGCCAGATGCATGATGGCATCCGGTTGAAACTCATTTAAAGCCTTAGTAATAGCCTGACCGTCGCAGATATCGATCTGTTTAAAGGTATAGCGTGGATTGCTGCTCACCTCTTTAAGAGACTCAAGATTGCCTGCATAGGTTAGTTTATCAACGTTAATGACTTCATCGTTCGTATTGTTGATAACATGACGCACAACCGCTGAACCGATAAAACCTGCACCACCAGTGATAAGAATCTTCATAACGTATTTATTCCTGACAAGCTATCTGAGGCATGGG
>Ga0105244_10003059_pt1 | contig 12249 bp, 7 predicted proteins | sample KBSM44metaG_FD_80423 | JGI IMG/M metagenome (GOLD analysis project Ga0105244, IMG submission 80423) | Miscanthus rhizosphere microbial communities from Kellogg Biological Station, Michigan, USA - KBS M4-4 metaG | ecosystem: Host-associated > Plants > Roots > Rhizosphere > Soil | place: Michigan...
CGCCGCTCGTGGCGATCGTGTTGCTGACCGGCATGGCGCTGTACTTCGGCATCGCCGTGCCCACCGTCGGCGACAAGGGCCAGTTGCCCGACAGCCTGCCGACGTTCCTGCTGCCGGATGTGCCATGGACGCTGGAGACGCTGAAGATCGTGTTCCCGGTGTCGGCGACGATGGCGGTTGTCGGCCTGCTCGAATCGATGATGACCGCGCAGATCGTCGACGACATGACCGACACCCCCAGCGGCAAGAACCGCGAATGCATCGGCCAGGGCGCGGCCAACGTCGCCAGCGGACTGATCGGCGGCATGGCTGGCTGCGCCATGATCGGCCAGTCGATGATCAACGTGAAGTCTGGCGGCAGAACACGTCTTTCAACCCTCAGCGCAGGTTTACTGCTGTTGATCATGATGCTGTTTCTGGGCGAATGGCTGGCGCGTATTCCGATGGCGGCGCTGGTGGCGGTGATGATCATGGTGTCGATCAGTACCTTCAGTTGGGGATCGATCCGCAACCTCAAGGAATACCCGCTCTCGACCAACATCGTGATGGTGGTCACCGTGGTGGTGGTCGTGGCGACCCATAACCTTGCCTATGGTGTGCTGGTCGGTTCTCTGCTTGCCTCGATGTTCTTTGCCAGCAAGATCGCTCACTTCCTCGATGTCACGTCGCATCGTGATCCCTTCCACAGCCATCGCACCTACTACGTGACCGGCCAGGTATTCTTCGCCTCCGCTGACCGTTTCATGGCTTCATTCGACTTGCGTGAAAGCCTCGAGACACTGGTCATCGATCTGCGCGAGGCGCATTTCTGGGACATCACCGCTGTGGCCGCATTGGACAAGGTGGTTTTGAAACTGAGAAAGGCGGGCATCAGCGTCGACGTTATCGGTATGAACCGGGCCACCGCTACGCTGGTGGACCGCTTTGGTGTGCATGACAAGCCGGACGGCATCGATTCGTTGATGGGGCACTGATCTGCGGGGCCGGGCAGGCAGGCTCAGCCCGGAATCTCCAGGCGGATGACGGATCCTCCGCCTGGCCTGTTGCGGACCTCGATAGTGCCGTCGTGCTCGAGACAAATCGCTCTGGCGATGGACAGGCCAAGGCCGCTGCCTCCCGAATAGCGCGCCCGCGAACGTTCGGCACGCCAGAAGCGGTCGAACACCTGTTCGAGGTTCTCCGAGTCAAAGCCGGGGCCGCGGTCCGAGACGGTCAGTTCCATGCGCCCTGCGCTGGCTTTGCCGACAATCAGCAGCTCACCACCCATCGCCGAATAGCGCAGCGCGTTATCGACGAGAATATTCACGACCTGGCCGATCCGGTCACGGTCGGCGTTGACGGTCAATTTCCGCGGGATGTCGATCGTCACGGCGACACCTGCCTCATCGAGCGGCGTGGCAAACCAGCCCAGACGTTCGACCACCAGTTTCTCAAGGGAAAACTCCGTCTTGTCCAGGGTCAACTGACCCGCGCTGGCGAGCGAGAGCAGGTGCAGATCGCTCACCAGTTTGTTCAACTGGCCGAGCTGGCGGTGGACCATTTCCAGTTGTGCCAGGTCACGCGGGAACACTTCGTCGATCATGCCTTGTATGCGTCCCATGGCGGCATTCAGTGGCGTGCGCAGCTCATGGGCAATCATGGCACTGGACTCGCTGACTTCCAGTTCGTAACGGCCGAGCTGAGTGGTCATGGTATTGAAGTCGCTGACCAGCGCCTGCAATTCGTCCGGGTCGTTGGCGCTCATCGGCAGGCGCGTCTTGAAGTCACCCTGGGCGACCTGACGTGCGCCTCTGGCAATCGAGGAGAACTGGCTGGAAAGCGGACGGGAAAACAGAAAGCCGAAGAATATGATGATCGGGATCGCGATCGACACCAGCGCTGCCAGCACCCACCATTCCTTGTTGGCAATGCCCGGCAGCAGGTTTTCGATCGGGTAATACTCGAAGAACAGTTCGCGCAGCTTGACCATGTCCAGGGTGGGCTCTGCCTGCAGCCGCAGGAACTCCATGCGCACGTCGGCCGGCATTGCCTGCAGGGTGAGCCAGTCAGAGACTGTGACGTGTAGCCACATGCAGAACGCGATGACGATGACCGCACCGACGGCGAGCATGCTCATGCGCATGCCGACCCAGTGCCACAACGGTTTTTGTCTGTGCCTGAAAAAATCTCGCATGAAGATCACCTGAACCGATAGCCGACCGAACGGACGGTGACCAGCACATTTTCCACGCCATGGATCTCCAGTTTGCGCCGAAGGTTATGCACATGCGCATCGACAACCCTGGCCAGCGCCTCGCTGTCGGGAAGGCAGATTTCCAGCAGTTCTTCGCGAGTGAAGGCCTTGGACGGCGTTTTCAGCAGCGTTGAAAGGATCTTGAACTCGGTAGGTGTCAGGTCGAGTACGGTCTCTGCGCCATCCTGACCTTCAATGATCGCGGTGACCGCATCCAGCTCCACCAGCAGGTTCTGGTAGCGCAAATGACGCTCGTTGTTGCCGTTCTGCTGGGAGCGCCGCAGAACCGCATGCACGCGGGCCACCACTTCTCGCGGGTTGTAGGGCTTGACCACGTAATCGTCGGCCCCATAGCGCAAGGCGCCGAGTTTTTCCGGTTCGTCGCCCATGGCGGTGACCATGATCACCGGCGTGTCGCTGCAGCGCCGGACGGCCGACAGCACGTCGGTACCACTGACAAGCGGCAGCATGACGTCCAGCAGAATCAGGTCGGGTTTCCACTGACGGTGCATATCGATACCGCGCTGACCGTTTTCGGCCAGCCCGACGTTGAAACCGTCACGACGCAGGTAAGCCTCGAGAATGCTGGCACTGTCGGCGTCGTCTTCAACGATAAGAATGCGTTTTCCTGACACGAGCGCGCCTCTTGATCAAATCTTGATAATTCACGAACGGTTTGTTGAAAGTCGACGTTCAGGATGCTGTCCAGAGCCCACTGTCGCGGACAGATCCTATGCCGATGAGTACACCGCTGTCCAAGCGTATCCGCAACCGCCGCTGGCGTTGCCTGGCCATGCTGGCGAGCCTGACTCTTTCGGGCTGCTCGTTGATACCGGCCTATCAGCGTCCGGCGTTGCCGGTCCCGGTCGATCAGGCGTCCGCTGTGGTCCCGGCCTCGAATACCTCCAGCGCCGTCGTGCTCAGTGCCGACGAAGAAGCGCTGGCTGGCGAGTTGTCGCCAAAAGGCGAACTGCGCCGGTTGCTGCAATCGGCCCTCGCGTTCAATCGCGATTTTCGTGTGGCGGTGCTGCGTGTGGAGGAGGCCAGGGCAATGCGCGGCATTACCCGCGCCGATCGCTTTCCGACCCTTGCTGCAGGTGTCGAGCGCGATCGTCAGCACTTCGATAATGCGGCCGCCGACGAGCGTTATGGCCAGGACATTTCCATCGCGTCGGTGGGCGTCTCTGACTTTGAACTGGATTTCTTCGGGCGCGTGCGCAGCCTGTCAGAGGCGGCGCGGCACGATTATCTGGCCAGCACCTACGGCCAGCAGGCGGCACGCAGTGCGCTGGTTGCGGAAGTCGCCCGCGCCTGGCTGGCCGAGCGTCTGGCCGCTGCCGTGCAACAGGATGCGCAGGCGGTTCACGATGCCCGGCTGATGTTGGTCAAGGCGGCCGAAGAGCAGCAGCGTCAAGGTGCGCTTTCGCTGGATGATCTGATGGCACAGCGCCTCGACACCCTGAGCGCGCAACAGCAGGTACAGGATGCGGCAAGCGATCACGCCAACGCGTCGCAGGCCTTGTTGTTACTCACCGGCTATTCGACGGTATTGCCCGTCAGCACGCCAGACACCCCTGCGCTGACCACCGCGCTGGTCGAGACGCCGTCCTGGCTGTCGAATCTGCCGTCTCAGCGTCTGCTGGAACGCTTTGACATCCGTCAGCGCGAAGAAGCCCTCAAGGCCAGCAATGCCAACATTGGTGCTGCCCGTGCGGCGTTCTTTCCGTCCATAAAACTCAGTACCGGCGTGGGCTTGCAGAGCGACAGCCTGCGCACCTTGTTCAGCAACGGCAGCGGGGCCTGGCTGTTTACGCCGCAGTTGAATCTGCCGCTGTTCGACGGCGGGCGTAATCAGGCCAACCTGGACCTTGCCAAGGTGCGTCAGCAGATCGCGGTGGCCGAGTATGAAAAGGCTGTGCAGAACGCCTTCCGTGAAATGTCCGCTGTGCTGACCCGCCGTCAGCAGGCCCTGAACCATGTCCGCAACGAGGTCGAGCGGGTTGCGCTGGTCCAGGAAAAAGTGCGGCGCCTGTCCTTTGAACTCAATGCGGGCGCCGTCGAGCGCACTGCATTGCTGGTTTCCACTCTCCGTATTGCTGAAGCCGACGCAGCCGCTCGCCAGTCCCTCGATGCGCTGCAGCAAAACCGCATCGATCTGTTTCGAGTGCTGCACGGAGCAGAACCGACAACCCCACCCCAATCTTGAATGACACCGGAGTATCCCCATGAGCCCTGCAATCTCTCGTACTCACCTGCGGTCTGCGCTGCTTAAACCTGTGCTGACCGTGTTGATCACCTCTGCGGCCATGACCCTGGCAGGTCAGGCCTGCGCCCAGGACAGCACTGCCGAAGGCCAGTCGATGCTGGGTGACCGGTTCAACGTCAATTTCGGGCTCGGCATGGCTGTGCTGCCGCGCTACATGGGGGCCGATGAATACCGCAGTCAGGTGGTGCCCATGCTGACGGTCCAGCGCGGCATCTTTTTCGCCGATACCACGCGCGGCTTGGGGCTGCAATGGCAGTCGGATTCCGGGTTCGGTGCCAGCGCTGCACTCAATTACGATTTCGGTCGTACCGAGAAAAACAGTACGAATCGGCCTGGTTCCAACGAGCTGAGAGGGATGGGCACCGTCAAGGGCGCGACCGTTGGCGACTTCATGGTTTCCCAGCAACTCATGCCGTGGCTGTCCGTCAGTGCCGAGGCCGAACTGCGAGTGGCTGGTGAAAAACGTGGCAATCGTTACCGGTTGGGTTTCGAAGGCATCGCCTACCACAGCCAGACCGATACGGTGACCCTCGACATCGATGCGCACGCTGGTGACGGCCGTTACAACCAGACCTATTTCGGCGTGAGCCCGATCCAGAGTCAGCGCACCGGCTTCTCCAGTTTCAGCGCAGACAGCGGCATTTACGCGTACTCGGCGGCGCTCGCCTGGCAGCATACCTTCGACGCCCACTGGTCAACCGTCGCAAGCGTCGGGGTAACGCATTACACCGACCAGACCCGCGGCAGTCCGCTGGTCGAGACCGATGCCGAAGGCAGTGGCCTGATTGCCTTGAATTACGCTTTCTGAAGGGTTGAAGCCTGCCATGCGATTGAATCCTGATGCGTTTCCGGCCCTACGGCGGTGTGTGTCGCGCGCTTGCGGCGTCGTGCTGATCACTCTGATGATCAGTGGCTGCGGTGATAAACAGACGGCCAGCGTTCCGCCTGTCCGGGCTGTCAAGGTTGAGACGGTCCGGGCAGGAGAGGGCGCTGCGTTGCGCTTCATTGGCACCGTTCGGCAGCAGGATCGCGCCAGTCTGGCGTTTGAATCGGCAGGCACCCTGACAGAACTGCGGGCCGACATTGGTGATAGCGTCAAGCCGGGCCAGGTGCTCGCCCGCCTTGATCCGCAGCCTGCGCAATTGCGTCTGCAGGAGGCGCAGGCCGCTTTGCGGCTGGCTCGGGCTCAGGCGCTGGAGCGCCAGCGTAACTACCAGCGTCAGCAAAACCTGCTCGCAGCGGGCAGTGTCGCCCAGAGCGTGGTCGAGTCGGCCCACTCGTCCAGTGAACAAGCCAGCGCCGAGCTGATGCGCACGCAGGCCGAGCTGGACCTGGCCCGTCGCGAACTGGATCGCACCCGCTTGATCGCACCCTTTGCCGGGCGCGTGGTGGCCCGTCATGCACAACCGCAGAGCGTGTTGCCCGCCGGGCAGGTGCTGCTGGATATAGAGTCCGCCGCAGAGCAACAAGTGGTGGCGGCTGTTCCGTTGGCACTTGCCGAGTCGCTTGAGCCGGGCGACCTCGCCAGGGCCTCCAGCAGCGCAGACGGTACGGTAGGGTTTGATCTCGCCCTGGAAGGCATTTCGCCCCGCGCTGATGACGGGCTGGTCAGAACGGCTGTGTTCCGAGTGCTGCGGCCTGCCGGCAGGCTGCCCAGTGGCGTCACGCTGCTTGTGCAAATGCATCCCGCTGCCGACGCACAGTCGCTGTCGGTTCCAGTGCAAGCGTTAAGGATGGGTGCCAACAGCCACCTTGCTGAAGTCTTCGTTTACCAGGCGGGAGGAACAGTCGCCGTACGCTCCGTGACGCTGGGTATGGTCAGAGAAGGTCGGGCACTGGTCGTCAGCGGGCTGGTCGCAGGTGAGCAGGTGGTCACTGCCGGCACCGCTTTTCTGCAGGACGGTCAGCCCGTCACGCTGTTTCATTCAGACACTCGCCTGACCGGTGACGCGCAATGAACCTTACCTCCCGCGCCATGGGCGCAAGCCGCCTGACCCTGTTCGCTGCCTTGCTGATTTTGCTGGCCGGTGTTGTCACGTTTTTGAGCTTTCCTTCTCAGGAAGAACCTTCGGTGACCGTTCGCGACGCATTGGTCAGCGTGTCTCTGGAAGGGCTGTCCGCAGAGCGCACCGAGGAACTGCTCGCCAGGCCGCTCGAAGAGCGTATCCGTGAACTGGCCGAGATCAAGAACGTGCTCACCACGGTCCAGCCTGGCCGAGTGATCGTGCAGGTTACGGCGTATGACAACGTCAAGGATCTCGGGCTGCTGTGGCAACGGCTCCGGGCGAAGGTGAGTGAAACGAGCGGTGGTTTTCCGCCCGGCACCCAAGGGCCTTTTGTCGATGATGATTTCGGTCGCGTCGCCGTGGCTTCGATCGCGCTGACCGCGCCGGGCTTCACCATGGGCGAGATGCGTGGCCCGATCAAGCGCTTGCGTAATCAGCTTTATGAGCTCAAGGGCGTCGATCAGGTCCAGCTGTATGGGCTGCAGAATGAACGCATTTACCTCGACTTCAATCACCAGACGCTGGCCGCCGCCGGACTTTCCCCGCAACAGCTGCTTCAGCAACTGCAGGCCCGCAACCTGATCGCGACGGGAGGCAACCCGGTCATCGGGCAGCAGAGCACCACGCTTTCGATCAGTGGCGAGGTGCTTTCGCCGGAGCAGCTTCGGCAGTTCCCGGTGCAGTTGCCCAGTGGTCAGAAGGTCGCGTTGCAGAACCTGAGCAGGGTATCGGTGAGCCCTGTCGACCCGCCGGAAACCGAAGCGATCTATCAGGGACAGGATGCTGTGGTACTGGCCGTTTCGATGCAGCCAGGCCTCAATGTGCAAACCTTCGGTGATGCCTTGCGCAAGCGACTCGCTGAGCTGGAGCAGCAACTTCCGACGGGTTTTACCTTGCACGTGGTGACCTTCCAGTCCAGCGTGGTCGAGCACGAGATGAGCAAGATGTATCACGTCATGGCCGAGACGGTGGTGATCGTGATGTGCGTGGTCATGCTGTTTCTGGGCTGGCGCACCGGGCTGGTGGTCGGGGTGATTGTGCCCTTGACCATCCTCAGTACGCTGCTGGTCATGCGCGCACTGGGGATCGAGCTGCAGACGGTGTCGATTGCCGCGATCATCCTGGCGCTGGGCTTGCTGGTGGACAACGGCATTGTCATCGCCGAAGACATCGAGCGACGCCTGCATGCGGGGGAGGATCGACAGCGCGCCTGTGAGGAGGCCGGGCGCACTTTGATGATCCCTCTGCTGACTTCTTCACTGGTCATCGTCCTGGCGTTTTCGCCCTTCTTTCTGGGGCAGACCAGTACCAACGAATACCTGCGTTCGCTGGCGGTTGTGCTCGCCACGACGCTGATCAGCTCCTGGCTGCTCAGCATCACGGTGACGCCTCTGTTGTGCTTTTACTTCGCCAGGGTGCCGGCCGGCAAAGCGTCGGCGGATGATGCCGATGAGTATGCATCGCTGTTCTACCGTGGCTATCGCAAGGTCATCGAGCGTTTGCTGAATCACTCGCTGCTCTTCATCGCCTGCATGATGGGTTTGCTGGCGTTGGCGGTCGTGGTGCTGACCCGGGTGCCGTACGATTTTCTGCCGAAGTCGGACCGCATGCAGTTCCAGATTCCGCTGGTGCTCGAGCCCGGCAGCAGCTCGCGAGACACGTCGCGAGCGGTGCGTGATATCAGTCAGTGGCTGAGCAGCGATCAGGATGTGGAACACAGCATTGGTTATGTCGCCAGTGGCGGGCCGCGGATCGTGCTGGGCCTCAATCCCCCTTTGCCCGCGCCGAATATCGCCTATTTCACTGTCAGCGTGCGCGAAGGTGCCGACCTCGATGCGGTGATCGAGCGCACACGGCAGTTTATCCTCGCGCAGCACCCCGAAATCGAGGCGCAGCCTAAACGATTCTCGATGGGCACCACCGAGGCGGGGATTGCGGTCTACCGGGTCATCGGTCCTGATGAGGAAGTGTTGCGCGGTACTGCCCGACAGATCGAGCAGGCATTGTCGGCGTTGCCCGGAACCTTGGATGTCCACGATGACTGGCGGACCCGATTGCTGCGTTACGACGTTGTTGTCGATTCGTACAAGGCCCTGCAGGCCGGTGTTGCCACTCAGGACGTCGCCCAGGCCCTGCAACTGAGAAACAGCGGGCTGTCCGTGTCGTCGCTGCAGGATGGCGATACTGCTGTCGCTATTGTGGCACGCGAGCAGAGCACCCTGAGCAAACCGGGCAATGATCTGGACAGCACATTGATTTATCCGGCTTCCGGGGGCGCGCCGTTGATGTTGTCGGCCATTGCCACTGTCGAGCCCAGGGCCGAGGCATCGACTATTCAGCGGCGTAATCTGCAACGCGCAATCACGGTGGTGGGGCACAATCCGTCAATGACGGCGACCTCGATCGTCGAACAGTTGGCACCGCAGATAGCCGCAATCAGCCTGCCGGCGGGTTACCACATCGAACCGGGTGGCGAAATTGAAGACTCGGCCGAAGCCAATCAGGCGCTGTTGCAGTACATGCCGCATGCACTGGTCGCGATGCTGCTGTTGTTCGTCTGGCAGTTCAATTCGTTCCGCAAGCTGCTGATCGTCATCTCCAGCGTGCCCTTCGTGCTGATCGGCGTGGCGCTGGCGTTGGTGCTCACCGGCTATCCGTTCGGCTTCATGGCCACCTTCGGGCTGCTGTCGCTGGCCGGCATCATCGTCAACAACGCCGTGCTGCTGCTCGAACGTATCGAGGCTGAACGCGAGCAAGGCCTGGCGGTGCGTGATGCAGTGGTTAATGCAGCGATCAAGCGCTTGCGGCCGATCGTGATGACCAAACTGACCTGCATCATCGGGCTGGTGCCGCTGATGCTGTTTGCCGGCCCGCTCTGGGAGGGCATGGCGATCACCATCATGGGTGGCCTTGCGTTGGGTACGCTGGTGACACTGGGCCTGATTCCGATCCTCTACGCGCTGCTGTTCGACCGCTTCGAGCGCTGGCGCAAGGCGAGCTGAGCCATGACGGCCGGTGCGTGTGTAGGGTATGGTCCTGAGAAAACCTCGATGATCGAACACAAGGATGAAACACATGCGCTCATTTACCCGCTCGCCACTGGCCGCCCATCTCGCCCTGGCGCTTGCGTTGACAGCTCTGGCACCGGCGGCCATGGCCGAACCGCACAAGGCCATCCAGGCCGATGCCGAGCAATACAAGGACGAAGCCTTGAAGCTGCTGGAGCGTCTGGTGAACATCGACTCGGGTTCCGGGTATGTACCGGGCCTGACCAAGGTCAGCGACATCGCGATCGAAGAACTGAAAAAGCTCGGTGCCACCATCGAGCTCGTTCCAAATACGCCAGAGGCCAGCAACCACGTCATCGCCACCCTGAAAGGCACCGGCAAGGCGAAGATTCTGCTGATGGCGCACATGGACACCGTGTTCAAGGAAGGCTCCGCGGCCGAGCGTCCGTTTCACATCAAGGACGGGCGTGCCTATGGCCCAGGGGTGATGGATGACAAGGGCGGCATCGTTGCAGCTATCTATGCACTGAAGGTGCTGCACAACTTGAAATTCACCGACTACGCGCAAATCACGGTGTTGCTCGACGCCAGCGAGGAGACCGGCTCAGGCGTTGCTACCGAGCTGATCAAGAAAACCGCGAAGGAGCATGACGTCACCCTCAACCTCGAGCCGGGTCGTCCGGCCGACGGTCTGGTGGTGTGGCGCAAAGGCTCGGCAACCGCGCTGGTCGAAGTCAAGGGCAAGGCCTCGCATGCAGGCGTTGCGCCTGAGCTGGGACGTAACGCCGCGACCGAAGTTGCCCATCAGATCCTGCAACTCGGCAAGCTGGGTGACGAGGAGAAGAAAACCACCATCAACTTCACCGTGCTCAAGGCGGGGGATCGCACCAACGTGATTCCCGATCAGGCCAGCGCCAAGGCCGATGTGCGTGCTGCCGTACCGGAAGAGTTCGACCGCGTCGAGCAGGACCTGGCCAGGGTGTCGGCCACCAAGCTGGTGCCTGATACCGAGGTCAAGACCAGTCTGGTCCGTGGCCTGCCACCGATGCCGCAGACCGCGCAGTCCGATGCATTGGTCGCGATGGCGCAAGGCATCTACGGCGAACTGGGTCGCACCCTGACCATCGAGGGCAGCGGCGGGGCGGCGGATTCAAGTCTGTCTGCCAGCGTGGGTACACCAACGCTGGATGGCTTCGGGATTGTCGGCGGCAATATCCATACGCCCGAAGAGTATGCCGAAGTGGGCAGCGTGGCGCCGCGGATCTACTTGCTGTCGCGAATGATCATGAAGTTGTCCGGGCAACAGTGATTCGATAGGCCTCCCGTGCGTGGCGCGGGAGGCTGTAGAGTCGATGACTCGCTTTTAAATAGCTACAGGCTGCAGAGACCCGATACTCCATACAACGGCAGGCGACGCCGATTCTGGCATAGCGGTTCATTGTCGAGTGTTGGCCGACAACTAGTTGTTATTGTTCATCCCCGTTTTGCTCATGCGCCACATCATAGGGTTTGATCGAAACCTGCTGCCTCTGTTTTACACCCTGGCCATGCAAAAAAGGACCGTCGGCGCCGCTCCAGAGCCCTGGAAGGTCCGCATGCTTGCGCCTGTTTCCTTAGACCATAGTCATTTTACTAGTGTATCTGCGGCCTTGACACGAGCCGGTTTTCGCGTGCTAGCCGATCAGCATTTCTGCATATATTTAATTATGACCTTAATACTATGTCGAAAAGATACGCTGTCCCCTATCAATATTAAGCACATGACCCTTGAGCGCTGGCTAAAGGTCAGTGTTGTAAAAATAAGCTTCAAAAAAAGTTCAGCAAATCGGATACAAGGTCGATACAAATATTTGACGCCGCTATGGTGGCGTTCTAATATTGCCCACCTTTTTGATATCAATTTGCTACCGCAAGGACGCGCCGTGTATCCTCATGCCCTCAAACTGGCTTTGCTGCTACTGCTCGCCATCGCGCCAGCTACCTCGCTTGCAGCCACTGCTCCCGCCAGTTTGCCAGGTGACCAGGATCTTATTCGTGACCGTCAGGATCGCCTGCTCGAAGAGCAGCGCCGCCGTCTTGAAGAGCTCAAGGACCTGCCGGGCAAACAAGCCACGCCCGCTGCCCCGACTTCCCCGGCCGATACACGTTGTTTCACCATCGATCGTATTGAGCTCAAGGGCGCCGACTCGCTGTCGGCCGCCGAGCGCGATGCGTTGACCAAGCCCTATATTGGCAAGTGCCTTGGTGTCGCGCAGCTCAATGAGCTGCTTAAAGTCATCACCGATCACTACCTCGAAAAAGGCCTGGTGACGACCCGCGCCTACCTGCCGCAACAGGACCTGTCGACAGGCGACCTGCAAGTGCTGGTCATCGAAGGCAAGCTGGAGCATCTGCGTGGCGATGCCGCCAGCGGCCTGTCGGCGCGTGAGCTGGCCATGACGTTTCCCGGTAAAGAAGGCCAGATGGTCAACCTGCGCGAAATCGAGCAGATGGTCGATCAGCTCAATCGCCTGCCATCCAATCAGGCGCAGATGGAACTGACCCCCGGCCAAGTCGTCGGCGGCAGTGACGTAGTGGTCAAGAACACTCCGCAAAAACCATGGCGGGCCAACCTGTCGCGTACCAACGAAGGTCAGCGCAGCACCGGCGAGCAGCAATGGAACGCTGGCCTTGAGTGGGATAATCCGTCGGGGCTGGCCGACCAGTTCAGCCTGCGCGGCGGCCACGATGCGATCA
>Ga0105244_10003062_pt1 | contig 12243 bp, 10 predicted proteins | sample KBSM44metaG_FD_80423 | JGI IMG/M metagenome (GOLD analysis project Ga0105244, IMG submission 80423) | Miscanthus rhizosphere microbial communities from Kellogg Biological Station, Michigan, USA - KBS M4-4 metaG | ecosystem: Host-associated > Plants > Roots > Rhizosphere > Soil | place...
CATGGTGAGAAACACCGCGAAGTACCAGAACAGGATTTGCAGCAGCGGCGGAATGTTACGGAAGACCTCGACATAAACCGTCGCCATCTTGGCAATGATCCAGTTCTTCGACAGTCGTGCCACACCGACGATGAAACCGAGGATCGTCGCCAGGATCACGCCGATGAAGGTTACTAGCAGCGTATTCAACAAACCTATGACAAAAACACGCGCGTATGAATCGGCCTCTTTATAAGAAATCAGATGCTGCGCGACCCCAAAGCCAGCACTATTTTCAAGAAATGCAAACCCAGAAGTGATTCCGCGATGCACAAGGTTTGTGTACGTATTTTGGTAGAGAGTCCATCCCATCGTCACCACTGCTGCAACGATCAGGATCTGGAAGAGTAATGCGCGCGCAACAGGATCATTAAATGACGCCAGGCGCTTTGAGCCATTGTTCATTTGCATATGTACACCGGCAGGACAGATAAGAAAACGCCCGGCCTAAGACCGGGCGCAATAGACTTAGCGAACAGGTGCCGCGTACTGAATGCCGCCTTTGCTCCACAGCGCGTTAAGCCCACGCTTGATCTTCAAGTCACTGCCATCACCGAGGTTTCGCTCGAACGACTCACCATAGTTGCCTACCTGCTTGACGATCTGGAAAGCCCAGTCGTTCGGCAAATTCAAATCTTTACCCAACGTTCCTTCGCCTCCTAGCAGCCGCGCAACATCAGGATTGTTAGTGCCCTGCTTTTGCTCGGCCACATTTTTGGAGGTGACGCCCAACTCTTCAGCGTTGAGCATTGCATTTAACGTCCAGCGCACCACCGTAAACCACTCCTCATCACCTCGTCTTACGGCAGGAGTAAGGGGTTCTTTTGAGATGACTTCCGGTAGTACGACATAGTCATCAGGAGTCGCGAGTTTCAATCTCTGACCATACAGCTGCGATTGATCAGACGTCAGCACGTCGCAGCGCCCAGCTTCGAGCGCCTTGAAGCTCTCGTCAGAAGTATCAAATGAGATAGGGGTAAATTTCAGTTTGTTCGCACGGAAATAGTCTGCGAGGTTCAGCTCGGTAACTGTCCCCGCCTGGATGCAAAACGTTGCGCCATTCAACTCTTTGGCACTCTTCACACCCAGTTTTTTATTGACCAAAAATCCTTGGCCATCGTAGTAGCTGACGCCTGTAAACAGAATGCCCATGGAGCCATCCCGTGAGGACGTCCAGGTGGTACTGCGGGACAGCAGATCCACTTCGCCGGACTGTAGCGCCGTGAAGCGTTCTTTGGCGGTGAGCTGAGAGTATTTGACCTTGCTCGCATCACCAAAGACCGCCGCCGCCACTGCACGGCATACGTCTACGTCGAAACCGGCAAAAGCCCCCTTGGCATCCACAAAGGAAAACCCTGGAAGTCCATCACTGACTCCGCACTGTACAAAGCCTTTTTTCTTCACGTTATCCAGCGTCACGCCAGCACTGGCATTAGCGGACAATAAAGTCATCAGGGTGATGCCAACCAGACCACCACAGACTTTGATCAGCTTGTTTTCTTTTTTCATTTTAATGCTCCAGAAATGTCACGAGTAAATCCAGGCCGCACGATGCCGACGCACCGAAACCGGACGGAATTTTGAACAGCGATGTGGAGGGCAGAAAACAAGATGGACGCCGTCAGGGCACCCGGTATGCGCAGTAAGCGCTTATGGAAAGTGGCATCGTAGGCCCTCTTTTTATTGTTTTAAAAAGGCCCCGGTGTGACGGGGCAAAAACGCTTTCAAATACCGTAGCCCCTGCGCTAAGTCAGAAAAAGCGAATATTTTTTCAATATCACGTAAGCAAAACTAATGATTTTGTGGGAAGGACAAGGCACACGAAGTGACATCCGCGCGTCGAGGCACTTGGCGGTTGGCGGTTGGCGGGGATAGGGCTTGAGATACTGACCCTCTGAGAGGATCAGGTGGCTGGAGGATCAGCGAAAATCAGTTGTATGAGCATAAATGCTTTGAATGAATGCCTGGAGCGCTGGGCTTTTCTTCTCACCCTTGCGGAACGCTACGAAAATCCTGCGTCGAATTTCGGGAACCAGCCGACAGACCCGTGCATCTTGCAGGTCGAAGCTGGCTCGTAATTCGGGGAAGATGGCAATTGCGCAGCCTTCGCGGATCAAGGAGAGAGCAACTTCGAACCCCTTACAGCGCGCAATGATGTGGGGTGTGAAACCAGCGCTCTGACACGCATCAGTCAACACGCGAGTGTAGGTACTGGAAGCCGTATCTATCACCCAGTGCTCGCCACTCAGATCACCCAGCGTGACCTCTTCCTTGTTTGCTAGCCGATGATTGGGAGACATCATCACATTAAAGACATCCTCAATCAGCGGGATGGTTTCGATGCCCGGATCAAGAAGGCCGGGGGGAATATTGAGATCGTCGATTAGCGCAACATCCGTTTGCCAGCTTCTCAACGCATTTAACCCCTCCTCCGGCTCCATCTCGTCAAATTGCACCGTCAACTGAGGATGTGTGGCGCTCAGCGCGCGCATGGTCTTAGGAATAAAGGCTGCTGCCACTGAGGGAAAGGCCGCTACCCGAAGTTCGCCTGCAACGACTTCCTTGAGCTCCGCCATGTCTGCACGGGCCGACTCAAGTTCCGTAAAAATGCGATTTGCCCGTTCAACCAGCATACGACCGGCGATGGTCAGGTTAACCCCCCGTCCCCGCCGTTCGACCAGGTCGATTCCGACTTCCTGCTCCAAAAGGGAAATTTGCTGGGACACAGCGGATGGAGATACATGAAGTGCCTCCGCTACCGCCGCCATGGTTTTGCGAATGGATAACTCCCTCAATGCGCGCAATCTACCGATATCCATGAGCTTTTGTCCCTCCACCTAACAGAGTCAATCAGTAAGAAACTCTAATGTAATATTGAAATATTATTCGCTTTTTCTCATCTTGGCCAAGGATTAGGGTATGAAAAAACCAAGACGGGAACCGCAGCAATGACCAAGTCCTATTTCCACGCTCACCTTGCAGCACGCGATCCGCTGATCTTCAACGCGCTTGAAGATGAAAAGAAACGCCAGCAAGGGCAGATCGAACTCATCGCCTCCGAAAACTCTGTAAGCCTTGCATCGCTGGACGCCCTTGGGTCAGTCATCACCAACAAAACCGTCGAAGGCTACCCAGGTAAACGTTTCCACGGCGGTGCTGATTTTGCAGATATCGTCGAGCAAGCAGCCATTGATCGTGCGAAAGAGCTGTTCGGCTGCGAGTTTGCCAACGTCCAGCCGCATTCCGGGACGCAGGCCAACCAGGCGGTGTTTTTTGCTTTGCTGACACCTGGCGACGTGGTGCTGAGCCTTGACTTGGCATCCGGTGGCCACCTCAGCCATGGTGCAAAGCCCAACCAATCCGGTCGCTGGTTTACGATTGTTTCTTATGGAGTCGACCGCGAAACCGGGCGTATCGATTATGACAACGTCGAAAAGCTAGCTCTGGAACACAAGCCAAAACTGCTGATCGCTGGCGGCTCGTCCTATCCACGTGAAATCGACTTCGTTCGCATGCGTGAAATCGCCGACAAGGTGGGCGCGACTTACTTGGTCGACATGGCTCACTTCGCCGGTCTGGTTGCAGCACGTGTTCACCCTTCGCCGATCCCCTACGCAGATATCGTTACCTGCACCACGACCAAAACCCTGCGCGGTTCACGTGGCGGCTTGATCCTGACCAACAGAGAGGATCTGTTCAAAAAAATCCAGCCAGCCGTATTCCCTGGCGTACAAGGCAGTGCTCACCTGGCCACTATCGCTGGTAAGGCTGTATGCCTAGGCGAAGCACTGACCGATGAGTTCAAGACTTACGGCGCCAACGTCAAAGCCAACGCACGACTGCTGGCAGACGTTCTACAGAAACGCGGCGTGCGTATCGTCAGCGACGGCACTGATACCCATGTCGTATTGGTTGATGTCTCTTCTAAAGACCTGACTGGTCAGCAGTCCCAAGATGCGCTTTCTACGATCAACGTCACCTCAAACAAAAACCCGATCCCTTTCGACAGTGCAAAACCTTCGGAATGGAAAGGTCTTCGTCTGGGCTCCTCGGCGGGTACGACTCGTGGTTTTGGTGCGGTCGAGTTCGAGATCATCGGCAACCTGATCGCGGACATTTTCGAGGCTCAAGTAGCTGACGAGGCTACACGCGCCGCCGTTATTGCACGCAGCCAAGCAACTGTCGCCAAGCTGTGTGCTGCGTTTCCGATTTATGCCTGAGGTGACATTGGCGGTGGAGGACATTCTCTGCCGCCGGCCTCCTCTACTCCGCAGGAAAATAAAAAAATGAGCGTTACTCTCCCTAATGATCCAGCGCGGGAAGATGTCTTGGCGGGGCGTCCAGCACTATGGCTGAACCCCAACTTGAAACCTGATGGCATCTCCGACCCGTCGCTGCCAATTCGTTCAGCCCAGGTTAGCGAAGCCGAGGCAAACTGGCGGATCCTTGCACCTGTATTGAAGACCTGCTTTCCAGAACTAGAGGCTTCAAACGGGATGATTCTCTCCCAGTTGATCGAAGCGAAAGATCTGCGCAAAGCCCTGGGTTACGCAGGCCCCGAATACGGTCGAGTGTTCGTGAAGGCAGACAATGATCTGCCTGTCGCTGGCTCGATCAAGGCGCGTGGCGGTGTCTATGAAGTATTCATGTACGCCAAGCAGATGGCAGAGAAGCGTGGAATTCTCACACCAGGTGGCGACATCACCGTGCTTGCCAGTGCCCAGGCTCGAGCACTTTTCGCCCAGCACACCATCGCTGTGGGCAGTACCGGCAACCTGGGCCTGAGCGTGGGCATCGCCGCACGCGCGCTAGGATTCCGAGCCGTGGTTCACATGTCGTCCGATGCCAAACAATGGAAAGTCGACCGCTTGACTCGTCTTGGGGTTGAAGTGGTTCAGCATAAAGCTGATTACACCACTGCGGTTGAATGTGCCCGTATCGACGCCGAAGGCGATCCAACCATCTACTTCGTGGATGACGAACGCTCCGAAATGCTGTTTTTCGGCTACAGCGCAGCAGCAAGCGAGCTCGCGGCCCAATTGGAAGCAGCAGGTGTAACCGTAGATGAAGAGCATCCTCTTTTCATCTATCTACCGTGCGGTATCGGTGGAGCTCCAGGCGGCGCAGCCTATGGATTGAAGGCAATCTTCGGGGATGCTGCACACGCATTCTTCGTTGAGCCTGTCCAGTCGCCATGTGCGCTGGTGCACATGATGAGTGGTTCGAAAGAACTGGTATCCGTCTACGACGTTGGACTGACCAACCGTACCGAAGCCGACGGCATGGCAGTCGCGCGCATGTCGGCATTCGTTGCGGACGTAATGAAACCCATATTGTCCGGTGTCTTTACTGTGGCCGATGACGACCTGTTTCGCTGGCTCTGGATGGCCGAGACGACTCAGTCCATTCGTCTCGAACCTTCGGCAACCGCAGGATTCGCAGGGCCTGAGTTCATTGTCAAAAGTACGCAGGGTCGTGCTTACCAGGAAGCCCAAGGTCTGAAGGACAAGCTCGCCCAGGCTACTCACGTCGTCTGGACGACCGGTGGCGCCTTTGTACCCGAAGACCAGTTCAAACAGTTTCTGGAGCGTGGCGCGTCCTTGGTCAACGTTGATTAAGGAGTTTTTGCCAGGGTATGAACTTCATACTCCATTCACTCTAACTTGCGTCAAAAAACTATAACCACGCCAGTTTTTGATGTTGAGGTAAAGCTTCATGAATAATCCATTCCTGGCCGACCGTATCGACGGGAAAGGCTTCGCAGCTGATCTCGTTGAGAAGCTCACGGTTGACGTCGCAGATATCAAATCGAGAACCGGCCTTACACCCGGCCTGGCAGTTGTCCTTGTGGGTGAGGATCCGGCCAGCGGCGTATATGTAGGTGCCAAACACCGGCAAACTCTCGCAATTGGCATGGAGTCGTTTGTATACCGACTTCCAGCCGAAACAACTCAGAACGAGTTGATGGCGTTGCTTGAAAAGCTAAATGCTGCTTCGGAAGTCAATGGCATTTTGGTGCAGCTTCCCCTGCCTGCACACCTGAACACAAATGCCGTTATCAACGCCATTGATCCGGACAAAGACGTTGACGGCTTCCACATCTTGAACGCTGGCCGTCTCGCGACCGGTCAAGATGCCCTGGTTCCGTGCACTCCCCTCGGTTGTTTGATGATGCTCAAAGATCGACTCGGCAGCCTCGCAGGGCTTAACGCCGTGGTCGTGGGCAAATCCAACATTGTCGGCAAGCCCATGGCACAACTCCTGATGGGCGAGAACTGCACTGTCACAGTGGCGCATTCGAAAACCCAAGACGTACCCGCGCTCTGCCGCACCGCAGACATCTTGGTTGTCGCTGTAGGCCGCCCAGAGATGGTGAGGGGTGACTGGATCAAACCAGGCGCGGTCGTTATCGATGTCGGTATCAACCGAATTCATCGCGACGGGCGATCCCGGATTGTTGGTGATGTTGCATTCGAAGAAGCAGGGCATGCCTCGGCAATCACACCAGTTCCCGGTGGCGTTGGCCCAATGACGATCGCATGTTTGCTGGCCAATACCGTCACAGCATTCAAGCGTCAGCACCACATTGTTACCCATCAGGCAGTAGTTGCCGTTTAAGGTGATCTCAGATGAACAAAGCTAAAAATAACGTACTTCGTGTTACCTGTCCTTCGATCCGAGGCGTAACCGCTGATATTACTGCTTTCTTGTCTGGGCATGGTTGCAATATTCGTGACAGCGCCCAATTTGACGATGAGAGCACCAATCACTACTTCATGCGCATTACTTTCCGCTCTGAGGAAGGTTGCTCACTGCAGGATCTCGAAAGAGAATTCCAACCACTTGTAGAGAAATACAAGATGGATTACGAATTCTTTGATGAGCGTACCAAACGCAAAGTCATTTTGATGGTGTCGCGTTTCGGCCATTGCCTGAACGACCTGCTCTATCGCTGGAGCATCGGTGCCCTGCCAATCGACATCGTTGGCGTGATCTCAAACCACTTGGACTTCCAAAAGGTAGTAGAAGGCCATGGCATTCCTTATCACCTCATCAAGGTAACCAAGGAAAACAAAGCAGAGGCTGAAGCTGAGCAAATGCGCATCGTTCGCCAAACCGGCGCCGAGCTCATCGTTCTGGCTCGCTACATGCAGATCCTCTCTGATGAAATGTGCCAACAGATGTCGGGGCGGATCATCAATATCCACCACTCGTTCCTGCCATCTTTCAAAGGTGGTAGCCCATACAAGCAGGCTTTTGATCGTGGTGTGAAACTCATTGGCGCAACCTCACACTTCGTGACAGCTGACTTGGATGAAGGCCCGATCATCGAGCAGGATATCGTTCGCATTACTCATGCTCAGAGCCCTGAAGACTATGTTTCGTTGGGACGCGATGTTGAAAGCCAGGTTCTCGCACGCGCTATTCATGCCTATGTGCATGGCCGGGTTTTTCTAAACGATACCAAGACGATAGTGTTCCCGCCTTCGCCAGATTCCTATTCGTCTGAGACGATCGGTTGAAGTGTGTGTTTCAACCAATATCTAGACCATAAAATCTTGGATACCTGGCCAAACCCTTAGACGAAAGTGCCCCCTTGGGAGTATTCCCAAGGGGGCACTTTCATACAAAAAATCTGATCAATATCAAATCAAAATCCCATGAAAATAATTTAAAGCTTCGGCACTTTATTATCATCCCGCTCAACGTTGCACTAATAAAAACAAGGTGCGAGGCATACCAATGCAAGAATCTACATGGTTGTTAGGGGTTCTATTTACATCTATTGCGTTAATTATTTTTCTGATTATGAAAGTCAGGCTTCACGCATTCATAGCACTCGTGATCGCTTGTTTTGTGGTCGGTTTTGGTGCGGGAATGCCTGTTCCAAAAATTATAAGTACCCTTGAATCAGGCATCGGCGGAACACTGGGCTTCCTGATTGCGATAATAGGCCTCGGAGGCATACTTGGTAAAATTCTAGAAGAGTCCGGTGGAGCTGAACGACTCGCTAAAACACTACTCGACAACCTAGGTTCCAAACGAGCCCATTGGGTAATGGCTATTGTTGGGGCCATCGCAGGCATCCCAGTATTTTTCGAAGTCGGTTTTGTTCTCTTAATTCCACTTGTCTATGTCGTAGCGCGGGAAACAAAGATAAACACCTTGTTTTTGGGAATTCCTCTCGCCATATCCTTGATGACCATCCATTGCATTCTACCCCCGCACCCAGCCGCGATGGCCATTACTGTGATGATGGGGGCTGACGTTGGGACTGTGATCATCTACGGACTTTTGGTGGGCATTCCCACAATCATTGTTGCAGGGCCTATTTGGGTAAACCTTTACTGTGGGAGAGAAGCCTCAGCAAGTCAGCAAGTATTCCTGAAAGTTCAAGGAGAAAGCGTTGGCGCGGCGCGAACACTGCCAGGGTTCGGGATTACACTATTGACCATTGGCTTACCCCTCGTTCTCATGGTTTTTAAAACAGCTACCGCAAGCCTCCCTGATGGTATATGGGTAAAGTTGGCCGCACAGTTCGTTGGAAACCCTTTAATCGCGCTTATGCTTTCTGTGGGCTTTGCCTACTGGTCGCTTGGCTTACGTCAACGTCGCACCATGGTCGAGCTATTGGAACTGACTCAGCGTAGCTTTCCAGCCTTAGCCAATATCATCTTTGTTATCGGAGCGGGCGGCGCATTCAATGCTGTTCTGATCGAAAGTGGGGTGGGTAAAGCCATCTCGGGGCTTCTTGCAGGATCTGATATTAATTTGATTATCCTTGCCTGGTTTGTTGCGTGGCTGATGCACTTCGCAGTCGGCTCGGCGACCGTAGCAATGGTGAGCGCCGCGGGAATGATTCACCCAATGTTGGCTGCCGACCCTCACCTGAAGCCCGAGATTCTTGTTATCGCCATCGGTGCTGGCTCTATCGGCTGGGCACATGTCACCGACTCTGCTTTCTGGGTCGTGAAGGAATACTTAAATGTATCGCTCTCAGATGCATTGAAGAAATTCACAGGCGGGACGGTAGTAGCCTCCATCGTCGCTCTCCTCGCGACTCTACTTCTAAATTACACCATCAGTTGAATTCATTCTGAAGGTCATGCCATTGAAGGCGCCATTACTATCGCCTATTTGATGCCACAAGGAATTACGTCATCAAATAGGTTTCAGATCAGCGAGTCAGGCCTCATGAAAAATCACAAAATCTATCTCGGCCTGGGCAGCAATGTTGAGCGTGAAAGACACATCGAGATCGCTCTTACAATGCTGGAAGAGCATCTGGAAAATATCCGTTGCTCACCCGTTTATGAAAGCATTTCCCTTGACGGAGACCACCCGCCCTTTTACAACCTGGTGATGTCTGCGACCACTGATATCAACATTCGCGAACTCGTCGCATGGATCAAAGGAATCGAACACCTCCATGGTCGAAGGAGCGGGACGCAGCGGTTGATCACTCTCGATATTGATCTGCTCCTTTTTGACGGCCTGACTGGCGATATTGAAGGTGTCCAGCTGCCTAGAGCCGAAATTCAGACCCGCTCATTCGTGCTCTATCCTCTGCAGCTACTTGCACCTAAGCTGCATCTACCTGGGTGCAAAATCTCCTTGGCAGAGCTATGGCTAAAGCTCAAACCGGGCCCAGAACTGATACCTGTTCGCTACCCATTCGGCACTCCTCCCTTCCAGTACGCTCCGTTGTAACACCACCCCACCAGCTACACTCATTCGATACATTTCCACGCCGAGACTTCGACCATGGCGACCAAAACCGCAATCGTATTCGCTGGCGGCGGCAGCTTGGGTGCGGTGCAGGTGGGGATGTTGCGGGCCTTGGTCGAGGCCGATGTTCGATTCGACATGGTGGTTGGCGCTTCGGTAGGCGCTATCAACGGTGCCTACTTTGCCGCAAGGCCCGATTCCGATGGCGTCGAGGCGCTCGCCGGGTTCTGGCGTGGGCTGAGTAAAACGGACATCTTTCCCCTCTCCTGGCTCGACACCTGCAGAGGACTGCTCAAACGGCGTGGTTTTCTGTTGCAGCCGGCGGCCTTGCACCGATTGCTGGGTCAGGCACTGCCCATTCATCGCATTGAGGATGCGGCGCTGCCCCTGCACATCGTCACCACCGACCTGCTCAGTGGTGCCGAGACGGTTTTGTCCAGTGGTGAACTTGAGCAGGCGTTACTGGCCAGCGCTGCCATCCCACTGGTGTTCCCCTGCGTACAGATCGCTGATCGGTTCCTGGTTGACGGCGGCGTGGCAAGCAATACACCTATTTCGACTGCCGTAGCCTTGGGAGCCAGCAACGTCGTGGTCATCCCCACCGGGGTGAGTTGCGCCCTGACACAACCGCCCCGAGGCCTGGTCGCCTTGGCCTTGCACACCGTCAATCTGATGAGCATGCGCCAACTGGTGAGCGACATCGAACACTTCCGCACGCTCACCAGCCTGCACATCGTCCCGCCCTTGTGCCCTGTGGATGTCTCGGTGTTCAACTTCGACCAAACCGAGTCTTTGCTGCAGCGTGCCTATGAGCAGACCCTCCGGTGGCTGGAACATGGGGGGCTCGAACGCACCAAGGTACCGGGTGCCCTGACCATCCATTCACATGCCCATGAGCATTGAGAAAAAACATCGGGTGTCACTGGACGAGCAACTTCACCCGATGTAACGGTCGACGGTAATTAGCTACTTTGATGGCTCAACCCATTTCATTGATGCAGACCACTTTGGGCTGCGTCATGTCCTCATAGGCAAACCGGACACCTTCTCGCCCCAGACTTCCGTACTTGAAGCCACCGAAAGGCATGGCATCAAAACGATAATCGGAAGAGTCATTGATCATCACGCCACCGGCTTGAATTTGCCGCGCCAATTTCAAGGCCTTGGAAAGATCACGTGTGAAGAGTCCCGCATGTAAGCTGTACTCCGGAGCGTTGGCCAGAGCAACAGCATCATCCAACTGGTCAAAAGGCTCCAGGATGACAACCGGCGCGAAGACTTCCTGCTGCCAGATCCGACTGTTATGGCGTACACGCTCCAGCACGGTCGGCGCATAGCTTCCCACTTCGCGATGGTGCCCACACAGAAGAACGGCCCCCTCGGCCAGTGCTTCATTCACCAATTGTTCGGTACGACGGGCCGCCTGTTCTGTAATCATCGGGCCTACATCCGTTGCTCGCTGGTCAGGATCACCCACTACCAAGGCACGCGTTTGGCTGACAAACCGCTCACGGAAGTCCTCATAAATTGAACGATGTACAAGGATGCGTTGAGTGCCGATACAATTCTGCCCTGCTGCCCAAAAGGCGCCAGACACACAGGACTCAACAGTCGGTTCGATATCGCAATCTTCAAGCACGAGAACCGGGGCATTTCCTCCCAGATCCATCGCTAGCTTCTTCAACCCTGCACTACGAGCGATGGCCTCACCTGTGGCAAAACCGCCCGTAAAGGAAATCATCCGAACTTCACGAACCTCCACCAATGCTTTACCCAGATCGACGCCACCGGTCGCCGGGGTTACCACAGACGGAGGCAGACCCGCTTCCACCAGGCACTCAACCAGCTTGAGAGCAGACAACGGTGCGAGCTCTGAGGGCTTCAGGATCACAGCATTACCACCGGCGATGGCCGGGCCAAGTTTATGGGCGACCAGGTTCAGCGGATCGTTGTAGGGGGTGATCGCGACGATAAGCCCCAACGGTTCCCGAGTGAACCAGCCCTGGCGCGATTCGGAGCCTTCATATGCCTCAAATGGAATCACTTCCCCGGCGTTACGACGAGCCTCTTCCGCCGAAAGCTTCAGCGTATTCACACAACGCTTCACTTCCTTCTCTGCTTGTCGCAGCGTCTTCCCCGCCTCTGCAACAATGAGTTTGGCAAACGCTTCAGCCTCAAGCTCTACACGCCGGGCCGCCTCCTCAAGAATGCGCGCACGCAGGTGACGAGGCATTGCCGCACTCTCACGCACGCCAATTCGCGCACGTTCCAGCAAGCCAGGAACTGCGGCGGCATCGAGGCAAGGGACACTGCCCACCAAGCGACCATCGAATGGACTGAACACATCAATCTGTTTGGCTTCAACAAGCTGGATACTGGCCATGCTGGATACGCTCATGACTATCTCCTGTTATTTGCCGTGGGCGGTGTGGATGGCGACGATGTCCGACAGCAATGCGAAGGCTGTTTCGATGC
>Ga0105244_10003066_pt1 | contig 12231 bp, 8 predicted proteins | sample KBSM44metaG_FD_80423 | JGI IMG/M metagenome (GOLD analysis project Ga0105244, IMG submission 80423) | Miscanthus rhizosphere microbial communities from Kellogg Biological Station, Michigan, USA - KBS M4-4 metaG | ecosystem: Host-associated > Plants > Roots > Rhizosphere > Soil | place: Michigan...
GTCCGGCTCGCCGCCCAGCTGCTTGAGCAGGCCGCGGGTGATGACCAGCGCGGCGGCGATCGAGATACCAACCGCCAGCAGGCCCATGATGATCATGAAGGTGCGGCCGCTGGAGAAGCCCTTGGCGGCGTCGACCTGCATTTCGGCGTTCAGCTTGTCTTCCAGCGCGGCCAGTTGGTCGAGCGCGGTCATCCATTTTTTCTGGGCCGGACGGATTTCCTTGATCAGCACGCGGGTCGCGCCTTCGGCATTGCTCGCCAACCACATCTCGGTCGCCTTGGCGATCGCCGGCATGGCCAGGCCTTCCTGCTCCTTGATCGTGGTCAGCAGCGCTTTTTCCTCAGGGATCGATTCCTTGGCGAATTGCGCGCTCAGCTTGTTCTGTGCGTCGGTGTACTTGGACGCCAGTTCCTTGACGCGGTTCAGTTCCGGTTCCATGTCGGCGGCGTCGGTCATCAAGGTCAGCACGCGCAGCGAGCTGATACGGTCGTTGACGTTGGCGCGCATGTCGATCACCAGGCGCGAGACGACGTTATTGACGCTGATGACATGGTCCAGGCGGTCCTGGATCTGTGCCATGCGGAAGATGCCGACCGTGGTCACGGCGATCAGGAACAACAGTACCAGGGCGAATCCGAGGCCCAGGCGCGTTCCGACTTTCATTTTTGCTAAATTCATTTCGTCTCTTCTTAAGTGACACTGTTGATAAGAATTTGCCCTGGACTTCCTCGTTGGTACGAGAACACTATCCGCACACTCATTGCCGTAAATCAATAAAACATGACATTAGCAAACAATGACTGCGAATGCAAAATTTAGCGCTAACACGAAGCCTAGGTGTAGTTTTTGCGCCGCAATATGCCGTGGATGGTGTTGGAAATGTGTGGTATTTGATGAATTATAGATGCAAATTTTTCCTCAAAGCAAGAAAAAAATGCCACTAATTTACGCATCTTAAATTTCTGCGTGGAAATACCAACAGTTTTGCGAATTCAATGCCCGAAAGGCAAGACTTAAGCGGCGGTACGCAGCCGGGCGGCCGCTTCGAGGAGGAGGTTGGCGTCGCCGGCGGCGAGCTTCTTGGAATCGGACAGCACCTGGCGGAACTGGCGCGCGCCCGGCAGGCCGGTCATCAGGCCCAGCATGTGGCGGGTGATGCTGTTCAGTTTCAAGCCCTTGACGCCGTGCTGCGCCAGCTGGGCCTGGATATAGGGGATCATCGCCTCGATCACCTGCTCGCGCGACTTGATGGCGCTGTCGTCGCCATAGTAGCGCTGGTCGAACGTGGCCATCACGAACGGGTTGTGGTACGCCTCGCGCCCCAGCATGACGCCGTCCAGATGCTTCAGGTGCTCGTCGATCTCGGCCTCGGTCTTGATGCCGCCGTTGATGATGATTTCGAAGTCGGGAAAATCGCGCTTGAGGCGGTAGGCGAAATCGTACTTCAGCGGCGGCACCTCGCGGTTTTCCTTCGGCGACAAGCCTTTGAGGATGGCGTTGCGGGCGTGGACAATGAAAGTCTTGCAGCCGGCGTCGGCCACGGTGCCGACGAAATCGCGGACGAAGTCGTAGCTTTCGGTCTGGTCGATGCCGATCCGGTGCTTAACGGTGACGTCGATGCTGACGGCGTCGCGCATGGCTTTGACGCAATCGGCCACCAGTTGCGGCTCGGCCATCAGGCAGGCGCCGAAAGCGCCCTTCTGCACGCGCTCGGACGGGCAACCGCAGTTCAGGTTGATCTCGTCGTAGCCCCATTTTTCGCCCAGTTTGGCGCTGGTGGCCAGGTCGGCCGGGTCGCTGCCGCCCAGTTGCAGCGCGACCGGGTGCTCTTCCTCGTTGAAGCGCAGGTGGCGCTCGACGTCGCCGTAGACCAGCGCGCCGGTGGTGACCATCTCCGTGTACAGCCACGTGTGGCGGCTGATGTGGCGGTGGAACACGCGGCAGTGGCGGTCGGTCCAGTCCATCATCGGCGCGACCGACAGGCGGCGGCTCGGCTTGACGCCAGGCGCTGCGGCTGTATCGGTGGTCGGGAGATCGATGATGGTCATGGCGGCTGCTACGGGAAACGGATGAGGGTCGTCATTATATCGCCAAACCCCGTGGCGGGCCATCGGACCGCTACGCCGGGGCGAACGGCAAGGTCACCAGACCGACCAGATAGCGCGCCGGCCGGGTGCCGGGATTGGCGTAGACGATCTGCTGATCCTCGCGCATCGCCACGCAATCGCCGGCTTCCAGACGCCATTGCTGGTCGCCGGCCGAGATATCCATGACGCCCTCGAGTAGCCATACCTGCTGGTAGATGTCCGACGCCCGAAGCACCCGGTCATAGGCGACGCGCTGGCCGGGCGGGAACACCACTTCGACCAGTTGCAGCGGCGAACGCGCCGCCGGCGACAGTTGCCGCCGCACGTAGCCGGAGGCCGGGTCGGTCCACACCTGCTGCTCGGCGGCGCGCCGCAGCGGCGACGGCGCGGAGGCGTTGTCGCCGGCTTCGAACAGTGAGGCCAAGGTCACGCCGAGGGCGCCGGCCAGCTTGTCGAGCACGGTGGCGGTGGCGCTGCTCTCGCCGCGCTCGATCAGGGAAATATTGGAGCGGCTTACGCCGCTCAGCTCGGCCAGCGCCGTCAACGACAGCTGGCGCGCTTCGCGCAGGGCCAAGACGCGGCCCGCAATTAATTTGTTTATATCCATGCTATCCATTATACTGGATTTATCGTCCAACAAAATGACCGCCCATCCATGATGCATATCGCCTTTGAAACCCCGAACCAGCCTGAAGTCATCTCGCTGATCGCCGATCTCGATGCTTATCAACTTACACTGTACCCGCCGGAGCTCGTCTATGCGCTGGATTTGCCCTCGCTGATGGAGCCGCATGTGAAGTTTGCCGTGGCGCGCGAGGGTGGCGCCAGCGGCAAGATCGTCGGTTGCTGCGCGATCGTGCTGTCGCCGGAATATGGCGAGATCAAGCGCCTGTACGTGGACCCCGCCGGGCGCGGCAAGGGCACTGGACGGGGGTTGCTGAGCTTGCTGGAAAAGGCGGCGCTGGAGGCCGGTTGCGCGCAGATGGTGCTGGAGACCGGGCCGTCGCAGCCGGAGGCGATGGGTCTGTACGAACGGCACGGCTTCCAGCGCTGCGGGGCGTTCGGCGACTATCCGGACGATCCGATGAGTGTGTTCATGCGCAAGGAGTTGCGTATGCCAAAATACCTCGGACGCGCCTTGTGAACACCTCGGAAACACGTAGGGCGGATTAGCGCAGCGTAATCCGCCAATGCGTGCGTTTCGACGGCGCATGCATTGGCGGATTACGGCGTGCCGCCTAATCCGCCCTACGTGCCTCCGTGGTTTCTCGGCTTACGCTTCCTTTTTCTTCTTGCGCACCACGGCCAGCTTCGGCGCCTGCGGACCGAACATCTCCGCCACCCGCTCCAGCCGCACGGCGCCGTCGCCGACCAGCGTACCGGTCGCGCCCGCCACCTGCCGCACGATGCCCAGCGCCGCCGCGCGCGCTTCCGGCTCGTCCGGCAACAGCAGCGGCAGGTCGCGCATCGCCGCCTCCTCGTCGACCTGCAACATCAGATACTGCTCGCGCACGATGGTCTTGAACTGCGTCACGCTCAACTCCTCGTCGTCCGACGTGCGCAAGCGCAACTGGCGTATCGTCGCGAATGCGCGCTCGTCGGCCGCGCTCATTTCCGGACTGCGATAGATGTACAGCAGGCCGCGAATGATGGCCTCCGTCGCCCCGCCCTCGGCCGTCTTGGTGGCCGCCGCCATGCGGTGCGCGTTCAGCGCCGCCTCGTGCGCCAGGTCGCGGCCGATGCGGCGTGGCGCGCCGGTCTCGGACCGCAAGCCCACCAGCGCCTGCAGCACCGGCGAACCATACACATTGAGGAAGAACTTTTCCGTCGCCTCGTCGCGCGCGTCGCGATAGGCGTCCAGGGACGCGACAATCTGCTTCGACATGTGTTCCTGCATGCGCAGGAAGATGTTGTCCTTGTCCACCGGACGGCGCTGCGCGCGCACCTTCTCGGCCAGCGCCGGGATGCCGTCGAGCAGCTTGTTTTTGCTGGAGAACGCCGTGTAGCGCAGCCGCAGCGGATGCGCCTCGCGCAGCCGTTCGGCGCTCTGCTCGGTGACCATGCTTTTAACCACCGGGCTGACGAACGTGCGGTACAGACCCTGGTTGATTTCCGACACCCGCGCGACGGTCGCGAAACGGCGCTCGTCCTCGGCGTCGTTGCCGCCGAGCGCGCGTAACGAGTCCAACCCGCGCCGCTCGAAACGCATGACGAAGTCGCCGCCCATCATGTCGCCGGCGGCGATCTCGGCCTGCAACATCTCCTCGTCCTTGTCGAGGAACACCGCCTCGTACAGGCCCGGCGGCATGATGTCGATCATGTCCATCGCGGCCGTGAATTCCTCGTGCTCCTTGTTGGCCACCGACGCCGAAACAAAGATGCCCAGATGTCCTATGCTCTGGTGCATCGAGTAGATGATGGTCTGGCCGCCGGCGGCCAGCGCGGCGTCGTCCTCGTACAGGTCGAGCACCCAGCCGAGCGCCTGCTGCGGCGGCGTGATGTCGTCGCCCCACGAGCAGAACACCACGATCGGCGACTTGATGTTGCGCAGGTCGATGCGGCGGCCTTCGCTGTCGAGCAGCGCGGCCTCGCTCAGGCGGTTGCCGACGAACAGCGAGTCGGCGATGTACTGCATCTCGCCGGCGTTGAGCAGCACCGGATTGCCCCACCAGCGCTCGAACTCCAGGAAGCGCGCCGCCTCGGTGTCGATCTTCGAATACACGTTGTAGTTCTTGCTCCAGGCCGTGTTCGACGGGTTCATTTTCTCGAAGTTGGCGACCAGTTGCGCGCCATCGAAAATGCCATTGCCGAGGTCGCCTGCAAGCGTGGTCATCCACGTGCCGCCGAGCGCGCCGCCCAGATAGCGCAAGGGATTCTTGCCGCGCACGCCGGCCCAGTACGACAGCGGCGCGCCGGCCAACACCAGCGGGCCGACCAGGTCCGGCTGCAGCGCGGCCGTCATCATGATTTGCCAGCCGGCTTGGCAGTTGCCGATCAGCGCCGGTTTGCCGTCGGCCTGCGGATGCAGTTCGGCCACGTGGGCGATGAATTTCGCCTCGGCCCGGCACACGTCCTCGATGGTCTGGCCCGGCACCGGCTTGGGCAGGAAGCCGACGAAATAGCAGGGATGGCCGGCCTTGAGCACGACGCCGATCTCGCTGTCCTGTTTCATGCCGCCGATGCCGGGGCCGTGGCCGGCGCGCGGGTCGAACACGATGAACGGACGCTTGGACGGATCGGGGGTGATGCCGTCCGGCGGCGCGATATAGCACAGGCCGTAGTTGACGGGACGCTCGAGATCGCGGCCATCCATGATGACCTCGAAGGCGAAGCTCAACACATGCGGAGCGGTCTCTTCGGTACGAAGGTTGCGCTCGTCACCGCGCTGGCGCAGCACGTCCATGAACAACACGCTGCGTTGGCAGGCATCGACCCAATAGTCGGTGGCCTGCTGCGCGAAGGAGAAGGGATTGGTAGGCCACCCGGACCATGGATTCAACTTGTCGTCACTCACCTTGATGCTCCTCAATACGGATTTATGCTGCCATGCGTCAAATTACTCCAGCCCAAGTCAAAAGGCAATTGAATCCGTTTCAACGAAAAAAAACCCCGGGACTCCATGGAGGCCGGGGGTTTTTTGTCATGCGGCGAAACCGGAAATCAGGATTCGCGCGATGCTTTTTTACGCTCGTGCTCTTTCAGGAAGCGCTTGCGCAGACGGATCGATTTCGGGGTGATTTCCACCAGTTCGTCGTCGTCGATGAATTCGACGGCGTATTCCAGCGACATCTGAACCGGCGGCACCAGGCGCACCGCTTCGTCGGTACCGGACGAACGCACGTTGGTCAGCTGCTTGCCCTTGATCGGGTTGACGACCAGATCGTTGTCGCGCGAGTGGATACCGATGATCATGCCTTCGTAGACCGGGTCGTTGTGGACCACGAACATGCGGCCGCGATCCTGCAGTTTCCAGATGGCGTAGGCCACGGCGGCGCCGTCGTCCTGCGAGATCAGCACGCCGTTGCGACGACCGCCCAGTTCGCCTTTGGTGTTGTCGACCGGAGCGTAGGCGTCGAACACGTGGCTCATCAAGCCGGTGCCGCGGGTCAGGGTCATGAACTCGCCCTGGAAGCCGATCAGGCCACGTGCTGGAATACGGTATTCCAGACGCACACGGCCTTTGCCGTCCGATTCCATGTTTTGCAGGTCGCCGCGACGACGGCCCAGTTCTTCCATGACGCCGCCCTGGTTGGCTTCTTCAACGTCGACCGACAGTTGCTCGAACGGCTCGTGGCGCACGCCATCGACCATTTTGAAGACAACGCGCGGACGCGACACGGCCAGCTCGAAGCCTTCGCGACGCATGTTTTCGATCAGGATGGTCAGGTGCAGCTCGCCGCGGCCCGATACTTCGAAGATCGTGTCGTCGTCGGTTGGCGCCACGCGCAGCGCGACGTTGGCTTTCAGTTCCTTGTCCAGACGGTCGCGCAGCTGGCGCGAGGTCACGAACTTGCCTTCGCGGCCAGCCAGTGGCGAGTTGTTGACCATGAAGTTCATGGTCAGGGTAGGCTCGTCGACGGTCAGCATCGGCAGCGCTTCCGGGGTGTCCGGCGCGCACAGCGTCGAACCGATGCCGATTTCATCGATACCGTTGATCAGGCAGATGTCGCCGGCGACGGCTTCGTCGACCAGCACGCGCTCCAGGCCCTTGAAGTTCAGCACCTGGTTGATGCGGCCTTTGATCGGGGTGGCGCCTGGGCCATTGATGACCAGAACGTCCTGGCCGACCTTGACGGTGCCGCGGTTGACGCGGCCGATGCCGATCTTGCCGACGTAGGACGAGTAGTCCAGCGACGTGATTTGCATCTGCAGCGGGCCTTCTGGATTGTCGTCGCGCACAGGAACGTGTTCCAGGATGGCGTCGAACAGCGGCTTCATGTCGCCGCTGCGGACGTCTTCGGTCAGGCCGGCATAGCCGTTCAGGCCGGATGCGTAGACGACCGGGAAGTCCAGTTGTTCGTCGGTCGCGCCCAGTTTGTCGAACAGTTCGAAGGTCTGGTTGATCGCCCACTCGGGACGTGCGCCCGGACGGTCGACCTTGTTGACGACGACGATAGGCTTCAGGCCCAGCGCCAGCGCCTTGCGGGTCACGAAGCGGGTCTGTGGCATCGGGCCTTCCTGCGCGTCGATCAGCAGCAGAACGGAGTCGACCATCGACAGCACGCGCTCCACTTCGCCGCCGAAGTCGGCGTGGCCCGGGGTGTCGACGATGTTGATGTGGGTGCCTTCGTACTCAACCGCGCAGTTCTTCGACAGAATCGTAATGCCGCGTTCCTTTTCGAGGTCGTTCGAGTCCATGACGCGGTTATCGACCGCTTGGTTTTCACGGAAGGTGCCGGACTGGCGCAGCAGCTGATCCACGAGGGTGGTTTTGCCGTGGTCAACGTGGGCGATAATGGCGATGTTGCGAATTGCGCGTTTTGTAGTAGACATGGTCGTTATATTTGCTGAAAAACTGCGGGTGCGTACAAACTGTACGGGGGGTATTCCGGGATGTTCGTGGGCTACAACTGCTTAGCCAATTTCTGGAACCGCGTAGTATAGCATGTTGCGTTGCAACTCCTTAAAAATATCGAGTATTTTCAAAGAGTTGCTTTCCAACCCGTTGGGGTCAAGTCTGACATTCGGACACGGACCCGGCGGTGCTGCTCTGCTACGGTCCAGGTCGTGTCCGAATGTCAGACTTGACCCCGGGGTTCTTTTTGAAGATTGTTTATGGCGAGGTGAAGGCGATCAGCCGCTCCGGGGCGAGGATGCTGTACTCGCCCAGCAGCGCGGTGCCGAGCAGCTTGTCGTCCAGGTAGACGCGCACCCTGCCCTGCTCCGCCGGCACCGTGACCGGCTCCTTGCCCAACGCTAGGCGCTGGCCGTTGAGGAAGCGCTTGGCCAGCTCGGCGTTCAGTTGCACGGCCGGGAAACTGGCCAGCAAGGCGTCGACCGGGGCCAGCAGACTCAACGGTTCGGCGTGCGCGGTCAGCGCGTCGAGCGTGATCATGTTGTCCATCGTCAGCGGCCCCACCTGCGTGCGGCGCAGCGCGTTCAGGTGCGCGCCGCAACCGAGCGCTTCGCCGATGTCCTGGCCCAGCACGCGGATGTACGTGCCCTTGCTGCACGTGACCGTCAACTTCAGCAACGGCGCCTCGTACGACACCAGCTCCAGCTTGTGGATGACGACGTTGCGCGCCTCGCGCTCCAGCGTGATGCCGGCGCGCGCGTATTCGTACAGCGGCTTGCCGTCGCGCTTCAACGCCGAGTACATCGGCGGCACTTGCGCGATCGGACCACGGAACTTTTCCAGCACCGCGTGGATCTGATCCAGGGTGACGTTGACGTCGCGCGTGTCGATGACCTCGCCCTCGGTGTCGCCGGTGTCGGTGGTCACGCCCAAGTGCACCGTGGTTTCGTAGGTCTTGTCGGCTTCCAGCAAGTCCTGCGAAAACTTGGTCGCCTCGCCAAAGCACAACGGCAGCAAGCCGGTGGCGAACGGGTCGAGCGTGCCGGTGTGGCCGGCCTTCTTGGCGTTGAGCACGCGCTTGGCTTTGATCAGTGCATCGTTGCTCGAGAAGCCGACCGGCTTGTCGAGCAGCAGCACGCCGTCGACCAGGTCGCGGACTTTTTTAGGATGATTTTGCTTCATGGATGGGGCCGAAAGGCTTATTCGGCGCCGTCTTTTTTCTCGTCGGCCGGCTTGGCCTCTTCGTCGTCCAGCGACCGCGTGGCGTTGGCCTGGTCGATCAGCAGCGACAATTCCATGCCGCGCGAGGTCGACGTGTCGTGCACGAAGTGCAGCGCCGGCAGCGTGTGGATGTGCAGGCGCTTGCCCAGCTGGCCGCGCATGTAGCCGGCGGCGGCCGACAGGCCTTCGACGGTCTGCTTGACCTGCTCCGGGCTGTCCTTGAGCATCGTGAAGAAGATCTTCGCGTGCGCGTAATCCGGCGTGACCTGCACTTCGGTGATGGTGATCATGCCGACCCGTGGGTCCTTCAACTCGTAGGCGATGATTTCGGACAGATCGCGCTGGATCTGGTCCGCGACGCGCTGACCGCGCTGCGGGATGCTTTTACTGTGTTTTGCCATGATTCGGTACTGCTTTCCATAAACGGCAAGTGGACGGGAGCTGTTGCCCCCGTCCACTTGACCTAGTCCTACTGTCCGTAACGATTACAGCGTACGGGCGATTTCCTGAACTTCGAACACTTCCAGGGTGTCGCCAACCTGGATGTCGTTGTAGTTCTTCAGCGACAGGCCGCACTCCAGACCGGCGCGCACTTCTTTCGCGTCGTCCTTGAAGCGTTTGAGCGAGTCGATCTCGCCGGTCCATACGACGATGTTGTTGCGCAGCAGGCGTACCGAGGAGGCGCGCTTGACCACGCCATCGGTGACCAGGCAACCGGCGACCGCGCCGACTTTCGAGACCAGGATGACCTGGCGAATCTCGACTTGGCCGATGACGGTTTCGCGCTTCTCTGGTGCCAGCATGCCCGACAACGCCGCTTTGATCTCGTCGATCGCATCGTAAATGATGTTGTAGTAGCGAATGTCCACGCCGTTCGACTCGGCCAGCTTGCGCGCCTGTGCATCGGCACGGGCGTTGAAGCCGATGATGACCGCTTTCGAGGCCACCGCCAGATTGACGTCCGACTCGGTGATGCCACCGACTGCGGCGTGCACGACTTGTACGCGCACTTCCGACGTCGACAACTTCTGCAACGAGCTGACCAGTGCTTCCTGCGAACCCTGCACGTCGGTCTTGATGATCATCGGCAGGTTTTTGACTTCGCCTTCGGCCATCTGGTCGAACATGTTTTCCAGCTTCGCGGCTTGCTGCTTGGCCAGTTTCACGTCGCGGAACTTACCTTGACGGAACAGACCGATCTCACGGGCTTTACGTTCGTCTGCCATGACCATGACTTCTTCACCGGCTTGCGGCACTTCCGTCAGACCCTGGATTTCGACCGGGATCGAAGGACCGGCTTCGTTGATCGGCTTGCCGTTCTCGTCCAGCATCGCGCGGACGCGGCCATACGAGGAGCCCGCCAGAATCACGTCGCCGCGCTTCAGGGTACCGGACTGCACCAGGATCGTCGCGACCGGGCCCTTGCCCTTGTCCAGACGGCCCTCGACCACCAGACCACGCGCTGGCGCGTCGACCGGGGCTTTCAGTTCCAGCACTTCGGCCTGCAGCAGCACTTGTTCCAGCAGCGCGTCGATACCGGCGCCGGTTTTGGCCGAGACCGGCACGAATGGCGATTCGCCACCGTATTCTTCCGGCACGACTTGTTCGGCGACCAGTTCCTGCGTCACACGGTCGACGTTGCCGCCCGGTTTGTCGATCTTGTTGATCGCGACAACCAGGGGCACGCCGGCCGCTTTCGCGTGGGCGATCGCTTCCTTCGTTTGCGGCATCACGCCGTCGTCGGCCGCCACCACCAGAATCACGATGTCGGTCGCTTTCGCGCCACGGGCACGCATCGCCGTAAAGGCTTCGTGACCCGGCGTATCCAGGAAGGTGATCATGCCGCGCGGGGTGTCCACGTGGTATGCGCCGATGTGCTGGGTAATGCCGCCGGCTTCGCCCGACGCCACTTTGGCGCGGCGGATGTAATCCAGCAGCGAGGTCTTACCGTGGTCGACGTGACCCATGACGGTCACCACCGGCGCGCGCGCGACGGACTCGAAGTGAGCGTGCTCACCCTGGTCTGCCAGCAGCGCTTCCGGATCGTCCTGCTCGGCGGCGAAGGCTTTGTGGCCCATCTCCTCGACCAGAATCATCGCGGTTTCCTGATCCAGCACCTGGTTGATGGTGCACATCTGGCCCAGCTTCATCAGCTGCTTGATGACCTCGGATGCCTTGACGGACATCTTGTGCGCCAGTTCGGCCACGGTGATGGTTTCAGGGACGTACACGTCCTTGATGACCGCCTCGGTCGGTGCCTGGAAGTTGGTTTCGCGGTCGTCCGAGTGCGAGCCACGACGGCCGCCACTCTTGCCACCACTACGCCAGCCGTCACGGCCGCCCGAACCGGTGTTGCCACGGCCCTTGCTTGCGGTGTTGCCCGGCGCGCCACGTTTTTTGGCGTCGTCCGACCAGGTCGACGAGACATTGGCCGACTTGATCGACTTCTTGTCGGCGGTGACCGGCTTCTTGTCGCCCGGCTTGTCGCCAGGCTTGGCGACGGCGCCGGTCGCAGGCTTGTGCAAGGTGCCTTCGGCAACCTTGGCCTTGACAGGCGCAGGTGCCGGCTCGGGGGCTTTGATGGCGCGGCGTGGCGCGTTCATCATGGCCTTGATCTGGGCGACCTCGTCAGCGACGGCCTTGCGGGCGCGGTCGGTGGCTTCGGCTTTTTCAGCGGCTTCCTTGGCGGCGGCGGCGGCCTTCTTCTTGGCCTCGTCCGCGGCGGCTTTTTTCTTCTCTTCGGCGGCGGTGTCGACGGCGGTCGGCGCAGGCGCGGCGGCGCCGGCGTTGGTCGCGGCGGCGGCGGCCTTGGCAGCGGCTTTCTTCGCTTCGGCGTCGGCTTCCTTCTTCGCTTCGGCTTCGGCGGCGGCCGTGGCTTTCGCCTGGGCTTCCTTCTCGGCGTCCAGCTTGGCCAGGCGGTCTTGCTTCTCGCGCAGCTCGGCTTCCTGGCGCGCGATCAGTTCGGCCTGCTTGCGGGCGTCTTCTTCACGACGGGCCACCTCGGCCGCGTCCACCACCGGCGCCACGGGGGCGGGGGCGGGAGCGGCGACGGGCTCGTCGCGCTGGACGAAGGTGCGAACCTTCTTCACAGCGACCTGGATCGTGCGGGCCTTGCCATTGGCGTCGGCCTGCTTGATTTCAGTGGTTTCTTTGCGCGTCAGCGTGATCTTCTTCTTTTCGGTATCAGCCGATGCGCCGTGGGTACGACGCAAGTGATCAAGCAGCTTATCCTTATCATCTTTCGACAATGGATCTGACGTCGAACTTTTTTCGACGCCGGCAGAACGCAGCTGCGTCAGCAGCAAATCTGCAGGCATCTTCAGTTCGGTGGCAAATTGGGCTACGTTGTTACTCGCCATTCAGTCCTCTTTTCTATGTGTCGCGGAGATGATAAAGATACTCAAATTA
>Ga0105244_10003068_pt1 | contig 12228 bp, 7 predicted proteins | sample KBSM44metaG_FD_80423 | JGI IMG/M metagenome (GOLD analysis project Ga0105244, IMG submission 80423) | Miscanthus rhizosphere microbial communities from Kellogg Biological Station, Michigan, USA - KBS M4-4 metaG | ecosystem: Host-associated > Plants > Roots > Rhizosphere > Soil | place: Michigan...
ATCACTGAGTGCAGGTGTCAGGCTACTCGATATTGGCAGTGTCAATTCTGAGTTTGTGATACGTCCTGTTGTCAGTGTCGTATCTACCTGATTCGCATTGTCGAATACTTCTTGGAACCGAGAGATCGTGGATAGCTCGATCACCATTCTGCGGCGAACGGTATCGTACTTCATGTTGTTCGTCGTTTTCAGATAATCGATATACTCTGTGTTCACGAATCCATCAAAGAACAACGACTGGCTGTCGATTGGCTTACCTTGATAATAGTTTGCCATCACGAGTTGATAGTGGTTGTGCTCGATCTGAAGAAGTCGTTTCTGTAGATCCGTGTCGCCCGTCGTATCCCCGATGATATAAGGAAGCATGTATGTAATAATCATCCCGGTTTCAAGCGGAGCCACGAACTCGATGGTGCTGTCATCCAGCTCAATGTAATCAATGCCTGCATCTTGGAGCAGACCATTGATGTAAACATCCAGTACACCCTGACCCACGTCGTACCTATTCCCCAGAAGGATTTCACGCTCACCCCCGGCGGCAACAAACCGTCCACGGTAACGTTTGATTACGCCCGCAGGAAGATCAAAGCCTTGACCGATGAGCGGTCGCCATGCTTGCAGATCACTGTTCCAGTAATACTTGATCGCAACATCCAGAACAAGACATTCATCCCCATCCTTATTTCCCACAGTAGGAAGGTCGCCGAAAGTGGCGACCGGTTGGTGGGAATATCTCGTTCGGCGTTCCAGTTCATCATACTGTTCTTGGAACGATTGATGTGTCACATTCGATGGACTACGCTTGATTTGATTTAGCCCCGCACGCTGTGTCATGGACTCACCTCACTTACCGTTTGTGTTTTCTTCTTCACTGTTCCGTCAGCGTTGTATTCGAACTCTTCAACGGTAATGGTCTTATCCGTCGTTGTCGTAATCGTACGCTGTTTACCTTCAGGTGTATACGTATAATCTACCACATGATAGCCGATACCAGAGAACACTTCTTGCTCAAGTCTTCCATTTGTATCATACACATACTCAACTGTATTGGGTTTCATATACTGCTTATGGAAGTCATCGATCTTATCGATCCGCTGAACAAGACTTTGATCGTGGATATCATAAGCACCAACGGATACGCGGAACGTAACGACGTCTGCTCCCATCCCCGTCACGTCTTCTCCGATCAGCGGCTCAATGAACTCAATCGTATATTCATCGATCTCATTGTAGTCCCGCCCGGATGATTGATAAATACCGTTGACGTAAACCTCCAAGGCTTTCTCACCCATCGGATACGTATCCTTCAGACGGAATACTCTCTGGCCCGACGTTGCGATGTACTCTTCATGCAAAGCAACGATATTCTGACTCGTAATCTCCCGGTGATAGATTCCTTGTACGCCCCAGCCTTTCAGATAATCAGTCGGATGATTCCCGTCAAAGATAACTTTGATCCGCAGATCGTTACCCGGTCTGCAATCCGATAACGAGGTCATGGCTTCTGGCAAAACCTCCGTCCACGTTTCTCCATCATCTCGTGATGCCATGAACCGAAGATGTTGGCCTTGTGGTTGGTCTGTAATCAGAAGTACATGTGTTGGCGTATGACCAAGACGGAATCCCTTACTGATAATCTCAGGAGACACACCGGCGAATCCAACTCGAATCTCATTCACAACAGGAGCAAAGTATCCTTCTGTCGCTCGTGACATGTACACCTTCGTTCGTAGGAACCTCGCCGAAGGAACATCCCTAATTTCCGAAGTCCAAGATGACCATGTCGCTTGATCTGGCGAGCTGGAGAACTGAATGCCCAATAGCCCATTGCCGCCGTTAGTAATGTCGTACTCTGCTGACAAGAACTTTGTGGGCTGACGATAGTCCTCGATATAAACACCAGTGCCTTCCGTTTCATACTCTGTTACCTCATCGATCTGACAATTGAGGAAGTATGGACTCGTCTTCCAGACGCCGTCTGCACCTGCATAGTTCATGAACAGTGCTTTCTTCTCTGGGTTATCTGTGCGAAGACGTGCAGATGTCATGGTCGTGTTTGGTGTTTGGAAAAATACCCTATTTGCCGACGAGTTTGAAATCACTGTAGATTGTACAAGTATAAAGTATTTTCTGCCCGGGATAACACTTATATATAGATTATCAAACACATGGTTTCCGGTAGATAGATTAGCCGATGAACTGCCCCAAAGGATACTTGCTGTATCAGGAAGTCCCTGTGCATTCGATGCACATAACAAGACTCTTACCTCCATGGAGTTGGTAGCACTTGCAACGTAGACAGATAGTTTCTTGATCGCTCCAGTAAACTCCCTGACATAAAACGGCTGAGCGAGCATCCGGCTGTATGGACTATTCTGTGCAAGGTAGGCTTCCGTTCCGTATGACCAAGGTGTAGTATTGACAATACTGTCTGCAACTTTACCGTTCGACAATCCATTCAGTGCGAGCCTGAGTGAACCATCCGTAAACTCCAATCGATCCCGAGTAAAACGCATCCAGTCTTCACTTGTCGTATACACCGTCGCATTTGAACGCTGACTGAGTTCTCCCGGCTTAGCATTAAATGCCCCGCTACGAGTGATGTCAATGAAGTCTGTCGTCGCAAAGTGATCGACGAATCCATCCGCAAGCAGTTCGTACTGCCCCTTGCTTGCCGCCATGTTGAACATATACCGTAACAAATTTAATTCCACTGCGGCAAAACGTACGCTCACAAAATACTCTGGATGTATGTTACTTGCATTGAATTGAAGCTGAAGCTTACCAAGGTCTTCAAGGTATCTCTCTAAGTTGTCGAATCGATCCTTGAGAGCAAGGTACGTATCTCGTGCATCTACGATCTCTTTATGATAGGCATCGTTCGTCGAAGAGATATACCGGATCTCGAAGCTACGTAGAAGCGGTGTATACTGACCGTACTGTTTGTACACATGGAACCGAAGCTTCACAAATCGTTCAGGAGTGACGGTAATCTCACCGTCTTTATCGATCAGCGTCCAGCTTGAGAATGTCGATCCATCCACGCTGGTTGAGATTTCAACCGTCGCATCATCCTCGTCCCACCAGTCCAGCATATCTGTTGTGAGGAACCATTGCGAAATAGATGAATCTTTGAAGTCGATGACATTAGATTCATAGACACCTTCTACTCCGACGCCGTATCCTCCGATGTTAACGAACTCTAGCGGAATCGTTTCAGAGAGTGTACGATCTGGTCTACGCCAGTGCAGAGCAAGTATCCGATCTCCGTTACCGTAGTACCATCCTTCCACAACAACGGGATACATTCTTCCGCCTTCCAAGTAGATTTCACCTGTACGCGGAACGGCGTTTGTCGAGCTGTATGCAATATAATCTTCGAACAATAGATTACCTGCAACCATCATCCGTCCGCGTCCAGACCACAGCATGGAGAAGTTGTATTTACCACTCTTCGGAGCGTACACATAAAACGTTGTACGCACACCGGCCCGAGTGAGTCCATCTCCCGGCTCCAACCATGCTCCGGTTCCGCGGTTGATTGACATCGACTCCGTAAAGTAGATACCACCTTTACGGTTACTCGGAAGCATGGCTTCTTGATCTTTCGTGTCATACACATCCACCCGGATCGTCTCCGGCGTAAACCCAAACGAGATGTTGCCATCCTCATTTGATCGCAGGTTATTGTATGTACCTCGATCCCATTCGAACTTCTCATCCACACGGTAGATCGTATTCTTACCCAGTGAGGATTCGATCATTGATCCCAGTGAAATGAATTTACCCCGAGCATCGATGATCTCATTTGTAAGATCAGTCAGGATGCGTGTGTGTGACAGGATTGCATTATCCAATTGTTCGTGAGAGTTAACGCCGATGTTGGTAAGCTTCTTGTGATCGGTGATGTGTTTACTCGCATCGTTTACGTGTGCCTGATATGGAATCAGATCAGACACCTTTGCAACCGGTGTTGCCAAATCAGTCAGAGGAATACCTGCTGTTGGTTTCTGATAAGCTGTGTCCGCTTTGCCAAGGCTTGTACGTTCGGCTTCACCCAGATCGGCTTTTGGAATGCCCATCGCGGGCTTCTGATATGCAGACCGTGCCTTTACGAGAGTGGCACGAACGTCACTATCCATATCAACTTCAGGCATACCTGTGTCTGGCATGACATAGAATGAAGAGAGGTCTGACAGGCGAGCTTGGAGTTCTGCATCCAAGTCTTCAATGGGTATGCCTGTGTCTGGCTTCGGATATGACTTGGACGCCTTGTTCAACGCATCTTGGACACTGGCATCCAAGTCATTAATGGCAATACCATTTCCGGGCCGCTGATAGGCTGACTGAGCGAGTTCAAGTGTTCTCTGAATCTCATCGGTCAGATCCGTCCTCGGAATACCGCCTATCGGCATATCGTAGCCGCCAGTCCCTCCCTGACGTCTCGATAAGAGTTGCTCCTTTAGTGTAGCGTAGGCCGGGTCGGTAGACTTGATCCTACGCTGACTTAATTTGGTTGTCATTATACGTCACCCCTTGTTACGACATATCCCCATGCATCAATTCGCGATTCTCCCACGATGTACCCTTTCAGCAATAAGGATTTACCACTCGGCAAGTCTTCCAAGTTTGTTTCAATCCCCGGCTGTAGTATCTTCCAGTTCACGCCGCCATCTCTGGATACATAGTAGTTAATTGTCCCGCTAGGTTCGATCGTATCCTCTTTCTCAAATACAATCGATTTCGGAACCGTATCAAAGTTCTTGGGATAGGTGAGGATCGTTGCGTTGTTTTCATCCGCAGAAGGAAAGCACCAGATACGGAATACAATGTCACGGTAGTTATCTGTCCACACGTTATTGAATAAACTGAACGATGTTCCTCCCAAATATCGATCCACCGGATCATAGCCGATACGATATCCATAGGTGTCCTCTGTTTGGATTACCAGATAATACACTTCGTTTGCAGTCAGAAGATAATCCGGTAAATCAATCTCCATCATTCCATCAACGACAGCTTGTGCGGCAATAGACGTGCTGACCAGATCGACTCCAGCAATGTCAGAACGAATGCTAACCTTAACCGGCAGGAATGTATTATTGCTAAACCGGGACAGCGTGATTGTTACTTTGTCGATCTGCTTATCCTTGTCGATCGTGAAGCTTTGTGCAATCCCTGTATCCGCACTTCCGTTCTTCGCGATAAGAGATTGACTCACGCCCCGATCTTGGCGAACTTCAATCGTAGACTTCCTCGTTTTACCCACAGACTGAAAGTCGACCATCCACTCTGCACGAATACTATTATCCATGTCGACGAAGTGATCATTGGCGAACGTATCAACAAACATATCGTATCCATCGAATGCAGATAGATTATGAAGTGTACGAATGACTATATCCTGTTTGACGTTGATCATCTTCGTCTTGTTGAGTTCGTTCGACATCACCGAGAAACTTTTCTGCAATGCGGCAACGTCAGAACGTAGTGTATTGATCGCTCCGCTGACTGCCGTATCTTTTAGCTCCAGCCTATCAATCCGATCATCCATATCTACAGCGGTATCATCGAGGGTTTTAAAGTGTGCATCGGCAGTAGCCTTGTTATTGTTTATTGACTTACGCAAGTCTTGAAGTCCATGCCGCACCAGAAACTCATCCATTAGCTCCCCTCCTTCACCGTTTGTTCTATCCTCGTACATAGATCGCCGACCCACGTATAGAGTTTAGTCGTTACAAAACCGCCATCGCGAACGATCATGCGAGACGGTTTACCTTCGGTTGTATATTCGAACTCCTTCACGGTATGCGAATCGCCTGTCGTTTCTTCTCTGATGATTCGCTGATCGTTATCATACACGCTCACAATAGCACCATTAGGATATGATTGTACGACCGTCGGCAGTCCCTCGACGCGAAGCGTTACTCGGTCACCAGCTTCAAGAGGTTCCATAAAGGTGATCCGTTTTGAAGATGCTTCAGCATAGTCCACAGTGATCGTTTGATAAGCTCCGTTGATAAAAACAATGAGGGAATGATTACCCGTTTCATAGCTTCCATTCAGATCAAGTTCGGTCTGGCCTTCTACTGCAATATGTTGTTCATAGAGTAGCGGCCCGCTTGTTCCTCCGCTGACTCGCATCACAACAACATCATCTGCTTCCAGATCAAAGTTGAATGTAATGGAACTTGGGCTTGTCTCTACATAGTCATTGTCGATGCCTACTCGCATCACTTGACCGTTGACGATTACCTGAAGGGAATAGTCTCCCATCGTATATGTACCTCGAACCAATTGGAATATCCGCTGGTCTGCTACCGAAACGAACTCTTGATAGATCGTCGGAGCGGCCCCGGATTTAACCGAGTTGAATCGTCCAAACTCTAATTGTTCATATAGAGTGTCGAATCCATCTTTCGATGATTTGATCTGCGACGGATCAATCAGTGTATGTTCATTCATAGGCTCACTCCTTTCTACGATACTTGAATTGCGTTCGGCTTATCGCTTTCGACAAAGCGTTCATTCCACGCACAGGTTTGGTTCTTGATCAGTGCTGGCCTGTTGTTTACTTTGAAATGGTAGAAGATGATCTCTTCGATTCCGTTATGGATCGCTTGAATCAACTTTCTGATTTCATTTACATCAATCGGATCTTCAACATTACGCGAGTTTACATATCGCTTCACTGCTTCGTTTGATTGTGTGATCGCGAGTTGCTTATCCAGATCCGTAACGGTGTTGTTGAAGATGAGCCTGATCTTCAGTTCAATCGGAATGATGATCGGCCGGAATGCTTCAGCACGAATACCGAATCCTTCAACCCCGTTTTGAATCTTGAGGTTCACCGCATCCAGTATACTCTGCGGCGTGATCGGCTCTTCGGAAACAACATAAGCAGAGAACGATCCTGTGCCATGCGTAAACCGTTTGAGCTTCACTTCCTGTACACCTTCAACCGAAAGGATTGCAAGACGCACAGCCGTAATGTTGGACGATGCCACGATCTGAATCTGTTTTGTGATCCGGTACCGGTAATCCTCTGTTGTCTCATTTGGAAGTCTGTCACAATCGACAAGCCGGCCAATCTTACTGAGGAAGAAGTCACCTGCATTCGATACGAAAGCCTGTGTGATATTCAGATCAAGTGTATCGTAGTATCCAGCAAGTCTCTTATTGATCAAGTAGATCATGAGCCTTGCAACACCGCCGGTGTCTTCTTCACTGAGTCCCATACCTGCGGCTTCTTTCATAGTCTCTTCCATCAATTCAACGATGTCTTTCTTTAATAGCATCATGAGCCAATCCCCCTGATTGAAACACCTGCATCCAGACTGAGTGTAACCTCAAACCCAACGGGCTCTCCGTTCTCCTCGGTATTGATAAACACAAAAAAGACGAGTGTCTTTCGATCAATAGGTATAGGTCGAATATACAGATCATCAGTGTCGATCAATCCGTCTCGGGTTAACGCATCTGTAATTAATGCGACCCCCTCACGAGCTGTTTCTACAGTGTTCGGTTTTCCTCGAAGGTCTTCAAGGTTTGCACCAACAGCAGATTCTACGTAGTCAGGCCACTCAGGATCATTGGTACGAATCCGATTTCGTGCAGACTGATTTAGAAACTCCTGTTTTTTAACAACGGCAAAGTCACCGTTTGCAATAACGAGATCGCCATCCTCTGAAAGCATAAGATCGACCCTGTCGTACTTTGACATCCTATCACCCCATCCACACTTTGCTGGATTCGGTTACTCCACGACGTTTTACGCGGCGACCATTCTCATCGGTCGTGTAGTAATCGTGATACCGTGCCGCATTATGATCATCGGCTTTATCAAGTCCAATCAATATCCTGCGTCCATCCAGATGCAGAGTTTGATCCGCAACCATTTTGATATCGCGGCCTTTTACCGATACGTTTTTGCCTACAGTTATTGTAGCATTTTCTCTTACTTTTGCATCTACATTTCCATTGACAACAAGCGTCGTATCTCCATTGATTTCCACCGTTGCACCTTTGCCGAACTTCGCCGTCAGGCTCCCCTTGCTGTATACCTCTACGTTTCCGTTTACCCATGAGGTAATCGCGGCGACGTGATTCTTCAGGTGGTTTGCAAACATATTGACGCTCTGCGTTGCTGGATCGATCCGCATGCCCGTATTGTTTTGAGCAAACATGTCGATCATCTTATTCCCTCGCATCTTGAGTACCTGATGATAGAGTGGATGGAATAGACCCTGCTCATCTCCATCAAAGTACGGCTTCATTGCGACGGCTTGATACAGCCCGGCATAGACTGGAGAGTTAGGATCGACGCCGACAGTGATCTCTTCTTCGCCCTGACTAAACATTCCACGTATCTCCCTTCCGATTTACAAAGCGGTCAGACAATAGAGCACCTTGCTCCGCATGCTGATCTCGCTCAACACGCCGGACGTCAGCATAAGCTGTGTCTGTTGTACCTACAATGAATGGTCTTTTGATATCGTTGTTCAGGAAACCGATCAGCACGGTATCCCCCGGGAAAGGCCCGGACTCGTGGATACCGTTTTGTCTGATCATATTTACCTTTAATACATCGTCACCGTAAGAACCTTGAGCATCCGTAAATGCAATGCTCGCTCTCTTACGAACATAATCTACATCCCGAACGATGGCTTCTCTGAGTCCTGCGGTTCTTCGGATATTAGGAGCGACAAGCTCACTCTGAAGATGCTGTTTTATTCGGTTCATTGACACCTCTCCTTTAGCTTGTCTGCCAGCCTAATTGCTTGAAGAACTTCTCAGGATCAACTAAGTATTGATGCGTTGATCTGTTCCGGCGGGTACTCTTCTCGATCTCAAAGTGAAGGTGCATTCCTTCGCCGCGAGCCCGGCCTGCGGCATCGATATCTCCCGGTCTGACTTTGTAGATACGTCCGGTGTTCCCCATCATGCCGATCTCATCACCGGCTTTGATGCTGGCACCCTTACGGACTTTGATATCCTTCAAGTGCATATACGTAACGTGGTAATCTACATTACCGATTTTATACTGAACCTCGACGTAGTTACCAGCGGCATCTTTATTCATATCACCGCTCCATATGAACGTGTTGGTGACAATCCCGTCTGCAATGGAGACAACCGGCGTTGTAAACTTCCCTCGCACAAGTGGCCCGATATCTACGCCGCGGTGATAGGAACTACTACTTCCCCGTGGCCCGAAACGACTGGTGATCCGAAGTTTGGACACTGGAGGTACGACCGATCCCGAAGGCAGATTACCCAGTGACCCTGCGGCAACGTTACCCGGATTGTTTACCGTTGTTGCTGAAGGCAATGCACCCAGTGTTGGTTTTGGACGATTTGGATTTGTATTACTTGGATCACTCGTATCGATCTTCGCAATATCATCCAGCGGTAACCACTCCGGTTCCACATAGTTCGGAATGATATGACGGAAGCCTGAGATTCCTGCAACGAACGGTTTGTCTGCTTTCCATAGCGGATAGATAAACAGTACGTTGTTCCACTGGAACTCTTTTGCAATCCAGTCTTCCAGCTTCGTTGTGAAGTGTCCAAGGAGTACCGACATTACAAAGTTCGCCTTCACGAGCTTGAGTGCTTTGGTACCGAGTGTACTGAAGTTCTTCAGATCAGCGACACCTTTGACGACTGCTCTACCTTTGCTGAGTGCTTGGCCTGCGAGACGTACGGTCTTCTCTCCCATCGTAAGACGTGTGGCATAGACTGCGGCCTTACCTGCGTTACGTGCACCCCATAACCCTGTGGCTCCCGCAACCTTAGCAAGCATCTTCGCTGTCTTCACCATCGCCATACGACGTGCGGCAATACCAGCAACTTGAATCCCCATCCGCTGAGCCAGCATGTACATTTCGTTTCGTTGAACTCCATCGCTTCGTGTCACACACAAGTCTGGTTTTATGATCGTCATGAATCCTGTGGATCGACCCATGGTGTGTGTTACCTTACCTACTTCGGCTGTACCGTTCATTAGACGATACTCATCTGTCAGATAGAATAGATCCCATGGTTTAATGGATGGATTACCGAACAAGATCAGTTCCCCCTGATACATCTCCTGCATCGTACGCTGGAGTGATCCGATGGCAATCGCTGTAGCTTGCTCATTACCCGGACGGAAGAGTCGATCCTTACCGACATCAGCTTCTACTTTATCCGCAGTCCGGTTCTGCCACTGCTGACGAAGGGATTCTTTTTCTTCCGGGCTCAGGTCTTTGCCGTATAGATCAAGAGCGACGTTCACGCCGATTTCTCCGCCCGTCTTACCTGCCCATGCCAAGAAGTCATTCACCCATCCGAACGTAGATCGCATTCCGTCGTACACCCATTCTGGCCCGAATAGGTTTTGGTGAACCATTGTATCGACCATCATCGTTTTCTGAATCTCTTGTTTGATCGTACGATCCGCATACATTGGAACGGTTGTTGTTGTATCTGCACCACGACTCTTGGTATAAATACCAACTGCGATGTGTTTGATCAGTTCACTGGATGTCTGGATGTTGTTGTGTACAACGTCGTAGCCAGACGCAAACACATGAAACTGCTGATACGTTTTGTACAGCTCCTCATAGGAATTGATATCGGTAGGATTGCCGACTGGAACCCCCGCACTATCTTTTTTCCTACGGTATCCATATTTGACAGGCCAGTGGGGCATGCCATGGAACAGGGTACTACGGAATCCGTGTGGATGAACGCCGCAGATAAACTCCGGTGTATGCAGTGCAATGCTCTGGAATACATCCCACGTTGTACGGTTGAATGGATTGAGATGCAAGTTAAGCTCATCATCGAATACCCAAGCGTCGTCAGTAAATGCGTTCCACTTGTTACCGCGATAGATGTTCTTCATTACATCGTACTCATTCCGCGTTAACTCTTTACCATTACCTGCGATCCATCCCTTGAATGTATCGACCAGATAGTTCCCCATATCTGCAAACGTACCCCAGCCACCTTGAGCAAGAGACTCCACATAACCAAAGTGTTCGATCCCGAACTTGCTCGAATAGTTCTTATTGATTGAGGTGTTGGCAACAGCAAACCAGAAGTCGGATTCGCGTGTGCATAGAATCTGCCGGAACATATCCTGCGGCTCTTCTGCCAGATCATTGTCGTCCAGAAGCTTACCATCGACGGACATGGATGCGAGATTCGTTAACTCTACGCCATCGCCTTGGCATACCAGTTCCAGTTCGTCACCGTCATTGATCGTTGCGACTTGACCATTAAATGTGATCGGCAGATACGATGCTGTGGCTCCGTAGCCCATACGAATATGGATACGTGCACCTTGTCGCATCTTGATCTGATCAATCATCTGCGTACGCTCTGCGATCATCTTCTCGTCGATCGTCATAAAGAAGTTCGTAAACAGCTTCTTCATCCGATCCAAGATACCGGTACTCTTGCTCATAAACTGACGAGGGTCACTCATCTTCGTGGAGAAGTCAAACGTACCGTAGATGTTCGTCAGGCGGATGTACGCCAGATCAACAGGCTGTGCTTTGTCTTTGACGACGGACAGTTCTTGGATTGCGTGATACGTATAATAGTTGTTCCATAGCCGCTTACCATTGAGCCACTGGCCTTCATCTACCATAACCATTAGGTATGTTGGGAAGGCCCGGATCAATCGTCCGTTCTTATTGAACACCTTCATATCATGCGTCATCTGCTGTAGCATGTTAGCTCCGGTAGGGATCGGATTATCTTTTGACCAGTGTGTAGCGACCGGCATCGGATATTCATAAGCTACCTCGTCGTAGTTCACAGCTACGCTGGACTTGTTTCGCTGAGTTTTAGTGAATGAATCATTCGCCCAGCCTTGGATCAGGTTTGGATCGATACCGTCTGCCCACCAGCCTAAGTCCATCTCATTGGATGCCATGACATAATCCTCATAGCTGTTCAGGCCATCCAGTACATTGACGATCCGCTGTCCGAACTCTCCGCTTGATAGATCATCGAAGGCTCGTTTGATATCCGGGTAGGCCATATAGAAGTCGGGATCAACGAAGATAGATTGCGGCGGCTTCTCGATCTGCGTAATCGGCAGAGTCGCCCGACCAAAGCTACGACGATACTTATTGATCGCGGCAATGGCACTGTTCACATCATTGTACGTCGGTAGTTCCAAGTCAGGATATAACTCCATCGCATTCAATGCTTCTTCGACTGCGGCTTCAT
>Ga0105244_10003069_pt1 | contig 12220 bp, 11 predicted proteins | sample KBSM44metaG_FD_80423 | JGI IMG/M metagenome (GOLD analysis project Ga0105244, IMG submission 80423) | Miscanthus rhizosphere microbial communities from Kellogg Biological Station, Michigan, USA - KBS M4-4 metaG | ecosystem: Host-associated > Plants > Roots > Rhizosphere > Soil | place...
GTTGCCGGGCCAGCACCACGTCCTGCTCGATGTTGATCGGTTGGGTACCGCTGCTGCGCACGGTCATTGCTGGCGTACTCGTTCCTGCAGCAGTTTCATGCCGCGCTCGACATTCAGCGCGGTACTGACGCCTGGCAGGTACAGACCGAGCTCGACCAGGGTAATGGCGACCGCCGGCTGCATGCCGACGAGCATGGTTTCGGCATCCATGATTTTCGACAGGCCGGAAATGGTGCCGATCATCCGGCCGATGAACGAATCGACCATGTCCAGCGCCGAGATATCGATCAGCACCCCGCGCGCGGAGGTCTTGCTGATGCGCTCGGACAGATCGTCCTGAAGGGTGAGGGCGAGCTGGTCGTGCATGTCGACCTGGATGGTCACCAGCAGGAAGTCACCCATCTGAAGAATCGGGATACGTTCCATTGTTCAGACCGTCTTGGTGAGGGTAATGCCCAGACGGGTCAAGGCCAGTTTCAGCGCATCGGCCAGATTGGCTTTGGTCACCACGCCTTGCAGGTCGAGGCCCAGGTGCACGATGGTCTGGGCTATCTGCGGACGCACGCCGCTGATGATGCAGTCGGCGCCCATCAGGCGGATCGCGGTGACGGTCTTGAGCAGGTGCTGGGCGACCAGCGTATCGACGGTCGGCACGCCGGTGATGTCGATGATGGCGATTTCCGAACCGGTGTCGACGATGCGTTGCAGCAGCGATTCCATGACGACCTGAGTGCGTTGCGAATCGAGGGTGCCGATCATCGGCAGCGCCAGTACGCCGTCCCACAATTTGACCACCGGCGTGGACAGCTCCAGCAGTTCTTCCTGCTGACGCTTGATCACCGCTTCACGGGACTTCTGGAACGTGCGGATCGTGTAAAGGCCGAAGGCATCGAACAGTTCGGAGATTTCCCAAAGCTGTTCGGCGAGCAGGGCGGGCTGGTCCTGATAATGGTTCTGCAGCAGGGCGAACAACGGGCCTTTGAGCGAGAAAATGAAATTGGCGGTTTGCTGCGAATCCTGACCGAGCAGGGCGCGGCTGTGGGAGAGCTTTTCGAGGAACTGGCGGATGGCCTCCCAACCGGGGGCGGCAATGTTGGTGCCGTTACCGTTTTCCAGACCACTGAGCACCAGTTGCAGGAATTCGCTGGTCTGTTGCTGTATGTCATGTTCCTTGAGGTTGCGGGTGGTGCCGCTGGCCTGCAATCCGTTGACCCATTCGCTCAACAGTTGTGTCTGTTTGTTCTTCATCGCATCGAGTGTGCTGTTCTGCAGTGCTGCCATGTGCGTTGTGCTCCATTGCGAATTGGGGCCGGCTCTTCGGAAAATGACCGGCGCGAAGTGAATGACCCTGGCCGTTCGAAATAGTTGTTCGTTTCTGTGAGGATATTTTTGATCCGGTGCAGGGAAAGCCCCGTTAACTCTAGTTGGCGTGGCCGGCAACGCCGATTTTTCGCACCTGTGGATGACCCAATAAAAAGAGGCCGCGTCCAGTGGAGGCGGCCTCTTTGCGTGTCTTGCGCTTATTTGGAGGGGTGTTTGGCCTGCAGTTCCTTGGCGGCTGCCAGGTGTTTTTCCAGGCCAGGCAGCATTTTCTGCGCGAAGCCCTTGAGCTCGGTGGCGCCCTTGACCTGGTCGTCGGTCACGGTGTTGGCTTCTTTCTTGAACAGCTCGATGGCTTCTTCGTGGGCTTTCACCTGATTGTTGGCGTAGGCGGCGTCGAAGGATTCATCGCGCATGTCGAGGATTTTTTCCTTGGCCTGTTTCACCAGGGTGGTGGAGTCCGGAACCTTGATGTCGTGGGCCTTGGCAATGGTAGCCAGCTCATCGTTGGCCTTGCCGTGGTCGGTGATCATCATGTTGGCGAATGCCTTGATGTCCGCCGACTGGCTCTTTTCCAGGGCGAGACGAGCGGCTTCGATCTCGGCGATGCCGCCAGCTGTCGCGTTATCGACAAAGTCGTTGTCGGTCGCGGCGAAGGCTGAGCCCATGCCGGTACTCAAGGCAACTGCCAGAAAGAGATGACGCAGTTTGAATCCGTCCATTGGTGTTTCTCCACGCAGGTTTTTGTGAGCGTTATTCAATGGAGGGAATGTGCCGATCAAAGGTTTTATCGCATTTGTGCCCAAGGCGACGAACGGCCACCGCTGGTCTGACAGGTGGTCGACAGAAGGGTACAACCAAGGCCATTCTGATAACTGGCCAGCGCAATCGGTCGTGTTGGCTGCCGATCAACTGACGGAGGTGTTCCATGCCGGTGACCCATGATTTGTTACAGGACTTGAAACTCACAAAGGAAGAGATCCAGCAACGACGCACCGCGGATCCACATCTGGATGCACTGATCAACAAGTATTCCCAGGCGGACGCCGAAGTCGTCAAGGCCGAGACGGCGACCTCGGACGCCCCCAGTGATGACACACTGAAAAAACTCAAAGAGAAACGCCTGCAGGTCAAAGACAAGATCGTCGAGCAATTGCAGCCTCGATCCTGACCGTCAGTCGCACCATTGATTTTCGATGGTGCCCGACTGGAACGACAGCCACGACGGCACCTCGAATGTACAGAGTCTTCACGCAGCGACTCTTTGCGAGGTGCCTTATGAACAAACCCAAGCTCCCCAACGACAAGTTCCCCAGTGAAGAGCAGGGCGCTTTCGACCCGGTTCCCACGCATCCCGAACCCAACAGTCCGGCGCATACCGTTCGCCATCCTGAGGAGGAGCGCAAGATCACGGATGTGCCGGAAGATGAGGATCCGGAAAAATTTGATCGATCCAGCAACTGACCGTCTGCCATCGCTGGATTTTCAGCGATGGCACCCCTCGTTTCAGCACACATTCCAGAGCTTCATTCCAAGGCTGCATCCAGCGGCATCCGCGCCATGTGCGTGGCTTTCAGCGAGCCGAAATACAACCAGTCGCCATACTCGCGAGCGGTGGTAATCGGCGAGTAATTGCCGTTGCTGGCATCCTGCAGATTGGCGATGACCTTGCCGTTCAGATCCAGCCCGAGGACAAAGCCGCGTTTCTCCACCGGTTTGGGCAGAACCATCATCGCCCGCACGATCATCTTGCGCACGAACGGATGCCCGGCGGTGCCATCGAGCAGCGTATTGCGCGGCGTGTACAGCGCCACCCAGAAGCGGTCCCGGCCATTGAACGCGAGGTTGTCCGGCAGCCCCGGCAGGTTGTCGATGAACAGATCGTGGGTGCCGGCGTTGGGGCCGGTCAGCCAATAGCGGCTGATGCGGTAGGCACCGGTTTCGTTGACCAGCACATAGGCGTCATCCGGGCCGAGGGTGACGCCGTTGGCGAACTCCAGCTTGTCGAGCAGAACGCTGGTCTTGCCGGTCTGGAAGTCGTAACGCAGCAAGCGACCGTCTCCGCCATGCTCGATGATCGCCTCGCCGTCATGGCCGTAACCCCAGCGACTGCTGGCATCGCTGAAGTAGGCGTAATGCCCGGACTTGTCGATGGCCACATCGTCGGTGAAGCCGAACTTCAGGCCGTTGGCTTCAGTGGTCAGCGCGGTCAGCCGTCCTTGGGCATCAAGGGACAGCAAACCCTTGACCCCATCGGCAATCACCAGCAAGCCGTTGGGGTGTCGCGCCAGACCCAGCGGACGCCCGCCGGTATCGGCGAGCACCTGGCGCTGCTGGCCGTCGAGACTGGTGCGCAGCAGGCGCCCGTCATGCAGGCCGGTGATCAGAAAGTCATCCTCCAGCAGCAGCGCTTCGGGGCCTTCGATACCGCCCGGGCCGACCTGTTTCGCGCTTTTGAGGCGTTGGTTGTCCGCGTAGATCCCATCAGTCAATGATGGGGCGACTTGCGGCTTCCACGCCACAGGCTCGACGTTGGTCGGCATCAGCAACAGGAAGGCCAGAATCAAAATCACCAGCAGCAGGATCAGATGGCGCAGCTTCACACGTGAGCTCCTGCCAGTGCCAGATGTCGGGTGGCCATGTCGCGCAGGGCCAGCATCGAGGCCGCCGACTCGCGTTCGATGCGGCGTTTGAGCAACAGCCGATTGGCGATGCGCATGCCCAGACTGTCGAAGCGGTATTCCAGGGTGCGCACGAAGGCCGTGCCTTCGCCTGCGGCCGAGCATTCATAAGTCAGCCGCAGGGACAGTCCATGATCGCCCTGTGCCCGGGCACACCAGCGCCGTCCCGGCAGATACTCGGTGACTTCCCAGCTCAAATGGCCCTCGCGGCCGCCGGCATGAATGTCTTCCTCGAAACGCCCGCCGGCATGCAGCGGGCCGGCGGGACCGTCGATTCTCAGCGAGGACGGATGCCACTCAGGCCAACGGCTGACCGTGGCGGCGTAGGCGAGTACGGCAATCGGGTCGCCGGTGATATCGATCGGATGCTGCATGCGGGTCATGGGCGTTCTCGAATCGGTGAGGGGGATGGGTTCCGGTTCCCGGTAGAGGGTGCCGAACAGGTAATCCATCAACGGCAGGACGATGTTGAAATTGCGCTCCTGCATGTGTTCACGCCGGTGATGCAATTCGTGCAGACGACGCATCTGGCGAATCCAGGGCAGGCGGCTCAACGGATGTTTTTCCGGCAAGTGTTCGCAGGCGTGGAACACCTCGTAGGTCAGGTAACCCAGTACCATGCAGCCGCCGAAAAGCCCGGCCACGTTGGCGTTGACCTGCGCAAACAGCCACCACAAGGGCAGGGTGATCACCAGTGTGTGCACCACGATCAGCCACGCCGGAAACAGGATCACCCGCCAGTCGCGGGCGCTGTCCCAGGTCATGTGGCCGGGGGTGAAGAAACTGTGATGGTCGCCGGCATGGCGGGCGTAGAACATCTTGGCGAAGGCTTTCTTGTGATGCCCGAGATGGCGGTGCACCACATATACGCCGAAGTTGAAGAACAGCAACGTCAGCGGCACCGTCAGCCATTCCAGCGGGTGAACCTGCTTCACGCTGCTCCAGAACGCGCCGATGGCCAGCATGCCGAACAGCAGCACGAACGCACCGTGCAGCCACGGGTTGTACAGCGGATGAATCGCCGCACGGTAGCGGCTGCGAAATGCCTCGGTGGTCTGCCTCACTGCGGTCACCTGCGGATATTGTCGTTATCCCGGCAGATTAGCCGATCCCGCCGTTTGTGCAGGGTCTACCTTGAGGTCACAACTGCCATGCTCCGGTGCATAGCGGTCGTCAGCTCAACGGGTTCCAGCGCTGCGACCAGTCGTCATCGGCCTTGATCACTTCGCGCAGCAGATCGAACGCCTGTTGCAGGATCGCCGAGTCGCGGTCGCGGGAGTACACGAGGTAGGTGGGATAGCCAAACTCCGGCGCTTTGGTGACGGTTTCCAGTGCGCCGCTTTCCAGGTAGGTGCGAACGACACGGGTACGGAAATAGCCGCTGCCGCCGTTCTCCAGAATGTATTGCAGTGCCAGCGGGCCGAGGTTGAAGCTCAGGGCTGCCTTGGCTTTTTCCGGCAGTGCGGCGTCGTGCTGGCGGCGGAAGTCTTCGCCCCAATCGATGTACACATAGGGGGCGGGGCGGTTGGGTGTCCGGACCAGAATCAGTTTCTCTTCCAGCACTTGCTCGACCTGCAGGCCCGGCCAGTATTCCGGTTGGTAGACGAGCGCGGCATCGAGTACGCCGAGTTCGAGCTGACGCAGCAGGTTCTCGCCGTCGCGGATGTCCATGCGCAGGGCATGGCTGGGGATTTTCTCGCGCAGTTCGGCGGCCCAGCTGAGCATCAACGGGTTGCACAGGCTGACCTCGCCACCGATGTGCAGCACGTTGTCGTAGCCCTCGGGCAGCGGCAGGTCGCGGCGGGCGGCTTCCCAGGTCTGCACCAGTTGATTGGCGTAGACCACGAAGGCCTCGCCATTGGCGGTCAGGCGCGCACCGGCGCGGTTGCGCACGAACAGCGTGCTGCCCAACTGGCTTTCGAGTTTTTGCACACGGGCGGTGATGGCGGTCTGGGTGACGAACAGCTTTTCTGCCGCTGCGGCGAGGCTGCCGTGGCGGACGATTTCCAGAAAGGTGCGGGCGAGATCGATGTCCATGGGCGGGCCGGAGATTGAGGTGCCGGCATTGTAAGTCAAAAGCGCCCTCACCCTAGCCCTCCCGAAACGTCGGACCGCCCGGGGGGAGAGGGGACCGATTCGGGGATATTGACGAGATACATCGACCTGAAAGTTCGGCTTTGAATCGATAATCGACACGATTTTTCAGGTCGATGCATAGCGCAAGACATCTCGGTCAGTCCCCTCTCCCTCCGGGCGGTCCGACGTTTCGGGAGGGTCAGGGTGAGGGGAAAAGCAGACGCCGCGGACTAACTGGCCAGCTCAGCCTCACGCACCCGCGCCCAATCCTCCACCAACCGCGCCGGCGTACAGCAAGTCTTGCGCTTGTACACGAAGTTGCGGCACTTCTCGGCAAACTGATTGCGGTTGTACAGCATGTCTTCCTGCATCTCTTGCAGCTCGCTTTCGCGGCACCGGCGAATCAACTCGTGATCGACCCGCAGCTTGCGCTCACGCACCGCCGCATACGTCGGATCGGTCAGTACCGAATTAGCCCGTTGCAGCAACCACAAACCAAACTCGTCCGGGCAGCGCGGGCCGATTTCCTGGACCATGCCCAGTTGCAACGCTTGAGCAGCGCTGACCGGCAGACAGGCCTGGGTCAATTGTTCGGCCATGGCCGGGCCGACGGCGCGGGGCAGGCTGTAGGTCCAGTATTCCGAGCCGTACAGGCCCATGCTTTTGTAATGCGGGTTGAGCACGATGTCAGCACGGGCGAACACGATGTCAGCCGCCAGGGCGAGCATCACACCGCCCGCGCCGGCATTGCCGGTGACGCCGCTGACCACCAGTTGCCGTGCGCTGAGCAATTCTTCGCACACATCATCGATGGCCTGGATATTGGCCCAGGCTTCGGCACCCGGATCTTCGGCGGCCTGAATCACGTTCAGGTGCACACCGTTGGAGAAGCTGCCGCGTCCGCCCTTGATCAGCAGCACGTGCGTATCGCGGGATTTGGCCCAGCGCAGGGCCTGGACCATGCGTTGGCACTGCTCGGTGCTCATGGCGCCGTTGTAGAACTCCAGGGTCAGCTCGCCGACCTGCCCGGATTCGCGATAACGGATCGGTTGATACGCCTCATCGCTGAACGGAGCGTTGGCAATCGACCAGTCCAGTACCGGTACGTGCGCCAGTTGCCCGGCCAGCACATGCCGGGCCGGACGCTTGAAGGTTTCCTCGCCCGGTTGCGGTTTGCGTCGCAGCGAGCCGATCCACAGGCTGTGATCACCGGTGGCTACCAGCACGGCGTCGTCGTGTACCGCGAGGATCTCGCCGGGGATGCCGGTGCGTTGATCGAGGTGTGCGTCGTACACGTAATACTGTCCGCCGGCGAGGCTGGCGAGCACGCCGGGCTGGCCGTCCGCCGCGTCGATGCAGCGCTTGATGAAGCGCGAGCAGTCGTGCCAGCTGAAGGTGCGGTCATCCTGTTTCATGTTCGGTTGCAGACAGCCGCGAACCTTGGGATCGGCGTAATCCAGAGGCATCGGGACAAAGCCGTCGATGAATTTTTCCACCACTTCGCGGATGCAACGGATCGCTGCGTCGCTGACCCGGCCGTTGTACAGCTCGGATTTGCGCAGACCGGCCGGCAGGTTGAATTCGCAGGTGGCCCAGACCGGGCCGGCGTCCATTTCTTCCACCGCTTGCAGGGCGGTCACGCCCCAGGACGGCAGCTCGCGCATGATTGCCCAGTCCAGCGCGCTGGCGCCGCGATCGCCGACGATGCCGGGGTGAATGATTACCACGGGACGCTGCAGGTTGCTCCACAGCGCGTGGGGGACGCGGTCCTTGAGGAACGGGCAGATCACCAGGTCAGCGCCGCTGTTTTCGATCTGTTCGCACACGGTGGTTTCGTCGGTGAACAGCACCACGCTGGGCGAATGGCCCGCCTGGCGCAGGTCCAGCCAGGCACGTTGGGTCAGACCATTGAACGCCGAAGACAAAAGAATGATGTTGAGTGATCGCATGATTGCTCTTCCTTGAAGGATCAGCCGCAGGCTCCCGGTGAGCCGTCCGTGGCTATCGATGGAGGCGCAAGGTTAGAGAGTGGCGTGGCGCGCGCCACTGATCGAGATCAACGTTGTGTCAGCCAATGTTGCCGGGGCGATAAAACGTCTTATGCTCAATGGTTTGCTTATCCTGTTTTTTTATTACTTCAAATGTCGGCGACGCTATTGCACAGTCGCAACCCTGATCAACGCCGGACGATCCCGGCGTATCCATGGATTTTCGCAGCGGGTGGAGCCCGTTTTCAGGGAGTAAGGCATGGGGAGTCACAACCCGCATTACCAGCTCATCGGGCAAATGTTCCAAAAGGACTACCGATGGTTGTGCGCCGCAGTCAGCCGTACCCTCGGCTGCCCGCACAGTGCACAGGACATTGCTTCGGAAACCTTTCTGCGAGTGCTGGCATTGCCCGATCCGCTGGCCATTCGCGAACCCCGTGCGCTGTTGACCACGATTGCCCGGCGTCTGGTCTATGAAGGCTGGCGCCGGCAGGATCTGGAGCGTGCCTATCTGCAAAGCCTGGCGCTGGCACCGGAGCCGGTGCATCCGTCGCCTGAGGAAAGGGAGTTGGTGATCGAAACGCTGCTGGCGGTGGATCGCTTGCTCAACGGCTTGTCGGCCAAGGCCAAGGCTGCGTTTCTCTACCATCAGCTCGACGGCCTGACCTACAGCGAAATCGGCGAACGCCTCGGCGTGTCCACCAGCCGTGTGCAGCAATACATGGTCGAGGCGTTCAAGCGTTGCTATCAGGCGATGCAGGCATGAGGCCGGACGAAACATTGATCGATGAAGCGGCGCAATGGATGGCGCTGTTGCAGTCGGGGGACGTCAGCCTTCAGGAACGTGCAGCGTTCGAAGCCTGGCGTGCGGCGGATCCACGGCATCAGCAGATCATCGAGCAGATGGGCGGCGGGCTGAACCTTTTGCGCCATGCGAACCTGCGGGGTTTGCCCCGTGAAAGCGTGCTGCACAGCCTGAATGCTCCCTCCAGCAGTCGTCGCCGATTCATCAGCGGTAGCCTGAGCGTACTCGCCGTCGCGGTGCTGGCCGGGTTGCTCGGGCGACGTTATGGCTGGTTGCCCGAGGCTGGCGAGTTGTCGACGGGTACCGGCGAGCGACGTCAATTCACACTCGAGGACGGCAGCGCCCTGACGCTGAACGCCCGCAGCCGCGTGGTGCCGCGCTTCAACAGTCTCGAGCGTTTGCTGGACCTGCGCAGCGGTGAGCTGCTGATCGATGTGGCGAAAAATCTGACCCGGCCGTTTGTGGTCGAAACCGGGCATGGGCGGATGCGTGCGCTCGGGACGAAATTCCTGGTGCAGCGTGCAGAGGATTCGACGCGGCTGGTGATGCTGCATTCGCAAGTCGAAGTGGTCACTGCCAGCGGTGCGCGGCAGGTGGTGGAGGCGGGCGAGAGTCTGTTGTTCAACGGCCGGGAAGTCCTCGTGCTGGAACGCAGCAAGGGGCAGGAAAGTGCCTGGGTTCAGGGCCGACTCGAAGTGCGCGACCGCCCCTTGAGCGAAGTCATCGACAGCCTGCGCCGCTACCGTCGCGGCATCCTGCACCTGAGTCCCGACGTTGCTGGTCTGCACCTCAGCGGTCTCTATTCGCTGGACGACAGCGACCGAACGTTGCAGTTGCTCGAACGCTCGCTGCCGATTCGCGTGACCTGGCATAACCCGTACTGGGTGAGCATCGAAGCACGGTTATAAAACCATAACTTCCCGGTCTATCCGTCCCCCTATAAAAAGCGCCGGCCTGCTGCTCATTCCCTGCAGACGCCTTCAACAGGGAAGCCCTTCGATGTTCTCATTCAAACAACAATCAACCCGCCTGACGCTGGCCGCCGCGCTGGCGATGGGCATCGCTCCTTGCGCCGTTCTGGCGCAAGACGCCGCTCAGGTGTTCACTTTCGATATCGCCCCGGGTGCGCTCGACGAGGTACTGCTGGATATCTCGCGTCAGACCGGCGTGCCGATTTCCTTCAGCCAGAATCTGGTGCAGGGCAAGCGCAGCAGTGCGGTACGGGGTGCGTTGGGTGGCAGGCAGGCAGTTGAAAAGGCGTTATCCGGCAGCGGTCTGCAAGTCGAGCAGGGCACTCAGGGTTTGAGCATTCGTCAGGCCGAGGCGCCGAGCGCCGTGCCCGTGAAAGCCGCCGCTGAGGCGCCCGCCAGCAGCGCCGATTACCGCATGGAAAAAGTCACGGTCACCGGCTCGCGAATCGCCCGGGCGCAGTCCGACGGGGCGACGCCGGTCAACGTCATCACCCACGAAGAAATGGAAGCGCGGGGCTACAAGAACGTCTACGACGCGCTCGCCACGCAAACCCAGAACACCGGCATGACCCAGGGCGAAGACTACGGCAACACCTGGCAGCCGGCCGCCAGCGCCCTCAACCTGCGCGGGCTCGGCCCCAACCACACGCTGGTGCTGATCAACGGCCGGCGGGTCGCCGATTACCCGACGCCGTACGATGGCAAGGTCAACTTCACCAACCTTGCGAACATTCCGTCGGCGATCATCGACCGCATTGAAGTGCTCAGCAGCGGCGCCTCGGCGATCTACGGTTCGGACGCGATTGCCGGGGTGGTGAATATCATCCTCAAGGACAAGATGAATGGTGTCGACGTCAACCTCAAGGGCGGCACCAGCGAGCGCGGCGGCGGTGATAACCAGCGCTTGCAGATCAGCGGCGGCGGCAGTTGGGGCGACTTCGATGGCTTGTTCGGACTTGAGCTGACCAACCGCGACCCGATCTGGGCCGATGATCGCGGCTTCATGCAGAGCGGGCCGCTGGCGGATGTCGGTTACCGTCGCGATCTGACCAACAACCGTTACCTGGGACCGGGCTGCGGCGCGTATCAGGGCACGTTCGACAACAAGCTGTTCAACAGCGCCGGGCGCTGCCGCACCGACCAGATGTACAACGATTACTGGACGATCCAGACGCAAAAGGAAAACTACGACGGCTACACCCGTGGCACCTGGCATTTCAGCGACAGCGGCCAGGTCTTCGCCGACCTGATGTACGGCCTCGATCACATCCAGAACAACACACGCGGCCCGAGCTTCACCTCGCCGGATTTCATCAACCAGAACAGCGGCAATCTGGAGCGCTGGTACCGGCGTTTCGGTGAAGAGGAAATCGGCGGGCGTACCAGCAACAACAGCAAGTGGCGCGACACCTCATGGACCGGCACGCTGGGGCTTTCGGACAAAATCGCCGACACCGGCTGGCACTATGATCTGGCGGTCAATCGCTCGGAATACAAAAGCGTGCGCACCACACGCTACACGCCGCTGTCGTCGATCCAGGATTTCTACCTCGGACCGCAGCTCGGTACCCGTGGCGGCTACCCGGTGTTCGCGCCGGATGCCTCGCGTCTCGACCGGCCACTGACAACCCAGGAGTGGGAGCAGTTTCGCGGCAATCTGACCCAGAGCAGCAAGTCGGTATCCACCAGTTACAACGCCTCGGTCAATGGCGATCTGTTTGATCTGCCGGCCGGCCCGGTGGGATTCGCCGGGGTGCTGGAGGCGGGCAAACAGGAATACCGCATCGACCCGGATGACAGCCTCAACGACGGCAGTTTCTACGGCGTGACCCCGGCACAAAGCTCCGGCGGTTCGCGCAAACGATACGCGGCCGGTGGCGAATTCAGCATTCCGGTCACCGACACGGTGCTGGCGACAGCCGCAGGGCGCTGGGACCAATACAAATTCAGCGGCCGCACCGAACAACAGAAAACCTACAACCTCGGCCTGGAATGGCGGCCGGTGACCAGCCTGCTGGTGCGCGGCAGCTACGGCACCAGTTTCCGCGCCCCGGACCTGAACTACATCTATCAGTCCGACAGCAACGGTTACTACCCGGCGCAGATCGACTATTACGGTTGCAGCCAGGGCGTGGAGGGCGCGTGTGATCGCGGGCGGGTCGATTACACCCAGAGCGGCACGGCGGATCTGCAATCCGAACGCGGCAAATCCTGGACCTACGGTTTCGTCTGGTCGCCGTCGCGCAACTTCGATTTCTCCACTGACTTCTGGCGGGTGGAGATCGATGACCTGCTGACCACCGTCGACGAAAACCGCCTGTTGCAGCAAGAGAACGAATGCCGCAATGGCACCCAGGACATCAACTCGGCCAACTGCCA
>Ga0105244_10003070_pt1 | contig 12219 bp, 10 predicted proteins | sample KBSM44metaG_FD_80423 | JGI IMG/M metagenome (GOLD analysis project Ga0105244, IMG submission 80423) | Miscanthus rhizosphere microbial communities from Kellogg Biological Station, Michigan, USA - KBS M4-4 metaG | ecosystem: Host-associated > Plants > Roots > Rhizosphere > Soil | place...
ACAACTACCACGTACTCCGCGCCGCCCTCCTGTCCCGTCGGCAGAAGATCAACGCAGAGGTGGTGGGTGCTCCGACCGCCAGGTACTTTGTGCCCAGCGCGTTCCTTCGGGAGTTCGTGGCCGCGATGAGGGACAACCGCCTGACCAACGCAGTTCTCTGCCTGCCGATGTTCGGGATTGCCCTGCTCATCACGGTCGCACTGATGAACTCTCCGGTGGTGTAGCTCTTCCTATGGGTTGGGGAGCCCGGTGGTGAAGGTGTGGCTCCACTCGGTGACGGCGCCGTCCGTGAAGACGTACCCCTTGTCCGGTGCAGCGGTGACTGTCACGGTGCCCGCCGGCTTCCGGTAGGACCCAGCTGCAACCTCCTTGCCGTCAACGAGGTACGTCACGCCCTGAACTGCGGGGATGGTGTACGAATCCTGCCCCTTGCCCGGCCGGTCCGTGAAGGTGACGGCTGCCGGCGTCGCGGTGTCGTAGCTGAGGCCGAAACCGAGCGGCAGGAGGACGCCGTCGCCGTCGGCCTTCGGGACGTTCACCGGCAGTTTGCCGCTGGGGTTGACCGCACCGGAAATGGCGCGGACGGCGCCATGGAAGTTGACCTCCTTGACCCCGTAACTGTTGAGAACGGCGTCGGCGCCCGGGAAGACGTTGATGTCGTAAGGGTTGCGCGTGGCAATGACGATCACCGGCGTTCCGGTCGCCGCGAGCTCAGCCACCATCTGCTGTTGCGCAGCGTTGCCGGTGGCGTTGTAGGAAGCGAAGACGACCGCATCCACTCCTCGGGCAGCGGCCACCGCCCGGGCCCGGTAGGCCGCGGAGGGCGATGCGCCATTCTCGTAATCTTCAGTGACCGCGAATCCTTGCTCTTTGAGCATGGGACCTGCGAGTTCCGGCCACGCTGAACCGGAACCAACCATGAGCACCGAGCTCTTGGACGGGAGCGGCAGGACGCGGTCCTCATTGCGGACCAACGTGACGGCGCGGTCGGAGATCAGATTGGCCGTGCCGAGGTTTTCGGCAGTGCCAACAAGCGTGTCCACGGCGCCGGGATCGGTCATGGGCTGGTCGAAGACGCCGCGCTTGACCTTCCATTCGAGGATCCGTCGGACGGACTCGTCCAGGCGGGCTTCAGTGATCTCTCCGGACCCGACGGCGGCACGCACCCCGGCGAACGACGCCTCCACGTCGGGGGAGTTGAGGAGGATGTCGGACCCGGCCTGGATGGCCTTGACCGCGATTTCTTCCTGGGGCCATTCGGCGGCCATCGCGGCCATGTCCAAAGCGTCGGTGGTGACGAGCCCCTTGAAGCCGAGCTCATCACGGAGCAGGCCGGTGAGCACCTTGTGGGACAGGGTTCCCGGCATGTCCGGATCGATGGCCTCCACAATGATGTGTGCGGTCATGACCATGTCCACGCCGGCATCGATCGCGGCTTTGAACGGCTGGAGGTGCTTGTTCAGGGTCGCGCGGTCGTAGGTGACCGTTGGCAGTCCGTAATGGGAGTCCACTGAAGTGTCGCCGTGGCCGGGGAAGTGCTTGGCCGCGGCCCCCACGTTATGTGCCTGCAGGCCGTCGATCTGGGCGACGCCAAGTTTGCTGACCAGTGCGGGGTCTTCACTCATGGAACGGATTCCGATGACAGGGTTGTCCGGGTTGGAGTTGAGGTCCAATACCGGGGCGAAGTCCACGTTGATGCCCATGGCGCGCATCTCCGACCCCAGGATTCCGCCCTGGGCCCGTGCAAGCTCCTCATCTCCGGTGGCACCCAGTGCCATGTTGCCCGGGAGTACACTGGCGGGCGGCCCGATCCGGGCCACAAGGCCACCTTCCTGGTCGATGGTCACGGCCAGCGGGATGCCTTTTCCGTCTGCGCCCACGGCCGCCTTCTGCAGGCCGTTCGAAAGGCCCGCAACCTGCCCGGGGTTGGCCGTGTTGCCGGACCAAGCGAAGTAGAGGACGCCGCCCAGGTTGTACTTCTCCACCACCTCGGCTGGCGTATTGACGCCGTACCGCTCCTGGTTGCTTGACGCCATGGACGTGTCATCCGCGGACGAACCATAAACATGGGTCCACGTCATCTGACCGATCTTTTCGTCCAGAGTCATGCCCGCAATCATTGCGTCGATGTCCGGTGAGGGGGAGGCCGCCGTCGTCATTACCGTGCTGGTGGGCACGGCGGCAACTGCAGTGCCCGCGCCGGTCATGAGCAGCGCCGTGGCGGCCGCCGTCATGAGGGTAGTTCCTTTTCTGTACATGTGGATCCCAATCCCATCGTCCTTGTTTGTTGGTTGAGGCGGGGTGTTTCTGCGCGCTTAGCGTGGCCCGTTGTAGAGGAGGTACGGGCGGGTATCGCGAACGAACTGACCCAGTTCCTGCCGCCAGCTGTCCATGATCGTCCTGGCGTCAGCGCCGGCGTCGAGCTGTTCGGCGAAGCGGGCCGAACCGCTCAGCAGGCCCATCCAACGGCCGCCGTCGCCGCGCCAGTCGAAGCCCGGGTACAGACGCTTGGCTTCGACCAGCATGTGGGTGCCCACCTCAAGCGCTTCAACGCGGGTGGCGTCGGTGATGTGGACCTGGACGCCCCCACAGATGAGGCCTTGGTTTTTCGACAGCGTGGGCTGGAAGTAAGCCTCACGAAAGGTGACGCCGTTGAGACCCTTGCCGTTCAACGCTTCGGCCCATCGGTAGTCCACATAAGGCGCGCCGATGATTTCGAAAGGCCGGGTGGTTCCGCGGCCTTCGGACATGTTGGTCGCCTCGAACAAGGCTGTACCGGGATACAAGGTGGCTGTTTCCGGCGTGGGCATGTTGGGACTCGGGAGAATCCAGGCCGCCCTGTTATCCGGTCCGGTCATTTCGCGGCGCCAGCCCTGAACCTGCACCACGTGAAGGTCCTTGATGGGCGTGAGACCGGCGGCCGGGAGGTAGACGGCGTTGAAGCAGGTGGCGAGCTCGCCCACGGTCATGCCGTGTTGCAGGGCTATGCCCAACCGTCCCACTCCGGACTCGAAGCCGGGTTGGAGGACCGGTCCGCGCGCCTGGCCGCCGATGGGATTGGGGCGGTCCAGGACCACAAACTTGGCGCCGGTCCGGGACGCCGCCTGCATGGCGCCCCACATGGTCCAGATGTAGGTATAGAACCGGGCTCCGACGTCCTGGATGTCGAAGCAGATGGTGTCCACGCCGGATGCTTCGTAAAAGCCCACGTAGTCGGCAACTTCGGCGCCGTAGGAGTCATAGACGGTGATGCCGGTCCGCGGGTCCACCGAAGTGCCTTCGCTGCCGCCGTCCTGGGCGGTTCCGCGGAAGCCGTGCTCGGGTCCGAAGACGGCCCCGACGTCGACGCCCTTGTCCGCCATGTCGTCCACGATGGAGCGGAAGTTGGCCAGGACGCCGGTGGGATTTGTGATGACACCTACCTTGCGACCGGCGAAGATGCTCCAGTTATCGGCGGCGGCGAGGTCGGCTCCGTTGACGGCGGCGCCCGGCTTTCCGGGTCGCGTGCCCGGCGGCTGCGCGACGGCGGCAGGCGTGAAGGGTGCGACGACGGCGGCCGCTGCGGCCAGCCCCGAGGCATGGATCAGTCTTCTGCGGTTGAGGTTCATGGGGTGCCTTTCGGAAAGGTGCTGCCGTGCTCAGGTGGGGATTCCTTGACAACATTTGTGATTTTCCTTACATCGACCGTATTCCCCTCGTAGAGCTGCGTCAATGACTTACCTTCGTATCCACGTTTAGGTAACTTATTTACAAGCCCGTACTTTTGGACCCAGCCGTTGGAAGGAGTCCGCCGTGGACCAGGAGCTGAACACGCAGGCATCGCGTACTGTTTTGGTCCGGATCAGATCTGCCCTGCCGGCCCTTCGCCCGTCCGAGCGCTCTGTTGCCGAGCTTGTCCTGGCGGACCCTTCACGGGCCGCGACTTTGTCCATCGGCGACCTCGCCGAGCACTGCGGAACGTCCACCACGTCAGTTGTCCGCTTCTACAAAAAGGTGGGCTACCGCGGGTACTCCGAGCTGCGCCTCGACCTCGCCAGGGAAGCTGCCAGGGAGAGTTCAGCCAACCCCGTGCCCGCTACGGTTTACGACGACGTGAACCCGTCGGATTCGCTTCCCGACATCATTTCCAAGATCGCTTTCAACGAAACGATGTCCATCGCTGACACCGCCCAGGTGCTCGACGTTCACGAACTGGCCACAGCCATCGAGGTCATCACCCGCTCGCGGAAGATCGACATCTTTGGTGTGGGCGCCGGAGGGTTGGTCGGCCACGACCTGCAGCAGAAACTGCACCGGATAGGCCTGACTTCCTTCAACTGGCCCGAGGTTCATGTCGCGTTGACCTCCGCAGCGCTTTTGGACGAGAACGGTGTGGCGGTGGGCATCTCACACTCGGGCACCACCGCGGATACGATCGATTTCCTCAGGGCGGCCAAGGATACCGGGGCCACTACGATCGCCATCACCAACCATGCTGACTCGCCCTTGGGCCGTGCCGCCGACATTGTGCTCAGCACCGCAGCGCGTGAGACACCCTTCAGGCCAGGCGCGATGGGGAGCCGGATCGCCCAGATGATGGTGGTTGATTGCCTTTTCGTGGGGGTCGCCCAGCATTCGTACGACGCTTCCATCTCAGCGCTGCGCAAGACGCACGCGGCCGTCCAAGGCAGGAAAGTGCCGCGCGGGCATACACCGCCCCAGCCGAATATAGTCGTGTGATGTTCACCCTCGTTGCTCCGGATGCTTCCTTTTATCAGTCGTTTACCGAGTCCCACAGCGAGTGGGACGGTGCCCACCAGGACGGTGCCGGGCTGTTCCCGGGGGATGACGTCACCAGTCAAAAGGGCTTTGAGCGCTGGGTCCGCAAGCTGCTGGATGCTGAACGGGCCGTCGAAAAGGACGGTATTGTTCCCTGCACGTTCCGGTGGATAACGGAGGGCCCGCGGTATGTGGGCTCCATTGCGTTCCGCCACTATCTCACCCCAGCCCTCCTGAACTCCGGCGGGCATATCGGCTACGGCGTAAGGCCATCTGATCGTGGACGCGGGGCGGCATCCTGGGCCCTCCAGGAACTCTGCGCTCACCTGGCTGCGCGGGGAGAGCCCGATCGGGTTCTTTTGACCTGCGATGACTCCAATGCCGCGTCCGCCAAAAACATTGAACGCGCGGGCGGGCTCCTTGAGGATGCGCGAACCGACGCCGATGGGCGACTCTTCCGCCGCTATTGGATCGACCTCCAGGCTGTTCATATTCCCGTCACCAAGCCTTGCTAGCCTGCCGTGCACCACACGGCTTAGCAGGAGGACCGCATGACGGACGCAAACCCACTCGCCACATCGCTGGACAACTGGTGGGTCAGGGACAACCTGCGCGAGACCATCGACCATCTGGTTGAGCTGGGATACACCATCAGCGGAGGCCAAGGGGAAGACCCTGAGCTCATCGATCCCGGCGGATCGGCCGTGGAAACATGGAGCGACGAATACCCCTACCCGGAGCGGATGACCCGCGACGAGTACGAGATCGAGAAGTACCACCTGCAGATCGAGCTGTTGAAGTTCCAATACTGGGGCCAGGATCTGGGCCTGAAGCATGTGATCGTGTTCGAAGGCAGGGACGCCGCGGGCAAGGGCGGAACCATCAAGCGTTTCACCGAGCACCTTGATCCCCGTTCGGCCCGGACCGTGGCGCTCGCCAAGCCCTCCGACCGCGAGCAGGGCCAGTGGTATTTCCAGCGCTACATCCAGCACCTGCCCACTGCCGGGGAGATCGTCATGTTCGACCGATCCTGGTACAACCGGGCCAACGTGGAACGCGTCATGGGGTTCTGCACCGACGAGGAATACGACACCTTCATGGGCCAGGCGCCCGTCTTTGAAAAAATGCTGGTGGACGCCGGAATCCACGTCACCAAGTTCTGGTTCTCCGTGACCCGGCAAGAGCAGCGCACCCGTTTCGCGATCCGCCAGATCGACCCCGTGCGGCGCTGGAAACTCTCACCAATGGACCTCGCGTCTCTAGGCCGCTGGGATGAATACACCGAGGCCAAAGAGCAGACCTTCCTCCACACGGACTCCGACCACGCGCCGTGGATCACCATCAAGTCCAACGACAAGAAGCGTGCCAGGATCAACGCCATGCGCTTCTTCCTCAACCAATTCGACTACGAGGACAAGGACACCTCGGTGGTCTTCCCGGCGGATCCGCTGATCGTCCGCCGCGGCCGCGACGCCGTAGGCGACTAGTCGCTCTACGCGCAAAACCCGGCAAACCGCGACGTCGGCACTTACCGTAAGTGCCGACGTCGCGCTTTTCCTGAAAAGTTCCGTTACATTCTTCTGACTGCCGGACATTAACCGGGTATGAGCGTGCAGACGGACCAAGGAGATCGCGTGGAGCCGGCCAGACAGGAACACTTCCTGGCAGCCCACTCGGCCTGCCATGACAAGGTCTATCGCTATTTCCGGCGCCGCGCCGGGGACCCGTCCACTGCGGAGGACCTATGCGCCGAAGTCTTCCGCATCGCCTGGGAGAAGTGCCGTCAGGACCAGGAATTGTCCGTGCTGATCGTGTTCGGTATTGCCCGGAATGTTCTCCGCAACCACAACCGTTCCGCCGTCCGCTCGATGAACCTCGCGCAGCAACTGGAACGGCAGCAGACCAGGGAACCGGTTAGCGACGACGGCGAGGTGCGGGACGCGCTGGACCGGCTCAAGCCCGAGGACCGTGAGGTCTCCTCCTGACGTACTGGGACGGCTTCACCTCGGCCGAAGTTGCCGAACTGCTCGATGTCTCGGCCACCGCTGTCAGGATGCGGCTGCACCGGGCTCGAAGACATCTCAGCCAACTACTTCGGGCAGAGCGAGAGACAGAGGATGTGCAGCGATGAGGCATGAGGAAACGGCCGCTTTGGAACGATTGACGGGCGCCGATCCGGGCGTGGCCGTCACGGAAGAGGAACTGGCCCGGAGCCGGGAGAAAAGCCTTGCTGTCAGGTTCACTGACTCGGAGCAACTCGTACCTGGCGGCTCCATCGACGACTTCCATCAGCGACGCCCGCGTCGACGTTTCCGGCTGGCTGCGGGGGCCGGGTTGGCGGCAGCGGCAGTCCTCGCCGGTGTTTTCGTGGCGTCGTCCCTGTCCGCGCCGCTCAATGAGCAGGCGGGTCCAGCCGCCACCCCGTCTGCTGCCGCACCGGAAACGGATTCGTCCGCGTCTCCATCATTGCCCGAAATTATTGGCGCCAAGGCGGCGACGGGCGCTGCCGAAATCGTCGTCGGAGGCAACGGCAACAAGGCCGCCGTCTCTACGGATCAAGGCGTCAACGTCTTCATGGAGGCTCTCAACTCAGGCAGGCTCGGCCTGAACAGCGGAGGGTGCTTCGCCGAAATCCGCCCGGACGGAACATCGACGGGCCTCATCTTCCCCTTCGGAACCCAGGTCACCGGGACGGGAGTCATTTTGCCCGACGGAACTGCAGTCAATGTGGGCGACGACTTTGCGTTCGGAGGAGGACTCGCGCCCGGTACCAGGGACCCCGGCGTGTGCTCTCCGACCGGTGCAGCGTTCCTGGTCCAGAGTTGGTGAGCCCGCGAGTTGGCACTTAATGCCCATGTTTTGGGGGCATTGTCATTAGGTGCCAACTCGCGGAACGTCGGGCTTCCTATTCGGTAGCTTCGTCCTCGGCGACCGGATCCTTCAACAGGAGCGCCGTGCCCTGGAAGGGCCGCAGTTCCAGGAAGAAGCTGCCCAGGTCATCCACCTGGCCCACGTCTTCGCCGCTGAACAGATCGTGGACCGTCGCGCCAGGGACCAGATGCGAGGACTGGATGCTGCCTGCGATGTCCTGGTCGGAGAAGTTCAGGACCGTCACTTGCACCGCTCCGTCAGCGAGCTGGTTGACCATCACCAACAGTCCACGGTTGGACACGTCCGGGACATCCAGGAGCGTACTGGTTGCGATCCCGGACTCTTCCCGCACCGTGAGGATCTTCTGGAGCCGCCGCGCATAGGACGCCGGATCCTTGAGCTGCTCGGGCAGCGGGCCGTAGAGGCTGCGTGCCCGGGCCATGCCCGCCAAGGAGGTCGTTGCGTCCGGGCTGGTCCCCATGAGGTCGTGGGCTCCGCGGTTGATCCAGCGGGTGTCGCCCTGGGACGTCAACTCGCGGACAGTCTCACGGTCCAGGGCAGTGATGCCGGTGAGGTCCCAACCGGACAGTGCGAAGACGCCCGGCTGCAAAGCGTTGTACATGGACAGCAGGACGTGGGCATCCAGTATTTGGGCTTCCTGTTCCGCCGTGATGGCGTCCGGGTCCTTGATCCCCAACGTGGCCATGATGAAGCTGACGGTGGTGCAGGCGATGCCGTTGGTGGTGAAGACGGCGTTGTAAGGGCCGTTCTCACCTGTGAGGCGCTCCCGCAGGGTGTCCTGTACTTTCTCGGCCACCTCCGCGCCCGTCAGTTCTTCCCCGCCGAGCTCGAAAATGTCGTCCCTGTGGCCGGCCGCGAAGTGCAGCAGTTCGTAGGTCAGTTCGTCGTGGTTCTGGAGTGCGTGGACCAAGGACGCCTGGTCGACGCCGATTTCCATGGCGAGCTTCAAGGTCAGGCGCAGGAACTCGGTATCACCGGTCACCAGGGCGTAGTGGTAGGCGGGCCTGGTGACGAAGTCGTAGGACAGGTCCGGACCCGACTCGGACTGGGCCTTGATGTCATCAATGGTGAGGTTGAGTTCCTGGAAGGAGAAGCCACCAACTTTGCGGATCATCGAGCCGATCAGCTGGTTCGCTGCCTCGGACAACGGGTGGCCTTCGGACCAGCCCGGCTCCTCCTCGGCGCTTTTCTCAACACCCAGGAAGCCGTTGGCGTCCAGGCGCAATGCGCCCGTTCCAAGGTCCAGCAGGGAATGCAGGGCATCGCCCACCACCAGGCGCATGCCGGCAAAGGTGGGGTCCAGCCAGTTAATGGACGGCTGCCCGGCCTTGAAATAGTGGAGGTACACCCAGCGGCGTTTCTTGCCGGTGGTGTCGACGATTGCCTTGGTCGCGCTCCAGTTGGTTTCCTTCACGCCCGGCTCGTAGAAGATGACCCGCTGCAGGCGGCCGATGATGTAGCCGGCCTGCTGGAGGGCCTTCTCCGTCTCGGGACTGATGTTGACGGAGTCCTCGTTCTCGGGAACGTCCGGCAGCAGGTGCCAGTCCTCTTCGGGGATGTCCACCATGTGATAAATGCCGGGGTAGTCCCGGAAGTTCATTTCGGCAAGCCGGAAGTCAGCACCCTTGCCGGTGTGCCCGGGAACAATGTCGTCGATGATCGTGCCGCCGTGCTCGACGGCGACCTCGCACATCTGCCGGAATTCTTCCTCGGTGCCGAACGCAGGGTCGATCGCCATGCTGATGCGGTCGAAGTGTCCGTCGACGCTGGGTGTCTGCGACCATCCGCGGATGCCGCCGGCAAGCTTGACCGGCCCCGTGTGCAGCCCCCGGATGCCGATCTGGCTGAACGCATCCCACAGTGCAGGGTCACCGAGCGCCGAAAGGAACGACTGGCCGTCCTTGGTGATGAAGGACAGGGGGTAGGCCGTGAACCAGACAGGTGCGCGCTCCACTGCGGAGCGCGGGTTCGGCCTGGCGTAGGAGTTCTGCCACATGCTGGCTTGCCCCGAAAGCTGCCGGGCCATGGTGTTGGCGTCGCCGAGCATGGACTGGTTGCGCAGCCAATCGACGTACGTGGAGTTCAGTCCGTCGAACTCCAGGGACGGTCGGGCTGCAAAGAACTGACGACGGCGGGCAATCGGCCTCAGCGCTTTGGGCCGCGCAGGGTAGAACTGCTCGTCGAACGTGATTTCCGGTGACTCTGTTGCGGTTTCCTCAGTTACCTGCGGTTCTTCCTGTGATTCAGATGGATCAGCGCTGACTTCTGCCGCGCTCTCGTTGACTACAGGCTCCCGCACAGCATTCTCCTTTACGTGGCCGGCGCTGACGCCGACCTTCCGAGGGGGTCGTTCAAGAGTTCACGTACCCGGGCTTACCCGGAGTATTCATGCTAGGCACGACCGCATGCGGTTTGTCGAACTTGGGAGAAGTGAGTCGTCAGGTTGCTGGCTAATGTCCGCCCGAAGACTGTTGCTGCGCTAGTAGACAGACCCTTCCAGCAGCTCCGAAAGCCTGCCCGCTGCACGCCTTAGTTCCGGTACGCCGGCGCTCAACGCTTTGTCGGTGACGGACTCCACTGGGCTGGTGAGGGAGATGGACTCGCTTGGCCGTCCGGTGCGATGCGGAACGGCGACGGCCACTGAGAGCACACCCGTTGCACGTTCGTCTTCTGAGTAGGCGTAATCGGCACCCTCTTCCGGCAGGCGGCTCCGGAGTTCGTCAGTGGTGAAGGTGTCCTTTTCATGTCCCGCAGCTATCGCAGCGGCCGTCACTTGGTCCAGTTCGGCGTCGGAGAGCGAGGCGAGGAGGATTTTTCCTGCGGCGCCCACGGTCAGTGGCAGGCGCTTGCCTAGGGGGAGGTCGTAACGCAATGGGGATTCACCGTCCACCCTGGCCACGAGGATGCGTTCGAAGCCCAGCCGCGTGTAAAGCGAGGCCGTGAGCCCCGTTTGTGAAGCTACCTGCTGCAGGATGGGGCGTGCTGCGACTACCAGCGGGTCATTTTCCAGGTAGCTCCGGGCTGCCGGCAGGACGGCCGGACCCACGCGGTACGACTTGTCGGTCTGGCTGACCATCCCGAAGTCCTGCAGGACCCTCAGAATGCGCAGCGTGGTGGGAAGGCTCATACCGCAGGTCCGCGCAAGATCGCTGAGCCGTTGAGGGCGTTCCGCGCGCTGCAGCTCGGCGAATACCTCCATGGCCCTGGAAAGGGAGCGCATGTTGCCGGCCTTGGGTCCGTCCTCGGCTGCATGGGCGGAGTGCGTGGAGTTCACGGTCATTCTTTCATTGTATGTAAGTTCGTTGCGCTTGACAGGCCATGTGTCGCCTATCACTATTTCTCCATACGCAATGTTCTTTCATTCTATGAAATGCGAATCCGCAGAATGTAAGGAACCATCGAACGTAAGAAGGAAACCATGACAACGGAGTCACTTATGGCCGAGCCTCGGCTCAAGGGGCGGATCGCGAAATCAGTACTCGCAGGCATCAGCGTTTTCGTCGTAGTCGGCGTCTACGTCCTGGTGAGCTCAATCGATTTGGGTCTCTGGACGTCGCTTGGTCCCGGACCGGGAATGTTCCCCTTCGCCATGGGGGTCCTGCTGGTCGCCATGTCCGTCGTGTGGCTGTTCCAGGAACTGCGCAACCCCAGCGAAACGCCCGGGGGAGTGGACGGGCGGCTGGTGATTGCCGTCGTCGTGAGCCTCGCGGTCCTGGCCGCAGTGCTTGACCTGCTCGGCTTCCAACTGAGCATGTTCGCCTTCCTGCTGTACCACCTCAAAGTACGCGGACGAAGGGGCTGGCTTTCGTCGCTGATCATCGCGCTCGCTGGCAGCGTTGGAGCGTTCTACGCCTTCAACTACGGGCTCAATGTCTCCCTGCCGACGGCGGGCATTCCCCTCTTGAACTCGATCGGACTCTAGCCGTGGAAACACTCAACGAACTGATGGGCGGCTTCGCTGCCGCCATGACGTGGCAGAACCTGCTTTTTGCCTTCCTCGGATGCCTCCTGGGCACCATCATCGGCGTGCTGCCCGGAATCGGCCCGGTTGCCGGCGTCGCCCTCCTCATCCCGCTCACCATGAACCTGGACGCGACCGGGGCCATCATCATGCTGTGTGCCATCTTCTACGGCACGGCTTATGGCGGAACGATCACCAGCGTTCTGTTGAACACGCCCGGGGAAGCGGCCTCGGCAATCACCACCATCGACGGTTACGCCATGACCAAGATCGGCAAAGCCGGTGCGGCGCTGACCATCGCGGCTGTCGGGTCCTTTGTTGGAGGCACCATAGCGACGCTTGGGCTCGTGGCAGCGGCCAAACCTCTCGGGGAGATGGGACTGCTGGTCGGTCCGCCCGAGTTCTTTGCGCTCATGGTTGTCGGCATCTCGCTGCTCGTGGCGCTGGCCGGGAAGTCGATGGTCAAAGCATTGATTTCCGGCGCCCTGGGCCTGCTGATCTCCATGGTGGGCATTGATCCTGTTGCAGGTGCGCCACGGTTCACCTTCGGCTCCGACAACCTGCTGGACGGCGTCAGCTTCGTGGCCGTGATTGTGGGCGTCTTCGGG
>Ga0105244_10003074_pt1 | contig 12215 bp, 12 predicted proteins | sample KBSM44metaG_FD_80423 | JGI IMG/M metagenome (GOLD analysis project Ga0105244, IMG submission 80423) | Miscanthus rhizosphere microbial communities from Kellogg Biological Station, Michigan, USA - KBS M4-4 metaG | ecosystem: Host-associated > Plants > Roots > Rhizosphere > Soil | place...
GCAGGGTGGTGATGACTATGTTTACGAAAAGTCATATGCCTACAATCCGGTAACGTTGGAGGCCAACAAGTGTGTTCCAGGTATCGGTGAGTTTAATTTTATCGCTGGTGAAGGATACACCGTGTTGGTAAGAACGCCGCTGAATTCATACAGAACCGAGTTTTCCTTATGGAAAAAAGGTGAGGGGTTAGTATTGAAACCAAACTAAATTTAAGCGAGCTGGCATGGCGATGAGAATTAGCTATGCAGGAATTTTAGCTTTGTTGCCTTTCGGCTGCAGGCATATGGATGTTTACAGGCGTAGAATCCACGCAAGCCACGAAAAAATTACTGTGATTGGTAGGTAAATCTCTGTGGTCAAGGGGGGATTCATTTTGTTTATTACAAGAATGTCACAGTGAGAAAGTGTTTTATTTTGACACTTTCATTATTTATCTCTGCAGCTAATGGAAGATGGGTATCGATAACTACGTCTATAAAAATTATATGTAAATGGTTCTGTGAAAATTGAAGTGGGGAAATACAATTCGGATATGAGTGGTTTTAACTTTACCCCTAGAGGAAGGGATGGTATTTAAATTAAAACCTGTCTTCATATCTATATGGCAGAGTCAATGGTTTGGATGTATGGAGATAGGGTTATGTAGGGTCTGTATAAGTTGAGGTAATTTATATAAGTTAATGATTTTTTTTAAAGTATAAAGGAGTTTCACGATGGAGTTTATTAAAATGATGGCTGGTTTATTTTTGGAGTTGTTGGGGGGATTACAGTCCAGCGAAGAGCTGTCTCAATGGCAAGTTTTTTTCATTTTTCTTCTTTCTATGCTTTTACTTATTGCTTTTTTTAGGGCTAAAACGATTCTAGGCTTTGTGAGTAGGATGAAAAACAGTCGACTGAATGAACTAAAGCGTCTTTATTATTCTTTAGATAAGGATAGCATTGAGGCTAGAGGTATTAATAAAGAAATAAACAAAATAGTTAGATTCCGTGTGTGCGGAGTTAGTGATGTTGCCACACAAAACTTGATTTTTAAATTGTCAGAAAAATACAGCGATGTTATAGCACCATCTTTTTTTAAAAAATATCACATATGGATAGGGGGTGAAAATGGGGTTTTGCTTTTCAAGCAAGGCGCTATGTTTTGGATTGATAGTGTTTTTTTCGCTTTTTTTGCATTTCAATATCTTGCTCTTGCATTTTTGTTTTTATTCCTTTCAATCTATCTTGGCGATGCGTTAGCATTATGGAGACATTTTTTACTTTACACGATGGCAATGATTCTTATTGTTATGTTTAGTTCGTTTTGGAAAATGGTGCCAACACGTAAAGAGTGTCGTCTTTTGAAATATGTGGTTAGCAAGCAGTTCGAAGATACTTGTAACGATCCTGAACCCATGGATAAAAAATTATAGCTATTGCGTATCATTAGTTATCATATGGATAAAAATCCGTCTTAAGGTGGTTTTTGGCTTCTAAAGTTCTATGCGTCTATGCGTCTATGGCTGGTACACAGGAAAAACCACAATACTCGGGTTCGTCAATCAATGCTCTCGGCCACAGAAGAGGGGACCAACCAGCTCCATCATTGAATTGTTCTTGTGGCCATATCGCGCATAACAAATTGGATGCTAAGTGAGAGCTGTGAGTACACGTAGACGCTGAGAAAATACAAGTCTTTATAGTATTAATAATTAAGAGGGGGCAATCCCGACTGCAGAATTTTGCTCGGTCAGATGATGATAGCCCGGTGATAATACTCAGAAAACATGTAGGATGAAGTGGCAGATATTTTTTGTTAGAATTGGAATCAATACCACATATATTAAGAATATATTACCATATAAAATGAATAATCGTTATTGATTAAATGCCATTTTATCAAATGGCATTTTTATAGCTCACTCTGGATGAGAATAGTCAGGAGTTCCAATTCTACTAAAAAAAGACCCTAGTCTTTCAACTAAAGATGGTACAAACTCGTTAGATAGACTGGCTATTCTTTTCGATAATAATTCTTTTTCTGTTTCCTCTCCTCTACTGACAGAACGAATTAAATTGAATTGAGCATAGTAAGGGCCATAATCCTCCCATGAATCTGCGGCTTTTACTCTAAATTTTTGAATAAAATGGGATGTCGTTTCGTTATTATGATTTGTGAATTTTTTTATATCTTTTATAATGCTATCTGTTTTTTTTGTATTTCCTTCAGTTCTAGCGCGCTCAAGATTGCGTTCAAGTTCTGACCATTTTTCAGATTTATCCAGCAAAGTAACGAGTTGATATGTTGGGTTAGTACCTTTCATTCTAACCATATCACAACGAGGAGTGACTATTATTTCTACTTTCCCCTCGCTTAGTATTATATCCCCTGTATCAAGACGCTCTTGTAGAGGAGGAATAAAAAAATACTCCTCTGGATGTACTGATTGATTATCTAAGTTTAAGAATGACGCATGTAAGTGAGTTGCCATATGTCGCTTTAGTGCTTTTTCGGTAAAGCTTGTCTCTGATTTTCCCTCATCAACCCAATAACTCCATCTTGGCCAAATTGATTTAAAAAATATTGACGCCATTTCTTTTTTAAAGGATTCCTTCATTTTCTGAATGGCGGAGATCATGCTTTTCTTTTCGTCAAGCCAAGTGATAATCTCTTGAGAGATATTATTTCCTGTACCCTTAGTGAAAACTTTAACAGATTCTTCGTGGTCAAGATTCAAATCAACAATGCTGGGTTCACCTGTACAAACTGCTGCAACGGATAATGTACTGGAAGTAACAATCTTTAGGATTTCATTTCCGTCTTTATTTGGTGAGGCATCTTCGCTTTCAAGTCTTATATCTATTACAATGGCGTCAAAATAGGAATGTAAAATTAAGCTTTTTGCCTCATCTAGCGTTTTTGAAAAAGTCGGGTTGATATTATATGTAGGCGCATCTTCAATGGCATAAAACTCTAATGTTTCTTGCCATTTTTTTACTATTTCAATGTCATCTTCAATTACTAATAAATTCATTTCCATGTTTTACCTACTTTTCTATTGGGAATTCAATGGTGAATTTTGTTTCTGGGTAATTTGAGCTTAGATACAGCTCTCCTTTGCTATGCCTGCATGCTTCCCTAGCAATAGCTAAACCAAGACCGTGTCCTTCAGATTTTAATGAGAACCCAGCTTCGAAAATACTTTCTGTATCTTTATCATCAATAACTGGACCGTTATTGGATATTGTTAATTGTGCCATCTTCCCATTAGTATTAGCTGAGAGGCAAATTCCCTTTATATTTTCTTTATGGGTAGAAAGCCAGAATATAGCATTTTTTAAAATGTTTAAGATGGCGTGTTGTAAATCTCCTTGATAACCATAAAGGATAATATTTTCTTCAATGAAATTATTGACGGTTATATCATTTTCAATTAATTCTTCTGATACCAAATTCAAAGAGCTTTCAATGACTTTATTTAATTCAAATGCTATTGGCCTACCTATCTTTCTTCCGGAAATGGGGTCTAAAGATTTAAATAATGAACTAAGACCTTTTGCTCCTGTTTGAATTGCTTGCCCATAAGTTGGATAATATTTTCTAACTAGCTCTCCTTTTTTTGATTTTTCCAAAATATAAGGTGAGTTATCAATAATGGATTTTGCAGAGGAAATAATAGGTTCTAAGAAAGTTCTTCCATCATGAATAACTTGCCCTACAACCATACCTAGCGCGGCCCTAGATTCTAAAAGTTTTTGGTACTCTTCAATTTCATCGAGAGTTTTTGTAAGTGCTTGTGATTCTTTTTCAATCCGTAATAAAATTGGTTTTTGTTCCGCAGGAGAAAGTCTGCTCACAGCTTTAATTATTGTATCTAGTGACGCAATATTACGCGCCTTATCTATATTTTTTTCTGGTTTGCGACTAATCCCGGCTTTTGCTCTAAAGTCGAATCTTTTTTGTTCTATTATGACAAGTATATTGGTAATTAGTTTAATCAGTCTATCAAATGCACTGTTAGTTTCTAAACCTTCCCGGCTACTTCGTTCTATTAAATTTGATTCTTGTTCAGAGCCAACATAAATGGAACCAGATACTTGGCTATGACCTATTCTTTTTGAAGGGTTCTGAACTCGTCTTGATTCTAGATGTAACCAATCATTATCTGGTTCTCCATACGGTCTGATTCTAAATCCAGAACGGTATATCGCCACTCCCGTACCTTCGGAAAGAAGCGTACGAGCCCCTCTTAAACCAAAATCTGAAAATACAAGTCCCATTCTGCTGAATAGTTTCTCAATTGATTCTTTTTCAAGATCAAAAATTTTTATATCTATCTCAAATGGACCACAACTTAACTCTCCTGACTCGTAGCTAGGAGAGTCGATGCTAATTTCTTGCGGAACGTTATCGCCCCTTATTATTGTGAATTGTCCTCTAAATACACCGGACTTATCAAATGCCCCATTCAATCGATAGTCTGATTCATCATTCATATGATAAGGTTGTATTTTATTTCTACTGGTATTTTCTATGTCCTTATTTTGTAATGCATCAACAATCCTGTTTTTTTCTAATAGCACTTCGGAGCCATTGAAATTGTATGGCGGAGGGTTATGAATGGTAAATTTTTCCAAATTAAGGAAAATATCAAATTGATTGGTGGAATGTTGAGGGGTAGCTAATCTTCTCAGCTCTCTTATAAGCTTTTGAAGCTTTTTTTTATCCCAGACTGTTGTTAGGTCTTCCACTTCTATCAGAACACCAGTCGGTTCTGGAGTTTCACTAACCTCCATAGAAATATCAATATCGATATCTTCAAGATATTTCTCCCTTTCAAAAATATCCCAATCTAAATTAAGCTTTGTTACTTGATATTTTCCGGAAACAAATGCTGTACTCGTGAGTTTTATTTTCTTACCTAAGCTGGCTGAGGCGAAACGTCCAACGCCCTTTGCACCAAGCACAGTTCTTTTTCCCGACTTTGATGTTCTGTTTTTATTTTTGGAGTCAGTAGCAGGCTCAAGCCAGTCATTCAAAATGGTATTGTGACTCATTCCATGCCCGAAGTCTCTAATGGTCAGCAATCCAGAGTTTTTTTCTGTGTGAGGAGATATTGTAATCTCTACTGAAGGCGAGTCAGCATCATAAGCATTCTTTACTAGCTCGATAATCGCTGCCTCTGGTCCACTGATGAGTCTGTCACCAATGGTTCTTATTATCCTTGCTCTAGGTTTTAATTTCGCCATTCTATTGCATCCCTTATAATTAGCTTGATAAATATTTGAATTTAATTGGCTATTGGAGTATATTAATCTATGTTTTTTTAATTGTAAATAGTATTGCTGATTGTTTTATTTTTAGTGAATAATTAATAATAACTTAATTTCATTGCTTTATTTTAAGTTTTTATCTTTTATTTGAATGGTGTGATTTTTTCTAAATATAATTCCAATCGTTAATAACTATATTATTTTTAGCGCGAAATTATCTTGGTTTATTTTCCTTGGGAGTCAACTTACGTGAGTATCGTGATATTAATTTATATCATGATTGGATTTTATATTAGTTTTTGAATTTTTAGTTAATTTTTTATATTTAAGGAGGCGGTGTGACATATGAAGTAATGTGATTGTAAGTGTGGTTATTTCTTATATTCTGTATTTTTATATTCTGTTATATATCCACAAAGACCTAAATGATTAGGGCTTGTGGATTTTTTAGTGACTATTTATATATCTAGGGTTATAAGGGTATTGTAAACAATTTCGGCAATCTGATTTGCCAAAAGAGGTGGTACCGCATTCCCGACTTGGTGGTACTGTTGGGTCCTGCCGCCCTGGAAAAAGTAGTTGTCGGGGAAAGTCTGTAGTCGAGCTGCTTCTCGCACAGTCAGACTTCTGCACTGTATCGGGTCATAATGAATGAAATAGTGCCCATCTTTAGATATGTGGCTTGTAATCGTTGTCGACGGATTGTCTTTAATTTGAACCCTAAATCTGTCTGAAAACTTGCCTGACTCCCAGTTCTTATGGGCAGGAGCGAGTCTTGGCAAGTTAAATTCCTTATGTCCCTTTGGTGATCTTCTATGAACAGAAGCGAAAGTTGCTGCATAACCATAACGGCCAAGATCATCAATGCGATGCCCGCGGGTTTCATGGTTAAGCCAGACATTCAAGTGAGAATCCAATAGCCATTTATCAAGGTAGTCGTGCCCTGTTTTTCCAGTACTATCTGGTTTTCTCGGTAGTCTGACATTTCCCGTTGTTAAGACTAATCCAATATTTTCAGAGATTTTTTGCAGGTGCGGGGCCAAATTTTTTACAGCATCATCAGATCTTGATGCAGCTTCTGCGAGTCTTTGCAGTTCCTTGCCAACAAGCTCTTCCCACAGAGTGTTAGAGTCCTTTTCTTTGCTTAACAAACTCCTTAAGGGAGGGAGCTCTCCGATCGCATCTTTGACTGATACTGTGCCTTGGCGAGTTAACTTGAGCAATTTGTCTTTGTAGCGATCTTCTCGGATCCCTAACAAGATAACTCTATGGCGAGCCTGGGGTATGCCGTAGTCTTCCGCCCGAATTATATACTTGGTCAGATCAAACTTATTTGGATCGTCACCATCACAAAACGCTTGATTGCTTACTAAAGAGACAATGCGATAGCATTGTCCTTTTTGGGTCGAGCCTAATGCGGCATCTGGATTAGCAAGATCTTTCAGGATCTCATGGAATATTTTATGACCATTGATAGTCGACGATAGAATCCCTTTGACGTTCTCCATGACAAATATATCAGGTTGATAGTTTTGTATGATTCTCAGATATTCACGGTAGAGAAAATGACGATGGTCATCCTCTGCCTTATAGTCTGCTTTGCCCTTGTTTCTGGCTCTTCCTACCAATGAATAGGCTTGACAGGGAGGTCCACCAATTAACACCCATGGGTGTTGTTCTGACTCGCGTTTATCCAGCGCTGTGTGAATTGAAGTATCAAGAGCAGCATTGCCATCGACGCTGCCGATTTCGATGCACATCGCTTCTTTACCGGCCTTATGCCAAAGGTCTTCTGTCTCATCGCTGTACGGTATTTCGGTTTGACCATTGCAGAAGCGATAATAATCCCCCAGTTTGCCTGGTCTACTACTACAGATCAGCCGGTAGAAGGCTCGGAGACGGAGAGTTTGGTGAGCAATAGGATCTTTTTCAGCTGAAACTGCTATCTGGAACGCATTCCCGTTTTTCAACGAAGAGAAACCTTCACCCAGCCCACCAGGTCCGGCAAAAAGATCTACTATTGGGATCGGTAATGATGTTGTACTCATGAGTTCTTTTTGTAGTTTTAATAAGGTAGCCAAGATACCAGGAAGAGGCGCAAACGGGAAGTCATCATGGATGTCGTCGACCAAAAAACACGCTCTAGAATGATGTCAGACATCAAAAACAAGAATACACGGCCGGAAATGCTTGTACGTAAGTACTTACATGAGAAAGCGTTTCGATTCAGGCTGCACGTTGCAAATTTACCCGGAAAACCCGATCTGGTTCTTCCCAAGCACAAATTGTGCATCTTTGTGCATGGCTGCTTTTGGCATCGCCATGAAGGATGTCGTTATGCTACCACTCCGGCTACTCGCACAGAGTTTTGGACTAAAAAACTTGCATCGAATAAACAACGTGATATTCGCGTCAAGATGCAATTGCTTGACGCTGGATGGCGAGTTTTCGAAATCTGGGAGTGCGGTCTTAGAAAGAAAGATGGTGATTTCTTAAGTTGGTTGCCAGAGTTTATCAACAGCGATGTTCAGACTCTTAGTTGGCCTGACTATGTTTGCAGTGGGGATATGTAGTCAGGCGACAAGCTCCATTCGTTCTTGGTTGGAACTTCCCCACTACCCCAAATCCCCCCATTGCTTGCGATCACTTTCTTATACCACCAGAACGATTTCTTGCGGGTGCGGGCGAGGGTGCCGTTGCCTTGGTCGTCGCGGTCGACGTAGACAAAGCCGTAGCGCGTGTTCATTTCGCCGGTCGAGGCGGCCACCAGGTCGATGCAACCCAAGGTGGTGTAACCCAGCACCGGCACGCCACCGGCCTTGGCGCGGATGTGCTCGCGCAGGTAGCGGATGTGGTAGCCGTCTTCGATCTCGCCGTGTGTGTCCAGGCCGTTTCCACTAGGAACAGCGGCTTTTGGTAGCGGTCGTACATCATATTCATGGTGATGAGCAGCCCCATCGGAACGATGCCCCAGCCGCTGCGCGGCACGTGCGGGTTCGCCAGCGATTTCACCACGTTGGCGGCGCTGCTGCTGTCGTTCATGTCAGCGGAGGCGCAGCGCAAGGCGTAGTAGCTGAAGGAGACGAAGTCGACGGCATGCTTCAGGATATCGGCGTCTTCTGGCGTCATGGCGATGCTCATGCCTTTCTCGCAGGGTGTAGGAGGGGTAAGCGCCTCGCGCCTGCACGTCGATAAAGAACAGATTCTCGCGGTCTTTCTACAGCGCGGCCCACACGTCTTCCGGCTTGCTGGACCACGGGTAGAAGTTGCCGCCGGCCAACATGCAGCCCACCTAGTTGGCGAAGTTCACTTCGTGGGCGATGAGCATCGCCCTGATTGTCACTTACGTTAGCCGCAGGCTTCCATTTTCCGTAACGCACGCCCGTACAGATTGCACAGCGCAGGAACCAGATGAGCCGTAGCGCTGAGATAGCGGTTCAGTTGTTCCCAACCTTCGGCATCGAGTCGCGGGGTCTTTTGCAGTAAATGCCCGAACAGCATCAGTTCGTGACACAGCCCTTCCGCCTGCTCGGCAGAGAGTGCGGCCAGGTCTAAGAGTTCTGAAGGATTAAAAGCGCTGAGTTCAAGGTGATTAAACAGTTCACGATAGAGGGTGAGTGTGTTGGGAATGTTTACTGGTGCCTTGGTTGAGTGAGTGTTTTCCATATCGGTCATTTCCATTGGGAGAGAAATACCGCTACCAGAAGAGACGCTAAACTCGGGGTGGTAGCTCGAACGGAGTTAGCGTACCTGCCCCAACGGATACCGGCCTTCCCGGAGGAAGCACCGCCCGAGCCACCATTGTTTGGGGGCGCATCGGCATGCCCGAATTTATACCATATTCGAGCAGGGTTGGGAGGATTCGGAACGCTAACTCCGGCTGTGGATTTTGCCGCAGCGGAAAAACTATAACGTTATCAGTAAAAGGAAAAAATAAGCTGTATGGAATTACAGTTTATTTACTTTTAGGATTGGAATGTACCTCGCAATTCGGCATATCATCTTTGCGTTGAACTATCAGTCATCCATTCATGGATAATATTTCCTCATTAAGATTTATAAATAATGGAATATGATGAAAGCTAATTGCTTACAGGTCATTGCAGGATCGATATTGTTAAGCGCCTGCACTGGCGATCGTCTCGATCAGCGCTATGCACCAGACATTCCTATCGCCACACATGCTAAAGCAAATGGCGACATCTGCATCTATCCGTCACCAAAGGAAAACGAAAGGCCAGATACGCTCTATATCAGTGATGATTTGGATGAGAAATTGATTGAGGTGGTGAACCAGAATCTGAAAAAGGGCATTTGCGTTACCCAAGAAGATTACCCGTTTCAGGAAAATTATATCTACAGCATGAGGCTAAATTTCGTACCGATTGAGAAGCGCAGAAATCTGCAGGATGTCTCCGGCAGGGCCTTTATTGCTCACTTCAAAGTGAAAAGATTCAATAATCACTTTGCTATCGAAAGCATCCAATAACGAGGCGCTATATTGAAATAACAGTGCTTCAGCATTGTCCGAGTCTTGCAGATAAGGTGCCGGTTAATTTGGCGTTACCCGTTCCAGTATTTATCCTTTCTAGAGCTTATGTTAATCATAGGGTTTTGCTAATTCACGGATGAACGAATATGGCGAATGAAGATGAGTTGCGCATTGCCCTGTCGCCGGTGCAGCTTGCGGCGGTGCTGTCTGATGAGAGTGTCACTGAAGGTGAAACGCTCAGTAACCGTCTGCTTGGCAGTTTGGGGCTTGCCGGTGGTGTCGTTGGGCTGATGGGGGCTGGGGTGTTGTGCTATGCGCCGGATCCGACGTTTATCACCAAAGTTGGGTGTGTGGTGGTGGGAACGCATAGCCTGGACAGCATCAAGGCCGCTTCCAATCAGATGATTACCGGGCATCCAACGAGCACAGACACTTATCAGTCTGCCGTTGTGTTGGCGCAGGCCTTGGGTGCCGATAGGGAAACGGCCTATAACGTCGGTTTAACGGTCGATATTGCCGTGCCTTTTGTCTTTGCCGGTGCGGTCGGCGCAGCCCGAGTGGCATCCGTGCGCATGGGGCGGGTTAAGCTGGTTGAGCATGAGTCCCCTACGGGGATGAAACCGGGTGGGCATACCATTAAACGCCATGTTGGGGTGACGAAAGAGCAACTGTTAGAGCGTTTAAAAAATCCACGAGTGAACAAGGCCTCTTCGTTTAAATCATTAGGGGCCGCGGAGGTCGCCGTCAGCTCGGCGTTAAAAGCGAATAAAGAGTGGATAAAATTGTGGGCCACGAATCCTGCGGGAAGGCCAAATCTTGAATTGACCCATATTATGTCCAGCGATATCGGTTATGGCCTGAGTAAAAATTCAACGCAATTAGTGCGAACATCGCGATTAAAGGTCGTGTTGCACTATCAGCAGTTTCAAGGTAAACCCTACTTCATACTGACAGCTTTTCCCGACTTTTGAGGTAATGATGAGATTGCACGGAGACTTCAGCGAACTCAGTAACTTATTTAGTATTTACTTCGGTCAGGACTATGATCTGTTTACTGATGCCGAAACGGCCGAAGGGGTGATTGACGGCTTCCTGGCGCAAAACGGCAGTCAAGTCATCCGCGATATCCTTGAGGAGACTAAAGAGTTTCAGGCTACTTATGCAGGGCGTATAGACGAAGGCATGACGGAGCATTTTTCAGATGAGTTTGTGCCGGAGAGCTGGGGCACTACAGCGGTAGCATTCTTTGCCATGTTGCAACGAAAAGCAGAGCAAAAGCTGGGGCAGCTTTAATTAACGCAGTGGATGCCGAGTTATTCAAGCTTGGATCTCGGCCTGGCGTTGTGATTAAACGCACACGCTGTAGTGGCAAACCTTACTTTATCCTTAGCGCCTTCCCTGCGAGATAAGCCGATGAAAACCCGCGAACTTGATAACCTTATCGTCGTTTATTTTGGCCAAGATTATGACCTGATAAATGCAGAGGGCGATATGACTGCGCTGATCGCAGAGTACCTTCGTGTCTCGACCCATCGGCAGAAGCAGGCTTTGATCGAGGAGATAGATGCGTTATTGGCGCAGAATAATGTGGATTTATTGTTCAACCAGCGTTTCGGGTTTACCTTCAGCCCCGAGCTATGGGGCGCGACGGTTCCCGCGTTTTTGCAGCAGGTGCGTAGTGCCCTCGCGAAGTCATTAACGCATACCAAATGAAGTCCCAGCGTTTGAGGTCGTCATGAAACGGATCTTCCCCCTCACATTCCCCCTCCTGCTCGCAGGCTGTCCGTCGATAGGCGATCGCATCCCCGTAGACTATCCCGCTACCGCCGGCCTGCGTGAGGGCAAAGTATGTATCACCGTTCAACCGCAAGGGGACGAAAAGCTCGCGGGTATCTCGATCTACCGATTGGATGAGGCGCAGAGCCGCACATTCAAATTCTTCGAGCCACTGCGGGATATCGCCCCCAATCAGTGCGTTCCTGATGAAGGCTACGTATTTGCGCCAGGGCAGCAATATCACTTCTCAGTGAAACTGCTATCCCCCAAAAAGCTGCAGGCGGGGGATTTTCCCTCTGCACGTGAGTTCGTAACCACATTTGCGCTCAGTCAGGTGAACGGGGCTTTGCAGATAGAAGCGCTTCCCAATCCGCGTTAAGCCAACCGCAGGAGCCTGAGGATCTCAGGCCCCTGGGCGAAAACCCAACCTACCCCAAATCCCCCCCATTGCTCGCAATCACCTTCTTGTACCACCAGAAGGATTTCTTGCGGGTGCGGGCGAGGGTGCCGTTGCCCTGGTCGTCGCGGTCGACGTAGACAAAGCCGTAGCGCTTGCTCATTTCGCCGGTCGAGGCGGCCACCAGGTCGATGCAGCCCCAGGTGGTGTAACCGATCACCGGCACGCCGTCGGCGATGGCGTCGGCCATGGCGCGGATGTGCTCGCGCAGGTAGCTGATGCGGTAGTCGTCCTCA
>Ga0105244_10003077_pt1 | contig 12212 bp, 7 predicted proteins | sample KBSM44metaG_FD_80423 | JGI IMG/M metagenome (GOLD analysis project Ga0105244, IMG submission 80423) | Miscanthus rhizosphere microbial communities from Kellogg Biological Station, Michigan, USA - KBS M4-4 metaG | ecosystem: Host-associated > Plants > Roots > Rhizosphere > Soil | place: Michigan...
GGCATGGGCCGCGACATCCACGATCGTCGGCCGCTTATTCACGGACCCCTTGCCCACCGCGCCTCCTTTGGCTTTTCCCATGCTACTCACCCTTCTTGCCGCAAATTGAAGCTTAGCCCCTTGGCAGATCCGCAGGTTGTGATCTACGCTATAGAAAGTGTAGAACGTACTACGCAGATATACGAGCTTTAAAGCCGACTCCAAGTAGAACGTACTACTAACAGTTACAGAACCGGACGCCCCTCACTCCCAGCAGAAATTCTTCGGGAAGCAATTGTGCTCATCTGAAACGATTCACACGAGTAGGGTTTCACCTCCGCTACGACGGAGACGTCCTCGACGAAGAGAATGGAAATGCGATGACGCAACGTGAACTCGCAGACCCCCGCACAGGGGAGCCTGGACGTTCCACGACACCACGGTCCGGGCCATCCCGGAGCCGTAGACGCCGGCCCGTAGCCGGCACCCGAGCACCGTGGTGGTTCCTCCTGCCTGCACTGGTGCTGTTCACCTTGATCGTCGTGATCCCCAGCTGGCGGGGTGCTTTCTTCGCCTTGACCGACTGGGATGGGTTGTCGCCTACGTTCGACTTCGTCGGATTCGACAACTTCGTCCGAGTCTTCAGGGACTCCGCGGCCGGTGCATCGATCGTCAACACGGCTCTGTATGCCGTCGGCATCATGGTGGTGCAGAACTTCATTGGCCTGCTCCTGGCCCTGGGAGTGAACTCGGCCATCAAGTCCAGGAACTGGCTCCGGGTCCTGTTCTTCGCCCCGGCAGTGGTCACGCCCTTGGTCGTGGCCAACCTGTGGCAATACATTCTCGCCCCACAGGGAGCCCTGAACATAGCGCTCCGGGCAATCGGCCTGGACTTCCTCGCCCAGGACTGGCTGGGCAACGCGCAACTGGCCCTGCCGGCCATCATTTCGGTGGTGGTGTGGCAATTCGCCGGATACTCCATGGTCATCTTCCTGGCAGGACTCCAGAGCATCCCCGAGGACATCTATGAGGCGTCCAGCCTCGACGGCGCAGGATCGTTCAAAACCTTCTGGAACATCACCAGGCCTCTGCTGGCCCCCGCGATGACCATCAACCTGATGCTCTCTCTCATCGGTGGCCTCAAGCTCTTCGACCAGGTTCTGATCATGACACAGGGCGGGCCGGGCAGTGCCACCGAGAGCCTGAGCACCATCGCTTACAAGGACGCCTTCCAGTTCCAGCTGTTCGGCTACAGCACGGCACTGACCCTCGTATTGACTGCCTTCGTCGCGGTCGCCTCCATCATCCAGTTCACCCTGCTCCGCCGAGGAGAAGACAAATGAAGCGCTACACCCTCAAAACCGGCGTCCTCGAGGTTGTGATGGTTCTTGTCGCCCTCCTGTTCGCCGCCCCCGTCTACGTCCTGCTGAACACCGCCCTCAAATCCGGGGGCGTGACAACCTCCCTGGCCCCGGTAGCCGATCCGTCATTCGACAACTTCGTCACGGCGTGGGTCAGCGGCGGCCTCGGTCCGGCAATGATCAACAACATCGTCATCACGGTGGTCTCAGTGTTCCTGATCGTGGTCATCAGCGCCTCTGCTGCCTATCCCCTGGCGCGAATCACCCGGACCTGGTCCAAGCTCACGTTTGCGTTCTTCCTCGGTGGGCTGCTGATTCCCGGCCTCCTCGCCCTGATCCCCCTCTACACCACTTTCCGTGACCTTCAGCTGCTCGGATCGATCTGGGGCCTGATCATCATCTACGTCGGATCCCAAATGCCGTTCTCGATCTTCCTCTACGTCCAGTTCCTGCGGTCCCTGCCACTGGACTTCGAGGAAGCGGCAACATTGGACGGCGGCAGCCCATTCCGGGTCTTCTGGCAAGTCGTGTTCCCGCTCATGCGCCCCATCACCGGCACCGTGGTCATCCTGAACACCATCACCGTATGGAACGACTTCTTCACCCCGCTGCTTTACCTCTCCGGAAGCGGAACCAACACGATCCCGATCGCGATCTATTCATTCACGGGCCAGTACGTAAACCAGTGGGGCACCATTTTCGCCGCCCTCATCATCGGCGTGATTCCCCTCCTGATCTTCTACTTCCTCCTGCAGCGAAGCATCATCAAGGGCTTCGCAGGAGGGCTGAAGGGTTGAGCACACAACGACCCCCGCATCACCGCACAACCAGCACCACCCACACCCCACCCCATGACCTTCAAGGGAGAATCATGCGTCACAAGAAAGTCCTCGCCACCCTCGGCGCGGTAGCCGCCGTCGGCATCGCGTTCACGGGATGTTCCTCCAACCCGCCGGCCGCCAGTTCGAGCGGCACCGTCACAGTAGCGCGGCTCTCAGGCTCCGACGACAAGTGGAAAGCAATTGCAGACAAGTTCCACGAGCTCAACCCGGGCTTGACCGTTGAATACACCATCATCCCCACCGACAGCTACAACCAGCAGATGGGCACCCGGCTCTCCGCCGGGACCGCCACGGACGTTTTGAACGTCTTTCCGGGCAGCGGTAACGCCACCGCCGTGAGGTCCCTGGCCAAGAACGGATACCTCGCTGAACTTACCGGCGAAAGCTGGGCATCGTCCCAGCCAGATAGCACCACGTCCCCCACCAGCTACGAGGGCAAGCGGTACATGTTCACCGATGTCGCTACTGCCAACACCCTCGGCGGCGTGTACAACTCCAAGGCGCTGCAGGACGCTGGGCTGAAGATCCCCACCACGTACCCCGAGGTCCTCAGCTTCTGCGCCGACGCCCAAAAAGCCGGCAAGGTCGCCTACGCCCTCGGCGCACAGACCCAGTGGGTCACCCAGCTGGTGACCTACGCGCTGGTTCCCACAGACGTGTACTCCAAGACCCCTGACTTCAACCAAAAGCAGCTGAACAAGGAAGTCACCTTCCAGGACAGCGGCTGGGTCGACGCCATGACCAAGTACAAGGAAATGTTCGACAAGGGCTGCTTCAACAAGGACGCCCTGGGAACGTCCGTGGACACCCAAACCGCCATGGTCGCCGACGGACGCGCCCTCGGAGCAATCCAGCTCTCCACCATGGCCAACTCCATGACAGCTGCAAACCCCGAGCTCAAGGTCCAGCTCGCCCCGCTGCCGGCAACCGACACCGCGGCCGACACCCGGCTCGGGTTCGGACTTGGCGTGGGCTGGGGCATCAACGCCAAAGCAAAGAACGCCGACGGCGCGAAGAAGTTCGTCGCGTTCCTTGCCAGCAAGGAAGGCAGCGCCATGAACGCCGACAAGTTCGGTGTCGCACCCAACGGTGTGGTCGAAGCCAACGACATCAACAAGCTCGAAGTCCCGTTCGTCGAAGACAACAAGACGGTTCCCTTCCCGGACGTGGACTGGCCCTCACCGCAGGTCCAGAACCTCCACCTGACCGGCATCCAGGAAATGCTCGGTGGTTCCAAAGCCCCCAAGGACGTCCTGACCTCCATGCAGGAAGCCTTCACCGGCGCACTGAAATAGTCGAAACCGCGGAGTGGGGGGGTCATCACAGGTGACCGCCCCACTCCGCCCGGGTAAGCCGCGCGCTCCGGAACCCTCACGAGATGTTGATTGGAAAATGAAAAGTTCCCCTTTGGTACCTGCAGAGCAAGTCGTCACGAAGCAGGATCTCTCCGGCCCCTGGTTCGAACTGCCCACGGGATCCGCTGCAAAGTCCGGAAGCAGCGTCGCATCGTCCATGAGGTTCCGGTCCCGCATCAGCATCGACTCCCCCACCGGAACTCCGGCATGGCTCCACATAGCCGCCGACTCCCGCTATAGGCTGTACGTCAATGGGACGTTCGTTGCTGCTGGCCCCGCGAAACCATCCGGACGGACATGGTTCGCCGACACCGTCGACATCACCCCTCACCTCCACGTCGGGGAAAACATCATCGGAATCGACGTTGTGTCCTACACTCCCTCCCAGCTGGGGAACGCCTCCGTCCCGCGGACAGGCAGGCCCGGCCTGATGGTTCGAGGAACCGTTGGACCTACAGATCTGTCAGAACCATCAGCCTGGAAGTGCAGCAACATCACGGGCCGGCTCTTCCACCAAGGCCGGAACACCCTCTTCCTTGGCATTCAGGAATCGGTCGACGGAACCCTCAGCGAACACGACTGGCTCCACCACGACTTCAACGACACGACGTGGAAGATTCCCGCCAAGGACAGCCAGAAGCCATTCAATGACACGGCCCGGCCAGCACTCGCGCCCAGGCCAATACCAAACCTCACCCTCAATCCCGCACCAATCAATGGCATCACCACCTCGTCAGGCCCCCACATCGAATGGGACCGACTCGTTCGCGGAGAACCTGTCACCGTTCCGCCGAACACAGATGTCAGCGTTGACCTGGATGCCGGGTTCCTGATGACAGCGTTCCTCTCCATCGCGATCGAAGGAGGCGAGGGAGCACGCCTCGAGGTCACAGCCGCCGAAAGCTACGAACAAGAACCCATCGACATTCCATGGCTCAGGCGCAAGGCGGACCGCACCGACCACGCCAACGGTGACCTGTACGGCGACCCGGATCGCTACCTCATCTCAGGTTCGGGGACACCGGAACGTCCGGAACAGTACTCCCCGTTCTGGTTCAGAACGTTCCGTTTCCTCCGGGTGCGGATCACGACGGCGGACGCTCCAGTCCGGATTCGCTCCGTCACCTTCACCAAGACCCACTACCCGCTGGACATCAGCGGCACCTTCGCGTCGTCGTCGAACCTGGACAAGACGCTCTGGGACGTCAGCGTCCGCACACTGCTGAACTGCATGCACGAAACGTTCGAAGATTGCCCCTATTACGAGCAGCTCCAATACGCCATGGACACCCGCTCCCAGGCGCTGTTCTCACTACACCTTTCTACCGATGACCGTCTGATCAAACGGGCCATCGAGGACTTCGCTGCCTCAGGAAATCCCACCGGTCTGACGGAGAGCCGTTCCCCAAGCGTGGAACCACAGTTCATCCCGGGCTTCTCGCTCTACTGGATCAGGATGATCGCAGAGCACGTCGATTTCATCGGCGACCGGGCTTTCACCGAACGGTTCGTCGGGAGGATCGACGCGGTCCTGGGCTACTTCCGCGACCGGATATCCCCGGATGGCTTCGTCATTTCCGCCGAAGGCGACGGAATCCTCTGGAACTTCGTTGACTGGACCGAAGCCTGGCGCACCAGCCGCGGAGTCCCCGAGCTGGGACCACGCCGCGCCAACACGATAGCTACCTTCATGTACATTTCCGCGTTGCACTCGGCTGCGGCCATCGCCGACTTCTGCGGCCGGAACGGGCTAGCCCAGGAATACACATCCCGGGCGGCTGCGCTCACCGAAATAGTGAGGCGAGGACCGGCCTGGGATGCAGACGCCGGCTTCTACCGGGACAGCGACCGTGGGACGCCCCAAAGTGTCCACGCCCAGATGTGGGCTGTCCTCTCAGGAGTGGTGCAAGGCGGCGCAGCCACCGACCTTCTCCGCCGGGCCGTGGCCGACCAGAACCTCGCCCCCTGCTCCTACGCCACAGCCCTCGATCTCTTCGACGCCCTCAGGATCGCCCACGCCGACGACAGCATCGACTGGAACCCTTGGGAGGACATGCTCGCCCAGAACCTCACGACCTGGGCCGAGGACACAGTTAGCCTCCGCAGCGACTGCCACGCCTGGGGCAGCGTGCCCCTCCAGCACTTCCCCCGCTACATCCTCGGCATCTCACCGGCAGCACCCGGCTTCACGCAAGTCGCCATCAATCCAGCACCGAGCACCCTGGACTGGGCGGAAGGCACCGTTCCAACTCCACATGGTCTTGTCAGCGTGGCCTGGAAACGAACCCCCGCCGGAAAAAACGTCACCGTCACGCTCCCCTCAGGTCTCGGCATGACGCTACCCGCCACTGCCACCGCAGTCACCGAGCACGTCACCGGCCACCAACGCACACTGACCTTCAGTCTCTAACGCACCGCTGCGCAGCAACAAGAAAAGAGAACCCATGAACCCTGCACACACCGACCTCCGAACCGCCCCCTACACCAACACCACGCTGCCCATCCCAGACCGGGTAGCGGACCTTCTCAGCCGGATGACGCTGGAAGAAAAAGTGGGCCAAATGCTGCAACTCGACGCCCGCGGCAACCTCGAAGAACTGGTCCTGGAAAAACGAGCGGGATCACTCCTTCACGCCTCACCCGAACGCATCGTCGAGGCCCGCAAACTCGTCCTGACCACACGCCTGCAGATACCCCTCCTCATGGCAGACGACTGCATACACGGCCACTCATTCTGGCCCGGAGCCACCATCTTCCCCACGCAACTGGGCATGGCAAGCACTTGGGACCCCACCCTGGTAGAGCGCGGAGCCCGCGCCACGGCCGTCGAGGTCGCCTCTACCGGCCTGCACTGGACCTTCTCCCCCGTGCTCTGCATCAGCCGCGACCTGCGCTGGGGCCGCGTCAACGAAACCTTCGGCGAAGACCCCCACCTGATCGGAGCCTTGGGCAAAGCCATGATCCGCGGCTACCAAGGAAACGGACTCACCGACCCCACGGCAATCCTGGCCACCGCCAAGCACTTCGCAGGCTACTCGGAAACCCAAGGCGGGCGGGACGCCAGCGAGGCCGACATCAGCCGGCGGAAACTACGTTCGTGGTTCCTTCCCCCCTTCCAGGAAGCAGTCGAAGCCGGCTGCCGCACCTTCATGCTCGGCTACCAAGCCATCGACGGGATCCCCGTCACGGCCAACAAGTGGCTCCTCAACGACGTTCTCAAAGGTGAATGGGGATTCACCGGCACCCTTGTTACCGACTGGGACAACGTTGGCCGCATGGTCTGGGAACAAAAAGTCTGCGAAGACGACGTTCAAGCAGCAACAGTTGCCGTCGAAGCGGGCAACGACCTCGTCATGACCACTCCAGGCTTCTACGAAGGCGCCCAGGAAGCAGTGCACCGTGGTCAGCTCGATGAGGCCCTGATCGACGACGCTGTCCGACGCCTCCTCACCCTGAAATTCGAGCTGGGACTCTTCGAAGACCCCCGCATCCCCGACCCGGACCAGCAAGCAAAAGTCATCGGCTGCGAGGACAATGCAGCGATCAACCTCGATATGGCGCGCCGGTCACTGGTGCTGCTCAGCAACGACGGAACGCTACCGCTCGACGGCGGCCTGATCCCCTCTGATTCAGGCCGTGCCGCTGCATCCAGTACGCCGCGAACCATTGCGGTCATCGGACCCAACGCCGACGACCCCCACGCCCAGCTGGGCGATTGGGCAGGAGCCTCAGGACAGATCCCGTGGCTGCCCGACGGCCACCCGCGGCACCTGACTTCCACGGTTCTGGACGGCTTCCGTGCCACAGTCCCGGAAAACTGGACAGTCACCCATGCAAGAGGTGCCGACATCGGGCGACTCGTACCGGACCCTGCCGGTCCCACATATGCCGACGGACAGCCAAGGCCACCAATGTTCCTCGCCGCCGGGACGGATGAGGCCATGCTCGACGAGGCAGTCACCACTGCCCAAAAGGCGGACTACGTCGTAGCCGTCGTAGGTGACACCGTGGCGCTGGCCGGGGAAACCAAATCGACCGCAACCCTCGAACTCCAGGGCGGACAGATCCAAATGGTCGAACGCCTCATCGATACGGGTGTCCCCGTTATCGTCGTGCTGATCCAGTCGAAACCCTCCGTCCTGCCTCAGTCCGTTCTCGACGCGGCGGCGATCATCGAAGCGTTTAACCCCGGCATGAAGGGCGGCCAAGCAATAGCAGAATTGGTTTTTGGCCTAATCGAACCCACGGGCCGCCTGCCCATCTCCTTCGCGCGGCACGCCGGCCAACTCCCGATCTACTACAACCAGATCCGCGGCCAGCACGGAGACCGCTATGCAGATCTTTCCCAGGACCCTCTGTTCGCCTTCGGTGAGGGGCTCAGCTACACCTCTGTCGACTACGAGGACCTCCGAATGATTACGGCTGAAGTCACCGCAGACGACCTGATACGCGCCAAAGTCACCCTGACTAACACCGGAACACGGCCCTCCCTGGAAACCGTCCAGGTGTACGTGACCGACGTCGTGACGAGCGTGACGTGGGCTGAACGCGAGCTGAAATCCTTTACCCAAGTCAACGTCGAACCCGGACAGTCCATAGATGTCCAACTGTCCCTTCCCGCATCCGCGTGCTCACTCGTGGACCACAACGGCAATCGAGTCGTCGAACCAGGTCTCTTCGAGCTCTTGGTCGGCAAGCATTCACGGGACAAGCAGATGCTTTCTGCCCAGTTCCGCATCACCAACTGATTCGGAACTGTCCAGCACTGCTATTGATCACTCTGGGTCGTCGCCCGTGGTGGGCTGGTTGCGCTCCACGACGGGCGCGACCTGCACATCACGGCTTTGAGCTTCTCTGTAGCGAGCCTGAAAGATGGGTCGCAATCGTGCGTCCGCTGTGTCCCAATTGCCGTCTCTTATGCGTTGGCGAGCGGTACGACCGTTATCACCCAAATTTATCGCGGGTGGAAGTGCTCTGGGCACTTCCAAACCTGTTAGCAGGATGGGGACAACGACATCGGCCACGTGGCCGCGTATCGCGTTGATGTCCGTAACAGGATTTACCCACGCTTCATAGGGGCTGGGCCGCCGGACCATTACCGCTGTATTCGTCTCCAAAATGGACACCTGTCCCCACCTTGTGGCTGGCCCCATGGGCTCGCCCACCTTAATTTCCTGATGGGCTAGGTCCTGAACTGCGAGAGGAACGGAATCGCTGGAAATAAAGGTCCGTGCCAAGGCAACGCGGACGGACCTGTGTTTGTCAGAGTTGGAGTAGGCCTGCAGAAGCCGGAGAGGATGGGCAGTTTCAACTTCCTGACGCAATGCTCCGGCCAAGGCCTTGCTCATCGAAGGAACTCCGCTATGCAGATCTACAAAAGGTTGAAGTGTCCTGAGTCGTCGTCCTAGGGTAGTCTCCGCACCGAACGCTGTGATCTTTTCCTTGAGCCTTCGTTTCGTCCAATTGTCTAATTTTTCTTGGGACTCCAGGATGGGCATGTTAACCAAGGTGGCCGTGGGGCCCTCGAGGTGACCATGTTCTTGTTCGATGAGGTACCAGACGACGTTGTCAATCGCTGCTCGAATGTGATTTACGGCCTCGCTGAACAGAAGAGACGCCGCGGGAGGGATGGGGCGCATGGACGTCAAGAACATCTGGACCCGGTCCCCCTGTCGAACCTGTTCCAACTCCAGCGGCCCATCCGCAGACCATTTGGAAGTAAGGTCCCCAATTTTGAACGCGCATTCATCGGCTCTTGCCAACCTTAGGGCTACAGGCTCCAGCTCTTCGGGTAGCCAGGTGAAATTCTCGGTCCGGTCAGCGTTGGTCACAGCAGCCAACTTACCTCCTTGCTGCCAGAAGCTCCTTCGATGAATTTTCATGCCATCGGTGGCGAGGAGCATTTAGTCGAAACCGGTCGTCATAGCGGGTTCAGATATACGGGGAGAATGAAACTCAAGTCGGGACAAACCCCGGCCGTCTGAGACCTCGTCGAAGGAGTTCCGTGGATCCGTTAGCACCGCTGAATCGTCAAGACCCGTGCTGGTGTGGATCGGGCAAGACATACCGCCTTTGCCATCGGAAACTGCATACCCCGCGCTCGCAGCCGGGAGACCCGGTACCGGAAGACGACAACAATACGATCTGGTTGAGCCCAAGCATCCGGATGGACCGCTCCCTTCTGCCGAAGATGATGCCCGCTGGCGGTCTGCCCATCATGGCTCCTACTACTGAGCCTGGCCCGAGAACAGTCCAATACAGCGAACTTGAACGCCTAGCTGCTCACACCCGGCGCGAAGGTTCAACGAAAAGCCCGGAAGCTCTGGGCAAGCTGCGGGTGGAAGTTCTCAAAGAACTTGTGAACTGCCCCGACAATGACTCATCCGTCTCTGACGCCCATGTGGAAAGCATCCTCGGCCTGGCCGTCATGACCATGCAAACCGCCAGCAGCCTCACCGAAAAGCATAAGGACCGGACGGTTTTATGGAACGAGGAACTGGAGGCCGATGTTTTCCTCAGCCGCACTCTCCTACTGGCAGATCACGTTTTCGTGCCCGACTACCTCTTGAAAGCAGTGTCGGAAGACGCCACCAACCGCAGCCTGAAAGAGGCCGCGCAAAAGCTCCTCAGACACAAAAATCTACTGACGGCGGGCATCGTAATTCCGATACCCGACGGTGTCAGCCGCGCTGTCCAGGGACGCAGCGTCCAGGAGCGAACCGCCCAAGACCTCCAGCAAGCAGAAATCGTCGATTTCGTCCGCAGCCAACTCGTCTTAGAAGGGCCCACAGCCAGAGAAGTCATCTTCGGTTCGGTCAAAGACGACCTGGAGAAGGAAGCCTTCCCCCAGATGTGGTTCAACGCGCGCATCGACCCCGAAAGCGTCGACCCAACGACCAGGGAGTTCACCACACGGCTGCTGCAGCGTTACGAAGCCGACCACGACTACACCGCTTGGATCACCAAATGCCAAAATGATGCCATCTCCTACTACGTGCAGCGCACCAACGAACGGCTAGTCTCCGCCGATGTCTTCGGTGCCCAGTACGTCTCAGCCTCCCGTTTCGAGGCCCGACTGTTGCAGCGCCGAGCCGCAAGCCTCACACCTCATCCCGCGCAGGCGGCTATCTGGGCTGACATTCCGATGCTCAGCGATCTCTCCAGCGCTGGCCTGGCGTCCCTCTTACGGTATGAAGCACCTATCCAAGACCTCCGAAAGCGCATCCGGAGGGCTCTTATGACAGCTCAGGACACCAACCAGGAAGTCCTTGCCCTCACCCAAGCCGCACAGGAAATCGAAGACGCCTCACAGGCCCTCACCAATCGCATCAAAACGAACCGGCTCCTGTCCGGCATCATCCCCGCTGCCGGCTCCGCGATTGGCATGGGCATCGCCTCCGCTGGAGGTTTGCCAGGGATTACCGGCGCCGCACTCGGAACGCTCACCACCATGGCCCCATACTTAGCGACCCGCATTGAATCACGTCGGGAAGCCTCCTACCTCTACGTGGCAGCCAGACGAGTCCGTCAGCGGGAAACCAAGAGACAGCAAAGAAAATCCAAACGCTAGGTTGGGTACGAGTCCAAGCGCCGCTCGGCCTGCATCTCCTGAAGGCAGACCATAACCGCCGCGTTCAAGATTCACTGAAGAAGTGACCTTTCGGGAACAGCGGCAGTGACAAGGACAAAGCCGTGAAGAGAGCTGGTTGAGTTCAGGAGTGCAGCTAGCCAGCCCCCGGTCTGAGGTGTGGGAAGGCACCCGAAAAGGAGCAGGCCCTACCGGAGCAAGGTGCACTGACGGGCAGATGCCTGCTGTACAAAGACGCTCTGCTCCAGCCCACCAGGCGTGCAGCCTCCTGAGCGATGCGACGCTTCGCCCGCTCTTGCTGCCCGATGACGAGCCTTCTGCGATTTCTGCAGGATTCACCAATGGCCGGCCAGGCCTAGTGTCACTGGCTTTGGCAGCGAGGAGATGCACCCACAAGGGACATCAAAGGACTGCAAACCCTCAAAATAAAGAGGATCTAAGTGTGGACAATGTCCACACCCCCTTTGGCCTGACAAAGCAGCCACCATCGACGTCTCCCCGCCCGACGAACGAACCGAAGTCAGGATCTTTAGTGCAAGTTCCCAAAGTCATGTCGTGCGCAGCATCCCTACCCATGAAGCGGTGCAGGCCAACCACGACCTACCGAACGAACCAGGAGAGGAACGCATAACCCCAGTTCAGAGCAAGCGGAGGGCCCACCAGCCAAGACCCTGAACCCGCTCCCCACAACTGAACAGGCCAACCGGCGGCCAGGCACAAGCCGGCCCCACACAGCAGAGGCTCGTGTCAACAATTGTCAACAGGTTAAAGAAAAACCCCCTCTGACGAGGGGGTATGCCGTGCCCGAGGTGGGACTCGAACCCACACACCTTTCGATACTGCATTTTGAGTGCAGCGCGTCTGCCAATTCCGCCACTCGGGCGCGGATTACCGGGAAGTTAAATCTCGCTGACTGCTCACTTCTGTGAGCAACGCGATCCTTTCCCAGCACGCGAAATTACTATACATGCAGATAGGCTGATTCAAAGAACCGGACGCGCTGATGCAACAAAACCTGCCATCAAAGAGTCCACACTAAGATGGACATGAACCCGCCGAACCTTTTCAAGGAGATCCCGTGACCGAA
>Ga0105244_10003081_pt1 | contig 12201 bp, 7 predicted proteins | sample KBSM44metaG_FD_80423 | JGI IMG/M metagenome (GOLD analysis project Ga0105244, IMG submission 80423) | Miscanthus rhizosphere microbial communities from Kellogg Biological Station, Michigan, USA - KBS M4-4 metaG | ecosystem: Host-associated > Plants > Roots > Rhizosphere > Soil | place: Michigan...
AGACGATCAAAAATCATCTTTTTATCTTCTGCTGAAAAATCACTAGAAAGAGAATCCTCGTTGACAGTCTGACTTTCTTCATCTGTTGTAGCATACACATAACTCTCGAGAAAATATTTACTACTCAAGAATAGGTATCCTAAAATAACCAAAACAAATATTTTTTTCCTCATTTTCCTCACCTTTTTATTTATATTTCCGTCTGCCCTTATCGTTGTAATAGTAGTACCTAAGAGACTATTTCTAACCATTTTTTTCATTTTTTTAATTTATTAATAACCTATATAGTACTACAAAAATATGTTGAAGTGACAAAAATATTACATTATCATTACAAAATAGGATTATTTTGTTGGATTATGTAATATAAAGAAATATTAATCAGGGTAAAAAGGATGTGATTTAAAAGATAGTAATAGTAAAAGTAAAGGTTAGAGAATCATAAACTACTAAAATAATCAATTTTCTCCGGAAGTATGTTTTAAAACATGAGTTCAATCATATTTTCCTGTTCTTTATAATTAAAGTTTTTTAATCATTAATTTGATATGAGGGAACTTATAAAAAACTTATTTTAAAATTTCTTTATTCTTGACATGTAAACGTTCAACAATTTTTCCTAAGAAAAAAATTAAAATAAGAGGGTAAAGATATGAGCCTACGAAATCCTACATTTACTTCTTTATTGTGTTATTTATTTTTATGTCTAATTTTCGTTTTAGCATCTAACCCTTTAGAAGCAAAGGCCGATACAACAACTAAAACTGAAACGTGGATAAGCACGGATCAAGACTTGGAAGATTCATTTATTAGTAGTCAATATCCATCTACTAATTATTCTTCTAGTAAATATTTAGTTAATGGCAAGCACGAAAACTTTGGTATTACACGTTCATTCCTAAGGTTTAAGCTACCTAATCTTCCTGAAGGTGCAACTGTAACTTCAGCAAAGCTTAGTCTCTACCAGTATTACAACACGACAAATCAGAGCTTGGTGGATGTCAGACCAATAACAGGGTCTTGGAAAGCTTCTACACTGAATTGGAGCAATAAGCCTACGGTAGGAAGCAGTATATCTAATGCAACAGTACAAAAACCGTCTTGGTATGAATTTTATATGACAAACCAAGTGAAAAGCTGGTACAACGGTACTGCTAATAATGGAATTAGTGTTCAATTTCGTGATGAAACTCAAGCAACTAAAATCTTTTATTCTAATGATTATACCTCAACAGATTTAAAGCCTAAGTTGACTATTACATACTCTGTTCCTAATGACTCTAAGAAAGAATATCGAGCACTTTGGGTAGATATGTTTCATGATGGTGCCAAAACACCCAATCAAGTAGACCAACTAATAAAAGATGCGCAAAAAGGTAATATCAATACTATTTTTCTTCAAGTAAGACGGCGTGGAGATGCTTTTTATAGTAAATCTTTGGAGCCGAAGACTGAAGATTCAACGTTACAAAGCAACTATGACCCGTTAGAAGATTTAATTCAAAAAGCTCATGCAGCTCATCCTAGAATTCAAGTACATGCATGGTTTGCGATGACTCCAATATGGAATAAGTCAACACCGCCTAAGGATCCAAAACATATATTTAATGCACACGGTATGAGTCAATCTAGCAAAGAGAATTGGCTAAGTAAAACCTACACAGGAAGTTATCAAAATGGATCTGAATACGTAATAGATCCTGGACATCCTGGAGCTGTTAATTTTACAAGGGATGTCATTACCAATGTAGTAAAAAACTATGATGTGGATGGCATTCAAATGGACCTTATAAGGTATATGGGGCAAGAGTGGGGTTATAACGATGTAAGTGTTCAACGCTTTAATAAAGCATATGGAAAATCAGGTTTACCCCAACCAAATGATGCTCTATGGAAACAATGGCGCCGAGAACAAGTTAATAACATGGTTCGAAAAGTTTACGTATCTGTCCAAAGTATAAAACCTTCTGTCACTGTTTCTGCTGCAACCATTGCTTGGGGTAATGGTCCTAAAACAATGGATGAGTGGAATAGTTCTTCAACAATGAATGATGCATTACAAGATTGGAGAAGTTGGCTGGAAGAAGGGTCAATCGATTTGGCTGTACCTATGAACTATTTTAGAGAATATGACTCAGCTCAGAAAATTTATTATGAGAACTGGATTGAATGGGAGAAGAACAATCAAGGAAAACGAATGGTTTTATCTGGAGTAGGTAATTATTTAAATTCCATTGGAGATAGTATGACACAAATTCAAAAAGCAGAATCACCTTCTTTAACTGGAAATAAATTAGGTGGGACAAGCATTTATAGTTATGCTGTTACCAATAAAGATGATATTGCGAATGATGAGTTTTACAGTTCATTAAGCAAAATTTCTAGCTACAGTTCAAATTCACCATTTTTAAACTACGTTTCTCCACCAGATTTACAATGGAAGATTTCTCCGACTATGGGTCATTTGTATGGTAGTTTACCTAATTCGGACCATCAATTAATAAAAATTAATGGATCCAAGACGTATCAGGTATATACCGATGGAAGTGGAGATTTTGAGGTAACAAACTTAAATCCTGGAACTTATAACATTGAAGTGAATTCGAAAATATATCCAGTTTCAATCAAAGCAGGAGAAGCAGCAAAAATTTTACTAGATTAAGTGGAGGTTTTATTATTGCTTACCAAAAGTAGTATAAAAGGAAAACTATTTAAATCCATTGTTTGGTCAATAGTTTTCACTTTGTTTATTACCGTTCTTCCTATCTTAAATGTACATGCCGAAACAAAAAAAGAGAATGAGGAACCCATTAAAAACACACAAGAATTAGAAGAACTACCACAATTAAGGACTGAGAATTCAAAGACTTACCTAGATAATGAAAAGAAGCAATATATATATGAAGAATATACGGAACCAATTCATTATAAACAAGGAAATGAATGGGAAGACATTAACAATACAATTGTTAATGGAAAATCAGAATCCGACGATCAAGACCTTTCTTTAGAAAACAAATCAAATCGATTTAAAGTAAAGTTCTCAAAAAAGAGTAAAGATAACCGAACTCTTAGAATTAAGTTAAAGGATCAGCAGCTTTCATTTGGGATTGTTGGTGCTAACAAGGTTCAAGGGGTAACAAAAGACAACAGTATGACTTATCCTGGCGTTTTCCAAGATACAGATTTAAATTTCCAAGTGGATAATAATGCTGTCAAAGAAGAGCTTATTCTTAATAAAAACACAGAGAAAAATAAATTCACGTATGAATTTAAACTAAAGAATCTAATAGCTAAAAAAGATAAAGATGGAAACATTATTTTTGAAGATAAAAAGGGCAAGACGTTTTATACTCTCTCAAAGCCTTTCATGTACGATTCTGCAGAGGTTATTTCTCATGATGTATCAATGGATCTTCGTGAAGAAAAGGGTAAAACTTATGTAGATGTAACAGCCGATGAAAAGTGGCTGAACTCTTCAGAACGTAAATACCCTGTTGTTATTGACCCAACTGTTGATGTACAAGATGGAAATACAGCTGATACATTTATTTCATCTACGTACCCTAATAGCAATTATTATACAGACCTTTCTTTAATTACAGGTAAACAAGTTTACTATGGAACCACACGTTCATTAGTTAAATTTAATTTAAAAAACTTGTTAAGTGGGGCTAAAATAACTTCAGCTAAAGTAACCGTAAGTTCACATTCAAATACAAGTGGTTTTGAAAAACAAGCAAATGTTAGTGTATATCCAATTACGAAATCTTGGAGCTCTAATAGTGTCAACTGGAGTAACCAACCAACTACTGATGCTGTAATATCCAATCAAAACGTTTCTACAGATGGAGATTATACTTTTTACACTACTAATCTCGTAAAGGATTGGTACAGTGGTAAAAAGGCCAATTATGGTATTATGTTGAAAAATACAGATGAAACATCAGATCGTAAAATGTTCCGTTCAAGCGATTATTCGACGGATACATCTAAAAAACCAAAGTTAACAGTCGCTTATACAATTGATCCAATTGGAATAGAGAGCTATTGGACGACAGCTGAATCAAATGTAAATACGTATAATGGTAACTTCTTCAACCAAGAAACAGATATTAATATTGAAGGGCGCGGCTTACCTTTAACTGTCAATAGAACGTATAACAGTCGATCAACTTCATCTGGGATTTTTGGTTATGGTTGGAGTTCTAATATAGATCAAAACCTGACATTTAATACAGATGACTTAATTTTATACCATGATGAAGATGGTACGGAGCATTATTTTGCTAAGAATTCTTCTGGAGGATATGACTCACCAGGAGGCGTTTATCTACAATTAGAAAAAAACTCAGATGGCACATTTAAGCTTGTAGACAAAGATCAATCTTATATAACCTTTGATTCGAAAGGGAATATGATAGCTGAAACAGATTCAAATAGCAATAAAACTACCTACAAATATAGTGGTGGACGATTAATCACAATTGTAGACTCTTCTGGTAGAGAGTTAGACATTGATTATGGGACAAATGGAAAGGTAAGTTCTATTTCAGATTCATCAAACAGAAAATATAAATATTCTTATGACACTAACGGCAATTTAACAGGGTTTTCTAAGGTCGACAAATTAGGTAGTAACGTATTCACTATTTCATATGGATATAGTAGTAGTCATGAAATGACCTCTTTTACTGATGAAAGAGGTAAAAAGATGGTAATGACTTATGATACAGACAACCGACTTGTTAAACAAGAGATGCCTGTTACTGTTCAAGGTTCCGTAAAAAATGATTATTTTACACTGTCTTATAACACAACTACTAGTGTGACTACGGTGATCAACTCAAAAGGCGTTAAAACAGATTACACTCATAATGCATATGGAAATGTAATCAAGTCCGTTGAAGATGTAGGTGGACTTAATTATACAAAAACTTATAATTATGATAACCAAAATAATCTAATTCAAGAAAAAGATGAAAATGCAAATAAAAGTGGAAGCAATGCAACTACTGATTATACGTATGATAGCAAGGGAAATATATTAACTTTCTCGAATCCTTTAAACGAACAAGAGAAATTTTCATATGATGAAGATAACAATGAAACACAATATCAAGATTCAAAAGGAAATGTGTCATCAGAACAATATGATGACCAAGATAATAATACTACTTCTACTGATGCTGCAACTAAATCATCAGCTGCTAAGTATGACAGTAAGGGAAATCTCATAGAAGATACCACTTCAGTAAGTATTGGTGACAACCTTCTCTTTAACGGAAGTTTTGAACAGCACTCGAATAACGCCAATTGGCCTGATGGATGGAAGAAGATAGGTACAGGTACTTTCACTTATGATAGCAACGGTGCATCTGTTCAAAATGCTAAGCTAGGGCCCAAACAGTTGAAAATCTCAAACCCTTCAACAGCTGTAGCTGTTGAAAGTGATGCTATTTCATATAACCCTCAGAAAAAATATGTTGTAAGTGGTTATATGAAAACAACGAATGCAAAGTCTAATGCAAAGTTAACGATTACTGGTGGAGATTCTACAGGAAAGATGACCGGAACTGTGAGTAGTCCGGTACTTTCGGGAACAAGTAACGTTGAACGTGTTCATTTTGTTATTAATCCAGGAGACCTGCCATCTACTACAACACGTATGACGTTGAAAGCGTATGTTAATCAAGGCTCTGGAGATTTCTATTTCGATGGACTTCAGATAGAGGAAGAATATTATGGAGCCTTTAATTTAATTGATAATGGTAATTTTGAAATTGACTCAAATAATGATGGAGTACCCGATAATTGGTACCTTCCAGGTACTTTGACATCAGCCGATGGTATTGATAAAACAACAGCTTATTCAGGAAATCAATCTATTAAATTGACAGGTAAGCGTGGAGTGGATAAATTCGTTCGCCAAGAATTAAATGTAAGTGGTAAATCAGGACAAGAAGTTACAGTGTCTGGTTACTCAAAAGTCGATTCACCAACTAAATCTGCGGGTGTATATCAAATGGATGTAGCCATTAACCACACCGATGGTACAACTCAGTGGATAAATGGAGATTTTGATAAGAGTAAATCACATGACTGGCAACATAATTCTTTACGCTTTGCTACTACAAAAGATTTTAAATCATTAACTGTTTATTATCAGTATAAAGACCAAACAGGTACAGCATGGTTTGATGCTGCAAAAGCTCAGCTTGGTTCTATTCGTACAAAATATAGTTATGATGTAGGCGGTAATAATGTTATAAACCAAACTGATGCTAATGGAAATACAATTTGGAAATCTTATGATGAGGTTGGTAACGTAACAGGAGAAACAATTGCAAATGATACTCGCGCATATAAATATGACGCAAATGATAAACTTACAGAAGTTACAGACGAAAATGGAAAGACAACTACCTATGAATACGATAAGGCTGGAAATCATACAGCCACTATTAATGCAAATGGAAACAAAACTGTTTCTACCTATGATGAGCGAAACAATGTCACGTCATTAAAGGATGCTCTGGGAGCAAGCATTACGTATGATTATGATCTTGTAGGTAACTTTCTTAAAACAACATCTCCAAACGGAAGTGTGGTTGAAAGTACGTACAATAATGTAAATCGTAAAACAGCTACCTTATACAATGGGATAAAACGTTATGAATATACCTATGATGCAAATGGGAACATTACAAGTGAAAAAGATGTTTTAACTGGTGTAACAACTAACTATGTATACGATGCAGATAATAAGTTAAAAGAAAAAACAGATTCAAATGGTAGACGAAATACGTACACCTATGATAAGAATGGGAACCTTATTACTGGCATTTTCTCATCAGGGTCAACTACCAATACGGTTAATCGTACAGTAGACAAAAACGATCAAGTTACACGTATTTCGAGTGGTAATACAGATACATCATTTACATTCACAGAAGATGATCAGTTAGCAAGTCAGAAAAACAAAAATGGAACGTTTACGATTCAAGATTATGACGGAGCCGGCCAACTTTCGCATCTATTAACAACGAATGCAAGTGGTAATTCTATTGAGTCATTTGATTATACGTATGATGCTAAAGGAAATCGTCTAACAGAAAAAACAACTAATGGAACAGCTAAATTTACTTATGACAAAAGTGGTCAGTTAATCAAAGAGATTCTACCAAATGGGGATACCTATGAATATACGTATGATGCTGTGGGTAATCGTCTTACGAAAAAAGTTACGAAAGGTTCGACAGTTAATACGGATACCTATTCTTACAATGCAGCAAACCAGCTTATAAAAGTTAATGGAACAAACCTTACGAATGACAAAAACGGAAATTTAACAAACGATGGTAAAAGATCATATTTATATGATGCAGAAGATCGTCTTATTGAAGTTAAAGAAGGCACCAATTCAATTTCGAAGTACCAATATAACTCAGATGGACTACGTGTTAGCAAAACGATTGGTTCAACAACTGTGTATTACACATATGATGAGAATAATAATGTTATATTAGAAACAGATCAGACTGGTAAGGTATTAGTATCATATGTTTATAACAGCGATGATAGCCCATTAACTATGAACAAAGATGGGAAAACTTATACAATCCATACTAATGCTCATGGGGACGTTACAAAAGTTACTGATGAACAAGGTAATGTTGTGGCTTCTTTTGATTACGATTCTTGGGGAAACATTATAAAGGAAACAGGTGCATTTGCTTCACAGATACCATTTAGATATGCAGGATATCGTTATGATACTGAAACTAAGCTATACTATTTACAACAACGCTATTACAGCCCTGAAAACGGAAGGTTTCTGACGTTGGATCCTGTGCTAGGAGACAAAGAAAACCCTGTTACACAAAATGGATATGCTTATGCAGATAACAATCCTGTTATGAAGAAAGATCCTGACGGTAATTACCCTCGTGGTATTCATGGTACTACTCCTTTAGCATTCAACAGTAAGCAATGGAGGTATGCTCATAAAGCTGGTATGAAAAACCTTAAAAATGCTTATTCAGGTGATAGTAAAATTGGACTTTATTGGAAGGGAGTTAATGCTGGCGCTGCAGGATATTATACTAATAAAAGTGCTAAGAGAAAAATGTTAAGAGGAAGAGTTTCAAAAGCTAGTAAAAAAGCTGCACTTAAATTGGCTGGAAAAGCTGCACTAAAGTCAGTAGTGGGACCTTTAGGTTCAATTCCGGATATTTACATTTATACTAAAGGGTTTGTCAGAGGGTGGAACAAATATGCAAAAAATAAGAATAGAAGAAAGTAAATGTTAGAAGGTGAATACATTGATTTATTTTATATGCGGGACGATTTCCTTAATAATCTTTCTAATTAAAATTTTAATGGATAAACAATATATTTGGCTACTTATTTTGTTTCCAGTATTAATGCACTTCCTTTTTGTAAAATCTAGTATCTTTAATTTTGTAAATGATGCTTATACTGGATGGATTATTTTATTTTTATATATTGCAACTTTCTTATTTTTAATGCTTCATGATTTGTATCAAAAAAAGCCTTATAAATAACGTCTTGCTTCAATATATGATGAATAGTTAAATATATAAAAAAGACCTTGTTTCTAGAAACAGGTCTTTTTTATATAAACAATTCTTAATATTGAATCATAATGTAAAAAATTTTTTTATACAATTATTAAAAGTGAGGGCTAGTTAATTCTAGCAATAAATATGCGAAATAATTATCCTTATTTTAGACTTAGTTTACTCTCTTTGTCTTTCCCTTATGTTACTACAAACGTTCGTAAAAGTGCATATATATTAGAAAACGTCCGTAATTTATTCCCAAACTTAAACAAACGATAAAAATAATAGATTTCTTATAAAAAATAAAAGTTCCCAAAGGCATACTTTTACGGACGGCACATTTAATTCTTTTCCAATTTACTATGATATTCAAAAAAAGTTTTACACTTCTTTTTATTTTTGTAACTTTTGGTTGAAGGTCTCAGCAATAAATACAAATTCTATATCGTCTTTATGAATAAAAAATGTAGTACATCCATCAATATCTGTAACCCTATTGGATTGAGCGCATACAACATCTATTTCAACTAACTCAAAATTGACAGCATCAGTATTTTCAATATCCAAACCAGTTGTTAAACAGTGAATACTATCTCCAAAAGACTTAAAAATAAGCCTTTTTCCTTTTAAGTTCTTCTCGTTAACTTCAAAATACTCATTATCCAATATACCTTTAAAAGATGATGTTTTCGGAAAACATTCAATGTGATGAATACCTTGATAATATTTTAAACTAAACATATAAGTATGTGTTTCATCTGGCTCAATCTCAATACCGTATTTATAAGTAAAAGTCTTATAAACCATTTCATAGAACAAAGGCATGACGATATCGTCCCAAGCATAATAAGCATGGGCATGTATAGGTATCAGATGAGGGTATAAGCTTGTAATTGCTTGCTGGAAATTCAACATAATTTTTGTATCTGTAAGTTCAGATAAAGAATCGTCTATTTCATGATTTTTTATCTTCAAGATCCTATTATCAATCATCACCTTATCCTCCTTCTCATTGCCCTTAATTGCTTGAAAATAGATTTTAATTATCTACGTCATTAGCATTAAATGTATCCTTTTTAACGTTTAGTGTATGACCACTAATTTCAATTGTTTCGTTATTTATCCACTTTACTGTGGATGTTTCTTGAGGATAGTTCCAATAGATATTTTTTCTTTTATTGAAAGTTTTGTTTGTATCGATTAATTCTCCCCTTATAGCGAAAGGAGTAGTGGCGCCACCATTTGAACGATAAATTTTCACAATGTAATCACCTTTAGGTGAAGTACTTTGTGAAAGATATTCTCCCTTTGGTACAAATTGAAGATAACTAGGTGCAAAGAGGAACCACCAAATAAATCCTATAACCACCAAAGCACTTAATACACTTAGTAACCCTATATATCTTTTTTTCACTTCTAGCTCCTATTTAGATTACATTATAGTTTCGTTTTTCTTTGCTTTTACACTTGTTTTTAAATACCCCGTTCATTTAATAAGAAATTTTCATAGTGTTTTATCTCTCTCCAAATCTCTTCATTGTTACTTGATTGATCGGAATTCAACTTTTCAAAAGCACTTATTAATAATTTCTTTATATGCTTCTCTTTAACTGACGGATTCTTTTCCATAGTGTCATACATAACACCATGACTTTGAAAGTTTTTTCGTCCCTGCGTTAGAGAATATTCTCCGTTTGGCCCTCCGAAAATTTCATCAGCATAAGGGTCATCCTGGCCATCGTCTTCCCAATCACATAGAATACAAATTTCAAATTCACCTTTATTTTCTAAAGTTAAGTATTTACAGCATGGACATTGCACACGTTTCATTTAAAAGTTTGTTCTCCTTTTTAATTAAGGGGTTGCTACAATCCCCACTTTATCCGAACTTTACGTTTCACACACTGCAATAGCGTATCTATTAACTGCAAGTAAGCATTCTTCCCAACTTGGTCTGCTGCAATGTAGGAGTAATTTCTTAAATCGATCTTCTACAGCCTTAATATTAAAGTCATTCATAATAAATAAGCCTCTGCCTGTTTCGATTTCTTGGTCTTTTAGCATTGAACTTAGTCTATAGGGGCTCGTAACATATATTGAAAATACTTCTATTGGGCTTTTATGTCCTCTTATTCCAATGTCAGCTTCTAATTTGACGTAAAAATCGTTATGATTCTCTCCCCATTCATCATCTATAATTGTTAAATCATATAAATGTAGTGTCAGCAATATCTATCATTCCCCTATCTATATTTTTAGCTATTGTTATACGTACCTTATTAAGCTCTGAGCTCCTAAAATGACTACTGATTAAAGTTTTCCTCCGACCGTTTAACAAATGAAGTACCGAATATAGATATGAATTGTTTTAATAAGGTGACTCGAATTCTTCCATATATAACCCCAATGATTTAACGCTTTTACGAGCTTCGTGGCAATTCCTATTTGCCCCTATATACATGTAATAGTCGTATCCGAAATGAATAAAAAAGAGATTTTTAATCCCTAATTTACACCAAACTGCCTCCCTTAGGGTTAGTTTAGCTAATTCTTTAACTTCTTTAATTGAAATCCCTTTTCCAATCCATAGGTTTGACGTAAAGTCAGATACATGTTGGTTTTGTATTTCATCTGAGGAAAGCTCTAAAGCATGTATATAAACTGTATTAATGTTCATATCGTTCATAAAAGCTACAATTGCTTGAATATAAGCTTCTTCTATTCTTAAATAATTGGATAAGCTAACCTTGTTTCCTACTTCATGAAAAGAAGTCCAATCATCATAAAGGTAACTTCCCTCGTTGTTTCTATGTAAAGGGTTATACTTTGTTACTCTCCAAGAATTCAATACCGTACACTCTCCTAAATCTATAAAAATATTACATAATTATACTCTATAGGTAACTTAACTTCTATTAAAAAAGCAAAATAAAAAGCAACCTCATTCCGAGGTCATTGGAGTGAGGTTGCTTTGTTTTAGGAATCACAATTATAAAGTACCAAAATATAATCGCAAGTAAATAATATTATATTTTTACCATAAATACTATATTTTTGCTTGTAAGCATATGTATAAACGTACGGTTTTTTATACATAGTAGCTTCAATCACCTCAAGAGGAAAAGCTTTCATATCAAGGATGTATAAAAAGCTGCATACTCCGGAAAAAGAACCCTCGGCGGAACCGTTCTGCGACAAGGGTTCTTTTTTGTTGTGTGTTCCGGAAAGAGGTATTATGTTAACTAACTTTGTATGTCGTATGAAACAAATTCTCTAAAGTGTAGCTATCTAAAATTGTAAATATGTAACTTTTATGGAACTTATTCGTATATACTATAAGAGGAGGTAGTGTGAACATAATAAGCGCAACAAAACCAAATTAAAAGAACAGGGGGAACTATTTTGAAAAACTATGCAGTATTTATCGCTAGCTTTGTAGTATTTTTATTTGCTTTTCAAATTCTTTCTGGATTGTTTCTTACACTTACATATGTACCTGACACTTCACGACATTTTAGTGGTTCAACCGTAAGTATCTTTGGAAGTGAAAATTTTAATTATACACTTTTAAGCGCTATTATATCCGCAACTCTTTCATTTATTATTTCTAAAAAAG
>Ga0105244_10003082_pt1 | contig 12199 bp, 19 predicted proteins | sample KBSM44metaG_FD_80423 | JGI IMG/M metagenome (GOLD analysis project Ga0105244, IMG submission 80423) | Miscanthus rhizosphere microbial communities from Kellogg Biological Station, Michigan, USA - KBS M4-4 metaG | ecosystem: Host-associated > Plants > Roots > Rhizosphere > Soil | place...
GAGCGAGATGGCCGAGCGCGTATGCAGCGCCGCCATCCAGACGCTGGGCGGCTACGGCTACGTGAACGACTTTCCGCTGGAGCGCATCTACCGCGACGTGCGCGTGTGCCAGATCTACGAAGGCACTTCGGACATCCAGAAGCTGCTGATCCAGCGTGCGCTGGCGTAGGGGCGGTTGACTGCCGAGATCGCTTTGAAATCAGACGTGACTGCTCGGGGCACTCGGTCGTACCTGCGATTGCTTGGGCGAATCTTCCATGCGTGAGTTTGGAGGAAGCACGATGTTAGAAATTCCGAGGACCATGAAACCCAGTGACGATGCTACGAACCTGGCGAAACTCCTGAGAGCCCCACTAGTTGAAGCGCTCTCCGCAGCCAACGTTGGCGAAGGGTTCCCAATAAAGGTATCACCAAGGTCGCTTCATCAGCTCGAATCCGTCATACGTATTTGCTGCTTCAACAGGGTTGCATGGACGCTTGAGAGTGCCTTGAAGATCATCGATGATGGAAGGGCGCTTGACTATGACGTCGTTGTCTCTCTAGTCTTCTTGGTCGAAAGCCATAAGCTGGCGGGGAGCCTACCAGTGCCAACGGCTGCCATCGAGTCGCAGAATCACTGGGGCAAGGCGCAATGAGGCGGTGAGAATGCACACATGATCATCTTGCATCATTGCGTCAGTGCGCGGTCGTTCCGGCCGCTTTGGGCACTCGAGGAAATTGGAGTTCCCTACGAACTGGAGATGCTTCCATTTCCACCGCGAGCGCTGGCCCGCTCATACCTGGACATCAATCCGCTAGGAACCGTACCCGCCTTTTCCGAGGATGGCGTCCGTATGACGGAGTCGGTGGCCATCTGCCAATATCTCGCGGCACGGTTCTCCGCCGGCAGGCTCGACGTCGGTGTGGACGAGCCGGACTACGGCGCTTATCTGAACTTCCTTCATTTCGGAGAAGCGACGCTGACCTTTCCGCAAACGCTCGTGTTGCGGTACGCACATTTCGAGATGGGTGAACGCCGGCAGCCCCAGGTCGCCGAAGACTACGCCAGATGGTTTGCAGCACGCCTGCGAACCCTGGAACCTCTGCTTGCGAAACAGGAATACCTTTGCGCCGACCGGTTCACCGCCGCCGATATTTCAGTCGGATATGCGCTCTTGCTCGCCCAGCACCTGGGGTTGAACGAACGATTCACGCCGGCCGTGTCGACCTACTGGAAACGCTTGCAGGCGCGCCCCGCATACCAGGCCGCCATGGCGGCGCAGGCGGCCGCGGCCAGCGCCCAGGGCGTCGCGACAATTCCGTCGCCGGACATCCGGCCCTGAGAACGAACCCTCGCAGCTTCGAAGGCCGTGCCTGTCGACATGGGGCTATGACGGAGCCACCCCTCGCATCAATGACAGCAGGGCGAGTTCGAAGTCGTATCGCAGACTCTCCAGACCGGGCAGCTCGATCACTCGTGCCGCAACTTCGGCCGGGTTGCTGAGCGACCATAGCCCGATGATCAGCGGCAAGGCGTGCTTGACGACCGTTTCAAAGGCCTGCGCCGACATGCCGGGCACGCGCGCATGGAAGTCCTGTGCGGTTTGCCCTAGGCCGCCGTGGCGATGGCGTGGGCAACGCAGCGATGGCTGCACCAGGCCATCTTTGCCCGCGTCATGAACGGCTGAGCGTCTTGGGGCGGCGGCGTCAGCCTCCAGGCCGAGCGTCATGACGGACTCCGCGCAAACCAACTCTTGCGCCATGGGCCCGGTTAACGTATGATGCGCATCATGCGAAAGTCACACATCAATGCCCGAGCCGCCGCCAAGGAGGCATCCCACGAGCGCATCGTGCAGGCTGCTGCACGCGCCATCCGGCGCAGCGGCTACGACGGCACTGGCGTGGCCGACATCATGAAGGAGGCGGGCTTGACGCATGGCGCCTTCTACGCCCACTTCAAGTCGCGCGAGGCCATGTTGGCCGAGGCGGCGGACCGCGCCGGCGCCGAGTCCAATGCCTTCGGGGCCAGTGTCATTGCCGCAGTACCCCCAGAGCAAGCTTTCCAGGCCTTGATACAGGCCTATCTCTCCAAGGAGCACCTCGCCGGCGTCGAGACGGGCTGCCCCGTGTCTGCCCTGGGTTCCGAGATGCCTCGCCAAGCGCCTGAAGTGCGTCGGGCGGCCACACGCCGCATCAAAGAGATGATCGATCTGGTTGCGCGTCAGTCGCCGGATTGGGGGCAGCCAGGTGCCCATGAACGCGCTCTGGTGACCGTTGCCACCATGGTGGGCACCTTGATGCTGGCCCGCGCCGTCGATGACACTGCGCTGTCGGACTCCCTGTGCAGTGCCGCATTGAAGCGGCTGGCACCCTCTGAGGCGTGACTGCACCGTCCCTGCCCTTTTTTTGACATTACATATGACGAATATCATGCCAAATACCCCATCAACCGCTGTCGTTGGACGTGTCCGTGAATCTGGCGGCAACAAGGAAATGCAATGAAAGCCTTCATCGTTGATCGCTACGGCAAGAACAAGCCACTGCGGGCCGGCAACGTGCCTGAGCCGGAACTGCGTGCCGACGAGGTGTTGATTCAGGTCCATGCGGCAGCGGTCAACCTCATCGACGCCAAAGTGCGCAACGGCGAGTTCAAGCTCATCCTGCCTTACCGCACACCCTTCGTCCTCGGGCACGACGTAGCCGGCGTGGTGATTCGTGTCGGCCCTCGCGTCAGCCAATTCAAGGTGGGCGACGAGGTCTACGCCAGGCCCCGTGACCTTCGCATCGGGACCTTTGCAGAGCTCGTTGCGGCCAATGAAGACACGGTGGCGCTCAAGCCCAGGAACCTCACCATGGAGGAGGCCGCCTCGATCCCCCTGGTCGGTTTGACGGCTTGGCAGGCGCTGGTCGAGAAGGCCAAGCTCCGCAAGGGTCAGAAGGTCTTCATCCAGGCGGGCTCCGGCGGCGTCGGAACATTTGCGATCCAGTTGGCCAAGTACCTGGGCGCCACGGTGGCCACCACCACCAGCGCGGGGAACGTCGCGCTGGTAAAGAGCCTGGGTGCCGATGTCATCGTCGACTACAGAAAAGATGCGTTCGAAGAGCAGCTGCGCGACTACGACGTAGTGCTGAACAGTCAGGATGAAAAGACATTGAAAAAGTCCCTGGGCGTGCTCAAGCCTGGTGGCCACGTTGTGTCCATCACCTCGCCGCCCGACCTGCAGTTTGGCAAGGACATCAAGGCCTCGTGGCTGGTGCGACTGGTCTTCAGAGTGCTGAGCGCCAGCGTTCGCAGGCAAGCGCAGCGCCTCAAGCTCAACTACACCTTCGTGTTCATGAGGGGTAGCGGAAGCCAGTTGAAGCAGATCGCGGCGCTCATCGAGTCCGGCACGATCCGCCCGGTGGTCGACAAGATCTTTCCGTTCGACGCCACCAACGAAGCCCTGGCCTATGTCGAGAGCGGCCGAGCCAAGGGCAAGGTTGTCATCAAGGTTCGTTGAACCGTTCCGTCTGGCCGCCATCGCACGCTTTCACATATGACGATCGTCATATTCCCCGCCACCCAACCCTTTGGAGATCCCCATGGAAATCGAAAACGCCGTCGTCCTCGTCACGGGTGCCAACCGCGGCATCGGCCTCGCCTTTGCCCGCGAACTGCTCGCACGCGGCGCCCGCAAGGTCTACGCCACCGCACGTGATCCGGCCACCGTCACGCTGCCTGGCGTGCAGGCCCTGCGGCTCGATGTCACCAAGCCAGACGAGATCGCAGCCGCGGCACAGATTGCCACCGACGTGAACCTGGTGATCAACAACGCCGGCATTGCCCAGCTCGGCGGCTTTCTCGCCGAAGACAGCGAAACGGTGGCCCGCCGCATCTTCGAAACCAATTTCTTCGGCGTACTGAACGTGAGCAGGGCCTTTGCACCCGTGCTCGGGGCCAATGGCGGTGGCGCACTGATCAACGTGTTGTCGGTGGCGTCCTGGGTCAATGGCGGCGAGCTGGCCGCCTACTCGGCGAGCAAGTCGGCGGCATGGTCCTTGACCAATGCGTTGCGCCACGAGCTGGCCGGCCAGAAGACCCAGGTGCTGGGCCTGCATATGGCCTATGTCGACACCGACCTCACGCGGGGTTTCGAGTTCCCGAAGAGCAGCGCCGAAGAGATCGTGCAGTGTGCGCTCGACGGGTTGGCCGCGGGCGCCGACGAGGTGTTGGCCGACACGCTCACCCAGCAGGTCAGGCAGGGCCTGACGGCGCCGCGCCCGGTCTACCTTCCCCAGGCCTAGTGAACCGACGGCCCTTAACCCAACGCCGACAGAAAGTCCGACATGCTCTTCACACCACTCGCCAAGCTCTCTGCGCAATTGCGCAATCGAATCGTGATGGCGCCCATGACGCGTCACCGCGCCGTGAAGCACAACACGCCGAATGCCCTGATGGCCGAGTACTACGGCCAACGTGCCACGGCCGGCCTGATCGTCACCGAAGGCACCTCGCCGTCTCCCAATGGGCTGGGCTACCCCCGCATTCCGGGCCTGTTCGACCAAGCCCATGTGCAAGGCTGGCAGCAGGTGACGCAAGCCGTGCACGCCCAGGGCGGCAAGATCTTCGTGCAGCTCATGCACACCGGCCGGGTGACTCACGTTGACAACCTGCCGGCCGACGCTGAAGTTCTCGGGCCGACGGCAGAAATCTGCCCCGGCGAGATGTTCACCGACACCCGGGGCCTCCAGCCTCATAGTGCGCCTCGCCCCATGAGTACCGAGGACATCGCCCACGCCGTGGCGGAGTACGCCCGCTCGGCCCGGCTGGCCATCGAGGCGGGATTCGACGGTGTCGAACTGCACGCAGCCAACGGCTATCTGATCGAGCAGTTTCTGAACGCCAATGTGAACCGGCGCACCGATGCGTATGGAGATGGCATCCGCGGACGCAACCGCTTCGCGCTGGAGGTGGTTCGTGCCACCGTGGCCGCCATTGGCGCAGAACGCGTGGGCATCCGCATATCGCCCTGCGGCGTTTTGAACAGCACCGGCGCCTACCCGGATGTCGAAGCGCAGTACCTGGCCCTTGCCGAGGAGCTGTCGCGACTGGGCATTTTGTACGTCCACCTGCTGGATCATTCCGCCTTGGGCGCACCGCCCGTGCCCGCTGAGTTGAAGCTGCGCCTGCGCGCGGCGTCCACGGGGGTGTTCATCCTGGCCGGCGGCTTCGACCGAGCCGGCGCCGAGCATGCGCTCGAGGCCGGCCACGCGGATCTGATCGCCTTTGCCCGCCCCTTCATCTCGAACCCCGATCTGGTGGCACGCATACAGGCCGATGCACCGCTCAACCCCTTGGACGTGGCGACGTTCTACACGCCCGGCGCCAAGGGCTACACCGACTACCCCATGCTCAACGCATGACCCGAAGACCCACCATGAAACGCCTGTTCAGCGCCTTCACCCTGGGCCTCGCCCTGTCAACGACCCTGCACCCGCTCACGGCGGGAGCGGCAGAGCCCACCGCAGCCGACGCGGCCCAAAGCCAGCCCTCGGTGGATCAGAGGTCCGAGCTGTCCTGGAAGACGGTGCCGACCCAGACCATCACTGCAGGCGGCGTGGACTACACCTACCGCGAGATGGGCCAGCAGCACGGCGGAACACCGGTCGTGTTCCTGGTGCATCTGGCCGCCGTTCTGGACAACTGGGATCCGCGCGTCATGGATGGCATTGCGGCCAAGCACCACGTGATTGCATTCAACAACCGCGGCGTTGGCTCCAGCAGCGGTTCACCGGCAGATTCGATCGAGCAGATGGCCGACGACGCCATCACCTTCATCAAAGCCAAGGGCTTCCAGCAGGTGGACCTGCTGGGCTTCTCGATGGGCGGCATGGTTGCCCAGGAGATCGTGCTCAAGGAGCCGCAACTCGTCCGCAAGATGGTTCTGGCCGGCACCGGCCCGGCGGGCGGCGAAGGCATCAGCTCCGTGGCGGGGGTGACCTTCTACGACATGCTGCGCGGCTTCTTCTCGGGCCAGGACGCGAAGCAGTTCCTGTTCTTCACGCGCACGCCCAATGGCATCGAGGCCGGCAAGACCTTCCTGGCACGCCTGCAGGAGCGCATCGAGAACCGTGACAAGGAAATCTCGAACAGCGCCTTCTTCGCTCAACTCGAGGCGCTGCGCGCGTGGGGGAAAAAAGACCCTGCCGATCTTTCGGTGGTCAAGCAGCCGGTGCTGGTGGTCAACGGCGACAACGACCGCATGGTGCCAACGGTCAACACCTACGACCTGGCGCGGCGGCTGCCGAACAGCCAGCTGATCATCTACCCCGATGCCGGGCATGGCGGTGCATTCCAGTTCCATGCCGACTTCGTACGCAGCACGCTTGCGTTTCTGGCCCGCTAGCAGTTGCCGGGACGGGCCCGCCATGCCAAGGACGCCTCCATGAGCCACACCCACCTCACCGTTCCCACCCGCTTTGTCGAGGTGAACAGCGACCGTTTCGCCTACCGCCGCTGGGGGAATACCGCGACGAACGAGCCGCCGCTGTTCTTCCTCCAGCATTACCGCGGAGGCATGGACCACTGGGACCCCCTCATGACCGATGGCCCGGCCGCAGGGCGCAAGGTGATCCTGTTCAACCGTCGTGGTCCCGGCGCTTCGGCAATTTCGGTAAATCCATTCCGCGCCTGCACGCCAAGACGGCGATCGTCGATCGCGAACGCCTGCTGATCGGGTCGGCCAACATGGACGGCCGGTCCGCTCACCCACCTCGCCACGCCGAAGACCGCCGCGCTGGCGCGTACCGAGCAGTTCTACAAGACCCTGAAGTTCTCGGACCACACGCCGATCACGGTGGACTACGACTTCAATCTGTAAGCCAGCCCCGCCCGCTCAGCGCGACAGCGCGACAGCGCGGGCAGCGCGGGCAGCGCGGGCAGCGTGGGCAGCGCCTTCGCCAGCGTGCCCACGCAGGCCTGCATCGCATCGCTCTCGTGCGAGCCGCGCTTGGTAGTGCGGAAGAAGTCCCGCCCACCTTCGGCTTGGTCAGCACGTCGGTCCGCACGCGGTGCCGGCGGTAGGCGGCCAGCGCGAAGATCGGCATAGCCAACGGCTCTTCGGCAGCACCATCGCACGGCGCCAAGCATCTGTCGCGGTTCGCGTTGAGGGCAAAAATGCGATTAAAAACTGCGGAGGACTGGAAGCTACATCTCTTCACTGGCGATGAGTTTGCTCGCTTCCTTCAGCACAATCGAAACATGTAGATCCACAAGCTCAATGTGTTGCGCAGGACGGTCGAGTCGACCACGAGAGTGTGCGGGTATTCGCGTACCGTAGTGCTTCTGCAGGTAGATCAGCCGCTTTGGAAGGCCACGAATAGCACGGAAGCCGACGTCCATGGCAACCTCCTCGATCAGCGACTGCATCGCAGCCTTCGCACGCAGCTCAGCCTCATCATTGTCAATCTCCGCATCAGCAATGTAGGCCTCGATGAAGTCTGCAACCTCGCCATAGAAATCCTCAGCCCACTGCTCCGCGAACTCCATGGTCCGCACACACCCATCGCGTGAGTAGCAAATCTCAATCTCGAAATGAGGGTCATCACGCAACTCAAGCGCATCAATCTGGCCCTTGAAATGCTCGCGTACCTGCTCTGGCCCTGGGAAGCGAGAGCCCGGACGCTCGTCAAGACCTTCCTTCCATCCGTTCGCAACAAGCGACGAGAGAATGAAGCTATCGGCGGAGAAACGATTTCGCGAGTAAAACACCGCCGCGGGACGCTCCGCCTTGATTGCTGAAAGCATCTCCACGTGCTCCAGCTTGATAACCGGCGAAACATCCATGCCGGAGAAGCGTCCTCGAATCAGTACGGCCTGAGTTTCGGCACAAGCGTCTTCTACCGAAGCAAGAATACTTGCCAGATCCTGATGGGTGGAGAGCGACATGCCTGCGACTATAGAGTGATCTGGCTCAGATTCGATCTCTCGCTTCTTGCCTAGAAAGGCAGAGCCCGTTCCTCTACGCCGTCGATCCTCGTGACCACGGGAACGCCAACTCAACTACTTGGATTGACCGATCTTGGGCGAGAACATCGAGCGCCCGCTTAGTATCGCTTTCGTTTCGCCCTTCAGGCTTGGATCGATCTGTGATGCACACCGGTGCCAAGCTTGATTGACCTCATCCACTTCGGCGTTTCTCCCTGTCCCGACAGCGCGAAAGATATCTTTCGACCAATCCTGCCGGCAAATCTCTTGCTGATCTTGATCAAAGACGATCTGCAATGCCATTGACATCGGGCTTAGGCAATACCCCAAGGAAAGCATCGAGATCGCGCAAAGCACAAGCTTCGCTCGGATCGGCAGCAAACTCCACAACTCCATCATCATTGAGCTTCTCCATTCACATCGGGCAACTTGGTCACGATAAGTGATCTTTCTGATATCTGGAGATTTGTTTTCCCCTGGACTCTCCGGATCCTGTGACTTCTAGCAATCACTCTGCTTTGGGAAAACCTTCACCCAAATCAGAAAAAGTAGCGCTCAAGCTTCCGCTGCATTGCGGGCACGCTCGGACACAAAAAAATCGGTATGACTGAGGCACTGCTTCGCGAAGTCCATTCGCGAAGCAGTGCTCTGGCGTGCATCAGTCCTCGTTCAAACTCGCCCCTCATCACGCATGCGCCGACGTTCGAACCCGTAGACATCCGTCATGTTGGCCAATCGACTCTCTTCCTCAGCAGCTCGCCTTGTTTCCTCGATCCGATGCGGGTCAGCTTGCTTGCTCATCAGCATTGCACTATCTACACGACGAAGGAACGCCTCGTCGAGCCTGCCCTCCCTCTCTTCCGCTCCTTCACGGATTTGGCCGGTGCTCGACTTCATGAGGATGCCTGCCCGAAGAACACCGCCTGCACCTTCTTGGCACCGGCTCCATGCGCCGGGAAGCCCACGATGGCCGAGCGATCCCGCTGCTGGCAGATGCCGCAATTCAGGCAATCGGTGCTGCCGAGGCTGGCAGGACACACGACGACATGCCGCCCAGCAGGCGTCCGAGCGGGCTTGTCCGTACTGGCCGGCAGGATCACCACGACGGGCGCGATTCCAAGATCTGAATACCCGTCGGCCTGCGCGAGCGTCTGCGCGCTCAGGTTCACCGTAAAGCCAAGCTCATTGGCTCGTTGAATGGCCGCTCCATTTCCGGACGTCGGTGGATAGTGGGTGTAGGTAAAGCCACGCCGCCCCCGGTTCACGATCGCAAGCCGGGTCAGCAACCTAACATCGATCACACCCGATGCGCACGGCGTCAGATCCCCCGCCTGGTTGTGCCGCCACAGCGCGTGACGCCGAAGCGTGGAGATGTCCTGAAGCAACTCATCGAAGCTGCCGCCGCGCTGTCCGTCAGAGACGGCCCGCCAGTGCAAAGCCAAAGGCCCGCTTTCGGCATAGCAGCCGTTGCCCTTGAGACTGCAGCCCGGTGGGCATGAGTTCGCGCTGGTCGTGGTGACCGGAATCGGGCCGGTCTTCGCATTGCGACTGATCCGGGTGAAGTGGTACGTGAAAGTGGATGGCGGCGTGGCCGCAGCGACGGATCGCTGCTGTCGACCGCACGAATGCATGGAGGCCAAGTTCAACTCCTCTATATGGGGGAAGTACCGCGAGCGCGGCAAAGAAACGAACGCGCGCCCTCCCCTGCCCTTCAGGCGCGGAAGGATTCGGAGTCGCGCAGAAACAAAAAAGGACCCGAAGGTCCAAAAAAGCCAGGGATGGCCCGGCGCGAGCGCCAGGGCGGCGCTCGGGTCAAGCGACTGAACGCCGGTGGCTAGCTTCAGCTGGCGGAAGATGCAGAGGAATCCTCGGAAGCAGATCCCGGCGGCCCTGTGCTCTCCTCACCAAGCCTTCGCGCCAGCTTCGCGCGCACCTCGAGCGCGCAGCCATGCCAGGCATGGCCACTCACGAGCGTTGTGTCCAGGGCCTCGGGGGTGGCGGCCGCGACCCTCTGCGAGTACACGTCCAGCGCCTGCAACACAAAGACCTGGATCAACGCCCCGTGGGCGCTGAACTGCATCAGGTCCGTGACGAACTCGACATTGGTCGGAGGTGACGATCGCTTCATGCGCCACCGCCATCTGCTTCGCACGCCGAGTGCCGGATCTCGAAGCCGGCACCGGGGATCGAGCCCGGATCGAGCAGCATGATCAGGTCGCTCGCAATGCCTTGGCGCAGGGATGCCCAGCCCTCCCCGGTGAGCCCTTCCTTGGAGGCTTGCGCGCAGGCCGCACGACGCAAGGCTTCTTCGTCGAAGACATCGATGCTCGCCGTGAACACCAGGGACAGGCTGCTCATGGCGCCTTCTCCTTCGATGTGACAGGAGAGATCTCGGCACCAAAGGCCAGCGCCGCGTTGTCGAGGTTGGCCGGTCCGTTCTGTCGCCCCCACCAAGCGGGCGGGCTGTAGTGCACGGTCATCACCCCGAGGTAGCCATCCTGCGACGCATAACCCACGACCTTGGCGCGGCCGATGTCGTTGATGCGAATCAGGATGTCGGCGCCAATCGCGGGCACCTCGAACTCGGCCGACCACTTGAGCTGGTCTAAAGATGCGCCGCAGATACTGCAGCGGAATCAGGTTGAGCAAGGGTGAGTTCGTCGACCAAGTGTGGGTCTGTGGAATGCTGATCCTCAGCACCGTAGAAGATCGGCTGCAGCTCGGACTGTGGGAATCCACCCCCCGGCTACGCAACAGGTCAGCTGGGCATTTTGTGGCGCCCAGAGATCGCTGCTTGCGCGTACGACACCATCAGCTTTGCCGGAACGGAGCAAGAAGGCGGGCGCTGGTTCTATCAGGTCTGGTACTGCGAAACGCACAACTTGCCGGACTCCCTTTCTTTGGAACTGCTACAGAACGCACTGGCGATGAACCATGACCCAAACTGAACTTTTCTTCCCTCGAGCCTCCCATCAGGTGCACGTCGACATCGCGCCGCAAGCCGCGCCGGTGAACGAAGTGTCCTTCAACTTCGAAGATGTGGTGCCTGAGCCTCGGACCACCTATACCGTGCGTCTGGCGGACTATCCGCACCCGGCGGCCGACGCAATGAAGATCTCGGAACAGCGCTTCCGGCGCGAGTTGGACCGCCAACTCGGCGCCGATGTGATGCCAGCGCTGCGCGCATTCCAGAACGCGAGTGAGTCGGGTGAGAGCGACCTCACGAAGACCGAGATCGCGCTGGCCGTGCGCTGGGCCAAGGCCTACGATGCCGCGCGCACGGCGGGCTTTCGCGACCTTGGCGACGCCGACGAGGCATATTTCGAGGTGCGGGCGATCTGACTCCCGTTGGTCCAGTCGCAGGGGTTCACTCCAATCTCGGGTCAGAGATCGGTGGAATCCAACAGCGTTCGAAAGAAGGGCTGCTTCAGCGATACGCAGAAATATGTCGTCAGCCAGTATCACGCCGGGCGTGCTTCGGAGATCTGGCTGGGCTCGCCCATATGTTTGAACTCGCCGATGGTCCCCGCGTTGGCGTGGCCTCTGCATCTGAGATTCTTCATATTCGGCGCGCCCAAGCCGTCTGCCGGACCGCCGCTGGCGAACCATCGAAAGACGTGGGAACGGTAGTCGCTGGTTGTCCTCATGTGCAGAAAACCTGACTCCGCGACGCCCAGATCGTCTACTGGAATGCCGGCAGCTCGGAGTGCTGCCAGTTCTGCATCGTGGGTGATCTCGAATGGCAGCGTCAGGGTGACCGTCGCCATGTGATAAGTGGCTTTGCCCATAGATGTGCCCCTTTCGCTTTTTGGCGCACCAGTACATCTCAAGGTTTCGCCGCGCGCAATACTGCTTTCGTCGGGGGCGCTTTGTCATAGGCGGTAGCAGGGAAGGAGCGGGGCATTTGTCTCTCCGGAGAAGGTGCGCACCGCTCATGCGCGCCGGCAGCGCAATTTCTACACTGACTTCACGGCGAAACGCCTTGTTCCAAGACGGGTAACAAGCGGCGCCAGGTGACCACCTCACTGGAGAACGCACATGGAACTGCGCAATCTGCCGCTGGGAAATTTCTTCATGAGCCTGCCGCATGAAGACGCGGGCATGTCGTCCACGGAGCTCGCTGCCTTCAGTGCGGTCGTGGTCTTTGTATTTGCCCCTGCTGCTTGCTGTGCTGTTCATGAACTGAACGTGAAGCTTCCCAGGCGCAAGAGCGGACTCCGCGATGATCAACGGCAAGAAGCTGGAAGGGACGCC
>Ga0105244_10003084_pt1 | contig 12193 bp, 5 predicted proteins | sample KBSM44metaG_FD_80423 | JGI IMG/M metagenome (GOLD analysis project Ga0105244, IMG submission 80423) | Miscanthus rhizosphere microbial communities from Kellogg Biological Station, Michigan, USA - KBS M4-4 metaG | ecosystem: Host-associated > Plants > Roots > Rhizosphere > Soil | place: Michigan...
CGCCGAGCAGTTCCAATACATCCTGCGCGACGAATCCATGCACCTGAACTTCGGCATCGACGTGATCAACCAGATCAAAATCGAAAACCCACACCTGTGGGATGCTGAAATGAAGGAAGAAGCTTCGCAGATGATTCTGCAGGGGACTCAGCTGGAGATTGAATACGCTCGTGACACCATGCCTCGTGGCGTGTTGGGCATGAACGCGGCGATGATGGAGGACTATCTGAAGTTCATCGCGAATCGTCGTTTGTCGCAGATCGGTTTGAAGGAAGAATATCCAGGGACGACTAACCCGTTCCCTTGGATGAGCGAGATTATGGACTTGAAGAAAGAGAAGAACTTCTTTGAGACTCGGGTTATTGAGTATCAGACTGGTGGGGCTTTGAGCTGGGATTGATTCCAGAGCTCGCCGCGATTTGATGATTGCGATCTGAATCGACAAATCGAAAAAGCAAAAGCCCCGATCTGATCGGGGCTTTTTTATTGACCATGGATATTCACCTCCCCCTCACACTTAGAAAATTCCTACAACACTTACAGCAGTTTCCACTTCAATAGCCACTCAAAACTCATAACCGTTATGACAGCCCAATTGTTGAGGCCTTTGCTACAAAATGAGCTGGGCCGGAAGCCTTGCCGCGCACCTACATTCGGTGGAATTCGGCGTTCAACTTAAAGTTCATTTCTTGCCCGGTACCTAGCGAACCGTTACCATTTATCGCACATAGGGCGTGTCACTTCTGGGCCGCAACTCACCTGAGCGCTACAGTGCGCTTTTTTATTTTCGTCTTAGGCGCATCGACTAAATCAATGAAATATAAGGATTCTATCCCGGTCATCGACCTATTTGCCGGCCCGGGCGGACTTGGGGAGGGATTCTCTTCAATCGGTGGCCCTGAGAAGGGAGTACGTAAGTTTCAGCTACGTGTCTCGATCGAGAAAGATCCCGTCGCTCACGCGACTTTATCCCTCCGCGCATTGTTTCGTGCTTTTCCAAAAGGCGAAGCACCGGAGGCTTACTATCAATACATCCGGGGCGAAATTACTCGTGAAGAGCTTTTCAAGCATCCGGCCGTACCGGCAGAAGCAGTGGAGGCCGCACAAGAAGCTAAGCTCGCAGAGCTTGGTAAAATATCGCCTGATGAGGTCGACAATTGGATCAGGGAAGCCCTGATAGGCGCAGATGAATGGGTACTCATTGGCGGCCCGCCGTGCCAAGCATATTCAGTTGCAGGACGTGCCCGTCGAACACGTGAGAGCCAAGAGGAGTTTGAAAGCGACGAGAAGCACTTTCTCTACAAAGAGTATTTGCGGATTATTCGCGAGTTCAAACCGACGATCTTCGTCATGGAGAACGTGAAAGGCATACTGTCCTCGAAGCACAGCGGCTCGAACATTTTCCAGCAAATTCTCGAGGACCTCTCGACTCCTGGTGGCGACCTTTCGTACAACATCCGCTCCTTAGTCGTCCCTAAGGATGTGGAGAAACCAGATCCACATGACTTTGTCATTCAAGCGGAACGTCACGGTCTTCCGCAGGCTCGACATAGGGTTATTCTGCTTGGGGTTCGCTCTGACGTTGCCTCGAACTGTCCTGCTCTATTGGAGCGTCCGCACAAGTTTGTAATGGAACCCAGCAAAACGGTTTTCACAGTTGGGCAGGCTTTATCAGGACTCCCTCCAGTACGGAGCAAAATTTCAAGGGGAGGAGATTCCCTCGAAGCCTGGCTCTCCACTTTGGAGGAGGCCAGTTCTATGCTTTTACAATCTTATGAAGCTGGCCGGGGAGATTTAATAGATGCCATGAAAAACGCTGCTGAAGACGCACGGAGGCTGAAATCCAGTGGCAGTGTATTCATACCTTGGAATGTCGCTCCAGAAATGAATACCAAGCAATCCGAGTGGTTCCTCGACTCAAGACTGAAAGGGGTGCTACAGCATGAGGCTAGGAGCCATATGCGCTCTGACCTGCATAGATATATTTTTGCAGCAAGCTACGCAAGGTTGAAAGGCACTTCACCAAAAATACATCAATTCCCTGCGCAACTCCTGCCAGCTCATGAAAACGTTTCTTCCGATTCCGTTCCCTTTAGTGACCGTTTCAGAGTTCAAATGGAAGATGGCCCGTCTACCACTGTCGTCGCCCATATAGCTAAAGATGGCCATTACTACATTCACCCGGATCCAAGTCAGTGCCGTAGTTTGACTGTTCGCGAAGCCGCGCGCCTGCAAACTTTTCCTGATAATTACTTCTTCGAGGGGAATAGAACACAGCAGTACACTCAGATCGGAAACGCAGTCCCGCCGCTTCTTGCTAGAAAAATCGCAGCTGTTGTCGCTGCGATTATCGACGCCTATAGATCAGATAAAAACCGCCAAACGACACTTGGCATCTGATTGAACCGGACAGACTATCGAGCAGCGCAATCAGTGCCAGATAGTTTCGGGAGCAGGCACCCACAACGACGGCGAATTTTCGGCCTGCCTCTGCCAATGAAAATTCGCGACCCACTAACCCTGCACCCAGAGATTTGAGCTTTCTCTCTGGGTAATGGGGTGTCAGAGCATCTCAGGGATATCAGTCAAGGAAGGAGAGAACGGTCGAGAGAACATCGCCTCTAGACACTCAGGACGCTTTGCCCATTCAGAGATCATCCTGCCATTTGCTGTCTCATGAAGACGATCGTTGACTTCCCGAGCCCAAATTTCTATCTGCCTAACAAGCTGAGGAGAAATACCTTGTCTGCTCCAGACACGCTCGTGGTTAAAGGACTGGCCATAAGCTTGAGAAATCAATGCAACAGTGTAAGCCGCGACGTTCGCTAGAAAGGCAGGCACCAATGGTCGCGCAGTCTTGTGGACCGCCTTGAACAGCAAAGCTTTCGAGACAATAGCCTTAAAATACGGAACATCCGGGATAAAAGCCGTACCTTTAGCCTCAACGTCAGTCATACCAGACATGAACCGATCAAAGCACTTCTGTGCGCCAAGACTAACAACATCAGCGTGGCCATCCCACGCTGTGGAGTACTTCGCCAATTCAGTTTTTGTTATTTTCCTCGAGGTTGGTACAGAATCCCTCAGTGCGCGAAGCTTCGCTGGAGTGACACCTTCACGTGAGAGTAAAGTGTTGTAACTACCCGCAGCCCTCTCGTAGAACCATCGGCCCATACCATCAGGGCAATAGACCGAAAGCGACAACCGCTCAATATCAACATGGAACGGCTTGTTGGCTGATAGATCTGATTGCCGAACAGCATTTTGGCTGTTGGCATAACGCGATATATCGGAAACCAGTGCCTCTTCTTTTGCAGGATCCTGCTCTTTTAGAACGATGATTTTGGCTGGGACCCGAACCTTGCTCAAATCCGTATCTGCATACTTCTTCTTGGCAAAGAAAATTGAAGCCGTGGTTTGGCCGCCATTAACGATTTGCATACCACGTAACCAAGCAATGCCTGGAGATCCATCTACGGTGCGATCCAACCGCATCTCGTCAGCTACTAATACAATCCCGTTGTTGTAAGCCATGAATCTTTCAGGGGCATTCCGTAAAGTATTCTGCAGTCCCGCGTTCACACCTTTCGCCTTCACACTTAAGAAAGAGCGCACATTGGCTTCGAGTAGCCGAGGGCCAAACTTCTCATAAATAAACCGAAGTGCTTCGCCTGGAATCGCGGTAAGTGCATAGTCATAATCCCCTGTTTCACCTGGTACAAAAACGCATGGGAGCGGGGAGCCGGACACATCATTGAAGTCAATAACCAGTTCATCACGAGGCTTACCTTCAGAACGATGTCGGTAAAGCCTCTCCATGTCCATGACTTCAAGCTTCACGTGTTTACCGCCAACGACTCGGGATTTGTAACTCTTCGACTTCGCTATACCGTCCGTAAGAACGTAAACACGGACTTGTTCAAGTTCGTCGTAAATCTCTCGGATCGTCAGTGCAAGGGAATGGACGTCACTTGAAGGATCCAGCTTTTCGGCAATACGCCCGGCGGCACAGAGTTCCAAGAAACGAACACATTGGGCCGCTGCTATCTTGATGTCCTGATCGGGGATCGGGCTCAGAATTTCGAAGCCTTCGTACAGACTGACAAACAGGTCAAGCTGGTCAGCGTCTTCTGACATCGCATAGCCGCTTAAGCGCAAATTCGCGTTGCCGACCTTCCCCTGAAAATGGCAGACAACTGGATCGAAAGTCATTCCCGCATCGACGAGATGCTGCATCACCACTTCGGAAAAAACTAGTTCACCAAATGTGGCGCCATCAGACATCTGGGTCGCTATTTCACCCCTAGTCTCTGCGAAAAAGTCATCAAGCGTCATCCGTTACTCCTAATTGTTTCAGAGCCGCGTCGAGGTCCGAGAGGAAGTCGCCGGCGTGGTCCAGATTGATTTCATAGAGGGCCCGAATGACTCCAACGGGAACAGTTCCCGGCGTCAATCTCGGGAAGCCTTCGGATATGGAGAAGACCCGCCTCTCCTTCGATTCGAATTTTCGGGTGTAATGACTTGAATGGCCCTCGAAGTAACCAGCAACCATGAGCCTCTCTCTAAGAAAGTTGACAGTTCCTGGTTCACCGCCCAGTCGTAGCTCGGTTTTCGCAACCAATTCGGGAAGGGTGTGCCCGCCCTCCTCACGCGAAAAACGCTCAGCAGCTAGAAAGAGAGGCGATGCTACGGAGTCGTCCAACTGCTCAAGGGAGGTTATTTTCACAGGGAAGCCAGACGTCGACATAGTAGCCTTGACTTCAACCGCACCGTCTCCCAAAAGGAAATCTTGCGGAGCGTCATCTGGGCCCACCCAGCCTTGGAGTACCTCCTCAGCCGAGACTCCTGATTCCAGTAGAGCAATCATAAAGTTGAGTTCGCCTGTCAGTCCGAGTTCTGCCTCGAGACTGAGAGGATTCGCACCACGCGACATGAACTGCTTCCAAGCAACTACTCGCCCAATTAAGACCCGCAACAACTTGGTTTCGTCAACGCCAGTAGCTGCGGTCTCGTCTAAAGCGCCAACTACATCGCAAACCATCGCAGAGAAGAGCTCAATGCCTCCAGCTTCTTGTCGAGTAAGCGCTAACCTAAGCCCTCCAGAATTTTCTGGTTCGGCTCTCTCGATCAAGAAGCCCTGCCCCTCGGGTAATTTTTCCGTGCGAGCCAACTTAGCAGTCGGAAAGCAAAACAATATCGCCTCGACGTTGGCCGGAGAGCGTCGCCCTGCCTGCACTTCAACAGGGCCAGCAGGAGCAAGAGATATAACCTGCCAGCCTGGTATGGTGTCATTTCCGGAGAGCGACGACCACGCCAGCAGGAACTCTTCATTCGGACGGACCATATTCTTGCATCCAGTAGAGGAGGTTAACTTCGTATTCCACGCTGATTGGGTTGTCACTGCTGGGGAACGCGATGGCGAAGGCCATAATGGGCTTGGTCCACCCGGGGACGATTAGCCTTTCAGGCGTCTTTTCCTTGTAAAAATGCGGTGTTAGCGGGTAGAGCAAAAGCAATCCGCGGTCCGCGTCCCCACCAAGTCTTCCACGAGTTTCGCGAATACCCTTGCCACTCGGGAAGCGTGGCAAAGAAGTCCGGCCGCGCGAAGGTTCGGGCTTCCAAGCCGCACGAGTAAGAGCCAATGCCTCTCGCCAAACGTCATCGCTTAGGTCGATGCCTTCGTCTTTGGGGTCGGTCAACACACCAATTGCGAAACTCTTTGGATCAACCCTCTCAGGATCGCCAGAGTCCTCAGTCTTGCGAATCGAATAGCTCCCCGACGGTTCGCCGCCGGGGAATACGTGCTGATCACCAACGCCATTTCCACCGCCGAGCAGAGCGACGCTCCACTTTGTCAATTGCCCGGTGCCGACCATCTTCGTTATGAACTCCGACAGCAATACAGTCTTGGCACTGGTGGCATTCGGATGCGTCGCGTAAGCGCCGAGGAACGTTAGAACCTTGGATACGCTAACATCCTTCCAGAGACGGCCATTTGGCCATGTGTCCGGATCACCATCGCGAGCATGCTTCGGCGAATCCTTCCATGAATTGCCTAGTGACCCGATTAGAGCGTCTGTGGCATCGAGATTCTGTTGCTGAATCTTGGCGTCACGATGAAATAGGATGGTCTGTGGTCGAGTCCCGCTGTAAGTCAACGAGAGCGTCTGCGCGTTTCTCATTTTCAACGGAGAAGTGACAGTAAGCACCTCATGCGACATCACCTTGAGCCCGTACTGCTCTGGCGTCAGCTTCGCTTCGGCCATAAAGTCGAACTCCTCCCGTAGTTCCTCCGAAGCATCGGCAATATGGCCGAACCACTTCACAAGATCGGGAGAGGTGTAGAGGCGACACAAATCAAGGTAACCTGGACGATAGCCGAACCAGCGGCCCATTTGCATGAGCGTGTCATACATCTTGGTCGTACGCACGAAGTAGCTTACACATAGCCCCTCCAGCGTCAGGCCACGGGCAAGCTTGTCTCCGCCAACTGCAATCACTTTAAGCACCGCGCCGGGTGTCGCATAATCCAGCGCGTCCTTGGCCGTGCCGTTAATCGAGCGGACCTCAATGTCCTCCAGCACGTCAGGCAAAACTGCAAGGATGTCATCCCAGCTCGGCATAGTTGGCGGACGATCCTCGACCGGGGAGAGCTCTGCCACCTGATCGCGGACAGGGAGAAAATCTTCATCCCAGAGCTTACGTAACTGCTTTAACTGCTCTTCGGCATCAATGCCGCGAGTAATCTTCTGGCGCATGCGACGCACGGCCGCCTCAATCTGTTCGCGCACATGGTTTTGCACATCTACGTAGCGGGTGACGTGAACCAGCATGGAATTGTGCTGGCCTTCCTGGCCACGTAGCTCTCGCACCGCACAAGCCAGCACGAAAGCGCATATTGCCTCATTCAGGGAAGGCGGAATGATCTCCTGACCCTTGTAGGTCGGGACATGGGTCTTTTTATGCTTGGGTGGCATCCACCCTGAATCCTTCTCGGCATCATAGTGATCTGCGATGCTCCGTGAGAGGGGAAGCGCGCCCTGGCGTCCGTCCTTAGTCAGCTTGCCGAACATGCGGGCAGGGCCCACGTAGTTGGAAGGGGCGGCAAGGTTGATTATGAAAGACCTAGGGAAAAGGTCCGAGCCTTCCTTAGCCGTCGCGCCTTTGTGATGAATGAAGATGTTTGCAAAAGGCGTAGCCGTGTAACCGACATAGGCCTTGCGTGAGAATGAGTGCAGTAACTGGCGGATGAGGCGATTAATAGTTTTAGGCTGATGTTCCTCGTCCGGCGTGCCGTCGTCATTGAACATCTGCTCACCTGTATCGACCGAGGCGTTATCTGCCTCGTCGTCGATCATCAGTAGAGGTAGTTTCGTGACGAGCTTTCGTCCATCACTCGCATCTGTGCTATCGGCTACTCGCTTTTGTATCCAATCCAACAGGGCAGTTAAGACGGTCTTCTGTTTCTTCACCACAAAAAGCCACGGCCGCTCCTCAGGAGAAATGCCGTGGAAGTGTCTGGCAATAGCGTTGTTAAAGTCGCCGTTTTCCGCGCGCGTGGTTGCAGAGTTGGTTTTCAGGTCTTCGCCGAACTCAGCTACGCCAATGGGCATGCCCGGATCGCGGTCAATGGTCGTCTCGTAGCCTAGAAAGCTTTCCTCTAGCCGCATTTGGGTTTGAGAGCGCAGGTTGTTGTGCATGCCTGCTAGCACGATGATTATTTTGTAGCCCGCATCGGCCGCCTTACAAATGAGTCCAGAGTAGTTACTGGTTTTCCCGGACTGCACATGTCCGACCACAAGTCCTCTGCGATCCCAGTCATCTCCACGCTTTGGGTCTTCCAACAGACTTAGGATGTCATCTGTGGCCTCATCAATACCTTCAACCACCGTGCCAGAGAGCTTGGACTCCAAAAAATCCTCGTAACGCCGCCAGTATTGCCAATCACGTTTGCGCGCAGCGGTGAGCCAGTCAAAGTGCCCCGCGTTGTCTTTTAGCGTGGTCGATTTGCCGATCCAGTGGCTGAAGCGCTGGATCAGCGTCGTTACGGCCTTTCCCTGATCCACTATATAGGGTGAATCGCCAGAGAACGTTTCCGACGCAAGCCGAACCTTCTCAGCAATGAGGATCGGGGTAATTTTGGACTTATCCTTCTCGGTCTTCACCAGCCGCTGAGCAGTAGCGATAACATTTTCCAGTAGCTCCACTTGCGCAGCTATCTCTTCCGCTGAGGTCATACGCTCTCCCCTAATTTGGCAATCAGTGTTGGGTACTTTTGAAATGGCTCGGTCCTAAGCATCGATTTTCGAGCCTCTTCGACGCTTAACCCCTTGCGCTCGATCAAGTCATTAAATAGTACGCTTGCAACCTCGATCACAGCCGCGTTGGGCTCCCCTTCGAACCCGGTGCGTGGCGTTTCTTTGTTCTCGGCTGTATCGAGCCATATCCGCTGTACAGGCACAGTTTCCTCCACGACTCGTAGCATGGCCCGAACAAGATTTGCATTGCCGCCAACAGCCTCAATCACCGCGGCCACCGCCGGATGTCTCTCATCAATGCGGTAGCGAACACCATCCTTTAACCTATCGACACGCCATGCTTGTTGCTCAATCTTGATCCCTCCAGGCCCGGGCATAGGCGTGCCCCGAAAAGCAAAGACTCTTCTGGCTCTTTCTCTCGTATCCTCAGCCAATTTCGTAAGCCATGGACGCACTGTTACGGGAGGCCGGGCGGTGGACTTCTTGACGTCGATCTTCCAAGCGGAATCGGCTGTATTAGGGATGTCCAACCTGATCCTGGCAAGCCGATGAGGCTCCTCTCGGTTCCATGCACGCCCCTGTCCAATCCCAAGCCACCCGCCTGCCAGAAGCAGACGATGATTGCGATATACGTAAAATCCTTGTTGAGAGGTCCACCCTTCTGCCCCACCCGACCTACGGAACTCCTCTTCAGAAAGCCGATCCTTGTGTGGTAAAACGTGGCATTGAGCCTCCACGAGGCCTGATGACGTGAGGATTCGGGCTACTGGCGAATGCCAAGGCTTCGCAGGGTGCCCTGTCATGAAGGGATCCCATGGATTAACCATCTTGCCGTTGAGTAACAGCCGAAAAACCGGGCTCGGCCCTTCTAACAGGCGATGGAAGACCATTGCCAAACGTAGCTCAACTTCGTCTATCAAGTCGGCAAAGTGATCAGGGGTATAGCCAGCCGTGACTATTCGATCCAACTTTTCCCAGAGGACTATTGTTCCGGAGTGAAGTGCATCAGCCGGCTCAACGAATGCTTCGGAGCCATGAGCTGCCCCCTCAAACATCCTCCATCCAATGTCCGTCGATGCAGCTATAGCATCGAGATCCCAACGCAGGCAGGAAACCGGACCATTCATCCGTCTAGATGCAACAGTGAGACAGCGGCACTGAGAGAAGGATGCGGTTTTCAAGCCCATCCCAAAACGACCGAGATCACTAGCCGCACGGTCATCAAGGGGACTCTTAGCACCAAGAGTCATTGCTGCCTCTAACTCGGCGTCGTCCATGCCTCGTCCGTTGTCCAAGATGGAAATCCGACTTTTCTCACCATCCCAGGCGAACGTCACATGTATTTCTGACGCTCCGGCGGAAACACCGTTGTCAATCACATCAGCTAAAGCTGCGGAGGTCGAATATCCGAGGCCACGTAGGGCTTCCAGCATCGCGCCGGCTCGCGGCGGGGCATACCTAGTGCGTTCGTTCATTTGACGTAAGTAGTTCCAGAAAGAAGTGTGAAACCGATATCAACCATCCAGCGGGCTACTTTACGAACTCGAGCATCCGGCTGTGCTGGCAGTAATACGTGAATTCAGCCATCACCAGAAGGTTGCTCTTCAACGCTAAGGCCAAGAGCCCTAGCCTCATCTAGAATATCGAATAAACGTCGCTTCTGAGGAATGACACTTGTCTCCTCCGGAGACTCGAACAAAGCAGACTCATCTAAGACCTGATGAATGATCTCCAAACTCTCAGCTACCGATTGATGAGGCTCATCTGCATCGTGGTGTTTGGCACGTTCAGTTGTGACCGCCCCTAGCTGGTCCCCTGAGGAGAGGGGCTGTTTTACCTCGAAGTAGTCGCCCACATACAAGGCTAACTTTTCCATCCTTATCGGATGGCATAGTTTTTTAAGTGCCTTCGACTCGATTTGTCGAATACGTTCACGAGTAACATCAAATAGGAACCCAATCTCTTCCAAGGTCATGGCGTCATCTTGGCCCAAGCCAAAACGGAGAGTGATAACCTTGGCCGAACGTTCGTCAAGTTCTCCAATCATGTCTAACAAAATTGCCCGTAAAGAAGCGTTTTCCGCAGCAATCGCCGGGTCTGATGGCTCCTCCTCCATAAGGATATCGAGCAAGGAGATTGTGGAGCCTTCAACGCGTTCGTCCAAACTGCTGACCTTCTCGAATACGGTCAAAAGAAGCTTGAGCTTATCTAGGCCTATCTCCGTTCGATGGGATGTCTCGCGCTCGCTTTCAGGCTCCCCCATCTGAAATTCGAACTTATCCCGCTCACGTAAAATATTCCTTGCCAGGTCTTGCATGTGAACGGGAACACGGACCGCACGCTCCTGATTAGCAATTGCACGCGTAATTTGCTGGCGAATCCACCATGTCGCATAAGTGGAAAACCTGAACCCTTTGCGCCAGTCGAAGCGTTCGACCGCCCTCATCAGACCTATATTGCCTTCCTGCACAAGATCATCAAAAGGAAGCTCAGACCATCGATACTTATTGGCTATAGAAAGCACCAAACGAAGGTTGGAAAGAATCATCCTTTCCCGTGCCGCTTCCTGGCGTCGAATTGCAGAAGAGAAGCCTGCACCTGCCAAATCACCATCTGCCTTTCTCGAAAGCTCGATGAGAAAAACTCGGGAAAGATTGGCGGCAGCAAGCGCATCACGGACTTTCAAGGAGTCATTGCCGGCAGAACGCGCAGCTGAAACTGCAGAGACAAAGGTTGCTGCGACCGAATCAAGTCCGAATTCATCGTCCTCGTGCTCAACTTCCTCACCGGAAGATGTCTCACTAGCGCTCTCGTTACCCTCACCTTCGCCAACAAGATCATCTCGAGAGATGAACGCCTCATGACTTGCTTCCCCGCGAGCCACCTTATCCGCAGCTTCAAAAACGACACCAAGGCCCAAGGACCAACACGCGAGCGCATCCAGCGCCTGCCTCCTTGCGTCCTCCATTTCCCGGCCTAAAGCTAATTCCTCTGCTGCTAGGAGTAGGTCTTTTTTCAACCCCTTTGCGTAGAATCTCAGCGGCTCGTTGCGACCTGATGCGAGGTCTTTGGCGAACTCCAAGGCTTCTGAAAGCCTCAATTCTTCGTCAGTTGTCGGCTCGAGAAGATCCGACTGCTCGGCCAACCCCGCCCATTCATCGATCACAACGCCGAGATCGCCTAAAACGAAAGTCAGCAGACGTTCAGCTTCTTCATTGCGGGAGATATCAGCCTCCCGACATACATCGATAAGTGCAGTCTCGGATACAGTACCCTCTCGCAGTCCCCGGAAAAGCAACTCACGGATGCCCTTGCCATCATCACTCGCTAAGGTAAGCGCCCTTTCTGGAAGAAACAGATCGATATCGTCCCATTCCATATCGGTGTCGATTGCCTTGTGCCGACCTATCGTTCCTTGAAGTGCGCTGATTTCTTCAGCAACGGTTATGTCCTCCTTTGGGGCAACCGCCTCGGATTCCGCCACCCAGTCACCTTCGAATCCAAAATCGAGAGGCTCGTCGTCAAGGTCTATGAGATTTGAGCGCGCATCCGCCTCGAAGATCACTACGATGTGCTCACCCGTGTGAAAGCAAGGCTCCTCCTCGTGGATAGCGGGCTCATGACTTGGGCTTGTGTCAGACACGACTACGTCATCGATGTGAGTCGTCACCTCAGCCGTTTCATCCTCTGCATCGTTACACGACGATTCGCTCGAGAAGGGGGGGTGAGAGGACTCCATCGTCTTCGTGTCGGTCTGAGGCGAACCTTCGTCGCATACGTAGTTTTCATTCAGTTGGCCGGAAAAACCAAGAGCCTCTCTCAACAGAGCGATACATTGGGTACATGCACCCTTCTCCGCGTATGCGAGTGCATCTCGGCCTTCGGGGTCTAGCAGCTCCGGCTTTGCTCCAGCGGCCAAAAGCAGCTGCACAACG
>Ga0105244_10003089_pt1 | contig 12182 bp, 5 predicted proteins | sample KBSM44metaG_FD_80423 | JGI IMG/M metagenome (GOLD analysis project Ga0105244, IMG submission 80423) | Miscanthus rhizosphere microbial communities from Kellogg Biological Station, Michigan, USA - KBS M4-4 metaG | ecosystem: Host-associated > Plants > Roots > Rhizosphere > Soil | place: Michigan...
ACGAGCGCGAGCGTTCCGAGGCGATTCGCGGTGCAGTGCTGCAGGCCTTGAATGTGTTTCTCACGCTGCCCTTGCTGGGCGACCTCACGACCATCGGTGACTATGAAGAGGTCGGTGTGCAAAGAGACGTGCAGGCCGATGGCGAAGGCGCCTGAGGCTGTGTGGTCGAGGAAACCGGTGAAGGGGCCAGCGGCAGCGGCGGCAGTGGTAGCGACGATTTCGAGCCGCTGTATCTGGGCAGCGACGACGATCTTTCCAGCGCCTCCACTTCCCGCGATTCGCCTTCGCCCAGCCATGGGACCGACGCCAACCGCCTGCTCCAATGGCGACCGGCCGTGGTACGCGGCCGCGATCTGCAGGTCCAGACTCACGGCCTCATGGCCGGGCTCTACGTGCGTCAGGGCAATCAGATCTATGCCCAGGTACAAAATGTGCTGTACCGCGTGCGCTACAGAGTCGCGCTCAAGCAATGGGCGGTGGTCGACCCACTCAACCCCTATGCCACTGGGGAGTGCATCCCGCTGACCCTGGACGCCCAAGGTGTTTGGCATCCAGGTGAACGCATCGCCGCAGCGTCGATGGTCGAGACCCAGCAGGTGACCGCCTGGGATGTACTGCGCACGACCTCGCCAGCGACGTCCACGTACCGCCGTTGGCCACGCAGATTCGCGTGACCGTACCACTGGACGGCGTGGAAACACGCCCCTGGCCGATCAGGACTTTTTCAAAACCCTGCTGGCGAGCGACAGCGGCCCTCAGTACCGCGCGTGCCGCACGGGGCAGGCGAAGAACTATGCCGCTGCCAGCGACGTGTTGCGCTACCCGTTGATCGATGCTCACGGTGGGGTGTACATGGACGTGGGCAACACCTTCGCCACCGCTCATGCCGACCTGCAACTGCGTGTAGGCCCCGAGGATGTGCTGCTCGACGACGCGGTGGTGCTGGCCGACGTGCCCTACAGCGGCTACAACGGTCATGCCTTCGCCAGCCACCCCGACAACCCGGTGCTCAAGGTCGTTACCCGCGCCATGCAGGCCCGGTTCAAGGCCAGGCCCGATTTCTACGCCAAGCCCCGGCCCATTTTGAAAAAGGGCGCCAGTACCAGCGAGACCCGTACCTTCTGGCGCTACGTCAAAGACACCTTCGAAATGACCGGCCCGCAACTGCTCGACGATGCCCTGTGCGAAACCCGACCCGACTACTACGACCTGCTGCTGCGCGCCGACCTCAAGCAGTCATTGGGCATCAGCTCGCAGGCTTATGAGCGCCAGCTGACCGCCTGCGTGGAGCATTACTTTCCGTTCGCAGGCAGGGTAGAGGTGGAGGTCGGGAATCTGCACTCCTGAACCTCCACACGCTGATCAGGCCTGGCTGTCCAGAAGGGCTAAGTGGAAGGGGCCGGATGCACGAAGGTGGCAATACCGAAGCGTGATGGCTTCAGAAGTCATAGCGCGCGCCCAGGCTCAGGCCCCATGGCTGCTCCATGTTGCGACCCTTGGCGTACTCCAGATCGGTGTGCAGTTGCAGTCGATCGGAAAGCTGGACTGCCGCACCGATGCCAAGCTCCGCTCGAGAGCCGGACAGGTCGTTGGAAAACCGATTGCCGTTGACCTTTACCTGATTGTTTTCGGCAAACTCGTGGGCCAGGGCTGCCTTGGCGTAGTAGTCGAAGCGGCCTCCGCTGTCTATCTGGTGGGTTTGCCCCACTTGGGTACCCACCTTGCCAAGCAGTGAATCGGCCTTGTTGCTGCGCGCCTGCATGCCGTTATCGAGGCTGTACTTTTCGCCCTGCACCCACAGCGCCGATACTTGCGCGAAAGGACTGACGAACACACCATCGTCCAGCTCGAAGCGCTTGCCCACTTCCCCCGATACACCTACACCGTGGTTGTTGTAATTGCCAGCACTGCGCTGGCCGTCGCTCATGCTGACGTCCGCTTCGTTCTGGAAGCGGTTGAGCTTCATCAGGGCATCGATGTAGTAACCGTCATCGGCCAGCCACGTGCCATAAAGCCCCAGGTAATAGCTGTCGACGCTGCCAGTGGTGCCGGCTGCCAGGTCCAGATCGGAACGGCTGTAGCCCCCCGTCACACCCAACAGCATCCGACCGCTGTCCAGAGCCAGTGCACCGTCGGCACCCATGCTTACGCCCTGTTGGGTCTGTTGGTAGTCGAAACCGCCTCCAGCGGACACATCGTAGCGATTGCCATATGCGCGGCTCCAAACGCCGCCTTCGCCACTGCCCATTCGCAATTCACCCATGCGTGAGCGCAGCGTCGAGGCTTCGCCGTACCACACGGTTGGTGCGGCGCTGAACAAGCCCAGCACCGAGCGCGTGCCGGGCGCGACCACTTCGCCTGGGCGCTGTACAAGAAACCAATCGTTACCTTGCTTTTGCAGGTCGTAGACATAAGTGCCCAGATCCACTTGGCCCCCTATCACATCGAACAGCGCATCACCGCCGCCGGTATTGATGACCTCCAGTGGTGGCTGCCCTTTGGCGACATCGGCGCCAGTGTTGGTTACAGCCAAATGATGGCTGCCACGCGCCTCTCCGCTCACAACAACTCGATCGCCCATACCGGCGGCCAGGTCGGTGCCTATACCAAAGGTGCCATGACCTTCAAGGGTATCGACTCGCAGCTCGCGCAAATCCCCTTTGGAACCACCCAGGTCAATGCGTCCTCCACCCATAGCCAGGCTCTTCACAGTTGAGTTGCGGGTTAGGGTCCACAGGCTGTCTGAGCGCAGATTCATTCGAGTCAGGTGATGAGTTGCGCCTGCGAGAAGGGCCTGGCTACCCAGCGTGACGGACGCGGTCGAACCGTCACCGATGTGTATATCGCCCTGAAGTACGCTGTTCATGACAGTCATATCGGCGGTAGCGCCATTGGTTACTTCCAGAATGACACCGTTGCCAGCTGTCAGCGTAGTGCCATTGCTAATCTCGATGTTTGCATGAGGTATGCCGGTGCTTCGAGGGGCAGCCACTTTGATGGCGCTGCCGTCAATGCCGCGGACATGCGAACCTTCGACGTACAGATTCGAAACCGAGCTTTCACCGGGATCGGCAACGATCAAAACCCCATGTTTATCGCCGACGACATCGGTGTTGTCTCGCAGCTGTACGTCGCCTTCTACCTGAACGACACCGACGCCTCCGCCCATGATGCCGTCGTTGCCGTCATCCATGCCACGGACACTGGTGTTATGCAGCGCCACGATGCCGCCCAATGCCGCATTGACACCTCGACCGAGACCGACGATCTGGCTGTCGTGAACAGCGGCCGTACTTCTGGGGCCGACATTTAGACCCGTGCCGTTGTTGCTGTAAATATTGCTGTCGGTGACATTTGCTTCGGAGCCAATTAGAAACAAACCGTCACCCAGGTTGCTCCTGACTTGAGCACCTGTTAGAAGCACAGTCGAGCCTTCGCTGCGAATCGACTGTGTCCGGCCCCCCGGTTCGACGGTTAATAGCGAGCCGTCATGCAGTGTCCATTGCTCTTCAACGTGCCCCGGGCGTACGGTGGCCTGTTCCCGTACCAATGTCCCGGACACAGCAGCAGGGTTGTTCAGCACGTTCAGCGCAATAGCCAACGCCAGATGGTTTTTTTTCGATACGAAAGCAGAACGATGCACGGGCATATACCTAAAGAACGCGTAACAGACGGCGGTCGATTGAGCCGCCACGAAAGGCGCGAATTTTAAGAGGGTTCCGTGCAGCTGATTCGTAGGAAAATTCCTAGAGTTAAGTAAGGCTTTTCCTTGAGTAGCTGTCTATATTCTACCGTGCTCAATTACCATGCATACCGCACGCCCATGCTGACTTCGGCTGGTATTTCCACATGTCGACCTACGGTGTAGCCATAGTCAGCATGAAGTTGCAAATTTTCCGATAACTGTGCGCTGATGCCTGCACCCAGTTCGACGCGACTGCCGGACAAGTCATTGTTGAAGGTGTCGTCATTGGTGCGCACGCGATTGGCGTTGGCGAACTCGTGGCTGACTGCAACTTTCAAATAGGGTTGCAGCGCTCCGCCGCCGTCCAGTTTCAATGTCCGACCCACATGAGTACCGACTTTGCCCAACCACGAATGTGCATTCTGGCTTCGTCCGTGCAGGCCGTTGTCGAGGTCGTAGTCCTGTCCTTGAATCCATAGTGCCGAGCCTTGAATATAAGGTTCGGCGAACCAGTCGCTGGGCAGTGCAATATGTTTACCTGCTTCAATCGAAGCGCCCACAGCGTGGTTGTCATAACGGCCGCGTGTACGTTGGCCGTCACTCATGGTCACATCGGAGCTGTTCTCCAAGCGGTTAGTTTTAAGTACGGCATCGACGTAATAACCCGACGCACCTAACCAGGTGCTGTACAGACCTGCAAAATAGCTGTCGACATGGCCGTCCGTGCCCGCTCTGAGGTCCAGTTCCGAGCGGCTGTAACCGGCCATGACGCCCACCATCCATTGATCGTCACCGGCAGGCAAAGGCGTGTCGACACCGAAGCTGATGCCGTGTTGGCGTTGTTTGTATTGCACGCCGCCGCCCGCTGACAGGTTGGCTTGACTACCGAAAGTCCGCATCCAAGGGCCACTGGCGCCGCTTCCCATTCGCAGTTCCCCCATACGACTGCGTAAGGTTGCAAGCTCGCCGTACCACACCGTCGGCGCAGCATTGAACACTCCGATCACCGCGCGCGCGCTGGGCGTCACAATCGGGCCACCTGGGTCAACAGGGGTTACAGGATCAACAGGATCGATCGGATTCACTGGATCTACGGGATCTACGGGATCTACGGGATCTACGGGATCTACGGGATCTACGGGATCTACAGGCGTCACCGGATCGCCAGCTCTTACCAACTTCCAGTTATCACCTTCGTGGGCCAAATTGTACACGTAGGTCCCTGCATCCACGCGTCCACCACTCAGCGCGAACGTTGCAGGCCCTCCGCCGGCGGTATTGACCAGCACCAGACCAGTATTGCCAGGCTGCGGCTCTCTGCCGGTATTGGCCACGGCTAATGTATGTGCGCCGCTGGATTGGCCTGTCACCACGATCTTGTCACCCTGCAGGCTGGCAATGTCGGTGGTCATGGCAAACGTGCCTGCGCCGGCCAAGGTTCCAAGCGTGAGGGTCCGGAAAGCACCGGTACCGCCGTTCATATTGACTTGCCCACTGTCCATTGTCAGGTTATCGACCGTGGAGTTTTGCGTCATGTTCCAGGCCGAACTGCCGCCGATCGACAGCTGCCGAACGTCAGTAAGCTGGCCGGTCAAGGTCGAGCCGCTGATCAGGGCCATATCGACCACACCACCCGTGCCAAGCACATCGCCCAGCATGCTGGCTCCGTCCAGGCTCATACTGGCAACACTGGACGGGCCAACTTCGAGGGAGCCGACCAGCGCCGCCCCATTGCGAAACGCCAGTGTAGCGGTGGAAACCTCCTGAAGGCGCACGTTTCCAGAAATCTGGGTGCCGTCGGCCACTACTTTCAAATCCGATTGACCGCTTGCGAGCAAATTGCCAACCAGACTGCCGCCGACCAGTGTTGCATCGAGGGCTGAGCCCTCTGTTGCCCATAGCCCGCCTGTAAAATCGGTGTCGGCGCTGGTAAGGGTAGCTGTGGAGGCGCCACGCAGTTCCACGGCGGCTCCGTTCCCACCTATCAGGCTGCTGCCATTGCGCAGTTCCACAACAGCCATGGCGGGGCGGTTGATCCGTGTGCGCCCGATGACCAGAGCGCTACCTGCCAGGCCTTGCAGCGTGGAGGCATCGACGGTGAGTGTCGATAACCGTCCGGCCTCTCCCGTATTCGGCGCGTCGGGGGTGAGCAATGCCCCATGATCGGCCCCTACCAAACGACTTGCGGCGCTGATGGTCGCTGTACCTCCGACAACGGCCAAGCCAAGTCCGCCATCCAGAAATGAAGTTCCACCATTGCTGGCCGCGCTGACCTGCGTATTGAACGCATTCAGGGTGCTTGCCGTACTGACGCTCAGACCGCGATTGACGCTTAGCACTGAACTGTCGCGGATAGTGCCCAGCGCTGCTGCGCCTACCACGAATCCTGACGCTTGACTGGACAGCGAGCTGTTGCTGACGTTGGTAACGCCGGTGCTACCGCTGGTTTGAATGGCGTTGCGCGTGCCACCGGTAACAGTGGCGCTGTCCACCGTGGCCGTCGAGTTGGCGACGGCGATATACAGCGTTTGCCCACCTGGATTGACGGTCAGGGTCGCGGCGTTGCTCAACGCCCAGAAGTCAGCAGGCGTACCGGCATCGACAACGGCAGTGGTGGACCCTGTCACGGTGCCTGCTTGAGTTGCAGCGTTGGCGAGCAGCATCACCATTGCTGTAACGGCGGTTGGCAGGGGATGGAGCGTGTTTATAAACGTCTTCATTGATGAGTTCCCTGCGCCTGTTGAGTGGAAGTTGAATTCGTAATGAAAATATAGACAGCCTTTAATGGGCTGTTTTATTCATTTTGCTCTGGTTTGAATATAAATTTTCAAATTGCTTTCCCGTAACTGTGTTGTACGTGGTCATTTAAAATTAAAGGTGTTGAAGGATTTTGTTCGGACTAAAAAAGCTTGGTAAATGGATTAAAAGTTCTAACTGATTTGCTTGTGTGTAGTGGGTCGGGTTGCTAGCTTGAAAGCGCTGACTGAATAAAGATTGTATAAACCCTGGGTGCTTAAGTATGGGTTATTCAGTCCGTTTTTATTTCTTGGTTGTTCAAGTTCGCGGTGTGCGTTTGCTTGATAACGCCTACGCGTCAGGATTTACACATGAGGAGTGATGCATCATGAGTCAATACACTACCCGCGCAGTTGTGCAGGCGGAGACTGTACTGGTCGAACCTATTGTCAGCGTCGCAATGGACGGTGCCGATGGTTATACGCCAGGTTTGCTACCCAGCACGGTCGCCAGTGGGCCGATTGAGGTCACCATCCCCTGGAACGTTGAGCTGGTAGAGGAGGACAAACTACAACTCTATTGGGATGGGCGGCCCGTGGGGGTGGTGCATACCATTACTAGCCAAGAGGAGGCAGACGGCCAAGACCTCAAGTTGACCTTGCCCTTGTCAGCCGCCGACAACAACAACTGGGGCCCCAAGACGCCGCACGTACTGCGCTATCATCTAGATCCTTTCTATACAGACGTTAACGTATTCAGTAGTCCCATCAACATATACGTCGATCGTACCGCTCCTGGGGGCGGCCTGTTGGGAGAGTTGGAGATTCCCTCGATCGAGCCTAACTATGTTGTCACGCCCGACAAACTTGATAGCTCGGGGCGTCTGGTCGCACGCGTTCCCAGTTATGGGGGGCAATACGAGGGAGACGAGATCACCTTGTTGACCTCCCGCGACAATGTCAATTGGGATGCAGTCGCGGGTGCCAATGTCAAACTGCCGCCGGGCGCATCTGAAAATACGGATGTAACAGTCTACTTTCCCCTGGCCGCATTATTGGCACTGGCCGACGGCCAGCGTTGGCTGGGTTACGAAATCGTCGACCGCGCGGGTAACCGTTCGACTGTCAGGGCTGTTGGACGGCCTGTTACGTTGCTGCTTAACGATGTGCCTGCTGACAGTGATCTGTTCAAACCCGTTATCCCGCTGCATGCAGACGGCATCATCACCGACGCCGACGCCCGGCAGTTGACTGTGCTGGTGCCTAAATTCGCTCATGCTCATGTAGATGATCGAGTGGTGATGTTCTTCGGAGGTATTTCCCTGGGTGAGCTGCCCGTCACCGATATCAATGCAGAGCCCATACTGACCTTTCAAGTGCCTTATGCAGTGGTGGCACAAGCGGCCGGCCCTACTCATCAAAAAAATGACATCGAGGTCTACTACACCGTATCGCGCATGGGGCATGCCTTGGCGACTTCGCCGCTGCTCGAGAATGTCAGAGTCGATCTGAGGTTGCCTGGTGGGCCGGATCCTGACCCGCTCACGCCTATACATGAGTTGCTGATCGATCCTTGGATCATCGGCGAGAACGGCATTGATCGCAACATCATCTATGCCAATCAGTACGGCAAGGATGCCAATATCACCGTACCGTGGCCCGCTGGTGCGGCGGCTCCCACCTGGCTGTTCCAGGATGTGGTCCAGGTAACCTTCGGCAGCCTCGATCTCCCACCCTATCCCATCAACGCGAGTGATGTCACCGACAAGAAGGACCTGGTTTTCACCCTGACAGGTACCCAGATGGAAACCGAAGGCGCAGGAGATCAACCGCTCAAGTACACCGTCACACGTCGGTTCCCTGCAGCCGGATCGGTACCGGGGTACAGCAATACGGCCGCCTCACGAGTCGTTACGGTGCACGTGATCGGGGGGAACGATGTTCCTGGCGGTGGTACCAATCTACCCAATGGCGAGTTCGTCAATCTGAACCCTCAAGGGGCGCTGGACTGGGCCAATACTCGAAATGGCGTGCAGTATCGTATCTGGCTCAACTACGCGAATGTGCGTGACCAGGACCATATCTTCGTGAAGTTCGTCGGTTATTACCCTCGCCGGGGTACTGCGCCGGTCGTAGGGAACACCTATGAAGCTAACGCGGTGATTTCCACCCAGGACATCAATCGTGGCTCTTACATCTTCACCATTCCTTCCTCGCACTTCACCAACGATCTGTTCCCTCGCCTCACTGGGTTCGGTCATGGCCACTATATCGTCAACAACCAAGGCGGAACGGGCAATGCGCCGGAGGTCGCACCTGCCAATCGAGTCACTGTCGACCTGTTGCACACCGACACGCCGCCAGACGCTGCATCGATGAGCGGGATAGCCGGTAACTCCGTGCTCGATAACGGGCGCTACACGCAGCTCAAAGAGCGCCTGGGTTCAGGCGGTATTCCACAGAGCTAGTCCAGCGGGCGTGATCCCGGCTCCGGGCATGTGACCCTGTACGGTTGCAGGCCTGGAGCTGCGATCACTGGTGATATTCGTTTCGGGCCATCGGCTTCGGTGCGCCCATTGCGTACAAGAGGTTTTTTATGAACACAACCACCCGTCATCGCTCGCTGGCCCGCCAAACGCTGCAAGCGGATCACGAGGGCGAACCGGCGTCACTGCTGGCCCCCGAAGTGCCGGCCGCACGCGCCAAGAATGGTCTTAACTATGAAGATTTGTTCGATTACGGCAAACCCGTGGTCGTTCAGATCAGGGTGACGGGTGCCGTCATCGAGGGCGATACGCTCGAGCTGTTCCGCGACAACCAGAGCCTGGGTACGCGGCCCATCGTGCAGCCCGACGACTTCTTTTTCATCAACGTTTCACCTGCAGATATTCCTGATGGGATTGTTCACTTTCATTACCACGTGTATGGCTCCTTTACGGGAGGCGAGGCGGTGTCCCATCCCGTGGAGGTGATTGTCAAAACCACGGTGCCAGGTGGTACGGATACGGACCCCAGCACACCCTCGGTCAATGAAAACCTGTTGCCGCCCACCGGGTTTGGGCCAGTAGTAGGGCCTGGAGCCGTGACGGTCACTATTGCCCCTTATGAAAACATGGCCAAGGACGACAAGATCAGGTTGTCTTGGGCAGGGGAAATGATCCCCTACACGGTCTTGGCTCAGGACGTCGGGCGGCCAGTGATGATCATCGTAGCTGCCGACATCGTGGCCAAACACCCTGGCGTTGGTCTGGTCGTGCGCTATGAAGTTCGCGACATCGTCAACAACTGGTCACGCTGGAGCCCCAGTGCTACCGCCGACGTTACGGACCCCAACGCCTTGCCGGCGCCTCGGGTAGACGGAGTCGCCAATAATCAGCTGGATCTAGCTGTTGTGGGCAGCAACCCGGTTGTGGTCCGAATTCCAACCGCTGCGCTGGTCAGCGGCGACAGGGTCGTTGTGGTCTGGCGCGCACAGTTACCACAAGGTCCGGTGATGGAGTACCTCTCTGCGGAGTATCCACTGCGCGACGAAGAAATAGGGTTCGGTATCATCGTCGAGGTGCCCAATGCCACGGTGATCGGTCAGGCCGGAGCATCCGTCACCGTGTCGTACCGAGTGACTTCTGCACTGCGACCACCGCGCGGTTCGCTGACCACCTCTTTCCTGGTCATCGGCGAAGTGAAAGGGCTGGAACCACCCCGGGTGGAGCACGCAGTGGGTGACGTTCTGGACCCTAGTACGGTGCCGGCTGGCGGCACGACGGTTTATGTACCTCGTTACCCGTTCATGGAGGAGTTCGACTGGATCACTCTGACATGGGAAGGCATCACCGCGGCCTCCATACCGTACTTCTACTATGAAGAGTACGAAGTCAGTGCCGATGACGTAGGATCCGACCTACCCTTTGCTCTGGCCAAAGAACACATCACGTTGTTGCTTGGCGGCTCGGTGCGGGTGTCCTACAGCATCGAGCCCGGCAGCCAGCCGGGTACGGTCATCAACTCTCCATCCCTGGCACTGGCGATACGCGATGGCGCCAGTGGTACCCTTTTGATTCCTCCAGTGGTGGTTGGCGCCCAGGATGATGTGTTAAATGCCGAGACATCCAGCGACCCTGTGATGATCAAGGTCGGGCAATACCAGGGCAAGGCTGTCAAAGACAAGGTCACGCTGCATTGGGAAGGCAGCGTAGCCAGTCGGGAGATGCTCAAGACGGTCAGTGACCGCTACGTCGATCGCGACCTTGACTACCTCATGGGCAAAAACGACTACGTACTGCCCAACCTGAACACTACGGTCAATGTCTGGTATGACGTGCTGTTTGCCAATGGCCGCAGTGCCAACTCCACTCGCGTTGCACTGCGTATTGCCGGTGCGGCCGGCGACACATGGCCAGCACCTGTCGTCCTGCAGGCCAACGCTGCGAACGTTCTCGACCCGGCCCGCGCGGTAAACGGAGCGACCGTACGCGTGGCATTTTCTCCGATGTACGCCACCGATCTCATTGGGGTGCAGTGGATGGGATCGCCTGGAATGGGCACGCCCGATATCGACCCCAAAGAGGGCAATCCGACTGGAGTCGTGGATTTCCCCATTCCGGCTTCCGCGGTAGCGGCCAACATGGGGCGTACCTTCACAGTGAATTATGTGGTGGTCCGCGGTGATAACCAGTACGAATCGGTAGAACTGTCGCTAAGTATTGCTGCAATGCCGCAAAGCGAGCTCGGCGCGCCTTCGGTTACGCAGGCGAACCCTGCACAAACCGAACTGGACCTCAATAGTTTTACCGGCGATGCGACGGTCACCCGGGCGCCGTGGTTGCTGGTAAGCGCAGGACAGCGGATCTGGCTGACGGTCGAAGGCACGAGCAATACGGCGGGCGCGGAACCCTTGTCGATACCGCTGGGTACACAAGGTCGGGTCATCAGTGTGGCGGAGGTGACTCAGGGGCTGGCGGTCACGTTGCCGCGTGCTCAGTTGACGCGGTTCAAGCCGGGCACGGCAGTGACAATCCGCCTGCTGGTGAGCTTCGACGGCAGTCCCGTGGCGAGCCAGGCAACAGCGTTCGTGTTGCGAACCCTCATGCTCAAAGCTGGCACGACGGTCATTGCGCAGCGCCTCACCATCAATGAAGCGCCAGGCGATTACCTCAATTTCGCTGACATCTACGAAGCTTCTTCCATCACTGCGCGAATTCCCCAATACACCGGCATGGACATTGGCCAGTCAGTGATGGTGCGCTGGCAGCATGATTCGATCGTATGGCGCTCCTCAATCATTACGGTGACCCGCGTGGCCCCGATCGATGTAGCGATCCCGCGCATGGAGGTGGTGGACATAATTGGCCGCCAGGCCGAGATCGAGTACACGGTTTACCTCGGGCAACAGCAACTCGATCGGTCAGACCCGATGACCTTGCGCGTCAGTCCGAACCCCGTCGACCTGCCTGCACCGAGAGTCAGCGGCGACTCGCGGACCGCAAGCATTCCTACCACCAACTTGCGTAGCGGGCACACGGTGCGTCTGCGTTGGGGCGGGGTAGTGGAGCGCTTCGGGGCAGAGATCAATGTAAGTGCCACAGGTACGCCAGTGTCGGTGAGCATTCCTTCGCAGTGGGTGACGGAAAGCCGTGGTACCACGGTATTGGTCAACTACAGCGTCTACCGACGCGTGCCAGGTGAGCCTTTCCTGTTCTCGCGGGTGTGGCGATTCACCATCGCCTAAATGTGCACTGGGCAGGCGGCCTTGGTGCTGCCTGCCC
>Ga0105244_10003092_pt1 | contig 12181 bp, 9 predicted proteins | sample KBSM44metaG_FD_80423 | JGI IMG/M metagenome (GOLD analysis project Ga0105244, IMG submission 80423) | Miscanthus rhizosphere microbial communities from Kellogg Biological Station, Michigan, USA - KBS M4-4 metaG | ecosystem: Host-associated > Plants > Roots > Rhizosphere > Soil | place: Michigan...
GACCACACTAATAACCCGGAAGATGGCAGTAACTGGGAGCTATTGTGCCTGTATTGTCACGACCACGAGCACTCGAAATACACCGAAGCCGACCAATACGGCACCACGGTAGTTGCCGGTGAAGACGCGCAAAAAGACGTTGGCGAAGCGACGTACAACCCGTTCGCTGATTTGAAGTCGCTGTTGAATAAGAAGAAATAATTGGCGGATGAACCGGTTTTTTCGGATGACGCTGCTGTATGAGCTACGGTTCGATTATGACTTTGTAGGGTGGACAAGCGTTAGCGTCATCCACCATTTACGCCAGTTGTGTCATTAGTCAGAAAGGGCGGTTTCCCGCCCTTTATTTCTCTGGTGTTGGCACAATAAAAACAAACTTTAAAATTCTATCCAGCTATCTCTATTGTTGAGCGCAGCTGTTCTGGTTGGCATTGCAGTGACTAAGTTGTGAGTAGATGGACGAGCGGTTGTTGTCTCACCCTGGTTTTTTGAAACCCTAAATATCGACACCACTTTTTCAAGTTGTACTGCTTGTTCTTCAAGTGAGCTGGCGGCAGCCGAAGATTCTTCAACCAGCGCCGCATTTTGCTGCGTGGTGGTATCCATTTCCGCCATTGCCTGCGCAATCTGCGAAATCCCCCGGCTCTGCTCATCAGTGGCTGCGGCAATTTCGCTCATGATGTCTCTCACCTGGATAACTGACGTTTCGATGTTGTCCATCGCCACCCCAGCACCTTCCACCAGGCGGAAACCTGAATCGACATAAGAAACGGATTCGTGAATTAACGATTCAATCTCTTTTGCCGACTGCGCACTTCGTTGTGCCAGGTTGCGTACTTCACCAGCGACCACGGCAAAACCTTTCCCCTGATCCCCAGCTCGCGCCGCTTCAACCGCCGCATTCAGCGCCAGAATATTAGTCTGGAAGGCGATGCTATTAATCACGGTCGTGATTTCAGAAATACGGTGCGAGCTGCTTTGCACGTTTTTCATGGTGTCGATAACCATCTTTGAAATCTGGCTTCCCTCATTGGCTTTTTGCGAGGCGGATTCCGCTAACTGGCGGGCATGCTTAGCATTTTCAGCGTTCAGGGCGACGGTAGAAGTCAGTTCTTCCATACTGGCGGCGGTTTCCACCACCGCTGCGGATTGCTGCTCAGTGCGCGAAGATAAATCCATATTTCCTGCGGCAATTTCCGAAGACGAACGAGCGACGCTATCGACGCCATCGCGTACGTTATGCAGGATATCCTTCAGATTATTATTCATCGTCGACACCGCCTGCATCAGCAAACCAAGTTCATCACCGCGCTGGCTTTCCAGTGTGCCGGTGAGGTCACCTTTGGCGATTTGCTCGGCGACTAACAGAGTTTGGTTAAGCGGGCGGGTGATCGAACGGGTGATCGCCAGCGCTATCAATACACCTGCCAATACCCCAATCAGAGCAACGAGTGACATTTCCCACTCAGATGTCGCAACCACTTTTTCAGCTTTCAACTGCTGGAGATCGAACAGCACATTAATCGCGCGGGTAAGCTCCACCGCCCGGTCAGTGAGCTGTGCGGAAAGTGTATTTTGTTGTGTCCACGCTGCAAGATACGCAGGCAGCTCAGTGACATAGCCCTGTGCTTCAGCGATACCCGCCTGTACCCATGTTTGCTCAGATGCGGGTAGCAAAGGAAGCAATTGCTCGGCATGGGCAATGCCTGCGGTTAAGCGTGTTTGTAAAATCTCTCGCGATTTCTCAGTGGGTAGGGTTTTGTAATCATTTAACATCGAGTCGATGTCATTAAATATAAAGCCCAGTTGAGCTACTTGAGTGCGTTGTTCTGCTGGCAGCGTTTGGCTGCGGCTGAGTTTGTCTGCCATAACAGACTTTTTATACAGATCTTTTGAATCCAGACGTTCTTCATCACGCTTCGTTTGGTTCAGCGCATTAATAAATGGAGGGGTGCTGACCAGGTAACTTTTCACCGCACTTTCTGTTTTCAGCACGGCATCCATACTGTCTGGTGCCCAACTCAATTTTTTCAGTTGGGTAACCGTTTCTGCCAGTTGATTTAATGCTTTGCTGTTTTGATCAAGGTAATGAACACCATGGGTATATTGGTAATTGGTTCGGCTTAACCGTGCCGCAGTCAGGCTCTTATTTAACTCAACAGTTAAGGCACTTTTGCTTATTTTATCCTGGACGTTTCGCAGACCCAGCATCCCAGTCATCACGATAATAATTGTGATCACAAAAACAACAGCAAACCCTAAGCTGAGTTTTCTGCTGACTTTTAAATTTGAAAATCTATTCGTTATACTCATATTTTATCCAGTAATGGCCCCAGAGCCTTTGGTGAGCGTTGTTATATAAAGATTGCTATCATTCTAAAAATACAAGTGGTAATACCTTTTATAAATACCCTCACCGGCAACTGAATTTCGAACGGAGAGGTTGCAAAACCAGTTACCGGTGAAGATATTTATAAAAAAAGGGCCCTGAGTATTTCCATAGTCAGGGCAAAAGCATCCTACGTTGGTCGCACTTACTCAAGGTGCGACCTTATGGTATTAATCCTTTTCTTTCCCAGAAGTAAGGGTGAGATCACTTAATTTGTAATAAATGGGTATGACATCAATGTGATTTATTATATAGCCACTCCCTTTCATGTTTTGAATGAAATCACCGGGTAACCCCAGCAGATGTAGCTTTTTATTAAGATTGTTTAATACCTGCCATAAACGTTGCGTTGATGGAATAAGGTTATTTTCTTCCCAGACATTCTTGAGTAATTCATCTTTGGTCACTTTCTTATGGCGCGCATGAAGTAACAGATAAATAAATAGCTGTAGCATGGTTTCATTAAAGAAAATCGAGCCAAAAATAAAATTACGTTCTGTACTGCTAGAAGGAAGGCGATACAACCTTCCATTATCAATATCGAAATGGATTTCTTTGCCGATCATAAATCCATGCAATTGATAGTCCATATTTTTCATGCTCATCTAAAATAAATCCGACTGTGGCACCCTTGCTCGTGTTCATTTCCTATAAGCCCTACTGTTTATAAGGATGGATTATATGACTCCGGTGAATACTTACAACTCATGGGTAAGCAGAGTAGTCCATCGTCACATTCTGGCTTTTTATGGAATTTAGCTTCGTTGTAATTTGAATTACAGGAATAAAATATCGCAAATGAAATGAATGTCGTTTTTTAAATCTAAAATATCATCATTATCTTATGGCTCAAGTTATAATATCGAATTCATTGATATATATAGAATATTGTTCTGCTTAAAAAGTTAATGGACTGTTTTAGAAATCTATTTCAGCGCATCACTCGCTATGTGGCGTGGTGAAATTATTCCTTAACCCTGAAGGGGTAATCTCTGAACCGCTCGTTTTTGAGATGGCATCAGCATAGCGATTTCCTCCGCAAGGAGGAGTGATTTTATATGATTTATACTTAGTCAGAAGTCTGCTCACACAGAGAGTGGCTACGGATGCTTCTCCTGTAATGGATTGATTTTAAGAGGAAAAAATCTGAATAAGATTTTTTCCCAGGGAAACTCATGCAAAAGGCTTTATTGACCGAATAGGTTGTGGCGAGGATGACAACATGAACACCGTCTTTTTAATCAATGAAACCGTGCTGTTTGACCCGGACGAACACAGCCTGCGGCCGATGGATGGGCAGCCTGGCAGCAAAGTGGTTATCCACACGCCAGCAAGTGAATGCTTATTGCTTTTGCTTCGCCACAACCAACAGGTATTAACGCAGAGATTTCTCTTTGAGCAAGTGTGGGAAAAGCACGGTGCGGTGGTGACCACTAATGCGCTCTATCAAAGTATCGCATCGCTAAGAAAAGGGCTTCAGTCAGCGGGGCTTGCGGAAAACATCATTAAAACCGTACCAAAAATGGGGTTTAAATCAATTGCCACGCTACGTGAGGGAACAATAACTGACTTTATTACGCCTGTGGAGGCTACCGTTTTATCGCCCGCGCCTAAAGTTGAACAGCCAGGCGTTCAGCCTCACAACCTTGCTGCGCGCCACTATTCACGCTGGGCGTATCTGGCTGCTGGAGTGGCATTTATTATTTCCTGCGGTGTGCTTTATCACCAACAGTCTGGCGGTGAATCCCACTATTCCGATTACAGCTATATAGGGCAGGTCAACGGTTGTGCTCTTTATTCCTCCTGGTCTGGCGAGGAGAAAAGTCTGCATACTTTTAAGTTGTTGGATAAACGTTATCCCCTTGCCTGTGAGTCTGGCGGTGTCGCTTATTTGACCCTTAACCGTTCTCTGCAGGGTTTGTCGGTACTGCTGTGTAACCGAAAAATTGAATACAGTAATGCAGAATGCCAATCCTACATATTCAGGAAAGATCGCTATGAAGCTTAAAAAAAGGGGGATGTGTTGGGTGTTGATTATTGTATTGATTGCGTTGCCATTACTCTTTGCCTGGTACCAGTCTTACAAACGCGATCACTTTTCCTGTGATGCGACTGCGACCATTATTGGCGAAAATATCGTCTATGAAATGCTGACCCATTTTACCTTTGAAAACGGAAAGGGAGTTTACACGTCGCTTGGGCAACTTCATGAAAAAGGAAAGCCTGAGTTGAATACCAATAACCACTTCACTTTTAAATACTGGCATCAGGATGACAATATCATCATGATTTCGACAGAAAGCAGCGGCGTTGAGAATTTATTTGGCCAGTATTTCCCGCAAACACCGGACTTCTTCCTGTACCGTGAACGCGGTATTAGCCTGCAAGTTGAGCGTGAAAATGCTTCGAGTTATTTGTTCAGCTACGATGGCACACCGCTGTTTTATTGTATGCAGGCAAAGCAGAAATAAGCCTCAGTCCGAATTTATATGCACCTTACAATAGCGCCGCTTCCAGGCGGCGGGTGTTAATCCCATTTTTTTACGAAACACCTTCCTGAAATAACTCACATCCTGAAATCCGCAACGTTCGGCGACTTCGCTCAATGAGCAGGAGTCGGTAATCAGCATTTTTTCAGCGCACAACACGCGCTGGCGATGAATGGCATCGGTAATGGTTAGCTGAAAAGTCTGGCGATAAACGCGGCCAAGATAATCCGCATTACAATGTAGCTGGCTGGCTAGTGTTGAGGTGGAAACTGGCAAATGAAATTGGGTGCGAATTAACTGCTGTGCTTTGTAGGCAAGGGCCGCGCCACTGTTATCGGCCTGTATACTGTCGTGCGCCGCCACGGAAAGTTGCTGCATGATCAGCAATAAAATTAATTCCAGTGCGCTGCTGCGCGTCATGGATTCTTGTTCGCTTAAAAACTGACGGAATAACGAAATAACGTATTGGGGATTAAGAACTTGCCCGTGTTGGGGTAACGAGATTAACGATGCCGGAAAATCTGTTTTTTTGTCACACTGCGGAGTGAGTTCAAAATGAAGCCAGTAGAATTTTAAGTCTGCCGGGAAGGTTCCTGTGCCGACGTGTTTTCGATGTGGCCAAAGTAATAAACTCTCACCTTCTCTGACGCTAAACAGCGTGTCATCCTCACGGATCGTAAGTGTCCCTTTTTCAACGAAAATTAATTCCCATGAGTCCAGTTCACGTTGCGGATGGCTGCCGATGCCACGCGAAATAAACAAGCCGCCATTTTGCACTGAAATGGGTAAAGATATTTTTAAATCAAACAATTAGATTTTCCTTTAATCCATTCACACTGCGGCAGTGTAGATAAAATAAACTGCCCGATGGGATTGTTAACGGCGTTTGGCGATCTCCTTCACAGTTTTATCTTCAGGTCGGAATTGTCATCTTTTTATACTTTGTTATCGCCTTGTTGGTATTGAGATTGAATGCAAAATTATTCGGGTACTTTGCAAATACAAAAAATAATAACTCCAGACTTCTTACCCGATGCGAGGCTTTATCATGACCTCTACCGCTATAGATAATATTGCTACTTCGGCGTTAAACGGCAGGCTCTCCATACGCGAGAAAATAGGTTACGGATTAGGTGATGCGGGTGGCACCGTTATTACCTGTCTTATCATGAATTTCCTGACCTTTTTCTACACCGATGTTTTTAGTTTAACTCCCGCTATTGTCGGCACGCTGTTTATCGCACTGCGTGTTTTTGACGCTATTTCCGATCCGTTAATGGGCATTCTGGCTGACCGAACACAAAGTCGCTTTGGCCGCTTCCGTCCGTGGCAGTTATGGGTTGCGGTGCCAATTGGCGTGATCGGTGTGTTGACGTTCACCGTGCCCGATCTCAGTTACAACATGAAAATCCTCTGGGCTTTCGGCACTTATCTTTTACTTTCCGTCAGTTACACCGCCATCAACGTACCGTATTGCGCACTGATCAACACCATGACGACGCGCCACGACGAGGTGATTTCCTGCCAGTCCTGGCGTTTTGTATTGTGCGGCGTGGCGGGTTTTTTGGTGTCGGTTGGCTTGCCGTGGCTGGTGGAAATCATCGGCCAGGGTAATGCCGCCAAAGGTTACCAGATGGGTGTCGGCATTTTGTGCGCAGTGGCGGTGGTGATGTTCCTGTGCTGCTTCTTCTGGGTGCGCGAACGGGTGCCGTTGGCGTTAATGGGCAAGTTCACGCTGCGCGAACACCTGGCGGGCTTGCGCAAAAACGACCAGTTATTGTTGAGTCTGGTGATGTCATTCTTGCTGATCAACGTCTTTAACCTGCGCGGCGGCGGCTACATGTACTTCATCACTTACGTGCTGCAAGGCAGCGCCGGTTTTGCCTCGTTGTTCTTCACCATGGTGACCTTCGCCTCGATTCTGGGTGCGGTGATCGTCAACCCGCTGGCGAAGCGGTTCGATACCGTCAAACTCTATTACTACACCAACCTGGTGCTGGCGGTACTAGCCGTTGGCATGTGGCTGTTGCCCACTGGCGCAGCGTTCCAGACGTTATGGCTGGTGGTAATACTGGCGAACGGCGTGATCCTCGGCTTTACGCTGCCACTGCACTTTTCCATCATGGCGTTTGCCGATGACTACGGCGAATGGAAAACCGGCGTGCGCTCATCGGGTATGAACTTCGCCTTCAATCTGTTCTTCATCAAATTAGCCTGGGCGGCAAGTGCTGGAATCATCAGCCTGGTGTTTATTTTCGTGGCGTATCAGCCTGGCCCTGAACACCAAACGGCGGCGTCGCTCTCCGGCATTACGGCGCTGGAAACCCTGCTGCCAGCCGTATTCCATTTGTTACTGGCTCTGGCTATTCGCCGTTGCCGCCTGAATAACCCGATGATGGCGCAGATTTCCACTGACTTACGTCAGCGCCATGTCCAGACCGCCTGAGGAGTTGTTATGAATCAGCCCGATGTATTACAGGAAGTTGACCTACACAAACTGAAAGTGACCGATGCGTTTTTGGGCCAGTACCAACGGCTGGTGCGCGATGTGGTGATCCCCTATCAATGGGATGCGTTGAACGACCGCATTACCGAAGCTGACCCAAGCCACGCCATCGAAAACTTTGAGATAGCCGCAGGGCGCAAAGACGGCGAGTTTTACGGCATGGTTTTCCAGGACAGCGACGTGGCGAAATGGCTGGAAGCGGTGGCGTGGTCGCTGTGCCAGAAGCCCGATGCCGAACTTGAAAAAACCGCCGATGAAGTGATCGAACTGATCGAGGCCGCGCAGTGCGAAGACGGTTATCTGAATACTTATTTCACGGTGAAAGAACCGACGCTGCGCTGGACGAATCTCGCCGAATGCCATGAGCTTTACTGCGCCGGGCACATGATTGAAGCGGGTGTCGCGTTCTTCCAGGCAACCGGTAAGCGCCGTTTACTGGAGGTGGTTTGCCGCCTGGCTGACCATATCGACTGCGTGTTTGGCCCCGGCGTTAACCAGCTACACGGTTACCCCGGTCACCCGGAAATCGAACTGGCGCTGATGCGTTTGTATGAAGTGACCGACAATCCGCGCTATTTAAATCTGGTGAATTACTTTGTTGAAGAACGTGGCGCACAGCCGCATTTTTACGACATCGAATATGAAAAACGTGGGCGTACTTCGCACTGGAATATTCACGGCCCGGCGTGGATGGTGAAAGACAAAGCCTACAGCCAGGCACATGAACCGCTGGCCTTGCAGCAAACGGCGATTGGCCACGCGGTGCGGTTTGTCTACCTGATGGCGGGAGTAGCGCACCTGGCGCGGCTGCATAAAGACGAAGAAAAACGCCAGACCTGCCTGCGCTTGTGGGACAACATGGTGCAGCGCCAGATGTACATTACCGGCGGCATTGGCTCACAAAGCAGCGGCGAAGCGTTCAGCTCGGATTACGATTTACCAAACGACACGGTGTACGCCGAAAGCTGCGCGTCCATCGGCCTGATGATGTACGCCCGCCGCATGTTGCAGATGGAAGCTGACAGCCGCTTTGCCGACGTGATGGAACGCGCGCTGTATAACACGGTGCTGGGTGGAATGGCGCTGGATGGCAAACACTTCTTCTATGTGAATCCGCTGGAAGTGCACCCGAAAACCCTGGCGTTCAACCATATTTACGACCACGTAAAACCGGTTCGCCAGCGCTGGTTTGGTTGCGCCTGTTGCCCGCCGAACATCGCCCGCGTGCTGACTTCGCTCGGCCATTACATTTACACCCCGCAACCGGAGGCGCTCTACGTTCATTTATACGTCGGCAATGAGATGGACGTTCCAGTGGGTAACAAATCTCTGGGGCTGAAAATCAGTGGCGATTATCCATGGCATGAGCAGGTGGAAATAGCGGTGACTTCACCTCAACCCGTGCAACACACCATTGCACTACGTATGCCGGACTGGTGCTCACAGCCGTCTGTGATGCTTAACGGTGAAGCTTGTCAGGGTGAAATTCGTAAAGGTTATTTGCACATCACGCGTATCTGGCAAGAGGGCGATCGCATCGCCATGACGTTAGCGATGCCAGTGCGCCGGGTGTATGGCAACCCGCTGTTGCGCCATGTCGCCGGGAAAGTCGCGGTGCAACGTGGTCCACTGGTCTACTGCCTTGAAGAGGCCGATAACGGTGCAGAGCTACACAACTTATGGTTGCCGAAAGACAGCACATTTAACCTGATTCAGGGCAAAGGCATTTTCGCCCACAAAGTGCTGATTCAGGCCGATGGCCTGTGCATGGCAAGCAAACAGGCTGAACAGCAGGCGCTGTATCACTACGACAAATCTCCAGTGACCGCGGAGCCAAAAAAACTGACCTTTATTCCGTGGTTTAGTTGGGCAAACCGCGGGGAAGGGGAAATGCGTATTTGGGTTAATGGCGAGTGATGAGACTTTTGTAAGGTGGATTAGCGTAAGCGACATCCACCAAAATCTTGTTATCTACTTCTGCTTCGCCAACCATACCGCACCGAGCATTCCTGCTTTATTACCGAGTTTGCAGGGGCGAATCGGGACTTTCAGTACATCCCAAAATTTAAAGCCTTCGAGGTGGCGCTCCAGCATCGGATACAGCATTGGCTGGGTGCTGACGCCGCCACCAAGCAAAATGGCTTGTGGATCAAACAGCGATACCACGCTGTAAATGCCGCGCGCCAGGTATTTCACCCAGTTGTCGATAACGCCCTGAATATGCAGATCTGTTTCGGCACGGGCAAAAATATCTCGGCCGTTGATTTTCTCTTCGGCGGGGATGTTCATCTCACGCCGACACGCTTCCATCAGCCCTTTGGCCGAGGCAAGCTGGTGCATATCTTCGCCGTATTTGCCCACCGGCAGTACGCCAAATTCGCCCGCCCTGAAATGGGAGCCACGCATTAATTCGCGGTTGACGATAATGCCGCCGCCGATACCAGTACCAATCGTGATGCAGACCAGCGAGTCATATTCATTGCCCGCGCCCAGCCACATCTCACCGAGAGCTGCACAGTTGGCGTCATTTTCAACGGTGATCGGAAGGTCGGTCAGCGCACCGAAAATCTCCAGTAGGTTGCTGCCATCAAGAAACTCTAGCGCGCCCGCCTTAGGGACATTCCCGGTGTGTGGGTTGATGTATCCGGGGAAGCTGATAGCAATCCCGGCAATTTCATTATGCTGCCGATAACCTGCCACCACACTTTGCCAGGCATCCAGAAACAGCTGCTTGTCGTAGTGGGTGTCATATTCTTCGGCAATCAGCACCTCGCCATCTTCAGTGAACAAACCGTGCTTAACATGAGTACCGCCTACGTCGAAGCCTATAAAGAGGCGCATGAGCAATCCTTGTTGGAAAGGCAAAATTTAAGTATGTATCAAAACCAATAGCCTGCAGGTTGAATACTCCTAATCATTCGATGACTAATCCGTGACCTGTGTCGTAAAGCCTCTAAACACTGGCGAAGAAATCACCACTGCCGACTACGCTTGAGAGTGCAAACGACAAGGAGATACCGATGACAAATAATCCTCCCGATAGCCGAATTATCCCCGGCGAGTATGGTTTCCCACTCAAACTTAAACCGCGTTATGACAACTTTATTGGCGGCCAATGGGTGCCGCCAGTCGACGGCAAATACTACGAAAATCTTACCCCAGTGACCGGCCAGCCGCTGTGCGAGATAGCCAGTTCCAGTAAAGGCGATATCGATTTAGCGCTGGATGCCGCACATGACGCAAAAGCCGGTTGGGGCAGTATGTCTGTTCAGGACCGCGCCAATATCCTGTTCAAAATTGCTGACCGTATGGAACAGAACATTGAACTGCTCGCGGCGGCAGAAACCTGGGATAACGGCAAACCGATCCGTGAAACCAGTGGCGCTGACGTGCCTTTGGCGATCGACCATTTCCGCTATTTTGCTTCCTGCATCCGCGCACAAGAAGGCGGGATCAGTGAAGTTGACGGCGATACTGTGGCGTATCATTTCCACGAACCGCTTGGTGTGGTCGCGCAGATTATTCCGTGGAACTTCCCGTTGCTGATGGCGAGCTGGAAAATGGCTCCGGCACTGGCGGCAGGTAACTGCGTCGTGTTGAAGCCAGCGCGTCTGACGCCGCTGTCAGTTTTGTTGCTGATGGAGCTGGTGGGCGATTTACTGCCGCCGGGTGTTATCAACGTGGTGAATGGCGCTGGTGGTGAAATCGGTGAATATTTGGCGACCTCAAAACGTATCGCCAAAGTGGCATTTACCGGCTCGACGGAAGTCGGACAGCAGATCATGCAGTATGCGACGCAGAATATTATTCCGGTAACGCTGGAGTTGGGCGGCAAATCCCCGAACATCTTCTTTGCCGACGTGATGGATGAAGAAGACGCCTTCTTCGACAAAGCACTGGAAGGTTTCGCGCTGTTTGCTTTCAACCAGGGCGAAGTCTGTACCTGTCCGAGCCGCGCGCTGGTGCAGGAATCCATCTACGAACGCTTTATGGAACGCGCTATTCGCCGCGTTGAGTCTATCCGTAGCGGCAACCCGCTGGACTCGCGGACACAAATGGGGGCGCAGGTTTCACAAGGGCAGATGGAAACCATCCTCAATTACATTGATATCGGCAAGAAAGAGGGCGCGGATGTGCTCACTGGCGGGCGTCGTAAAGCACTGGAAGGCGACCTGAAAGCCGGTTATTACCTCGAGCCGACGATTTTGTTTGGTAAAAACAACATGCGTGTTTTCCAGGAAGAGATCTTCGGCCCGGTACTCGCTGTCACAACCTTCAAAACCATGGAAGAGGCACTGGAACTGGCGAACGACACTGAATACGGCCTCGGCGCAGGTGTCTGGAGCCGTAACGGCAATCTGGCTTACAAAATGGGCCGTGGCATTCAGGCTGGGCGCGTGTGGACGAACTGTTATCACGCTTATCCGGCACATGCCGCGTTTGGGGGTTATAAGCAATCTGGCATCGGGCGCGAAACCCATAAAATGATGCTGGAGCATTATCAGCAGACTAAATGTTTGCTGGTGAGTTATTCCGATAAGCCGTTAGGGTTGTTCTGACGGGTTTGCCAGGGTGGATGAGCGCTAGCGTCATCCACCATTTTTACCTGTTGTGTCGGATGACGCTGGCGCTTATCCGACCTACGAAGCCGGGGGTTGCGTCGTCACTACTCAAACATAAACAACGCCTTATCACGCAGTAAATGGTCGTTTCCACGGCGGCGGGTAAAACCAATGCGGTCGAAATATTCGAGAATTTGCACCGCAAGTTTACGCCCCACGCCCAGGCTGTCTCGGA
>Ga0105244_10003093_pt1 | contig 12177 bp, 6 predicted proteins | sample KBSM44metaG_FD_80423 | JGI IMG/M metagenome (GOLD analysis project Ga0105244, IMG submission 80423) | Miscanthus rhizosphere microbial communities from Kellogg Biological Station, Michigan, USA - KBS M4-4 metaG | ecosystem: Host-associated > Plants > Roots > Rhizosphere > Soil | place: Michigan...
AGGACGAGTTGCAAAACATCATGCTTTTCGACCTGCCAGTCTTTCAGCCAGCCGTCGCCATGCAGAAAGAATTGCTTATCCGCCGGGCTTTGCGGCAGTTCGATTTTCTCGCCATGAAGGGTAAAACTATTCCCGGCGACCCGGTTTGCCAGCGGCAACATCGGGAACAAGGCTTTTTCACCGCCATACAAAATCGCCTGCTGATGTTCCAGAGAATCCAGACTGAGAATTGCCGCCCCTTGCGGGGCGACGGTTAAACGCAGAAATTCATTTTCGAGTAATAAGGTTTCCATAGTTTAATGCGCCGTTCTTTGCGCACGCGCTTTCGCTTCTGCGCCGTATTGGTCCGCCATGCGTTTTTCCAGCGCTTCAAGGCTGACACCTTTGGTTTCAGGCACATAACGGCGCACGTAGATAAAGCCAGCTGCGCAAATCACACCGTACAGCAGGAAACTCCCCGCCGCCCCCAGCCCCGCATTCAATAATGGGAAGGTGTAGGTCAACAGGAAACACGCCACCCACAAGGCCAGCGTCCCTATAGACATCGCAAGTCCTCGCACACGGTTCGGGAAAATCTCTGAAAGCAGCACCCAGGTCACCGGTGCCAGCGTCAGTGCATAAATCGCAATCGCCGCCAGAACCAGAATCAACACCGGCAACCCCATAATACCCAGGCCATATGCCGCGCCGATTAACGCATAAATAATGGTTAAACCCGCTGCGCCAAACAACATCAGTTTGCGACGACCAATTTTGTCCACCAGCGGCAATGCGGCCAGGGTGAAGATCAGGTTAACCAAACCGGTCGCCACAATGGATTTCAGCGTGCTGTTAATATCAAACCCGGCAGAGGCAAAGATTTCCTGCGCATAATTGAATATTACGTTAATGCCGCACCACTGCTGGAACACCGCCAGCACCATACCGATGATAATGATCGGTTTGACCTGTGGCTGCCACAACGCACTCCAGGAAACTTTTTGCGTGTCTTTGTTCAGAGTTTGCAGAATGTCATTGAGCGTTTCATCGGCATATTTCTGGTTACCAATGCGTTTGAGCATCTGGTGAGCACGTTCATTTTTACCGGCGCGAGCCAGCCAGCGCGGTGATTCAGGCACAAAGAACATCAGCACTAAAAATGCCAGCGCGGGAACCAGTTCCGCACCAAACATCCAGCGCCAACCGACTTGCCCATTCCAGCTTTCAGTGATTTGCTGCATGGTCGCGGTTGAGGTCACCGGTTCGGCAATCATCAGGTTAATCAACTGAGCCGCCAGCACGCCCACCACGATAGTTAACTGGTTGATGGCAACAAACTTGCCGCGTTTTTCCGCCGGACTGACTTCTGCGATGTACATCGGACTTAACGCTGAAGCCAGGCCGATGCCCACACCGCCAACGATACGAAACACCACAAACATATCGAAGTTGCTGGCCATCGCCGTACCCCAGGCCGAGGCACTAAACAGGATAGCCGACATAATCAGCGGGACTTTGCGCCCGAATTTGTCCGCACTCCAGCCAGAAATCAATGCGCCAAAAATGCATCCCGCCAGGGCAGAACTCATCGCCCAGCCAGATTGAGCCGGATCGGTAATCGAAAAATAGGCTTCGTAGAACGGTTTCGCCCCACCAATCACCACCCAGTCATAACCAAACAGCAAACCTCCGCAGGCGGCGACCAGGCAGATAGTCCAGACATACCCCATGCGTAATTGTGTCGGTGCATTAATCATGTTGTTTCCTCAATAAAATCTTGTAGAGATACAGAGGAGCGGGATTGTTCTCCCGCCGTTTATTGTTATTTCAACGCTCAGGCAAACACACCGCGCTGCACCGCAAGCTGCAATAAATGAGCTTTATCGTGAGCCGGGTTTTGCGACAGCAAGGCTTTCAGTGCTGATTCAAACTCGGGATATTCCTCCAGTCCAAGATGCCCAAGGGCGGCGACAAACAGGCAGTGCTGTTGATGTGCAGATTGACGATCGGCATCCAGCGCGACCAGATCAGGTAGCGAGACGGCGAAGAAATCAGGCTCAGAATGGTGGTTAAAATGTTCATCCGCCCAGGTAATAAAGCTGCGGAATTGCACCTCGGCCTGGTTTTTGTCACCGATACGGCTTAACGCCATCGCTTGATAGAACAGGTAATCGACCGGCTGATCGTTGTAGTAACGCCCGGCTTCCAGAGTGGAACCCCCTTCCAGCGCGCGTTCGAAATAGCGCTGCGCACGCTCCGATTGTTGAAGTTGCTGTGCACACCAGCCGAGTAGATACCAGATATCGTTATCGCTCTGGCCGACTAAGCGCCCTTCACCAAGGTTTTCGGGATAGCTCAGCGCCTGCTGTAGCAGTTCTTCCGCTTTGCCATACTGCTTATTAGCAATCGCGTTCAGCGCCCGGCGTTGCAGGTTAATCAGATACTGCCCGGTGACTTTGCCCTCCCCGCCTTCCCACGGATGGAATTTACGCTGCGCCAACACCTGGGCTGCCGCGTCAGTTTCACCATGAATGTTCCACAAGCTGAGTAATTCAGCGGTCAGATCATCGCGTTTGAGGACCACATCGCGACGTACTGCAAGGAATGCGAGCCGCTGCTCGGTTGAGCGGCCAGTGAGTTTTTGCAGATAGTCGAGTTCAAACAGGAAGCGGGCGTTTTCCGGTTCAAGTTCAACCGCATGTTGCAGATACTGTTCCGCCACTTGCGCATTGTGTTGTTTATTCCACGCATGAATGCCCAGCACACGCTGCACCGCGCCAAATTCAGGCAACTGCTGCGCCGCAAACTCCCAGCAGGCGACCGCTTCGCCATAACGACGTTTGCTGTACCAGAAACAACCCAGCAGATATTGCGCGAAGCCATCGTGCGGCAAGCGTTGCAGCATTTGCACTTCATCCAGCGTGTTGGGGAAACGCACTTTGCGAGCAAAGACTTGCTGCGCTTGTTTCACCAAAGCCAGTTGTTGTGCGTGGTCAGTTTCCAGAGCGGCTTGCCACAACAGCGGCATCGCTTCCTGGGCATCGAGAACGCTCAACACTTTTTTGGCCGCCGTTTCCTGACCCAAACTCACCAGCCACCCTGCCAGAACACTGGCGTTGATCCCGCGCCGTCCGGTGACTCGCAGCAGTTCTGCTTTATCAGTTTCGTTTTGCGTGCTGGCCCAACGGGCGTAATGCAGCACGTAGCTCAGCGGATATTCTTCAAGCTGCTGGTCAATCCACTGTTGTGCCTGTTTTACGGCACCCGTTTGCTGTAACAGCAGGGCTTTTAGCCCCATCGCCAGGTTATTACTGCCATTAAATTTCAGACTTTGATTCACAAACGCCAGCGCCTGGGCGTCATCACCTTTGCGCAGCGCCAGGCGCGCCAGGGCATAAAAAGCCGCATCACGGCAGTTGCCACTCCAGCTCGCTTTGAAGTAATCATCAAACGCGCCTGCAAAGTCGCCCTGCTTCTCTTTTGCCGCACCGCGTAACATGCTGGCGTCGCCGTTTTGCGGGTTCTTGTTCAGGCGATGGGCGCGTTTCAGTGCCGCATCTGCCAACTGCTCAGCAAGCGCCCAGTTCGCACGGTTAAATTCAAGCTGCCCTAATGCCACGTTGCAGCGGTAATCTTCGGGATCTAACGCCAGCGCACGCTGGTAGTAATCGAATGCCGAACGACTGGCGTGCAGATACTGCTCCAGATGCTGGCCGATAAAATACAACTCGTCGCAGTTAGTAATTTCTTGCGGTTTGGCAGGAACGCAGGCGGGCTGTGGCAGCGGCAAGTCTTCTGCAACATGTTCGCAATAACTGAGAATCAGCTTGCCCTGCGCATCTCGCAAATTCAGGGTCAGGCGTTGCGGCCAGCTGTCTGCGAGAGTTTCCTGCCACGCCTGCGCCGGTTGCAGCGTCAGCGCTGTTTTCCAAAACAGGCTGCCAGCCGATTCAATTTCAAGCGTGGCGCCTGTCAGCGGCGCGATGGCATAAACACCAAGACGGAGTTCGCCATTGTGGCGCTCCAGTTTAATTGCCGCCTGGGTGTTGGCATTCTGCAACGTACCAAGCTGGCTATACGGCAGGAAATTCTGCACGAAGATTTTTTCTTCATACGGCGCAATCCAGGTGAAATCTGGCTGATTGTCGGTGAACACCCCGGTCATCAGTTCAATGTATGGGCCATTTTCATCCGTCAGATTACGATCCCAGGCCTGGCCGAAATCGCAATTGCCCCACGTCCACTGCTTCTTACCCGGTGAAACATGGTGATCGGCGATGTGCAACAGGCCGCCTTGTTCACCGTGATGGTATGCGCCGACAAAATCGTAATCCGATTTATCCGCCATGTACGACGTTGGAACGGGAATGTTTTTGTAGCGTGAGATATCCACGCCTGCGGAATAGTCGACTTTATAGTAAGTGCCGTGGGCAATCGGGAAGGCCGATACGTCGCGTTTGCCGTGGTCGAATACTGCCGTGACATCTGGCGGGAACACGCTTTGGTGCTCATCGCCCCCTTTCACCGCCGGGTTCGCCCACCACAAGAAATGGCGCGGAGTGGCGTTGCCGTTAAATACTTTGCCGGTGATTTCAATCAGCGCTTTTTGCGGATAGAGCGTAAAGCCGGTCATTACCTGCAAACCGCGCATCGGCTCCACTTCACCGAGCCACACCGTTTGTGCGCCGTTTTCATGTTGCTTGAAAGTCACATCGACCGGCATAAAGGTGGTTGGGCGGTGGTGCTGCGGCCAGTTAAATTCAATGCCGCCGGAGATCCACGGCCCCACTAATCCCACCAGCGCGGGTTTCACCACTTCGTTGTAGTAAACGAAATCACGCTCCATCACTTTGTCATAAGCACGGTGAATACGGCCACCCAACTCCGGGAGCAGCATGACCCTGATAAAATCGTTTTCAATCCACACGGCTTTGTAATCACGCATCTCACGCTTGCCGGTGAGAGTGTCAATCACACCGTAAGGATAAACAGCGCCTGAAGATCCCTGATAGACACGGTTTTCTAAAAACATCGGATTCGGGTCTTCCGCACCGGTCGTCCAGGTGGGTAAAGCAATAGTCTCTTGCCAGACGTTAACGGCTCCGTACATTTCGCATCTCCAGTAAACATTAAACAGTTAAATAGGATATGTTTGCAGTGTAGGGAACTCATCGCGGCTTAAAACGCTTAATGCTCACGCAATATAGTTAACGGAGTTAAGTGAAATGCAGATTTCAGGGCTGAACAATCAGCGGGTGCGGCAGGTTAATCGCCAGACCATGATGAAGCTGGTGTGGCAGCATAAGCGGCTCAGTAAGTCGCAGTTTTCCCAGTACACCGGTCTTTCTATCCCTGCGGTCAGTAAGATTCTTGATGAGTTAGTGAATGATGGAAAGCTCAACCACTCCACTGAAAATCTCAGTAATCGCGGCCTTAACAGCGGCAGTTACCAAATCCCACCCGACGGTGATTTCATTCTTTGCATGAATGTGACACCCACCAGCATTGAGAGCCAACTGTGCGATGCGCAACTTTCGCCACTGGGCGAATTTGAACGTATTCATGTCAATGCTGCCACGCCGCAGGTTTTGCTGGCAGCGATTGAGAATATCTGGCGTCATCATCATAAAAACTGGCCGAAAAAAACCATTAACCTGGCGTTGGGCATACACGGGCAAGTCGATCCGGTGACAGGTGTTTCACAAACCATGCCGCAAGCACCGTGGCGTGAACCGATTGAAATCAAATACTTGCTGGAAGAAAAACTGGGTATTACGGTACGTGTGGATAACGATTGTGTGATGCTGGCGCTAGCGGAGAAATGGCAGAATCCGGAAAGCCGCCAGGATTTTTGTGTCATCAATGTGGATTACGGTATCGGTTCCTCGTTTGTGATCAACGGGCAGATTTACCGTGGCAGCCTGTACGGCAGCGGGCAAATTGGCCACACGATTGTCAACCCGGACGGCATGGCGTGTGATTGCGGAAGGTACGGCTGCCTTGAAACCGTCGCCTCGCTTAGCGCGCTGAAAAAACAGGCACGCATCTGGCTTAAATCGCAACCCAGCTCGCCTAAACTTGACCCTGAAACATTGACGTCAACGCAATTAATTGCCGCCTGGCACGATGGCAACGAGCAGGTGCGGCGCTGGGTTGAGAGCGCCGCCAATGCCATTGGGCTGAGTCTGTATAATTTTCTCAATATCCTGAATATCAATCAGATTTGGTTTTACGGCAGATGCTGTGCGTTTGGTGATGAATGGCTGGCAACCGTTGACCGGCAGATTGGCTTTAATCCCTTTGATCATGGCGATGCGCTGAAAGTGAAAGCAACGCAGATTAATTTTGGCAAGCTAACTCGTGCCCAGCAAATAATGGGAATTGGCTATTTATATGTCGAAAATGCACTGGAAGCAGAGTAGCAAAACCTGGGTGGGAAATATTAAACCTGTTTTTCCACCCGACATATTTCAATAATTCACTGCAATTATTAGTAATCTCTGTTTAGTTAAATATAAACCCCCGCGCAAAGTCCCACCGATTTTAATCCACTACGCTTAGCCACCTTCGGCATATCAGCTTAATTTACCGAATATCTTTCCGAGTTAATTGTTCCATTAACACAGGAGTGGTTCGAATGGAATTAGCCCGTTCAAGTGAAGGTTCTGGTACTGAAAAAAATAGATACCCACGTGACAAAGTGTCCTGGACTACCGCCATTTCCTATGGCATTGGCAGTTACGGCGCAAATGTGATGTACGCGTTTATCGCTATTTACTTAATGTTGTATTACACCGATAGTTTTGGCATTAAAGCCGCTGCCGTCGGATTATTATTTTTAATCGCTCGTCTGGTTGATGGTGCAACAGATATTGCCCTTGGCATTCTGGTAGATAATACCCACACCAAAATGGGGAAATTCAGACCATGGATTCTGATTGGCAGTATTCTGGTATCGCTGACGACGGTCGCCTGTTTCTTAAGCCCAGACTTATCTGAAGCAGGAAAGCTGGCGTATGCCTACTCCACCTATATTTTGTGGAGTATTTGCTTCGCCATTATCGATATTCCCTACTGGTCATTGTCCGCCGCCATCACGCAGGACCCGACCGAGCGCAGTAAAGTCATCACTATCCCGCGCACCATTGCCACCTTTGGCTTTCTCTCTGTCAGTGCCGCAACGCTGTGGTTGGTCAAATTTGTTGGTAGTTGGGCAGGCGTGGCGGTGATTTACAGCGCTATTTTCTTAATCTGCATGTTGATTACATTCTTTGGTGTCAAAGAAAAATATTCCGTACCACGCAAAGAACGGCAAAGTTTTAAAGGATTCTGGACTTTATTAAAACAACATCGCCCGTTACGTCTGCTGCTGACCGGTATGTTTTTATTAGAAATGATTGGTGTTATTCGCGGCACCTTCCAGCTTTATTTCTTCATTTATAATTTGAATGCCGAAATGATGCTGGGTATTTTCCTCACGGTTTCAATGATTGCTCAGGTTGCTGGCGCGGTCGTCTCGCCGTTTATTTCCGCAAAAATAGGCAAGAAGAATACCGCACTATATAGCAGCGCGATTATGGCTGCCGCCTGTATGTTGCTGTTCTTTTTGCAGACCAACATCACCCTTATTTTCATCATTGGCGCACTGGCACCATTCTGTGGTGGCGTGGGGCAAATATCGCTTTATTCCATGGTGGCAGACTGTGTGGAATATGGCGAATGGCGCAGCGGCAACCGCTCCGAAGGCATGGTGTTTTCACTGAATATTTTTAAAACCAAATTGTCCGGCGCTATCGGCGGTGCCATTGGCGGATTTATGCTGTCGTGGGCGGGTTATATTCCTCACCAGGTACAGGCGGTGGAAACAGCCATGTGGATTGGCCTGTTATTTACCTTAATTCCTGGTGCGTTAACGCTGATTAGCCTGATCCCACTAGCCGGTTATGAAATTACCGAGAAACGCTTTTATGAAATTCTCGACGATATTCATCAGCGTAATACCAGCAAGCCTGAAGAGGTGAAAGTATGATTACCTGGAATGCGCAACAGCAAACATTTCACCTTCACAATCAGCAAATTAGCTATGTGATGGGGATTGAACACCAACGTTATCTGGTTCACTGCTACTGGGGCAAACGCATTGCCACGTTTAATCAGTATCACGATTATCCAAAACTTGATCGTTCGTCATTTTCACCCACGCCAGCAAACTGGCCGGACAGAACATTTTCACTCGATACCGTTTTGCAGGAGTATCCCGGCCACGGCGCAGGGGATTATCGCGAACCGGCATTTGAGGTGCGCTATGCGGATGGCAACCAGGTCAGCAATTTGCACTACCTTTCGCATCAGATAGTTGCCGGTAAACCCCGCCCTGAAGGGCTGCCAGCAACGTGGGTAGAAACGCCTGACGAAGCTGAAACGCTGGTTATCACGCTTGCCGATCCGGTGACTCATTTGCAGGTTGAGCTGAGCTATACGGTGTTTCGTGACCTCCCGGTTATTGCCCGCGCGGCGCGGCTGGTTAACAAAGGTGATAAGCCGTTACGCCTGCTGCGCGCTCTGAGTTGTGCCGTTGATTTCCCGGATGGCGAATTTGAGCAGATTCAGTTTCCCGGAGCCTGGGCGCGCGAGCGCCAGTGGCATCGCCAGCCGCTCAACCCAGGCATTAGCGTCCTGGACAGCAAACGCGGAGCCAGCAGCACGCATCAACAACCGTTTATCGGCCTGGTGCGCCCGGAAACCACCGAAATGCAAGGTGAAGCCTGGGGAATGCACCTCGTCTATAGCGGCAATTTCACCGCCCGCACCGAGGTCGATGCCTTTAAACAAACTCGCGTGTTGTTAGGTATTAACCCGCACGGATTCGGCTGGCAATTGCTACCGGGTGAAGGCTTCCAGACGCCAGAAGCGGTAATGGCCTGGAGCGATTGCGGCCTTAACGGGCTTTCGCAGGCGCTGCATCGGCTTTATCGCGATAACCTGGTGCGCGGCCAGCATCGCCATCAAACGCGCCCGATTCTGGCGAATAACTGGGAGTCCACCTACTTCGATTTTAATGAAGAAAAGCTGCTGCACTTTGCCCACAACGCAAAACAGCTTGGCGTGGAACTGCTCATGCTTGACGACGGCTGGTTTGGCGAGCGAAACGGCGATACCTCATCGCTCGGCGACTGGTTTGTCAATCAGCAAAAATTCCCTCTCGGCCTGCGCCCGTTAATCGACCAGGTGCACGCAATGGAGATGAAGTTTGGCCTGTGGTTTGAGCCAGAAATGATTTCCCGCCGCAGTGAGCTGTTTGCGTTACATCCTGACTGGGTACTTAGCGCAGGCGAGCAGCCCCTTTCCGAGGGCCGTAACCAGTACATTCTCGATTTAGGTCGCCCGGAAGTGCGCAACAATATTCTTGAGCAAATGAGCACCTTCCTCGAGCAGCATCCTGTTGATTACATTAAATGGGATATGAACCGCAATATGACCGAAGTGGGGTCGCACACGGCCAGCCCCGAGCGCCAACAGGAAACGGCGCACCGCTACATACTTGGGCTGTACGCACTGCTCGAGGCTCTCACCACGCGCTTCCCGCATATTCTTTTTGAGTGCTGCGCGGGCGGCGGTGGGCGTTTCGACCCGGGGATGTTGCATTACATGGCGCAGGCGTGGGTGAGCGATAACACCGACGCCGCTTCACGCGTGCATATTCAGTATTCCACCAGCCTGCTCTACCCGCCGATTGTGCAATGCGCACATGTATCGGAAGTCCCCAATCACCAAATGGGGCGCTCCACCAGCATGGAGATGCGGGGCGCAGTGGCAATGAGCGGCAACTATGGGCTGATGCTGGATTTGATGCGCAGCGATACCGAGCGCGACAAAGCGGTGAGCGAACAAATTGCTTTTTATAAGCAGCATCGCGAACTGTTGCAGTTCGGCACTTTCTGGCGGCTGGTTAGCCCGTGGCAGAACCCGGACTTTGCCGCGTGGATGTTTGTCTCGCCGGATAAAAGCGAGGCATTGCTGATGGCATTTTCTCTTGTCAGCGAGGCTTCTGCGCCATTACGTAAAGTGCGCCTTGCCGGGCTGGATGCGCAGGCTACTTATCAGGTAGACGACCAGCCGCGGCCTATTGGCGGGGATGAGCTGATGTATCGGGGGATTTATATCGATCCGCCACTTAGCCGCGACTACACCAGCCGTATCTGGCACCTGAAACGCCTGCCATAGCTTTTTAGGGGGCTTATCGCCCCATTCCTTACTTATTCTAAACCCTAAATAATTCGAGTTGCAGCCAACACCCCTGCGACTCGAAGTATGACGGGTATATTCATGGAAGGATTCCCTATGCGTGACATATCCTTACGGCCCCTGTTTGCCGCAATACTGGCAACAACCCCCACCCTGATGATATCGGCCCCCGTCCAGGCCGAAGGTTTCGTGGACGACTCTCATTTAACCGGCGGCATTTATTACTCGCAGCGTTACCGTGACAAACGCGATATGACCGTGGGCAGCCCGGATTACGGCCATTACGTCGAAGACCTTCACCACGCGACCTTTAACGCTAATCTCGATTTTGTTTCAGGTTATGCCGGGGGTTTTATTGGCCTTGATGTCGCCGGGTTTGCCGCCGTCAACCTCGCCACCGGCAATGCCGCACACCCCAATGAAATCAGTTTAAGTTCGGCAAACCAGCGTTGGGATGAAGACTGGTCCGGGGACAAAGGCGGTTTCAATCTCTACAAAGCCGCGCTGAAATTAAAACATGACGATTACTGGATGCGAGCCGGTTACATCCAGCCGTCCGGCCAAACGCTGCTTGCCGTGCACTGGGGATTTGTTCCCGGTGCGTATCAGGGCGCTGAAATGGGCGGTAGCTGGGACTTCGGTCAGTACGGCGCACTTTCCAGCTCTTATTTCTGGTCTGATAAATACAAAGCGCCGTGGTACACCGAAATGTATGAATTCCGCGGCGCGGATAACACCACCAAAATCGATTATGTTCATGCCCTCGGTATGCGCTACGACTTTAAAAATAAGCTGGTGCTGGAAACCTCCTGGGCGCAGGCCGCTGATTTTATGGATCAGTACATGACCAAGCTTTCATACAGCTTCCCTGTCGCGGGCAACGATCTGCGCCTGAGTTATCAGTTTTACGGCGCCAGAGATCAGGTCGGTGACAATTCCATTGCCGCCTACGGCTCGGTCAATGACGAATACGAAGGGCTGGCCTGGCTGCAAGGCATCACGCTCGGCTACACACTCGACACGCTGGATTTCCGTCTGGAGGCGCAAACCGTCAAGGCCGAAGGAAATCAGGGCTTCTTCCTGCAACGTATTACCCCGGCTTACGCCAGCTCCAACGGGCGGCTGGATATTTGGTGGGATGCGGCTTCTGACTTCGACGCCAACGGTGAAACCTCCGTTTTCGCGGGCGTGACGTATGACCTGAAAAATTACGAACTTCCCGGCTGGGCGGTTGGCGCAGGCTACGCCTATGGCTGGGGCGGCAAGCCCTGCACGACGTGTACCGTCAACGACGAACTGGCTGACCAGAGCCAACGCATCGACGAATCGGCCTGGACGTTCAATATTGCCCACGTCGTGCAAACGGGTCGCCTGAAAGGCACGTTGTTCAATCTCCATTACATCAATTACGACAACCACAGCAGCAACCCAAACTACAGCGGTGGCTACAACAATATGTTTCAGGATGAAATTGATATCAAATTCAATGTCATTGCACCGTTTTCAATCTTTTAAGGTGTGAAAAATGATCAACAAAATAGTCTTTACTCTGGCATGCCTCATCACATTCAACGCCGCCCACGCCGCCGAGTTTTCTCAGCAGGGGCAGCAGGTTACGGTGCGCCACGGCGAGTATAAATTGCATTACGATCTCAACCGGGGAACGGGGGATTTGCTGTGGGGCAATGTCCCCGTGATCAAAACATTTCGTAGTACGGCACAATTAAGCCAGGCAAGTCTGGACAGTGCCAAAGCGGTAGGCCGCACCGCGCTTTGGCAGAAAGTAAAAGACCCGGCTCGCGGTGAAGGTGAAACGCTGACCTTGAACAACCGCTTTGCCGACGGCACCACTCTGACGGTGCGTTTTTGGTTTTTTAACGATAAAAGCTGGCTGCTCAGTGACATGCAGGTATCGGCGCAAAATAATCTGCACGTGACAAAACTTACGCCCAT
>Ga0105244_10003097_pt1 | contig 12173 bp, 10 predicted proteins | sample KBSM44metaG_FD_80423 | JGI IMG/M metagenome (GOLD analysis project Ga0105244, IMG submission 80423) | Miscanthus rhizosphere microbial communities from Kellogg Biological Station, Michigan, USA - KBS M4-4 metaG | ecosystem: Host-associated > Plants > Roots > Rhizosphere > Soil | place...
AGATTCAATTGCAAATGCAACAAAGAGTTGGTTGAACAACGACCAGCTGATGACACATCAAGGAGATGTACCGATGGCTCAGAGCTACCACATTCGCGATGAGGATCCACAAGAAACCCGCGAATGGCTTGACTCGATTGCATCGGTCGTTGAGGCTGAAGGCCGCCCTAGGGCCCACTTCCTGATCGACCAACTGCTCGATTTCGATGTTTCCATCCATGGAGACTTTCACGGTCGAGTCACCACCCCCTACGTGAACAGCATTCCCCCTGATCGGGAGTTGCCTTACCCCGGCAACCTCGATATCGAAAAGCGTCTCAACGCATACATCCGCTGGAACGCTCTGACGATGGTGCTTCGCGCAGGCAAGCATTCTGGAGTCGGTGGGCACATCGCAACTTACGCATCAGCTGCTGTCCTCTACGATGTGGGCTTCGATCATTTTTTCCGTGGGCGCACCGATAGCTTTGCGGGCGACCTGGTTTATATCCAGGGGCACTCGGCACCTGGCATTTACGGTCGGGCATTCACTGAAGGGCGCCTGAGCGAGGAGCAGTTGGATAACTTCCGCCGCGAAACGGATCGCGATGGTGTGTCGTCCTACCCTCATCCTCGCCTGATGCCGGATTTCTGGCAATTCCCTACCGTGTCCATGGGCCTGGGGCCCATCACGGCAGCCTACCAGGCGCGGTTCATGCGTTATCTTGAGAACCGTGGGCTCAAGGAGCATCAAGGCCGCAAGGTCTGGGCATTCCTGGGTGATGGTGAAAAGGATCAGCCGGAATCCCTTGCTGCCATTTCTCTTGCGGGTCGAGAGAAGCTCGACAACATTATTTTTGTGGTCAACTGCAATCTCCAGCGCCTCGACGGTCCGGTGCGGGGCAACAGCAAGGTGATCCAGGAGTTCGAAAGCCTGTATCGCGCCGCAGGATGGAACGTGATCAAGGTCATTTGGGGAGGTGGCTGGGACGAGTTGCTCGCCAAGGACAAGTCGGGCCTGCTGCGCCAACGCATGATGGAGTGCGTGGATGGCGAGTACTAGACCTACAAGTCCCAGAACGGCGCCTACGTTCGCGAACACTTTTTCGGCAAATACCCCGAACTGCTCGAACTGGTCAGCGACATGTCCGATGACCAGATCTGGAAACTCTCTCGCGGTGGCCACGACCCGGTTAAGGTCTATAACGCTTACGCCGCTGCTGCCCGGCACACTGGGCGTCCCACCGTTATCCTGGCCAAGACCGTCAAAGGGTTTGGCATGGGTGAAGCCGGTGAAGGCCAGAATATCAATCACCAGCTCAAGAAGATGGGCGCCGATGCCGTCAAGGCATTCCGCGACAGGTTTGGCCTGGAACTGACCGACGACCAGATAGGTGAAATGCCTTACCTGCGGCCTGATGAAGACAGTGTCGAGGCCCGCTACCTGCGAGCTCGCCGCGCCAGTCTGGGAGGCCACATTCCCGCTCGGCATGCGCAAGTAGAGCCGTTGCAGATTCCTCCGCTGTCCTTGCTTGAGGCGCAGTTGAAGGGCACGGGTGAACGTTCGATTTCAACCACCATGGCGTTCGTCCGCATCCTGGGCACGTTGCTCAAGGACCCCAATATCGGCCGCCTTGTGGTGCCCATCGTGCCCGATGAGTCGCGCACTTTCGGCATGGAGAGCCTCTTCCGGCAAATCGGTATCCATTCACACGTGGGCCAGCTCTACACCCCCCAGGACGCCGGAACCCTGTCTTACTACAAGGAGCGCGTTGACGGGCAGATCATGCAAGAAGGTCTCAACGAATCGGGGGCGACATCGTCCTGGATCGCGGCGAGTACTTCGTATGCCAACCACGGTGTGATGACGCTGCCGTTCTACATCTTCTACTCGATGTTTGGCTTTCAGCGCGTCGGCGACCTGCTCTGGGCGGCAGGGGATGCGCGCGCCAGAGGCTTCCTGTTGGGCGCCACCTCCGGCCGTACGACGCTGATGGGGGAAGGGCTGCAACATGACGATGGCCACAGCCACGTGATGGCAGCCACCGTGCCGTGCTGCGTTGCGTACGACCCCACCTATGCCTATGAACTGGCGGTGATCGTGCACGATGGTATGCGTCGCATGTATGTTGAACAGGAAGATGTGTATTACTACATCACGGTGCTCAACGAAAATTACCCACACCCAGACCTGCCTGAAGGCGCCGAGCAAGGCATCCTCAAGGGCCTGTACCGGCTCCCGATCGAGCCAGAGGTCAAAAAGGATCTGCACGTTCAACTCATGGGCAGCGGTTCGATCCTCCCCGAGGTCATTGCCGCAGGGGAAATCCTGGCTCGCGATTATGGCGTCAGTAGCGAAGTGTGGAGTGCAACCAGCCTCACGGAAGTCCGAAGGGAGGCTCAGCAAATCGAACGGTGGAACCTTCTCCATCCGCTTGAGGAGCCGAAGGTTCCCTACGTCACCCAATTGCTGGAAGGCCACGCAGGCCCGGTTGTGATTGCAACCGACTACATGAAGATCCACGCCGATCAGATCCGTCCATGGATTGGAAATCGTAAGTTCGTTGCCCTGGGGACTGATGGTTTCGGCCAGTCCGATACCCGCGAGGCATTACGTCGGCACTTCGAGGTTGACCGCCAATTTGTCGTGCTGGCGGCCCTGAAAGCGCTGGCAGACGAAGGTGTGCTCGATCGTAAGGTTGTCGCCAAGGCATTGGTCGACATGCAAATCGATGTCCAGAAGGTAGACCCGATCACCGTTTAAAATCGGCACATGCTGATGAGGAGGCAAGCTGACGCTTTGCCTCCTTTTTTTATGGGAGAAATCACCCAGTACCTGCGTGAAATGGGCATTGAACGGCATGCCGTGGTGGCGGGCCTTGTTCTGGCGGGGTTGCACTCAGTGCAGGGGCATGGCACCGGAAGGATCCCCGATGGGAGTTGCGCCGGTATCACCGGCGCACGGTGCGTCAGGCGGTACGCCCACCGAGGGTTTCGGCCACCCAGTCGGCGATGTAGTGGCCGGCATTGATGCTGTTGTCGAAGCTGGAGTGCTGCACGCCACCTTCGCGTTCGGTGAAGATTTTCAGCTCGCGTTTCGGGCTGTTCACCAGTTGCTCATAGGTGCGATGCGCCCATTTGAGGGGGATCTGCGAGTCCTTCTCGCCGTGGGTGACCAGGAACGGCACGCGGATGCGGTCCAGCACGCCATCGAGGTGCACGTTCTCGGCGATGCGCATGAACTCGTCCATGTCGTTCGCGCCCCAGACCCAGCGCACGTGCGCCCAGTAGTGCGGGACCGGGAAGTTGCCTTCCTTCTCCAGACGACGTTTTTGCACGTCGCGCCAGTCGTGGTTGGCGCCCCATGCCACACCACAGGCGAAGCGGGGTTCGAAGGCCACCGCGCGCGGGCAGTAGTAGCCGCCCAGGGATACGCCTTTCAGGCCGATGCGCTTGGGGTCGACGTCGGCGCGGGTTTCCAGCCAGTCCACCACGCGGCTGGCCCAGTGCTCGCTGTCATGACGTGCGGTCAGACCGTGCAGGCGCAGCGCTTCGCCGGTGCCGGGCTGGTCGATGATCAGCGAGGACACGCCGCGCCTGGCCAGCCAGGCGGGTAGGCCGACGCGGTATTGCATCTCTTTGGTCGAGTCCAGGCCGTTAACCTGCACCAGCAGCGGCGCTGGGCCGGTAACGCCCTCGGCGCGCACGAGCAGGCCCGAGAGGTGCTTGCCTTCATAGGGGATTTCCACTCGCTCGCAGTTCTCCCTGGACAGGTCGAGGCCACGGGCGAAGGTTGCCAGGAAGCGTTGGTACAGTGTCGCGCGACCCGGCGCTCCATGGGCTTGCAGGCGTTCACAGGTGAGGTAGTAGGTGGCGGCGCGGTTGTATTTCTCACCGGCGGAAAGGCATCGACCGGCGGCCTCGTCCTCCTCGGCCAGGCCGCAGAGCTTGTAGGCCATCTTGGACCAGGTCTGACGAAAAGCCTCAGTGCCGGCTGCATCAGGCTGCCGGGCAGCGTCCTGCAAGGGGGCACACATCTCTTCGATTTCGCCCAGGCGGGCGCCCATCTCGATGGCTAGGTCCACCGAGAGATTCCAGACGTAATTGGTGGGGAAGTAACGGAACATTCTTGTTGTCCTTCTGCGGTCGTTGAGTCCGGCGCCGTTGAGTTGCGGCAGGCACGCAGGGCGCGGTTCGAGAATCAAGGTACGCAGGCAGGGCAGGAGGGGGCCAATCGCGAGTCGGGATGCGAGGTATCACCAAACGCGATGCTCCGGCGCCGTTGCGGCGGCCGGGGCGATGAGGGGCGTTCAGGCCGTGACACGCCCGGCGACGGGCTGCTGGTCGGCGTGCTGAATGAAATCCCTGATGCGCTCACGTAGCCAGCGGTGCATGGGATCGCCGTCCATGCTGCGGTGCCAGAGCATGAACTCGCGCATCACCGGAATCCTCACCGGGGGCGGCAGGATACGCAGGGGCAGGTAGCCGGCGTAGAGTTCGGCCAGCCGACGGTGCATGGTGGCGATGCGTTGGGTGCCCACCAGCAATTGCGGCAGGGTGTTGAAGTCATTGGTGATCACCTCCAGGCGACGGTTGAAGCCGTACTGGCTCATGAACCAGTCCTCGATGCTCATGTGCCGGTTGCGGCCAAAACCCACCGAGATGTGTCCCATCTCCATGTACTGCTCCAGGGTCAGTTGTTCGCCGACTTCGGAATTGTCGCGCCAGACCACGCAGACATGGTCTTCCTCGAACAGCAGTTGCGCCGGATGGCCGTCGATGAGGTAACGCTCGGGCACGATCATCATGTCGACCTCGCCACGCATCAGCAGCTCGGCGCTATTGTCGCCGGGGCTGACCATCTCGAAGGTGATGTGCGGGGCTTCCTGGTGGATCTTCTGGATAACCTGTGCGAACAGCACGCTGATCAGGTAGTCCGAGGTCACCAGGCGAAAATGCCGCTTGCTGCTCGCGGGCTCGAACACCGGCTTGGCGGTGATCGAGGAACGGATGGTCAGCAGCACCTCGCGCACCGGCTTGGTCAACTCCAGGGCATAGGGCGTGGGCTGCATCTTGCGACCGACCTGGACCAGCAACTCGTCCTCGAAAAAGGTGCGCAAGCGGCCCAGTACGCCGCTGGTGGCCGATTGGGTCATGTGCAGGCGTTCGGCAGCACGGGTGATGTTCTGCTCTTCGAGCAGGACATCCAGTGCCACCAGCAGATTCAGATCCAGATGGTGAAAGCGCATGGCGATAGCTCACGGTTTTTGTAGTTATTTTTGCGATACCTTCCGACCACCATACCGATCCGTCAAGCCCCGACCGTTGCCCCGATGAGTCAACGCCAGGCGCCATGGGCTGGCGCACAGGTATCGCGATTGCCGATGCCTTGCATCCTGACACGCGATTGGTCACGCCACCCCCACAGCCAGCAACCTGCGCTCCAGTCGAGCGGCCTTGCAGTCGCCAGACCCCTTACCGGGCGACCTGCCTGGCGCCCAATAATAATTTCAACGGAGTGGTAGCCATGAACATTCTTGGACTCGACGCGCTGGTATTCGGCGTCGACGATATCCAGGCCTGTGCCAATTGCCTGCGTGACTACGGCCTCACGGCCACCCAACTGGATACGGACGGTGGCCGCTTCGAGGCGCTGGACGGCACCGCGATCATCATTCGCCGTGGTGACGACCCCAGTTTGCCGCCAGCGCTGGGCCCGACCCCCTCGCTGCGCGAGACAGTCTATGGCGTTGCCTCGTCGCTGGACCTGGACGCCATCGCCGACGAGTTGGGGCGCGACCGCGAGTTGCGTCGTGATCATCACGGCGTGCTGCACACCGTCGATGACCTGGGCTTTGCCATTGCTTTCCAGGTGTCCTGCCGCCGCGTCTTCGAGGCACCGGCCGACCTGACCAACGCCCCCGGCAGCGCGCCGCAGCGTCCACTCAACCAGTTGGGCATTACCCCGGACATGCCGGCGCGGCCACGCACCTTGTCCCACGTGGTGTACTTCGTGCCCGACGCCGCCAAGGGCGAAGCCTTCTATCGCGACCGCCTGGGGTTCGTCACCACCGACAGTTTCGTGGGCGTTGGTCCCTTCATGCGCACCGCCGGCATGGATGATCACCACTGCCTGTTCATGATCCAGACGCCGCCGCACATGCAGGGTTGCGAGCACTTCACCTTCCACATGGGCAGCGGCACGGAAGTGCTGCTGGCCGGTACCCGCTTTCAGCAGAACGGCCGGACCAGCTTCTGGGGGCCGGGGCGCCACCTGCTGGGCTCCAACTGGTTCTGGTACTTCAACAGTCCGCTGGGCTGCCACATCGAGTACGACGCCGACATGGACAAGCACGACGACGACTGGGCTGCCCGCCAGGCGCCGATGTCGGCGGACAACTCGCAACTGTTCCTGTTTACCTCGCGGGAGAAATGGGCACCCGGTGGTCCACCGCCGAAGCAGGGTTGAGTCGTGGGCTGCGTGGCGCTGTGTCGGCTCGATGAGCTGGGCGAGGGGCAGGCACGTGGCTTCGATCCGCAGGGCAGGGGAGCGGACAGCCTGTTCGCCCTCCGGCACCAGGGGCGGGTGCGTGTCTACCGCAACCTTTGCCCGCACCTGCTGGTGCCCCTGGAGTACCGCAAGGACCGTTTCCTCAGTGCCGATGGCCAGTGGGTGATCTGTTACGCCCATGGCGCGCGGTTTCGGCCCGAGGACGGTACCTGCGTCCATGGGCCGTGCCTGGGCGCGGTGTTACCGGCGTTGCCACACCGTGAGGTGGACGGCTGGCTGCTAGTGCCGCTGGAACCGTTGGGCAACTGAGCTATCACGCCGCGCGATAGGTCGCATCCCAGGACTCGATTGGTCAAAGCCCGGCGCTGCCGGGAAGCTGTGCCCAGGCACAGGAAACGACCGCCCCGCATGACGGGGCGGACAACAAGAACAAGACGTGAGAAATGCCATGAATACTGTGAGCAACGTGCTGATCGTCGGCGGCGGGATTGGTGGGCTGTGCGCCGCCATCGCCCTGCGCCGCCAGGGTATTGCGGTCGACCTGGTGGAATTGAAGACCGAGTGGACCGTCTACGGCGTTGGCATCATTCAGCAGAGCAACGTGGTGCGCGAGATGCACCGCCTGGGCCTGCTCGACGCCTACCTCGACGCGGCCTATGCCTTCGAGGACGTGGCCATCTACACCACCCATGGCCAGCAGTTGGCGCGCATTCCCGGGCAGCGCCTGGCTGGCCCGAACTACCCTGCCAACGTCGGCATCTCCCGCCGGGCCCTGCACAAGGTGTTGAGCGAAACCGCCATCGCACTCGGCACCCAGGTGCGCCTGGGCACTTCCGTGGAGAGCTTCGAGCAGGATACCGATGGCGTCGACGTGCTGTTCAGCGACGGCCGCCAAGGTCGCTATGCGCTGATGGTCGGTGCCGATGGGCTGTTCTCGAAGGTTCGCGGGCTGCTGTTCGGTGACAGCTACCAACCGCACTTCACCGGGCAGTCGGTATGGCGATACAACTTCCCGCGAGCTGCCGGCATCGATCACCTGGCCAACTACCAGGGACCGTCGGGTAACGCCGGCCTGGTGCCCCTGGCCGATGACCTGATGTACCTCTTCACCACCTCCCATGAGCCCGGCAACCCCTGGATGGAACCGGCCACCCTTGCCGAAGGCTTGCGTGAGCGCCTGGCCGGATTCGGCGGGCTGATCGGTGAGCTGCGCGAGCAGATCCAGGACAGCGCCGAGGTCGTCTACAAGCCGCTGGAAGCCGTGTTTGTCAACGAGCCCTGGTATCGCGGCCGGGTCCTGCTGATTGGCGATGCCGCCCATGCCACCACGCCGCATCTGGGGCAGGGCGCCGGCATGCCCATCGAAGACGCCGTGGTGCTGGCCGAGGAGCTCATGGCCGGTGGCAGCCTCGAGGAGCAGTTGCAGCGTTTCATGGGGCGTCGCTTCGAGCGCTGCAAGTTCATCAGCGACATGTCCCTGCTGGCGGGCGAGAAGGAGGTTCAGCGTGACCCGTCCTTCGACCGCATCGGCCTGGTCAAGCAGATGCTGGAGGTCACCGCACGGCCTATCTGATTCACCGTACCCGACGCACCCTGCCTTGCGGGTGCGTCGGACTTTACGCCAACACCGACGTACAAGAACAAGAAAGAGGAAACCACGATGTTGACTCGCAAAGGTGCAACCGTGCGGCCGCTGCCGCCGCTCAAACCCCTCACCCTGGCGCTGTTTGCGCTGGCTGCCAGCCAAGCCCAGGCCTTCGAAATCGACACCGGCAACCCGGATCTGCGGATACGCTGGGACAACACCCTCAAGTACAGCGCTGCCTGGCGGACCGAGGGCGCCAGCAGCAAGCTCACCCAAGGACAGACCGCCCTGAACCTGGACGACGGTGATCGCAACTTCAATAAGGGCTTGATCTCCAATCGCCTGGACCTGCTGTCCGAGATGGACATCACCTACGGCAATGTCGGTGCGCGGGGCAGCGGAGCAGCCTGGTATGACGACGTCTACAACCAGGGCACCGATAACAACGATTCCAGCCGTGGCAACAGCTACACGGTGGGTTCCGACAAATTCACCGATGACACCCGCACCTTGCACGGACGCAAGGGCGAGCTGCTCGATGCCTTCATCTTCGGCAAGACCGAGATCGGTGAAATGCCGGTGTCCGGGCGGCTGGGTCAATACGCCATGCAGTGGGGTGAGAGCCTGTTCTATGGCATGAACGGCATCGCCGGCGGCATGGCGCCGGTGGACGTGGTCAAGGGGCTGTCGGTACCCAACACCCAGTTCAAGGAGCTGATCCGACCGGTGAAACAGATGTCCGGTCAATTGCAACTGACGCCGGATGTGTCCCTGGGTGCCTATTACCAGTTCGAATGGGAGGCCAATCGCCTGCCGGCGGCCGGCAGCTATTTCTCTAACGACGACTTCTTCGGTGACGGCAGCGAGCGCCTGTTTGTCGGTACGCCCGTCATGCCCGGCGGCCAGCCGCTGGCCTTCTACCATGGCAAGGACAAGGACGCCAAGGACTCGGGGCAGGGCGGCGTACAACTGCGCTGGCGCACCGAGACCGTGGACTGGGGCCTCTATGCCATTCGTTTCCACGACAAGTCACCGCAGCTCAACGTTCGTACCGACTTTGCCAACCTTAATCCGGTCACCGGCAAGGCCGGCGAGTACTACTGGGTCTACCCGCAAGGCATCGAGGCTCTGGGCGCCAGCTTCTCTACCACCTTGAGCAACTTCAACATCGCGGGTGAGCTGTCCACTCGCTAGAACCAACCGCTGGCTTCTACCAACCAGCGCACGTTGCTCGTGGGGGAGGCGATCAACAACAGCGACGATCCGTTGTACGCCACTGGCCGCACGCTGCACGCCAACTTCTCCTGGCTGGCAAGCCTGGAACCGAACTTCATCTCTCCTGAGTCGAGCTTCATGGGTGAGATTGCCTGGAACCGGGTGATGAGCATCAGCCGGAACGCTGATGCCGTCGACCCCAACGCCGACCGCGACGCCACCAGCCTGCGCCTGGTCTTCGAGCCGATGTACCGGCAGATCCTGCCTGGCCTCGACCTGTCGGTGCCGGTGGGCGCCAGCTACACAAACGGCGCATCCATGGCACTGGGCACAGGCGTTGGCACCAACCACGGGGGCGACATGAACATCGGTCTGAAAGGCAACTACCTCAATACCTGGAGCCTGGGCCTGACCTACACGCATTACTACGGCCCGGAGAACACCTTCCTCGACGCCAATAGCAATTACACCTTCGAGCAGTCGCTCAAAGACCGCGACTTCATCGCCTTCACCGTCAGCCGTACCTTCTGACCGAGGATCACCTGATGAAACACAACAAGAAAATCGTTTGCCTGCTCACTGCCCTGAGTGCTTCCCTGCTGTTTGCCCACGGCGCCGTTGCCGCGGTCTCCGCCGAGGAGGCGGGCAAGCTGAAAACCACCCTGACACCACTGGGCGGCGAGCGTGCCGGCAATGCCGACGGCAGCATTCCGGCCTGGACCGGCGGCTACACCAAGGTCGACCCGGCCTACAAGGACGGTGGCAAGCGGGACGATCCGTTCGCCAGTGACAAGTCGCAGCTGACCATCACCGCACAGAACATGGCGCAATACGCCGACAAGCTGACTCCGGGCATCCAGGCGATGCTGAAGAAGTACCCGGACAGCTACCGGCTGGAGGTTTATCCGACCCACCGCAGTGCCGCCGCACCGCAAGCGGTGTATGACGCCACCTTCGCCAATGCCACCCGTGGCAAGTTGGTGGAGGGACCGGCAGGTCCCATGCCCGAAGGCGCTTCCGGGGGGATTCCGTTTCCGATTCCGGCCAACGGCGTGGAGGCCATGTGGAACCACCTGCTGCGCTGGCGCGGTGTGTCGTGGCACGCCAGTTTCAACCAGTACCTGACCACCGCCGATGGCAAGCATGTGCTGACCAACGATTCGCGCTCCGACTTGCAGATGCCCTGGTACCTGCCCGGTGGCAGCGGTGAGAAGGGCGTGTACTGGTCCCTGCGCATGACCAACGATGGTCCGCCGCTGCGTGCCGGTGAGGCGATCACCGGCCTGGAAAACCTTAACGCCGACAAGGCCTCGGTGTGGACCTACCTGCCAGGCCAGCGCCGTGTCCGCCGCCTGCCCAATGCCTGCTGCGACACCCCCACGCCCGCCACCGCCGGGGTCATGAGTTTCGATGAGTTGTACGTGTTCAACGGTCGCCTCGATCGCTTCGACTGGAAACTGGTGGGCAAGAAGGAGATGTACATCCCCTACAACGCCAACAAGGTTTTCACTGCGGCCAACGCCGAAGCGCTGCTCGACCCGCATCACATGAACCCCGCAGACATTCGCTGGGAACTGCACCGTGTCTGGGTGGTGGAAGCGACCCTGAAGAACGGCCAGCGGCACGTCATGCCCAGGAGCACCTACTACCTCGACGAGGACACCTGGGCCGCCGTGCTGGGCGAGCGTTACGACGCGCGCAACCAGTTGGCCAAGGTGGTCTGGACCTCGCCGGTGGTGCTGCCTGACCTACCCGGTGTCGTGACCCTCACCAACGGTTTCTACGACCTGCTCTCCGGTGCCTGGTTCGCGGGCGACCTGTTCGCTGGCAAGAGCGAGCAGTACCGCATCGTGCCGCCCTACAAGGACTCGGTGTTCACCGCCGACGCCATGGCGGGCGAGGGTGTGCGCTGAGGGCGCGCATCCTGCGGCTGTAACGACTATAAGAAAAAAGGTTGCGTGCGATGAAGAAGATTCTCTACGGCTGGCTGCTGGCGGCCTGTTGCGGGCTGCCCCCGGCCTTTGCCGGGAACAGCGTGAATGTCCTGACGCAGTCCGCGCTGCAAGGTCCCCAGGCGTTGCGCGCGGTACTGCTGGATGTGGCTCGTGCCGGCCAGCGTCTGGTCTCGGTGGGTGAGCGTGGTGTGGTACTGCTCTCCGATGACAATGGCGTGACCTGGCACCAGGCCATGGCCGTGCCGGTGAGCGTCAGCTTGACTGCTGTGCAGTTTGTCGATGAGCACAACGGCTGGGCGGTCGGCCACGCGGGTGTGGTGCTGCACAGCGAAGATGGTGGCGAGCATTGGACCTTGCAACTGGAGGGGCAACGTGCCGCCGCGTTGGAGCAGCAGGCGGCCGAGGCTTCTGGCGACGCCAGCCGCGTCACCGCCGCGCAACGGCTGGGGGCCGACGGCGCCGACAAACCGCTGCTGGCGCTGAGCTTCGCCGATGCACAACACGGCCTGGTCGTGGGCGCCTATGGACTGGCCCTGGAAACCGCTGACGGCGGGCGCACCTGGCAGTCCGGCATGGGACGTCTGCCGAATCCGCGGGGGGCTTCATCTCTATGCCCTGGCACGTCAGGGCGCCGACCTGTACGTCGCCGGCGAGCAGGGTCTGCTGCTGCGTTCGCGTGATGGCGGCGCTCACTTCGACGCGCTTGAAGGGCCTTACGACGGCAGCTACTTCGCGGCCACCGTGCTGCCCAATGGCCGGCTGCTGGTCGGCGGGCTGCGCGGTTCGCTGTTCGCCTCCGATGATGGCGGTGCCAGCTTCCAGGCGCTGGTCAATCCGATTCCCGCTTCGCTCAACGGCATTCGCGTCGCTGGCGACCAACTGCTGCTCGCCAATCAGGCAGGCGTGCTCTTGCGTAGTGGTCTCGATC
>Ga0105244_10003099_pt1 | contig 12169 bp, 8 predicted proteins | sample KBSM44metaG_FD_80423 | JGI IMG/M metagenome (GOLD analysis project Ga0105244, IMG submission 80423) | Miscanthus rhizosphere microbial communities from Kellogg Biological Station, Michigan, USA - KBS M4-4 metaG | ecosystem: Host-associated > Plants > Roots > Rhizosphere > Soil | place: Michigan...
AGCAGCACAATGGCCTGTACCAGCGGGAAATCACGGTTCTGGATCGCCTGAACGGCGAGGCGACCAATACCCGGCCAGGCAAAAATGATTTCGGTCACCAGCGCACCGCCAAGCAGCGAGGCGAAATACATTCCCTGCACAGTAATGACCGGGATCAGCGCATTGCGTAAACCGTGGCGAACCACAATCCGCCAGCGGCTCAGCCCTTTGGCGCGGGCGGTACGGATGTAATCTTGTTGCAGAACGTCAATCAGGCTGGCGCGGATCAGCCGCGCAATGGCGCTCATGTAATACGCGCCGAGGCTGATGGCAGGCATCACCAGCTGACTGGCGCTGCCATAACCGCCGGACGGCAACCAGCGCAGGTTCAGGCTGAAGGCGATGATCAGCAGCAGGCCAAGCCAGAACACCGGCACCGCCTGACCGCTGAAGGCCAGCAGGCGTGAGACCAGATCCCATAACGTGTTCTGATATAACGCGCTGACGATGCCGAGCAGCAAACCGGCGACGGTGCTCCAGAGCAATGCGGTAATGGCCAGCAGCAGGGTGGCGGGAACGCGCTGGCCGATGAGTTCGGTGACCGGCTGGCTGTAGCGCAGTGATTCGCCCAGATCGCCCTGTAAAACGCCGGTCAGATAATGCCAGTACTGCCACGTCAGAGAACGGTCAAAGCCCATGCTGTGGCGGAAATTGTCGATTTCCTGCTGGCTGGAGCCCGGCGGCATCATGACCGCAGCCGGATCGCCGGTCAGGTGCAGGCTGTAAAAAATCAGCAGCGACACGCCAAACATCACCAGCACTGACTGCCCGAGGCGTTGCAAGATATAACGCAGCATATCAGTCGAGCCTCGTGTGGGTTTTACGCAGCAGACTGTCGCCGAGCAGGTTGCAGCCAATCACCAGTGCGGCAATCACCAGCCCCGGATACAGCACCAGCCACTGTGCGAGCAGCATATAAGAACGGCCTTCGCCGATCAGATTACCGAGCGTCGGCGTCGGCGGCTGAATGCCCATGCCGAGAAAACCAATCGAGGCTTCCAGCACGATCAGGCGCGGAATATCCAGCGTCAGCAGCACGATCAGCGGGGTCATCAGACTGGGCAGCACATGGCGCAGCAAAATGCGCGGAGTGGAAAATCCCATGGCTTTGACCGATTCAATAAATTCCAGCTCGCGGATTTCCAGCGTTTTGGCACGGGCGACACGGGCATAAATCGCCCAACTGGTCACGCCCATGATCACAATGATATTGGTGAGTGACGCGCCGAACAGCGCCATCACCAGTAAGATCAGCAGGATGAACGGCACCGCCAGCTGGATGTCCATCAGGCGCATGATCAGCGCGTCGAGCCAGCCGCCGGTATAACCGGCAATCATGCCCAGCGCCGAGCCCGTCACCGCCGCAATTAACGCTGCCAGCAACACCACCATCAGCGAAAGTCGCGTACCGGATAAAATACGCGACAGCAAATCGCGCCCCAGTTGATCGGTGCCCAGCAGATGATGGCCGCCCGGCGAGGAAAAGGCCGCAGCCAGATCATTGGTCAGCGGATCCGGCAGGGGCAGCCACGGCGCCAGCAGCGCCGGAACAATCACCAGTAACAGCAACAGTCCGCCGAGGAGCCCGTCGCCGTAAAACCGGCGGCGGGATTTCCTTTGCAGGGTTGTACGCAGTGAAATCATTTCATCCTCAGGTCAAACAGCGGGATCCGCGAATCGGCGCGGCCGGTGAAGGTCACGTTGTCGGCACTGGCATACAGGGAATCTTCTTTGTACAGCGGGATAAGCGGTTGCTGACTGGCGACAACCTGCTGTATCTGCTGCAAAATCTTCTCACGCTTGGCCGGGTCGACCGTGGTACGGCTGCTGTTCAGCAGGGCATCCAGTTCAGGCGAATTCACCGTAGAATACGGCTCGCCGGAGTGCAGGATCGGATAAAGCGCGGCATCGGCGTCCAGCGTCTGTGTTGATCCCCACGCCAGCATGTACATCGGTGCCTGTTTCTGCGCCGCGACCTGCTGGGTATAGACCGACCATTCCGGCACTTCGAGTTGCGCTTTCACGCCGATGGCTGCCAGATCCTGCACAATCGCCTGGGCGACGTCTGCACTGGCAATATAACGGCGGGGTGCCTGGAAGCGCAGGGTGAAGCCTTGCGGATAGCCCGCTTCTGCCAGTAACGCTTTGGCTTTGGCGATGTCCTGCGCCGGTGCAGGGATCGCCTCATAGCCAAAATCTTTCGGTCCGGCCATGGTGCCGGTCGGCGTGCCGAAACCGTGCAGTAAATCGCGGGTATAGGCCGTGCGGTTCAGCGCCAGTGATAACGCCTGACGGACGCGCACATCATTCAGCGGTTTCTGGTCGTTCTTCAGTCCGAGGTAAATGGTCAGTCCGCCATTTTTTACCTGTTCGAGATGCACGCCCGGTTTATTTTTCAGCGCCGGCACCAGATCGGCCGGTACGCCATCAACCAGTTGTACTTCGCCGGTCAGCAGGGCGGTGATGCGCCCGGTGGCCTCCGGGATCGGACGCCAGGTGACGGTATCGATGGCGGGCTTGCCGCGCCAGTAATCCGGATTGGCCTGCATCACCACTTTTTCATCGGGAATAAATGCGGTGAGGGTGTACGCGCCGGAACCCACCGGTTTGCGGGCAAATTCCGCAGCACCGACTTTGGTGACATACGCCGGTGGCACAATATAGGTCGGGTAGCGACTCATGCGGGTTGGCAGCAGCGGGTCGGGGCCGGTGGTGTGGATTTTCACCTGATAATCGCCGGTAACTTCCACGGATTTGATGGTGCGGATATACGAAATGGTCGGCGCGTGATTCGCAGGATCCAGAATACGGTCGATAGAGAATTTCACCGCCTGCGCATTGACCGGCTCGCCGTCGCTGAACTTCACACCCTGACGCAGGGTGAACTCCCAGGTGGTATCATCGGGTGATTTCCAGCTTGTCGCCAGCCCCGGTTGCAACTGCATATTGGCGTCGCGCAGCACCAGCGTATCAAAGAGGTTATCCACCAGTGTGGCAGACTCTTTCAGGAAACCCGGGTCCATCGCCGTGGCGGAAGCTGGCTGGGCGATCACCAGTTCAGAGGCGAAAGCAGCCGGTGTCGTCAGGCTGATAAGCAGGGCCAGTGAAGCCGGTTTAAAGGCAGGTATTCTCATTACGGTCATTCCCAAAGTGAAGCCGCCAGAAGAGTTGACGGAATTAACGTGAAGGTTGTGCGTCACAAAAACGGTCAATCAGTATTCAATTCCTCAATACATGATATATCCTATATAATGTATTTTTGGCAAGCTACAGATTAAACCGCAAAAGAAAAGCCATTATTTTGCTAAAGGAAAACGTCAGATGTTTGAGATGGAAAAAGCGCAGCGTGTCAGCCTCACTATGCAGGTGGAGGCCAAACTGAAAGGGGCATTAATTGTCGGCGTACTCAAACCGGGCGCGCGGCTGGTGACCAAAGAAATTGCTGAAAAACTGGGTACCAGCGTGACGCCGGTGCGCGAAGCGTTGCTGCGTCTGGTGTCGGCGGGCGCGCTTGATGCGACGCCGGCACAGGCTTTTCTGGTGCCTAAAATTGCGCTGGCGCGGTATCAGGAAATCACCCTTATCCGCAAAAATCTTGAAGGGTTGGCGGTATCGCAAGCCTGCGGGCAGATCACTGCGCAACACCTCGCTTTGCTGAAAACGCTGAATACCCGATTTATGGCGGCGAAAGTGGAAAATAACGTTGAGGACGCTTTAGAGGCTAACCGGGAGTTTCGTTTCACTCTGTATGAAATGGCCGCGATGCCCACGCTGACCGCGCTGATTGAGCAGTTGTGGGTGCAGATTGGTCCGTGTTTTAACTATCTTTATCCGCAGTCACCGCATATGGCGCAGGGCCAGCATAATTACGATCAACTGCTGGTGGCGCTGGAAGCGGGCGATGTTAAACGCTGCGTGAAGCTTATCCACAAATCGATTGATGACGGCGCAGCCATTCTCGGTAAGCATTATTTTCTACAGGAGTGACGGGCGGTTGCCGGGAGTCAGGAGGCATTGCCAGACTGCAACACGCAGTCTGGCAGGGGCGTTCATCAGAACATCAGCACCATCCACGGATAGGCAATCAGCATCATGCCGCCGAGGAAAATCGCGCCGAAGATGGTACCGAGGCGCCAGTAATCTTTGGTTGGCAGATAGCCGCTGCCGTAATAAATCGGGCTAGGGCCGGTGCCGTACGGGGTGATGATCCCCATCACGCCCAGCGAGGTCACCATCATCAGGCAGTAAACCGGCATATTGATGCCCGGAATAGCCGCCGCAATGGTCAGCATCGCCGGTAACAGCGCGGTGGTATGCGCCGTGGTACTGGCGAACAGGTAGTGCAGCAGGAAGAACGCAATCAGCAGCATAACTGCCGCGACCTGCGGGTCGAATCCGTCGAGTAACTGACCGCCTTCTTTACCCAGCCAGGCAATAAAACCAACGCGGGCCAGACCATCCGCCAGCGCGACCAGCGTCGCAAACCACGCGAAGGTGTTCCAGGCCGGTTTATTACTGGTGATATCGTTCCAGTTCAGCACGCCGGTCCACAGCATCAGCACCACGACCAGCAACGCAGCCAGCGCGGGTTCAATCCACGCAGCGGCAAAAATCCACATCAGCAGCGCAGAACACACAAAGATCAGCAGCAGGATTTCGTTACGCGACAGCTTACCCAGTTTGTCGAGTTCGCTTTTCGCCCAGCGCGGCACCTCGTCATTAATCTTCACTTCCGGCGGATAGAACCAGTAGGCCAGCAAAGGCATGGTCAGGATCAGCAGCACCCCCAGCGGCAGGAACGCCAGGAACCACATACCCCAGGAAATCGTAAAGCCGGTGATACTTTTCACTAGCGCCAGTGCCAGCAGGTTCGGGGCCAGCGCCGACAGGAACATCGAACTGGTGATACACGCGGCGGTAATCGCCACCCACATCAGATAAGAACCGATTTTGCGCGCACTCGGATCATTGGGTTTGGAGCCGTATAACGGCGGCAGGTTGGCGATGATCGGGTAAATGGTTCCGCCGCTGCGTGCGGTATTGGACGGCGTGAAAGGTGCCAGCAACAGATCCGCAAAGGTAATGGCGTAACCTAATGTCAGGCTGCGACGGCCGAGATATTTCACCAGGATCAGGGCCAGACGGCGACCAAACTGCGTTTTGTCATATCCTGCGGCAAACATAAACGCGCCAAAAATAAGCCAGACCGTCGAGTTGCCGAAGCCGCTCACCGCCCATTTGAACGCCTCGGTGGGCATTTTAAATTTCGGGTTGGCGATTTCGGCCGGGCTGAATAACAGCCACTGACTGAAGAGGGCGATCACCACCACGCCGGTCAGGCCGATCACGGCGCCGGGCAAGGGCTCGAAAATCAGGCCGACAATCACGCCGACAAAGATGGCGAAGAAATGCCACGCATAGGGTTCAAGCCCGGTGGGGACCGGCGTCAGCAGTAAAAGCACCGCCACCAGCACCGGCAGGAACAACATAATCAGACGTTTTTTTAGTCCCCCGGAGGCCGGATCGGCCTTGCCGGGAACATTCAATGTCGATGTGGGTTTCATAAATTTTGTCTGCCCGTAATTGAGTGTGAGCGTTACGCCACGGTTATCAAAGATGGTGTTCTGATTCGGAAAACCATTAATTTCTTTCGAACTTAAATGCGTTAAGCGGTACGCAATGACAGCGGGTCCACTGTGACGAAATTAAGATGTTACTTTTATTCTTAGCCTGAATGACGCAATACATTCACTTATATCAATACGGTATCATTACAATAAGTGTGGTTATTTATTTATCGAAATAATCCGTTTAAGTGAATGTAGAGTAAATTTGCGTAAACGCCAGTTGTAGCGGTCAACTCTATGATTTTGAAGGTGAGATTTTTTATGTTATTCTAATGTTGATTTTTGTCAACTCATCATTAACAATTGAAGGTGGCATGGGTTTCTGTGTCGGATAAATAAACAACTCCTGTTTTCAGCACGTTTATAACGCCAATTTCATCGCCTGATGCAAATAAATTAGCTAACAGATTTCTATATTCGCCTGCTTCGGATTGCTTAATTAAACGTAGTTTTTTACGGTAAGTAATGCGGTCATGGAAAAATTCAAGACTTACAGATTTCGGAGTTGATCATAATGAATAAGCTGACACCGGTACTGAATCCGCTCACGCTGCCAAACGGTGCGGTACTGAAAAACCGTCTGCTGATGGCCCCGATGACTACCTGCACCGGCTTTTATGACGGTACCGTCACCAGTGAACTGGTGGAATATTACCGTGACCGTGCTGGCAGCATCGGCACAATCATCGTCGAATGTTGCTTCATTGACCGCATGGGCCCGGCGTTTCCGGGTGCTATCGCTATCGACAGCGACAATAAAATTGCCGGTCTGAAGAAAATTGCCGATGCCATTAAATCCAAAGGCTCGAAAGCGATTTTACAGATTTACCACGGTGGCAGAATGGTGGAACCGGAGCTGATCGGCGGCCGTACGCCTGTCGCCCCAAGCGCCATCGCTGCACCCCGTGAAGGCGCGACCCGGCCAAAAGAACTGACCGGCGAAGAAGTGGAAACCATGATCACCAAATTTGGTGATGCCGTTAACCGCGCCATTAAAGCCGGTTTCGATGGTGTGGAAATCCACGGCGCAAACACCTATCTGATCCAGCAATTTTACTCGCCGAATTCCAACCAGCGCACCGACAAATGGGGCGGAGACCGCGACAAACGCGCCCGTTTCCCGCTGGAAGTGCTCGACATCACCCACAAAATGGCAGAGCGCTTTGCCGACGCCTCCTTCATTATCGGCTACCGTTTTTCGCCGGAAGAGCTGGAAGTGCCGGGCATCCGTTTTGACGACACGATGTATCTGCTGGAAAAACTCGCTGCGCGCGGGCTGGACTATGTGCATTTCTCGGTCGGACAACTGTTGCGTCCCTCTATCGTCGATACGCAGGACCCGACGCCGCTGATCACTAAATTCCGTGCCATGCGCTCTGAAACACTGGCTAAAGTGCCGGTGATTGGCGTCGGCGGCGTGATCAATAAAGCTGATGCCGAAAAAGGGCTGGAATACGGTTTTGATCTGATCGCGGTGGGTAAAGCCTGTATTGCTTATCCGGACTGGGCTGACCGCATCGTCAATAACGATCATCTTGAGCTGTTTATCGACAGCCATAAACGCGAAGAACTGAACATCCCTGAACCGCTGTGGCGCTTCTCTCTGGTTGACGCCATGATCCGCGACACCAGCGTCACCGGCCGTAAATACAAAGCCGGGGTGTATCAGGAGAAAGTCGAAGCCGAAGCGCTGAAACTGAAAATCAGCGTCACGCTCGACACTGACCGTATTACCGATATCGCGCTGGTGAAAGACGACTCGCTGGACGTCGATTTCACGACCACCTTCGAAAGCCTGCGTACGCGCATGCTGGTCGCCAACAGCCCGCACGTCGATGCCATTACCGGTGCGACCACCCAGAGTGAGGCGCTGAAAAAAGCCGTTTCCCGCGCGCTGGCAACTTCCAGCAAAGAACACGTCATCGAAGAAGGCGGCAACCCGCAGGCACCGCAAAACTACGATGTCGTGGTGATCGGCAGCGGCGGCGCAGGGCTGGCTGCAGCGATTCAGGCGCACGACGAAGGCGCGCATGTGGTGATTATCGAGAAGATGCCCACTATCGGCGGCAATACCATCAAAGCCTCCGTCGGGATGAACGCCGCAGAAACCCGTTTCCAGAAACTGAAAGGCATCGAAGACAGCAAAGACCTGTTCTATGAAGAAACGCTGAAAGGCGGCAAGTTCAAAAACAACCCAGTGCTGCTGAGAGAGTTTGTGGAACTGGCACCGGAAGCCGTCGAATGGCTGGCGGCGAAAGAGATTGAACTGAATGACATCACCATCACCGGCGGGATGAGTATCGACCGTACACACCGTCCGGCGGATCGTTCCGCCGTTGGTGGTTTCCTGATCAGCGGCCTGGTGAAAAATATCAACAAGCGCGATATCGAAGTGCTGCTTGAAACCTCCGTCGCCGAAATCCTGTCCGAAAACGGCGTGGTGACCGGCGTGAAAGTGGTGGATGAATATAATGACAGCCGCATTCTGAATGCGAAAAGCGTGATTGTCGCCACCGGCGGTTTCAGTGCTAACCGCGAGATGGTGGTGAAATATCGCCCGGAACTGGATGGTTTTGTGACCACCAACCATGCGGGTGCGACCGGCAGCGGGATTGCCTTGCTACAGAAACTGGGCGCGGACACGGTGGATATGGGTGAAATCCAGATCCACCCGACGGTGGAACAGACCACGTCTTATCTGATTTCCGAAGCCATTCGCGGCGGCGGTGCGATCCTGATCAGCCAGGCCGGAAAGCGTTTCTATAACGAGATGGAAACCCGCGATAAAGTCTCGGCTGAAATCATCGCCTTACCGGAGAAAAGTGCGTGGGTGATCTTCGATGAACAGGTGCGGTCGAATAACAGAGCGGCTGACGAGTATATCGCCAAAGGCTTTGTGATAAGCGCGCCAACGCCGGAGAAACTGGCAGTAAAACTCAATATGGATCCTCACACGTTGTCGGAAACCCTGCTGCGCTACAATCTGTTTGTGGTGGAGAAAAAGGACGAAGACTTTGGCCGTACCACTGCGCTGCGCCATCCGCTCAATCAGGGGCCGTTCTTTGCCATCCGCATCGCGCCGGGCGTGCATCACACCATGGGCGGTGTGACCATCAGCCCGGATACCGCCGTGCTTGATGCGCAAAAACAGGTGATCACCGGTGCCTGGGCCGCAGGCGAAGTGGTCGGCGGCATCCATGGCGCAAACCGCATCGGCGGTAACGCTGTCGCCGATATCATTATCTTCGGCATTCTCGCCGGTAAGAATGCGGCGGCGCTGGCGAAGCGGTAAGCGACAGAAGGTTAATGCTTTAAAATGAAAAACCCACGTGTGAGCGTGGGTTTTTTTATGGGTTACGATAAGCTGAAAAGTTTAACATCATAATCTGCATAAATTGATAAAAATATTTAATAGAAATCTTGTATTTGTTTACCTCAAGGTTTTGCGCTATAACTTCTGCAATTATAAAATATTAATCAGGGACTCTTTCTGGCAGGGTTATTATACCTGGAGCCCCTCAATCAGTCTGTCATAATATACTGTGATAGCATGGAGGTATATGAGTAAACGCAGCGACATTACCAATTCCATGATAGGGAATGTACGTGGTAAAGGTTTAGTCTACACTAAGGTTCTTGGCTGGATAGATATGGGGCATGCACGGGGAACAGATGCCCGTAAACTTAAAGAAATTCTTTTTAAAGAAAAAGGGGTGAGATATTTCCGGGAGCTAAAAGAATGGTATTTTCCTGTCGATTATTACCAGGAAATGTATGCTCCAGTTCATAAAAGTTCGCGTACAAATCTTTGGGCTGGTATTCACGCCCCTTTAATGGTGCGCTCATGTCTTAGTGACAACCTGAAAAAACGCATTGCTTTAACCATTATGATGAAAACAGCATGGAGATTTGAGGCGTTTCAGGATTCCTCACTAATCAAATGGCGGACTGACAGTGGTTTCAGTTGCGAAGATCTGGTATCAGATTTAGTTGGTTTTTATCGAGTGTTTGGTGAAGGAATAGACCCTTTAATTTTGTCGCAACCAACAGATATTGTTTATAGCCTGTCTATTTGGGATCACTATGGACCAGTAGGACGCCACAAAAATACAGCATTCAGACCTCTGCTATTCCCAAAACCATCACCCGGAAAAAAAACAATGCCGAGGTTAGGATTACTTCCTTCATGGTTAGATTATATCAAGCCTTTAAATGATTTATCGAGCTTGTATTTATCTAATCGTTATCTAAACAGACCCGTGAAAAATATGTTTGATGATAAAAACAAACTCAATGGAAACGTGTACTTGTCCCTCAGAAAGGGGTTCCAAAAAAATACAGAACTCAAAATGCCTTCACATTACCCTATTTTTCCTCATCATCCGAGGTCCCCAGACTATTTTTACATTGGCGGTGATAGCCCCATGCCGATCTGGTGAATCAATTAAAGTGCATACAGAGGGTTATATGCAAAAAATAGTTAAGTGGTCCGGATGTTTTATAGCAATATTAGTTATGATGTTCATGTGCCATATAGTATTAAGCTTGTATTTGTTGGGTTGTATTTCTGATGGAAGGGAATATCGCAAATCAAATTGGGTTGACTATTATTATCTTACGCCTGATGTTATTAAAAATGCGCCTGAAATTTCCAGTGATGCTATTTATTATGTGCAAGGTGGTGATGAAAATACCTTCTTAGAGGAAAAGGTCACCTGGACTCAGGTAAAAGATGTTCCACAGGCAGTGAAAGTACTGAAAACCTATTTAGTTGAAAGTGGTATTGATGTTGAAGCACGTTATAACATTGGTGAGCGATACTTTATTATTCCTTATGAGGATAAAGTGAGTCTGTTGATAAATACTTGCATGAAAAATTGCTGACAACGAGATCAGCAATTTTGTCGTTTCAGCCGAAAGCCTCCCGCACCGCCTGAATAAAACTGCGGATCTTCACGGTCTGTCGCAGACCGGCGGGTGTGAGGATATGCATGGGTCTTGAAGGTCCGTCGTAATCAGGCAATACCTGCACCAGTCGTCCGGCGTTGATCTCCTCGCGCAGCACATCTTCCGGCCCCAGCGTCACGCCATATCCGCTGACGGCAGCATGCAGCAGTGCGCGCCAGTCATTCGAGCGCAGACGGCCCTGCGGATGGATTTCCTGCATTTTCCCGTCCTGGTAAAATTGCCAGCGGCAGGGGGCCTGTGGCGACCAGATTCCGTAAACCAGACAGGAATGCGTCGCCAGTTCCGCCGGGGTTTCCGGTGCGCCATTTTGTGCAAGATAGCCCGGCGAGGCACAGGCAATCAGCCGGTATGGCCGCAGCGGATAAGCAATCATCTGGCTGTCACTCAGTTCGCCAATGCGCAGGATCACCTCATAGCCTTCCTCGACCGGATCGACCATGCGGTCGCTGAGCGTCAGTTCGATCTGCGTCTCCGGATACTGCGCCAGATAATGCGTAATGAAAGGTGCCAGTGAGGAGGTGCCGAAGGTGACCGGCGCATTAACACGCAGCGTGCCGGAAGGCGTGACTTTCATTTCGAGGGCGATAGCATCCGCTGCCTCGGCTTCTGAAAGTACGATTTTACAGCGCTCATAATAACTGCGCCCGATGTCTGTCAGGTGCTGACGCCGCGTCGTGCGGTTGATCAGTGCCGTCCCCAGCCGCGATTCCAGCCGGGCGATATGTTTGGCCACCATCTGCGGGGAAATACGCAACGCTTCTGCCGCCGCTGCGAAAGAACCCAGATCAGCGGTTCTGACGAACACGTTCATGCTGGTTAAGCGATCCATGATTCCCTCTTGTTTGTTGTTTGTTTATGTCTGTGGTGGCGATTTATCAATGTTCAGTGTGGAATTATTCTTACCCTATCGACAACAAAATGAAAGGTAAGAATCATGAAAATAGGCATTTTGGGTGCAGGGTTCGTAGGCAGGGCGGTGGCAAAACTGGCGATCAAAGCCGGACATCAGGTGATGCTGAGTAATTCTCGCGGTCCTCAGACGTTGTTCAGCCTGAAGCCGATGATCGGTTGCGAAATCGGTACCGCGACGCAAGCGGCTGCTTTTGGCGATATCGTGGTGATTGCCGTGCCACTGACGGCTATCGGACAACTGCCCGTGGCGGAGATTGCCGGAAAACCGGTCATCGATGCCGTAAATTATTACCCTGAACGTGACGGTCAGGTGGCAGAACTGGACGATCAGACAACGACTACCAGCGAATATCTCGCGGGCTTCCTGCCGCATTCAGAAATCACCAAAGCATTCAATGCGATTCAGATGACCGATCTCGAAAACGACGGTTTACCCGCTGGCGACCCGCAACGTCGCGCTCTGCCCGTAGCCGGTGATGATGAGGAAACGAAAAAGGCGGTGATCGCGCTGTATGACGCCTTTGGTTTTGACGCCGTCGATGCAGGCGCTCTTTCCGAAGGCTGGCGCTTCCAGCGCGGCATGCCGTCTTATTGTGTGCGGATGACCGAAAGTGAATTACGGG
>Ga0105244_10003105_pt1 | contig 12140 bp, 11 predicted proteins | sample KBSM44metaG_FD_80423 | JGI IMG/M metagenome (GOLD analysis project Ga0105244, IMG submission 80423) | Miscanthus rhizosphere microbial communities from Kellogg Biological Station, Michigan, USA - KBS M4-4 metaG | ecosystem: Host-associated > Plants > Roots > Rhizosphere > Soil | place...
CTTTCGGCTCGGCGATCACAACATCGCCCATGAAGGCGAACGATGCCGACACGCCGCCCATGGTCGGATCGGTCAGCACGCTGATGAACGGCAGCTTCTTGTCGGACAGCTTGGTCAGCATGGCGGTGGTTTTCGCCATTTGCATCAGCGACAGCAGGCCCTCTTGCATGCGGGCGCCGCCGGTGGCGGTGATGCAGATGAACGGCACTTTTTGTTCCAGCGCCACCTGCGCGCCGCGCACGAAGCGCTCGCCGACGACCGAACCCATCGAGCCGCCCATGAATTCGAATTCGAAGCAGGCCACGACGACGGGCATGCTCATGATGGCGCCGCCCATGACGATCATGGCGTCGGTCTCGCCGGTGGCTTCCATCGCCTGCTTGAGGCGGTCGGGGTATTTCTTGCTGTCTTTGAACTTCAGCGTATCGACCGGCAAGGTATCCATGCCGATTTCATAACGTCCGCCGGCGTCGAACAGGCTGTCGAGGCGTTCGCGGGCGCGGATGCGCATGTGGTGGTCGCACTTGGGGCAAACATGCAGGTTCGATTCCAGATCGGTGCGGTACAGGACGGCTTCGCACGACGGACATTTGACCCACAGGCCCTCCGGCATCGTCTTGCGGGCCGCAACGTCGGAACGCTGGATTCTTGGGGGCAGCAGTTTTTCCAACCAACTCATAAATTCTCCTTGCAGCTAACTTGTGGCCGAAGTGTAGCCGTTTCTTGTACGCCTGTCGAACATTGCAATACAATAATTTTTAGCTTTCGTCATGGAATTCGGCGGGATTTAGAGGGAATCCCCTATTGGCGCGGACGTCGGTCAGTCGTCGTCAACTCTACGATTACCTCTTTCATCCGCTTACGCTCCTCCAACGTAGGTTCATTAATGTCCAGTGTGAAGCCCGCGCCTGCCAGATACCTCAGATATCGATGGATCATCTCCTCTGCGGAGTAACCGTATGGCTTGCCGAGCTTCTCGAAGTAATCGATGGTGTGAAAATCCAATCGAAAATTTATCTCCCTACTGAGCCGTTCAAAATAGGGATTGGGGATTGCTTTAGAAAAGTCAAATTTACGCATGGCTCACCCTACGCATTTAGTTGCTCATGAAAGTGATGCTTTTCGAGCGGAGATTATGCGCACAACGTCGCCGCACCGATAGCAATGCGAAACGCGCAGTAGTCTGACCTTCTCGCTGTAGCCCTGGAGTACAAATCTGTCCTCGGCGTCGGCATGCTCGTAGTCAAAGCTTAAGCTTGCGTTTGGATCATCGAAAACAGTGCGCGCCTCGTCGAAGCTCACGCCGTGCTTGCGAAGGTTGGCCTTGGCCTTCCGGGCATCCCATTCAAAGCGCACGACCGCTCCCCTTCAACATAGTCAGTACTTAACTATGTATCAAGGTGAGCGGTCGGAATTTGATGGCGGCCAAGCGGCCGGAGGGAGCTACGGCCGTTGAAGACCGGTCAGGCGTCGAGGGCGCTGCGGATGCCGCTGACGAAGGCTTGCACGGCTGCCACCGCGCCTTCCTTGCCGTGCTTTTCGATCTCCTGCACGATGCGGCTGCCGATGACGACCGCGTCGGCCACCTCGGCCACCGCGCGCGCGGTAGCGCCGTCGCGGATGCCGAAGCCCACGCCGATCGGCAACTGCACGTGCTTGCGGATTTCCTTCAGACGCTCGGCCACCTGCACCGTGTCGATGTTGCCCGCGCCCGTGACGCCCTTGAGCGAGACGTAATAGCTGAAGCCGCCGCCGACCTTGGCCACCTGCCGGATGCGCTCCTCGGTTGAGGTCGGCGCCAGCAGGAAGATCAGATCGAGCTCGGCCGCGCGCATGGCGGCGGCGAACTCCTCGCACTCCTCCGGCGGATAGTCGACCACGATGGCGCCGTCGGCGCCCGCCTCCTTCGATTTGGCGATGAAGGCGTCGGCGCCGATGCGCTCGATCGGGTTGGCGTAGCCCATCAGCACCACCGGCGTGGTCTGGTTGGTCTTGCGGAACTCCGCCACGTAGCCGAACACGTCGCGGATGCCGACGCCGAACGCCAGCGCCCGCTCGCAGGCGCGCTGGATGACCGGGCCTTCGGCCATCGGATCGGAGAACGGCACGCCGAGTTCGAGGATGTCGGCGCCGCCCGCGACCAGCGCGTGCATCAGTGGAACGGTCAGCTCGGGACCGGGATCGCCGGCGGTGATGAAGGTGACGAGCGCGGTTTTATTGTTCGCCTTCAAGGCGGCGAAGGTTGCTGCGATTCTGGACATGGCTTTTCCTTGGTAGAGTTGTTATATGGATTAGTTGAAGTTCAAACCCATCCGCTCCGCCACGGTATGCATGTCCTTGTCGCCACGGCCGGACAGGTTGGCCAGGATAATCTGATCCTTCGGCAAGGTGGCCGCCAGCTTCACGGCGTACGCCAGCGCGTGCGACGATTCCAGCGCCGGGATGATGCCCTCGATGTGACAACAATCGTGGAAGGCCTTGAGCGCCTCCTCGTCGGTGATCGAGACGTACTCGGCGCGGCCGATGTCCTTCAGGTAGGCGTGCTCAGGCCCCACGCCTGGATAATCCAGGCCGGCCGAGACCGAATGCGTCTCGATGATCTGGCCGTTCTCGTCCTGCAGCAGGTAGGTGCGGTTGCCGTGCAACACGCCCGGATAGCCCTTGGTCAGCGAGGCCGCGTGCTTGACGCCGTCCAGCCCCTCGCCGGCCGCCTCGACGCCGATCAGGCGCACCTGTTTCTGGTCGATGTACGGGTAGAAAATCCCCATCGCGTTCGAACCGCCGCCGATGCAAGCCAGCACGTAGTCCGGCTGGCGGCCGGTCATCTCCGGCATCTGCACCAGGCACTCCTCCCCGATCACCGACTGGAAGTCGCGCACCAGCATCGGGTAAGGATGCGGGCCGGCCACGGTGCCGATGATGTAGAAGGTGTTCTCGATGTTGGTGACCCAGTCGCGCATGGCCTCGTTGAGCGCGTCCTTGAGCGTCTTGGAGCCGGACTCGACAGGCACGACGGTCGCGCCCAACAGCTTCATGCGGTAGACGTTCTGCGCCTGGCGCTTGACGTCCTCGCTGCCCATGTAGACCACGCATTCGAGGCCGAACCGGGCGCAGATGGTGGCGGTGGCGACGCCGTGCTGGCCGGCGCCGGTCTCGGCGATGACGCGCGGCTTGCCCATGCGCTTGGCCAGCAGGGCCTGGCCGATGACGTTGTTGATCTTGTGGGCGCCGGTGTGGTTCAGGTCTTCGCGCTTGAAGTAGATCTGCGCGCCGCCGGCCTGCTCGGACCAACGCTTGGCGTGGTAGATCGGCGATGGACGGCCGACGAAATGCTTCAGCTCATAGCGGAATTCCTCGAGGAATTCGGGGTCCTTGCTGTAGCGCTCGTAAGCCTCGTTCAGCTCGGCCAGCGCGTAGGTCAGCGTTTCGGCGACGAAGGAGCCGCCGTACGGGCCGAAGTGGCCGCTGGCGTTGGGCAGGTCGTAATCCTTGGCGTGGAACAGGGGCGCGGCGGCGCCGATCTCAGGTAGTGCTTTCATGGTGGGTTTCGCTCTCAATCATGTCATCTCCGGCCCGCACCGCCGCGACGAAGGCGGCGATCTTGCGGGCGTCCTTGATCCCCTTGGACGCTTCGACACCACTGCTGATGTCGACGGCGTAGGGGCGTACACCGGCCACCGCGTCAGTCGCGTTGTGTACGCTCAAGCCACCACTTAAAACGACCCGAGGCGCGAGATCTTTTGGAATGAGAGACCAATCAAAACCCTTTCCTGCGCCACCATAGGCATCCACATATGTATCCAGCAACAAACTGGTGAACAGGGGACTGGCGGCGCGGCATAGTTGTTCGTATTCTAGCAAATCGGACGGCGAGGTGTCGGGTTTGACGCGAAACACGCGCATGAACTGTCGTCCGCAGGCGGCGGCGATGGCGGCCGACTCTTCTATCGTCTCGTCGCCGTGCAGCTGGATCAGCGCGATCGGCGCCACCTTGACGGTGGCGGCCACCTCCTCCGGCGTGGCGTTGACGAACAAGCCGGTGCAGGTGATGAACGGCGGCACGGCGGCGATCAGCGCGGCCGCTTGCTCCGGGGTGACGTAGCGCGGGCTTTTCGGATAGAACACGAAACCGATCGCATCGGCGCCGGCGGCCACGACGGCCTGGACGTCTTCCACGCGGGTCAGGCCGCAGATCTTGATACGGGTGCGTGGCATGCGATGTTTCCTCTTTAGAACCAAGGTAAAGCGCTGGTCGTCTCCAGCGGCAATTCCCATTTGGGGTCGTAGTCGATTTTAGCCAGGTACAGGCCGTCCGGCATGAAAGTGGGCGCGGCGGCGTGGCGGTCTTTGGTTTCCAGCAGTTGGCCCAGCCATTCCGGCTTTTCGCGCCCGGTGCCGATGTAGACCAGCGAACCGACCAGGTTGCGCACCATGTGGTGCAGGAAGGCGTTGGCGGTGATGGTGAACACCACCAGCTCGCCGACGCGCTTGATCTGGATGTCGTGCATCAGCTTGACCGGCGACTTGGCCTGGCATTGCGCGGCGCGGAAGGCGGTGAAGTCGTGCCAGCCGAGCAGCGGCTGGACGGCTTGCCGCATCAATTCGACGTCGAGCGGGCGGAAGCAGAAGCCGGCGCGGCCCTCCAGCAACGGCGAGCGGGTCGGGTTGTTGTACAGCACGTAGTGGTAGGTGCGGGCGCGGGCGCTGAAGCGGGCGTGGAAGAAGTCGTCGACGGTGGGGTCGCCCGGCAGTTCCTTGGCCCAGCGCACGGCGATCGACGGCGGCAGGAAGGCGTTGACGCCGCGCACCCAGGAATGGGCGTCGCGGGTCAGGTCGGTGTCGAAGTGGACCACTTGTTCGAGCGCGTGCACGCCGGTGTCGGTGCGGCCGGCGCAGGTGGTGGCCAGGCGCACCGTGGCGAATTTTTCCAGCGCCTGTTCCAGCTTGTCCTGGACCGTGTGGCCGTCTTCCTGTTTCTGGTAGCCGTGCCAGGCGGTGCCGTCGTACTGGACGCCGATTGCTATCCGTTTCAATTGCTGCCCGAGATGATGTTTGAGGCTGGCATTATATCGTAGGGACGGTCGCGGGATTCGGCGCGGCCATGATCACGTAGGGCGGATTAGGCGGAACGCCGTAATCGGCCAATGCATGAGCCGTCGAGACGCACGCATGGCCGATTACGCTGCGCTAATCCGCCCTACGTGTTTCCGCGTTACTCGACGGTCCGTGGCCTACCCCAGCTGCGCTTTCATCGCGTTGGCCTTGGCGATCTGGTCGTCGCTGCCGCCGCGCAGCACTTCGTCCAGCAGCTCGCGCGCGCCTTCCTTGTCGCCGATTTCCTGGTAGGCGATGGCCAGATCGAGCTTGGTGTCCATCTCCATGTGGTGCGCCGACATGGCGTCGTCGCGCGCCGGGGTCGCCGCCGGTTCCGCTGGCTCAGCCTTCGCGCCCGCGCCCGCCGCCGCGCCGGTGAATTCATTGTCCAAGTCGAGGTTGATGTCGGACAGGTCGAACTCGGGCGCGGGCGCCGGGGCGGCCGTGATCGTTTCCGCGTCTTCCGGCAACTCGAGCGGCTCGTCGACGTCCATGGCCTTCGGCTCGGCCTTGGGCGGCTCGGTCAAGGCCGGCACTTCCGGAATGTCGAAGCCCATGATGTCCATGTCCAGCGGATCGGTGCTGGCCGCCGGTACGCGCTCCGCCGGCTCGGCCGCCTTGGCCGTGTCTTCCGGCAGATCCAGGCTGAAGTCCATGCTCGGGTCGTCGGCCGGCGCGGCCGCCGGGGCCGATGCGGCAGGCGCATCGAAGGCCAGATCGAACGGATCGTCGGCCGGCTCCTCGCGCGCAGGCGCCGGCATCTCGATCGGCGCCTTGGCGCTGGCGACCGGCTCGAAGTTCATGTCGCCCAGGTCGAAGTCCATCAGGTTGTCCGATTGCGCGGCCACCGATGCCGGCGACACCGACGCGTCGGCCGGTTGCGGCAGCGCCGTTTCCATGTCGCCCAGGCCGCTGCCGAAGTCCATCGTGTTGTCGCGCGCGGCGGGCGCCGCATCCAGGCCCAGGTCCAGATCGAGGCCGCCGGCGCCAGGCGCGGCGGCCGGCCGCTCGGCGCCGAAATCGTCACCGGTGCCAAAGTCGTTGCCGAAGTCGGTGGCCGAATAGGCCGAGGCGGCGGCAGCGGCGGCCACTGCGCCGGCCGCGACCGGCACGGCGGCGGCCGACATGGCCGCGCCGCCGGCGCCGTCGGGCGCGGCCGAATACAGCGGGTTGGTCGGGTCGATGGACTGGCCCATGGCGGACGCTTGCGCCCATTCATCGCCCTGGCCGCGCGTCATCGAATACAACTCGGAGGCCTGGCTTTCGAAGGCGCGCGCATCCTTGCGGGTGGCGTAGATTTCCAGCAGTTTGAGGCGCACGGGATGGCGCTCGGGATGCGTGCGCAGCGCTTCCTTGAGGATGTCCTCGGCCTGCGCGTCGCGGCCGTAGGCGATGTAGACGTCGGCCTCGGCCACCGGATCGACCTCGTTGGTGTCGAGCTGGCTGGCCGATGGCGCGAAGTTGGAGTTGAACACGCTGTTGTTGGTGTCGACGTTCTGGGCGCCAGCCTCGGTGATGAACGGCTGTATCGGGGTGGTCGGATCGGGCGGCATGACGATCTCGCCCGGCACCACGACGAATTTCTTGCTCTTGCGGCGGCGCGCGAGGATGATGCCGTAGACCAGTGCCAGCAACGCGGCGACGCCCAGGCCGACCAGCTGGATGTTCTCCATCATCACTTCGTACCAGCTCGGTTCGACCGGCTTCCTCGGCGGCACGGCCAAGGTGCGCTTCGGCTTGGGCGGGGTTTGCTCGGCGACCGGGGCCGGCGCCGGCGCGGCGGCCGGCGGAGTGGCCGGGGCTGCGGCAACCGGCGGCTTTTCGGCGATCGTCTTGTTCTTTACCGCCATCAGCTTTTCAAGGTCGTTGACGTTCTTTTCCAGTTCCTTGACGCGGGCGGCCGCTTCATCCACCTGCTTTTGCTTGGCGATGTTCTCTTCGGCCGCCACGCCCGTCTTGCCCGCGACCGGCGCGGCGGCGGTCGATTTGGACAAGGTCAGCTTGTCCTTGGCCTCGTTGACGGCGTTCGGTTTTTCCTCGACCTTGGCGGTGATCTTGCCCTTGACGTTTTGCGTCGTCTCCGCTTCCTTGGCCGGCGTGCTGTTGGCGACCTGGCCGGCCAGCTTGGCGCGGTAGGCGTTGAAATCGACCGCGTGCGCGACCACCACGCCGCGCGCCTCGCCTTCCGGCACGATGGAGCGGACGGCGCCCGAATCCGGCACTTTCAGGATCTGGCCCGACTTCAGGCGGTTCATGTTATTGCCGGAAAACGCCTCCGGGTTGGCGCGGTACAGCGCCACCAGCATCATGTCCAGCGAGATGTCGCCCGGCTTGACCTGGCTGGCGATGCGGCTGAGCGTATCGCCTTTTTTGACGGTGTACTGCTCGGTCGGCTTTTTGGCCGGCTGCGGCCTGGCCGGCGCCGGGCTCGCGGGTGCCGGATTTGCGCTCGCGCTTGCGGCCGGCGCGGCGGCAAGCGGCGCGTTCGGCGCGGTCGCGGCCGGAGCGTTGGCCTGGCGGCTCAGATCGACCGGCGCGGCCACTTGCGGCGAATTGGCCGAGCGCATGTCGGGCGGGTCGAGCAGGAAGGTGTATTCGCGCACCATGCGGCCGCCGTTCCACTTCAGTTCCAGCAGCATGTCGACGAAGGGTTCGTTGACCGGCTGGGTGGACGAGACGCGGATCAGCTGACGGCCGTTGCGCTGTTCCACTTCGAAGCGCAGCGACGTCAGCGCCGGATTAAAATCGATGTTGGCGGTACGGAAGGCGTCGGCGGAGGCCAACTGGGCAACCAGGCCGCTGGCCTCCTCGGGGGTGACGGCGGTCAGTTCGATCTCCGCCCGCAACGGCTGGCCCAGCGAGGACAGGACGGTCAGCTTGCCGAGTCCGGCGGCGTTCGCGGCGGCGGACAACAACACCGCACCGGCGACCGCGCTGGTGAGTGTTTTCAACGCGAACGAAACGATGCTGGTGCGATTGGTGAAGGGCATAGTGGGCGGCAGTAGGTTATCAGAGGGAAAATGTTACTTTCCCGGATATATCAACATATCATCATGGACATGCGCATGCAAGCTTTGCGCGCCGTTTCTCAAGTGATACATGAGGAGTTGTCAGCTCTGTGCCTAATTTAAACCAAAAAAGGGGTTTTCCCTATGAGAGCACATAGAGAAAACCCCTTCTGCTACCACGATGGCGTGGCGCTTATTTATCCAGCACGATGCGCAGCATGCGGCGCAGCGGTTCGGCCGCGCCCCACAGCAACTGGTCGCCGACGGTGAAGGCCGACAGGTAATCGTCGCCCATGCTCATCTTGCGCAGGCGGCCGACCGGGATCGTCAGGCTGCCGGTGGCGGCGGCCGGCGACAGGTCCTTGACCGACGCTTCGCGCGTGTTCGGCACCACTTTGACCCACTGGTTGTTGGCGGCGATGATATCGTGGATCTCGTCGATCGGCACGTCCTTCTTCAGCTTGATGGTCAATGCCTGCGAGTGGCTGCGCATGGCGCCGATGCGCACGCACAGGCCGTCCACCGGGATCGCCTTCGAGCCGAAGTCCGCGCCCAGGCCGAGGATCTTGTTGGTCTCGGCGCCGCCCTTCCACTCTTCCTTCGACTGGCCGTTGCCCAGGTCCTTGTCGATCCAAGGGATCAGGTTGCCGGCCAGCGGCGCGCCGAACTGCCTGGTCTCCTCGGGGGAGAGTCCATGTTGCGTCGCCAGCACCTGGCGGTCGATTTCCAGGATCGCCGAGGCCGGATCATCCAGCAGCGCCTTGACCGACGCATTGATCGTGCCGAACTGGGTCAGCAGCTCGCGCATGTGCTGCGCGCCGCCGCCCGAGGCCGCCTGATACGTCATCGACGTCATCCACTCGACCAGGTTGTGCTGGAACAGTCCGCCCAGGCCCATCAGCATGCACGACACGGTGCAGTTGCCGCCGATGTAGTTCTTCACGCCCTTGCCCAGCGCGTCCTTGATGACGTGCAGGTTGACCGGGTCCAGCACGATGACGGCGTCCTTCTCCATGCGCAGCGTCGACGCGGCGTCGATCCAGTAACCGTTCCAGCCGGCGGCGCGCAGTTTGGGGAACACCTCGGTGGTGTAGTCGCCGCCCTGGCACGAGATGATGATCTCGCACTTTTTCAGTTCGTCGATGTCGGTCGCGCTTTTGAGTTTGGTTTCATTCTTCGCCATCTTCGGAGCGTCGCCGCCCGGGTTCGACGTCGTGAAGAACACCGGTTCGATATGGGCGAAATCGCCCTCTTCCCGCATGCGCTGCATCAGGACCGAACCGACCATGCCGCGCCAACCTACCAAGCCTACGAGTTTCATTTTTTATCCTTTGAATAGTTTAAGCCAGAGCCTTGACGACCGCGTTGCCCATCTCCTCGGTGCCCACCTTGGTGGTGCCCGGCTCGAAGATGTCGGCGGTGCGCAGGCCCTGCGCCAGCACGGACTTGACGGCGGTCTCGATGCGGTCGGCCTGCTCGTTCTTGTTGAACGTGTAGCGCAGCATCATCGCGGCCGACAGGATCGTCGCCAGCGGATTGGCGATGCCCTTGCCGGCGATGTCAGGCGCCGAACCGTGCGACGGCTCGTACAGGCCCTTGTTGTTGGCGTCGAGCGAGGCCGACGGCAGCATGCCGATCGAACCGGTCAGCATCGCCGCGCAATCGCTCAGGATGTCGCCGAACATGTTACCGGTGACGATGACGTCGAATTTCTTCGGCGCCCGCACCAGTTGCATGGCGGCGTTGTCGACGTACATGTGGTCGAGCGCGACGTCCGGATATTCCTTGTGGACGTCGGTGACGATGTCCTTCCAGAACTGGAACGTTTCCAGCACGTTGGCCTTGTCGACGCTGGTCAGGCGCTTGCCGCGCTTTTGCGCGGCCTGGAACGCCACGTGGGCGATGCGGCGGATCTCGCCTTCGGCGTAGCGCATCGTGTCGTAGCCTTCGCGCTGGCCCTTGAACGGACCGTCCGGGCACTCGCGCACGCCGCGCGGCTGGCCGAAGTAGATGTCGCCGGTCAGTTCGCGCACGATCAGGATGTCCAGGCCGGAAACGACTTCAGGCTTCAAGGTCGAGGCCCCGGCCAGTTCCGGGTACAGGATGGCCGGACGCAGGTTGCCGAACAGGCCCAGGTTCTTGCGCAGGCCGAGGATGGCCTGTTCGGGACGCAGCGCGCGTTCCAGCGTGTCGTACTGGTAATCGCCGACGGCGCCGAACAGCACCGCGTCGGCCGACTTGGCCAGCGCCAGCGTGCCTTCCGGCAGCGGGTGGCCGTGGGCCGCGTAGCCGGCGCCGCCGACGGGGGCGGTCTCCAGCTCGAACGATTCGCCCAGCACATTGAGGACCTTGACGGCTTGGGCGACGATTTCCGGGCCGATACCGTCGCCCGGGAGGATTGCGATTTTCATGTGAGTTTTCGAGATTAGATGACGTTAGCCAACCAGGGTTGGTTTGCCAGATGGCGCTCTTCGAATTCGCGGATGGTGTCGGCGTGGCGCAGGGTCAGGCCGATATCGTCGAGTCCGTTCATCAGGCAGTATTTGCGGAAGGCGTCGATCTCGAAGGGATAGGAGACGCTGCCATTGCTGGTGGAAATGCGCTGCTGCTCAAGGTCGACCACCAGACGGTAACCGGGGAAGGCCTTGACTTCGTTGAACAGATGATCGATCTGCGCTTCAGGAATCACGATGGGCAGCAAGCCGCTCTTGTAGCAGTTGTTGAAGAAGATGTCGGCGAACGACGGCGCGATGATGGCGCGGAAGCCGTACTGGTCGAGCGCCCACGGCGCGTGCTCGCGCGAGGAGCCGCAGCCGAAGTTTTTACGGGTCAGCAGGATCGAGGCGCCCTGGTAGCGCGGCTCGTTGAGCACGAAGTCCGGGTTGAGCGGGCGTTTGCTGTTGTCCATGCCGGGTTCGCCGTGGTCGAGATAGCGCCACTCGTCGAACAGGTTGGGGCCGAAGCCGGTGCGATGGATGGACTTCAGGAATTGCTTCGGAATGATGGCGTCGGTGTCGACGTTGGCGCGGTCGAGCGGGGCCACCAGGCCTTCGTATATCGTAAATTTATCCATGATCTCGTTCGGGTTGTGCGACGGCGGACCGTCGCGGCCCGCCGTACTGCGGTTATTTTTTGGTCGAAGCGCCTTCCAGCGACTCACCGACTTTTTTCACGTCCTTGCCGAAGCCGTTGACTGTGTTGCAGCCGGTCAGGATCAGCGCGATGATGGACAGGGCGAATAGTTTTTTCATGTTGGTGTACTCGTGGTATCAATCAAAAAAATTCAGCGCAGCGTGCGCACGTCGACGAAGTGGCCGGCGATACCGGCGGCGGCGGCCATCGCGGGCGACACCAGATGGGTGCGTCCGCCCTGTCCTTGGCGTCCTTCGAAATTACGGTTGGAGGTCGAGGCGCAGCGCTCGCCCGGTTCCAGGCGGTCGGCGTTCATCGCCAGGCACATCGAGCAGCCCGGCTCGCGCCATTCGAAGCCGGCGTCCTTGAAGATGCGGTCCAGCCCTTCGCGCTCGGCTTGGTCCTTGACCAGCCCGGAACCCGGCACCACCATCGCCAGCTTGACGTTGGAGGCGCGCTGCTTGCCGCGCACCACGGCGGCCGCCGCGCGCAAGTCCTCGATGCGCGAGTTGGTGCACGAGCCGATGAAGACCTTGTCGATGCGGATGTCCTCGATCGCCGTGTTCGGCTTGAGGTTCATGTAGACCAGCGCCTTTTCCATCGCGTCGCGCTTGACGCTGTCTTTTTCCAGGTCAGGATCCGGCACCCGGCCGTCGATCGAAGTCACCATTTCCGGCGACGTGCCCCAGGTCACCTGCGGCTTGACCTCGGCGGCGTTCAGGGTGACGACCAGGTCGAACTTGGCGCCGGCGTCGCTGTGCAGCGTGCGCCAGTAGTCCACCGCGCGGTCCCAGTGCGGGCCCACCGGCGAGAACGGACGGCCCTTGACGTAGTTGATGGTGACGTCGTCGACGCCGATGATGCCGGCGCGCGCGCCCGCCTCGATCGCCATGTTGCAGACCGTCA
>Ga0105244_10003109_pt1 | contig 12125 bp, 11 predicted proteins | sample KBSM44metaG_FD_80423 | JGI IMG/M metagenome (GOLD analysis project Ga0105244, IMG submission 80423) | Miscanthus rhizosphere microbial communities from Kellogg Biological Station, Michigan, USA - KBS M4-4 metaG | ecosystem: Host-associated > Plants > Roots > Rhizosphere > Soil | place...
CTTGGCAGGAACTGAACTTGATTTGTGAGCGGTTTCGATGACCAGTTTTTTCTAAACCAGAGATTAGCCGCCTGCCTGCACCACCGTTTTGCCCACAGGCTCAAGGACTCAAAGCATCCAACGAGATTCGCTAAACGTATGACGTGGTCCGTTGGATCTATGCGCATAACGAATGTCTCTCAGCAGCCCTTAATGGACATCGTTTAATGCATCCGATGCGGCGGCAGGGAATATTCTGGGAATGGGCAGATTGCATGCTCATCAGTCAGAACCGGACTGTACAGACGGCTGAAGGACTTCAACTGGATGTTCGGATCAGAACGTCTCGACAGGGTATCGTCCAGGTCTTTATCGGTGTCTATCTGAGCACCGGTGAGATGATCGTCGAGGAGTACTACCCAAACCATTTGGATCACGACCAAGGCCTTGCGCTGGTTTGGCGGGAAGAAAGGGCGCGCCAGATCTCAGCTCTGAATCCAGTCCTGTAGTAGCTCGGATGTAGCTGGTTCCACTAGCGAGCTGCGTGACTACCACTGGTGAATTACGAGAGCCCATTCGATGGGGTGGCGGGGAAACTGGCGGTGAATATGGTGCCGCCAGCGGTATCGGAACTCACACTGACATCACCGCCATGTGCTTCCCTGACAATGAAGAGGCCCAAGCCGACGCTTCTCACTTCGTCGTCGCGGGCACTATGGCGAGTCATTGGCTCAAACAGGCTTCCCATCGCTGATCCGGGAATGACTGATCCCCAGTTCTGTACAGATACCGTTGCGATACCGCTTTCCAGCATGGAGATGATGGTTATTGGTTGATGGGGATCACCGTACGCCACGCTGTTGGCCACCAGGTTACCCACCAGTTGCTGGATACGGTCGGCGTCCAGCTCGACATGTCCCATACCTATCGATTGGTGCCGGATTGCTGCATCGGGAAAGGCCAGTCGCAGCTCACTGACGCTGCCGTGAACCACTTCGTGCAGGTCTGCTGCCGAATGCGTCACGCCAATGCCATTGCCCACCCGCGCCAAGGCAAGATCCAGAAGGTCGGCGATCATACGCTGAGCCCTGTTGGACGACCTGGCGATGTGCTCCAGCAGCTTCGCCTCCCTGGTACTACGTTCACCTTGGGCCAGCATATCTGTGGCCATCCCTATTGCCGTCAGCGGATTTTTAAGATCATGGCTGGCAATGGCAACCATTTGCTCGGCAAACAAGGCCCGCCGTTGTGACTTTTCGTAGGCGACGTTCAAGTCTGCTTTGGTTTGTCGCAGTGCCGATTCAACAGCCGTTTTTTCCCTCAGCAGTTCCTCCGCATGCTTACGTGCGCTGAGCAGCTCGCGCTCGTAGCTGTCGCGGTCGGTTGTGCCAAACAGAGCCAGTTCGTAGAACGCACCGTTTGCATGATCACGACGAACACCATTGAGAAGCATGGTGACGGTGCGTCCGTCACGATGGAGAAAATCGAGTTTTACCTCGGCTACTGATCCTTGCATCTGCATCAGGGGAGCCCAATGGGTCTGGTGAAAGATGCGTCCGCCCATGGTGAGCAACGTCTGGAAGCGCCGCTCTTGCAACTCTGACTGCTTGAAACCCAACCACTCGCAGAAGATTCGATTGCTGCGCAGGATCAATCCGTCTTGCGTAGTGACAACCAGGCCGCAGGGCGCCCCCTCGAAGAGTGCTTCGAAATCCGGTACAGGGAGATCAGTTGACATGCACGCCTGCCCACGGCAACAGGAAAACGTCCATGGCGTCAGAACATGCACTCGGCGAACTCATGTGTGGGCAGTGGCCCACGTTGGGGACGAGGCACAGCGTACTGGCAGGCAAGGCTGCATGAAGGTATTCACCGACTGCAACCGGCGCGATGAGATCTTCGGTCGATTGCAAAATCAACGTCGGAGTTAGCAGACCTGCGATATCCGCTCGGTTATCAGACATGAACGTGACACGAGCGAATTGCTTGGCGATATCGGGTTCGGTTCGACAGAAACTGTTGGTGAGTTCCTCGCTCAGAGCAGGCTGCCCCGGCGCGCGCATGATGACCGGAGCCATGGTGCTCGACCATCCGAGGTAATTGCTGTCGAGGGTATCGAGGAGCGAGTGAATATCTTCGAGTTTGAAGCCACCCACGTAATCGCCCGAGTCAATGTAACAAGGCGATGGACCGACCATGACGTGAGCGGTGATTCGGCCTGGGACCAAACGGTCTGCGAGAGCGCCTATCATCGCGCTCACTGAGTGGCTCACCAGGATAACCGGGCCAACGGCGTACATATCGATGATTTCGCTCAGGTCTGCTGCGTACCCGGCGAGAGCGTTGTACTTCTCTGAATCATAAGCGCTCAGGTCAGACCGGCCTGCTCCAACGTGGTCATACATCACTACCCGAAAGCGTTCGGTGAAGTGGAGATACAAGTAGTTCCACATGGTCTGATCACAGCCAAAGCCGTGAGAGAAGATCAGGGTCGCGGGACCATCCCCATGGACGGTGACGTTGTTGCGGTGGCAAAGGTCCATTGAGCGATACCCGGCTGGCCAAAGCCACGGTGGCTACGGTAGGCACAGATAGTGCGTGACGGGAGAAACGGGAGCAAGCGGAGCAGGAGATTTCATGGGGGAAGAAGCTAGATCAGGCAGCGTTATTGCACTATTCGTTCGCGTAGATTCGTGCAGTACGCCCGATATCAATATGGACTACTTTTCGTAACCCGCTGAAAACGATCTATAAATTCATATTTTTCCGATGGCACGGCCGCTGCAACGTAGTTGGAGCTAGTAGCAGGACAGGCATCCAGACCCGTTCGCTCTCCGTGATACCAGAGGAAACACTATGAACGCCATCGACCTTCTCAAAGCCGACCACGAACGCGTCAAGGCCATCCTGACTCAGTTGAGCGAATCCACAGAGCGGGGCGTGAAAAAACGCGTCGACCTCCTTGCAAAGCTGGAGATGGAAATCACCATTCACACCAAGCTGGAAGAAGAGATTCTTTACCCGGCCTTCAAAGAGGCTGGATCGAAAGAGCAGGACATCATGTACTACGAAGCCAAGGAAGAGCATCGCACGGTCGATTCTCTAGTCCTCCCAGACCTGAAGAACACCGACCCCGCCACCCCCGAATTTTCGGGTCGTGTGAAGGTCGTCAAGGAGCTGCTTGAACACCACATCGAAGAGGAGGAATCCGAGATGTTTCCTCAGGCGAAAAAGCTTCTCGGCAAGGCTAAGCTCGACGAGCTGGGTGCGCAAATGGAAGCCATGAAAGCCGATTACAAGAAAGCATCTTTGTCTGGAATAGCTGCGTAAGCCAAACCGTCACCGCGCCCAGCTCATCGCTGGGCGTTTCTGCGTCTGTTTGTTGCGCAACAACAAACCCGTTCACGGGGTCCAGGAGGCTCATATGTCCCGCTCCACTCATTACCGGATCGACTACTTGCTCCACGGAACATTCAAATCATTCCGCATCTATGCGGATAACATGAATAATGCTGAGGCATGGCATTGGGCAACCGTAGACGCAGGCTTTGGCCAGATTCCCAAATATCGACTTGATCCAGCTCCGAAGCTCAGCAAGCCCCAAGCAGAAAAGAGGGGAGTTACGGGCGTGGAGTGGACGAATACCTAACTCTTCTGCCGCATGACAGAAGGACGCGAGCGTCCGCTTTCGACCCAAAGCGGACCGTGGCGATTGACAGTAGCTGCTACGATCCCACTTGAGATCTGCACAATCTGCGACTTATGAATTACTACGATGAAACCTGCTTTGCCAGTATTTACCTGGAAGACAGCTACGTCCTTGCGATTGAGGAGGGCGTATCAACCTTGTCATTTGCAATGGAGTTGGTGCTGCTCGAATCACATCCCCTCTATGTGAAACCAGCAGATGGGGAGCGTACTGCTATTGGAATGCACACATTCATTTCTGCCTGACCCAGCGCGTTCTTTGGCATGAAAGGAGTGTTTTGGTATCTAGGGATGCGAACGGTGACACCGATTTAGGCAATGTAGACGTATTCAGGATAGAAGGTGCCACTTACCACCTGAAAGGGGACTGGGGTTCGGTATCGGTTACCTGCGGCACCGTAGTGGTTGATTACGAAGGCAGTCCCCACACCTAAAACAACGTGCCGGATGATGGTAGATCGACCAAGGGCTGCTTCTGGCCGCTAGCAGCCAGTCAGGGCCGGGCGTCTTTCCCCCGCCTTGCCCTGCTAACACCTCCCAGCCGTTCAGGATCTGCAACGTATGTGGAAGATCCATATCGAACTGCCCTGAACGCTACGAAGGGCCACTCGACAGACCTCAGGTTAAGGAAGCGACACGCCAGTGGTTGTCCCCAGCATGTCTGCGCGGTTTAGAAGCTTCCCTTCAACGTCACCATGTAGTTGCGCGGATCACCGTAATAGTTGCTGCCGGTGCGGTTACCGATGGTGGCGTAGTACGTGCGGTCAAACAGGTTGTTGCCGTTGAGCGCCACGCTCCAGTGATCGTCGATGCGGTATTGCAGGCGTGCGTTCCACAAGGCGTATCCGGCCTGTTCGGTCTTGAAGCCGCTGGCCAGGCGCGAGATTTCGCTCTGGGCGGTGACGCCGCCGCCCACGGTCCAGCGGTTCAGGTCGCCGTCGAGCTGGTAGTCGCTCCACAGGCGCAGCGAGTGGCGTGGAATCAGCGTGTTGTAGGTGGTGCCGTTGCTCACGGCGACGTTGAGGTTGTCCACCGGGCTCAAGGTTTCGGTGGTGGTGTAGGTGTAGCCCGCGCTGACCTGCAAGCGATCGATAGGCGAACCGTTGAGTTCCAGTTCCACACCCTGGGCGCGGATCTTGCCGCTGTCGACCGAGCATGAATCGCAGATCGTGGCATCGTCGACAGCAATGGCGGCGTGTTCCTGATAAGTCCGGAACAGGTTCGCCGAACCGTTGAGCGCGCCATCGAACCACTCGCCCTTGATCCCCAGTTCGTAGTTCTTGCCGGTCTTGGGGTCCAGCACCTTGCCGCTGGCGTCGATGTCGGACTGGGGTTGGAACACGTCGGCATAGCTGGCGTACAGGGTCAGGTTCTGCGTGATGTCCAACAGCACGCCAGCGAACGGTGTGACCTGGCCAGTCTCCCGACGCTCGTCAGTGGGCGCGACGCCAAAGGCGTGGCTGTCGTTGGTGTAGTGCCAGTCACTGGCCCGTGCGCCCAGCACCAGGGTCAGCGGCTCGGCCAGTTTCAGACGCAGATTGCCGTAGACGCCCTGTTGCTTGACCGTAGTCTTGGCCGGGTAGGGCGCACCGCCGCGGTAGCTGTTGTCGACGATGTAGCTGTCGCTGGGCTGGACGAAGTGCGTCGGGTTGAACACGTCCTCACGCTGCTGCATGAAGGCCAGCGCCCAGACGTCATGGCTGTGGGAATAGCTGGTGTTGGCGCCCACGGTCAGTTGATGCTCAAGGCCGAAGGCGCGGAATTTGCCATCCAGGTAGCCATCGAAGCCGTAGTCAACCGAGTCGTAGTCGAACAACGCGCCGATGGACTGGATCGACGAAGACGTCGCGCCCGGCGCTACCGTGCCGACCCCGACGCCTTGCACGTACTTCATGTTTTGCTGGTTGTGGGTCCAGGTTCCGGCCAGGCGGGCGTTCCAGTCATCGTTGAGGCGGTGTTTGATGTCGGCGAAAACGGTGGTGCGCTCGCTGTCCCAATGGTTCCAGCTGGCACCCAGGCAGGTCGAGCGCTTGAGTTTGATGTCCGAACCATCGCTGTAGCTGGGCAGGCCGCCGAAGCAGGGCGTGGCCTGCAGCTTTTCATAGGCCAGGCCGAAGCCTGCGGTGGTGTCGTCGCTGAAGTCATAGTCCAGTGCGCCGTAGGCGACCTGATCCTCGCGCTTGCCGTAGTCGTAGAAGTAGTGCCGACTTTGTTCGCCGACGATCGCCCGGCCACGCAGGGTACCGGCTTCGTTGAGCGGGCCACCGACGTCAATTTGGCTGCGGTAGTTGTCCCAGGTCCCGCCGGACAGTGTGAAGGTGGTGGTTGGAGTGCTCTGGCCGCGTTTGCGCACCAGATTCACTGCGCCGGCCGGGGTACCTGCGCCTTGCATCATGCCTGCGGCACCGCGCAGAAATTCAACGTGGTCGTAGAACGCCATGTCGCTGCTGAAACTGTTGGCCTGCACGTAGTTGCCGCCGACGTCCAGCGGCACGCCGTCGTACTGGAACGGCGCGTCCATCCTGAACCCGCGAGAGAAAAAGTAGCTGCCGCCCATGGGTGAGCCGGTGACGGTCACGCCCGGCGTCTGCCCCAGCACCTGCTCGATGGTATTGAGGTTTTGGTCATCCATACGCTTGCGGGTGATGACGGTCACCGATTGCGGCGTTTCCTTGATGCTGTGCTCGCCTTTACCCAGGGTGATCGCACCGGTGGTGTAGGAGCCTGTGCCCTCGGTGACCGAGCCCAGCCGGGCGTTGATGGTGGTCGCACCCAACTCCATGGCGGAGAATTCTGCCACTTGCAGTCGGTATTCATTGTTACCGATCCTCTGCGCCGTGAGCCCGGTACCGGCCAGCAGCACCGTCAGCCCGGCGTTGATTTCATAGCGGCCATGCAGGCCCTGGCTGTTGCGTCCCTGTGCCATCTCGCTCAGGCCCACCAGATAGATGCCTGATTCAGCGGCGAAGCGCGACAGTACGTTACTGAGCGGGCCGGAGGGGATGTCGTACTCGCGGGTTGCCGTTTCAGCGGCCAGGGTCATGGCGCTGGGCAATGAGCAGGCGGCGAAGGTCAGAAGGGAGGCGCACAGGCCCAGGGGGGCGCAACGGGGACGGTAAAACATCGGTTCCTTGTCCTCAAGACGATGAGTTGGGTAGGGATTCACTCCTAAACCCGGCGAGGCACTGAAAAGCGGAACCGTATTTGAAGAAAAATTCAGGGCGCACTGTTTTTGGCACTGATCGTGGTCCACCAGGGCATGCGCCGTTCAACGGTGATCGGCAGAGACGAGGCGAGGATGGACAGCGCGGCGTCTACATCACGCAACGGCAGGGTGCCGAATACATTCAACTGCGCCACCGCAGGGTCGATTGAGATGTGGCCGAACTGATAGCGCGACAGTTCGTCGAGTACCTGGCCCAGGGGAATGTCCTGAGCCAGCAACATGCCCCCGGACCACGCCCGCCTTGCAAGGTCTGCCGGGGCCGTCGGTGGTAACGGACCCACTGTGACGGTCTGTCGCTGACCCGCCGGAATGACCCGATGTTCGCTGCTGTCGGGACGGCTGACTTCAACTGCGCCCTTGAAAACCGTGAGATCGGTTTCCTGGTCGCGCAATCGGACGCTGAATTCGGTGCCCAGCGCCCGGAAGCGACCTTGTGCGGTACTGACGATAAAGGGCCGCTCGGCATCGTGTGCAGTATCGATCAGAATCTCGCCCATGAGCAGGTGCACCAGGCGTTTGCTGCCGGAGAAGTCCATATCAAACGCCGTCGTGGTGTTTAGCCACACGCGGCTACCATCGGGCAATTGCACGTTTCTGAGCTCGCCAATACCGCTGCGGTAATCGGCGATCAGGCTGGTACTCCAGGTGGGCAGTGGCGTCAGGCGCCACGTCGACCAGAAGGCACCGATGCCGGCGAGCAAACCGAGACTACGCAACACGGCGCGGCGTCTGACACGCTGATGCGCCATTAGCAGATCGTCGGCAGCGCGACGGCGGTCCGGCAGCTTTCGCAATGGATCGAAGCGCAGGCTGATGGATTGCACGGCTTCCCATGCCTCACGATGGGCTGGCTCGGCCTCGATCCATCGACGCCAGGCTTCTTGCTGCGCCGGATCGACTTCGCCACAGCGTAATTCGGCATACCACTCGGCGGCCTGCTCCATGACCTTGAACCCGGACTGGGCAGGCATCAGTAGGGTGTCTCGGCGCAGAGCGCCGTCGCCTCGGACGCCGCCTGCAGTTGCAGGCAGCCGAGCATCGCCCGCGCCACGTATTTGCGTACCATGCGATCGGACACGCCCAGTTGCGTTGCCACTTCACGGTCAGTCATCTGACACACCACCGCCAGTACAAACGCCTGCGCGGCTTTGGCGGGCAGCTCGATCAGCATCTGCCCGACCTCCTGCAAGGCCTGCAATACGGCCGCGCTCTGTTCTGCCGACGGCGCGTAGCGCTCTGGTTGAGCGGCCAGGGTGTCGAGCCATGCTTGCTCGATCTCTCGCCTCTGCCAGAGGTTGATGCAGATGCCATTCGCGATCTTGCGAAGATAGCCGCGAGCAGCCAGTGCGTTATCGAAAACAGGCTGCACAGGCTTGAGCAGCAGTCTCAGGAAGGTGTCCTGTGCCAAGTCCGCCGCATCGACACTTGACCCCAGACGCCAGCTCAGCCAGTGACGTAACCAGGCATTGTGCTCAGCATAAAGGTGCTCGACAGACGCAGAAGGCGGGTTCGGCATTGATTTGACTTACCTGAGAAACACTATCGAAAGAGAACTTATCTCACTTGGGTCGGATTATTGAGAGTTTGATACTGAAATGCAATTAGTTCATCTTTCGGGTGCCAGCCCTGTCACGCCGCCTTCATCTCAGCGCAGCTTCTCCAGCATCCCGTAGTACCACATGCCTGCCGCCAGCAGCGGGTTGCCCAGCATATTGCCCATCGGCACGCGCAGGTGCTTGCAGGCGGCGAAGGTGTCGAACTGTTCGAGGGTGCCGGTCAGGGCCTCGGCCATGATTTCGCCCATGATGTGGCTGGTCGCCACGCCGTGTCCGGAGTAGCCCTGGCAATACCAGACGTTGGGCGAAAGTTTGCCCAACTGCGGGATGCGATTGACGACGATGCCCATGGCGCAGCTCCACTGAAAATCAATCCGCACGCCCTTGAGCGCCGGGAAAGTGCCTTCGATGCAGGGCCGCAGCTCGCCTTCGATGTCCCGTGAATCCTTGCCCGAGTAGTTGGCCCCGCCGCCGAACAGCAGGCGTTTGTCGGCGGTCAGCCGGTAGTAGTCGAGCACGAACCGGCAGTCATACACCGCAAGGTCCTGCGGGTTGATCTGCTCGGCCAGTTCGCCCAGTGGCTCGGTGGTGACGATACCGCCCATGGCCGGGAAGATCTTGCCGCCAAGCTTGGGCTTTTCCAGCTTGTGATAGACGTCGCCCGCCAGCATCACCTGGCGCGCTTCGACCCGACCGTGGGCAGTGACGACCGCCGGACGCGGGCCGTGGATGATCTCCAGCACCTCTGAGTTTTCGAAGATCAATGCGCCCAGGCTGCGAGCCGCGCGCGCTTCGCCCAGGCACAGGTTGAGCGGGTGCAGGTGCAGGTTGCGCAGGTTTTTCAGCGCGCCCTGATACAGCGGGCTTTGCAAGTGTTCGGCGATGCCCTGACGGTCGAGCAACTGCACCTGGTCGCCCATGCCACGGCGCTCGGCCTCGGCCTTGAAGCTGCGCAACTCGTCCATGTGCGAAGGCTTCATCGCGGTGTGCAGATGGCCGCGCTTGAGGTCGCAAGCGATGCCGTAGCGCTGGACCCGCTGCTCGATGATCTGATGCCCGCGCCAGCGCAGGTGCCAGATGAAATCGTCGACCTCGGCGCCCAGATGCTTGCCCATCTGCTTGCGCATGGCCTCGTCGCCCGAAAGGCTGCCGGTGACCTGGCCACCGTTGCGCCCACTCGCGCCCCAGCCGATGCGGTGGGTTTCAATGATCGCGACCTTCAGGCCGCGCTCCGCCAGCTCCACTGCAGTGGCGACGCCGGTAAAACCGCCGCCGATGATCGCCACATCGACCTCTACCGTGCCATGCAGCTGCGGGTATTCGCTGAGGTCATTGAGGGTTGCGCTGTAATAGGACGGCGCCCGCTGGGCCCGCCCGGAATGCGTTGCTGTGTTCATGGTTCCACCTTGTTCGAATCCTTGGGGTCAGGCCTGATGCAGGTACCAGCGCCAGTCCTGTTCGCTGACTTCGGCCATGAACTGGCGGTATTCGGCGCGTTTGACCTTCAGGTACACGCCGAAAAAACCGTCGCCGAGGGCTTCCCGCGCCCATTCCGAGTGCTCAAGGGCATCGAGGGCAGTGAGCCAGTCGGTGGGCAGGTGCTCGGTGGCCTGCGCGTAACCGTTGCCTTACACCGGCGCGCCCGGATCGAGCTGCTCGCGGATGCCGTGATGGCTGGCGGCAAGGATCGCAGCAGCGGCAAGATAGGGGTTGGCATCGGCGCCGCAGATACGGTGCTCGACATGCCGGCTGTTTGCCGGACCGCCCGGCACGCGCAGGCTGACGGTGCGGTTGTCGACACCCCAGGTTGGCGCCAACGGGGCGTAGCTGTTGGCCTGAAAACGCCGGAACGAGTTGGCGTTGGGGCAGAACAGCAGCAGCGAATCACGCAGGTGGCGCAGCATGCCCGCCACTGCCTGACGCAGCAGCGGCGTGCCGGCCTTGTCGTCGCTGGCGAACAGATTGTTGCCCTCGCTGTCGGCCAGGCTCAAGTGCATGTGCATCCCGGTGCCGGCCAGATTTGCGAAGGGCTTGGCCATGAAGCAGGCCTGCATGTCATGGGCATGCGCCACGCCCTTGACCAGGCGCTTGTAACGCACGGCCTGGTCCATCGCTTCCAGCGCATCCCCGTGTTCTAGGGTGATCTCAACCTGGCCCGGCGCATATTCCGAGATCGCGGTGCGCGCGGGGATACCCTGGGCCTTGCACGCGGCGTAGAGGTCGGCGAGGAAGGGTTCAATCTGCTCAAGCTCGCGCAGGCCATAGACCTGAGTCGTGCGTGGCCGTCCGCCGTCGTTGTCCAGTGCCGGTTGTGGACGGCCCTGGGCATCGCGCTGCTGATCGAGCAGGTAGAACTCCAGTTCGCAGGCCATCACCGGATAGAAGCCGTCGGCCTTGAGCGCTTCGATGGTGCGCAGCAACACATGGCGCGGATCGGCGACGCTGGCCGGCAGCCCCTCCGTGGGGTGCATGCTGACCTGCACCGCAGCCGTCGGAATCCGCCGCCAGGGCAGGCGTACCAGACTGCCATCGAGCGGGTAGGCGCGGCAGTCGATATCGCCCACATCCCACACCAGCCCTGAGTTTTCCACGTCGTCGCCGTTCATGGTCAAGCCCAGAATGGTGCTGGGCAGGGGCCTGCCGGCCTGGTACACGGCCAACAGTTCATCGCGGTGCAACAGCTTGCCCCGCGGCACGCCGTTGGCGTCGAGGATGAACAGCTCGAACAGTTCGATATCGGGGTTTCCACTGAGGAAACGGGTTGCCTGTTCTACAGATGCAAAGTGCATGTCGAATTCGCTCGCGCACAGAGGCGCACAGGACCACCGTTGGGTTACGGGCGGTCGAGGAGGGGACGGCAAAGATGCCGACGCTTGTCAGTGGACAGCGAGCGAGAGATCCGGCGGACGGGCATGGCGGCAATGCCACAGCGCCCAGAAGGCGAGAATGATATGGACAAGGGGATTTGCGCCCGCCAGTGCCTTGGCTTTCGGCATTGCGGAATGGGATGGAGCGGGCGCGATGATCTGACGGGAAATCATTCTCCGATGCTCACACGGGGCGCGGGATGGGAGCAAGCATAGAACTGATGATCTTTAGGTTGGCCATGGCTAAACATTCAGCTGTCTAGAGTGAAGAAGCCTGTACGTCCCGCACATAGGGTAGAGCCTCTTTCGCGCCTAACCGAACCGAGTCTCCTTGAGCCCCTTCAGAAACGTATAGGACGCATGATTCAGCGTCTCCCGGGGTTGGGTAATCACGCTCACCGAGCGCTTGATGCTGCGGTCTTCCAGGGGCAGGAAACTCAGGTTTCCGCTGGCCCCCGAACGGCTCAGCAGCTCCGGCAACAAGGTGATGCCCATGCCCTGGGCGACCAGGGCCAGCAGGGAGTTGGTGTTCCTGACGCTTAGGGTCGACTGGTCACGAATGTGCCGGAATTCGGCGGCATTGATGTCGGCGCCCAGCCCGCTGTTGATGAAGTTGTGCCCTTGCAGGTCGCTCCAGCGCACTGGCCGACCCAGTTGATTGAGGGGGCTGTCGCTGCTGCACACGACGCAGAATGCATCTGAGAAGAGGTGTTCCTGTTCGATGTTGGGAATGATCGCGGGCACGGTCGCAATGCCGATATCCACCTCGCCACTGAGCACCGCCTGCAC